>Ga0209515_10000316_pt1 | contig 90738 bp, 80 predicted proteins | sample Subgroupgradi54m_FD_187454 | JGI IMG/M metagenome (GOLD analysis project Ga0209515, IMG submission 187454) | Subsurface groundwater microbial communities from S. Glens Falls, New York, USA - GMW60B uncontaminated upgradient, 5.4 m (SPAdes)... ...
ACCCGGGCCTTGGCCCATAACATTGGCTTCAATCAGGCGTGGCAGGCGCACCGTTGCACCGGGAATGTCATCGAGATCAAGTGCCGATGCCAAGGCCTTCCAAAACTCTGGCTTCTTAAATACGTCTAGATGTATCTTGTTCCGCAATCCCTCCGACGCTTCTGCGTTCAGAACACCACGCTTCGCAAGTTCTCGCAAAACATTCTGGATCAGTGCGTCATTCTCGTAGTGTTGATCGCCATTTTGATACTTGGGTTTCTTGCGCGTATCTCTCAACACCCAGGCACCCGGCAGCTCGGTCGGTGACAACCCTTGCAGATGGGGATTATTCGCATTCTCTGGCAGGGATTTGATCTTTTGGAGTTCATCGTAGAATTCGATGCCAAACTGCTGGTTCGGGGTATGGCGCTTGCATGGTTTGTGCTTCCAGCCGGGGAAATTTTTATTCTCCTGCATGTCTTCACGCGGCCAGAATTCGAGTTTGAAGCCCTTCTGTTCCCACGACTTGATCTTTTCGGGCGTAATGCCATCCGGTACTGCGGGAACGTCGATATCTATGCCGAAGAATGCTTTGAGGCGCTCACGTTCGCGTTCGATGATCTCCTCTTCCCATGCTTCGGGTGAGCGCCGCTCGGGAGGACGAGGCCGCGACGCTTCTGGCAACGCTCGCGCCTCCGGACGCGCCTGCAATTCTTTGCTCGGAGCCAATTTGAGCAGTTGACTGAACGCGAGAATCGCTTGCTTGAGCGTTTTCATGGCTTCATCAAAAGACGTGAGATACAACTCGCGCAAGTTTCCGTTTTGAATCGTGCTAACCAATCCTTCCACAAGCTCGGGTTGTTCGAGGCCTTGATCTAACGTGCGGAGAACATGATTCATAGTGGCTTGCGCTTCCCGGAAGCCCATCTCCACGCCTTCTCCCGCCTCTTTGAGTTTGGCCTTGCTGGCGCGAAGCGTTGTTATGTCAGGACGACGTGCCGTAGGTAATGAGTCAAACACCTGCTCGAGGCCTTTCACTTGCACGCGCGCCGTGGCCATCTGTTCCAAAACGTCTGTGGTCATGCGTTCGACTCTTAAGCGCGCTTGTTTGGCCAAACGGGGGAGATCAAGGGCGCGACGCAAATCCGCTTGAGCCGTGGTGACGACGCGTGTGTCGCGTTCCTCCTTCGGTGAAAGGAGGAACGACTTCGCCACATCCATGGCGCGCTTGGCTCTGATCTTTTGCAAGGCCGTGGCCTGTGTGTCTTGCACAACCTTTCCTCCGGCTTCCATCAACTCGAGAACCGCGGAGAGCTCTCCGAGACGCGCTTCTCCGCCCGACAGTTCTGCGACATTGATCTTTTGTTTCAATTGTTCAGCCAACTTTCTCCGAGCGGCCTCTCGTTCTTCGTGATGAAGAGCGAGCTGTTTTTGTTCTTCGAGTTTTGCCTTGAATGCTTGGTGCGGCCCTGCGGCTCCGACGAGTTCTTTCACATCCGTTTTGAGACCGATGCGTTTCGGCAGCCAATGGCTCGTGGCTTCATGAGAACGGGCGGCACGGGCTTTTTCTTTGTCTTGTTCGGAAAAAAAGAGCGCGTCTTTTTCGTCCTGTTCGATCTGGCGCTCTGCAAATGGATTTGCTTGATCCTCCTTGAGCACAGCGAGCATATTCAAGTCATGCAAGGCCTGTTCTTCGGCTGGAGAGTGAGGAGACGTGATGTTCTGAAGCTGTGTCAGCGTCTCACCGATTTCGCTCATTTCTTCGCGAATGGCTTGTGTCACTTCTGGAGAAAAAGAGGGCAGGAGGGCATCGAGCTTATCATCAATCGCAAAGTAGGTTGCGGCCAACCGATTCTGACGGGCAAGAAGACCCACCACGTCGACATAACGGGCTTTGTGTTCCGTCGTGATGAGTCCGACATCCTTCGGATCGAGCTCTGATTTTTCTTGGCGTGACCTTGAAAACATGCCTCTATGCTACTCTTTTATTAAGAAGAATGCCAAGCATCGCGTGGGGGGAGATTTCTTTTGTGCGCATTTTCAGAGGTCTGCCAAAAACTTCTCCGCATCCATTGCGGCCATGCATCCGGATCCTGCCGCTGTCACGGCCTGGCGATATCGCGCATCTTGAACATCGCCTGCGGCAAACACGCCCGGGATGTTCGTCTGTGACGTGCCTGGAACGGTTTTAATGTAACCTCTTTCGTCGAGATCAAGAACATCCTTAAAGATGGCGGTGTTAGGCTCATGTCCGATCGCGGCAAATACGCCGTCAATCGCCATCTCGCGCATCTCGCCTGTGACCGTGTCGCGAAGTTTGACGCCCGTGACGTGACCAACGTCAACGCCGAGGATTTCCGTCACCTCTGAGTTCCAGATAATCTCTATTTTTGGATTCTGTCGCGTCCGATCCTGCATAATCTTGGATGCGCGAAACGCGTCGCGACGGTGAACGATCGTGACCTTCTCCGCGAAGCGCGTAAGGAAATTCGCTTCTTCCATGGCGCTATCTCCCCCACCGACGACGATGACGCGCTTGTCTTTGAAAAAAAATCCGTCGCAGGTGGCGCATGCCGAAACGCCGTGACCGTAGAGCTTTTTTTCTGATTCAAGACCGAGCCGGCGCGCCGATGCGCCGGTGGAGATGATGACGGTTTTTGCTTCATGCGACGTCTTTCCTACCGTGACGGTAAACGGACGTTTCGAAAAATCCACGGCTGTCACCATCTCGCTCACGATCTCCGTGCCAAATCGTTTTGCTTGATCGCGCATAAGGATCATGAGCTCTGGCCCAAGAATCCCTTTTGGAAAACCAGGATAATTTTCGACATCTGTCGTTGTGATGAGCTGACCACCCGGCTCGACACCTTCAAACAAGAGCGGCGCGAGATTTGCCCGCGCGGCATAGATCGCGGCCGTCCATCCAGCCGGCCCGGATCCAATAATGATGACATTTTTCATAAGCCACTGTGTACTGCTCACTGCGCACTGCTCACTGCCTTCTCTATTCTCTTCCTCATCGCCTCCTTTGTCATCGAACCCACCATCTGATCCGCGACCTTCTCGCCGATAAAAATGAGAAGCGAAGGAATGGACATGATCCCGTACGTCTGTGCAGTCGTCATATTCTCGTCCACATTGAGCTTGCCGATTTTGATTTTCGTCGCGTCCATTTCTTCCGCGAGTTCTTCTACGATTGGCCCCACGACGCGACATGGCCCGCACCACGGCGCCCAAAAATCCACAAGGACTGGGATCGGCGATGCGATCACCTCCGCCTCAAAATTCGCGTCAGTAAATGTGTGTTCCATAGATTATCTTCCAATCACGACTTTACGCTCCTTCACTTCTTCGTGATAGACCTCGAGGCGATCGCCGATTTGAATTTTCGCTTTGCCTTTAAAGGAGATGCCGCACTCCTGCCCCGCGTGGACGTCTTTCACGGTCTGCTTGCCAGCTTGAAGCGAATCAATTGTACCGATGCCGATGGGTTCTTCTTGCCCTGAGCCTGGTTCCACTGAGTCACCACGAAGTGCCGAAGGGCGCCACACTTTCGCCTTTGCGCCGGAGACGAGTTTGCCATCTTTCACCTTACCACCTACGACCATGCGTCCGCTTTCGGTGCGGAAAATCGCGACTGTTTCGAAATTGCCGAGTGGCGTCATGATCACCTCCGGCGGCACGAGCACGTTCAAATGCTCCACGACGTTATCGAAAAGTTCGTAGATGATTTTACACTCTTTCACCTCGACGTTTTTGTCACGCGCGAGCTGCGCTGCCTGCGGTGTGATAATAACGTTAAACGCATAGACGACGGCTGGCGGCGAGTTTTACGCGCGCGTCACGTCACCTTCATTCACGTTACCGAGTCCCTTTTGGATCACTTCGACACCGACGTCCGCATGCTGAACCTTCTCGAACATACCCAGGAGCGCTTCAAGCGAGCCAAGCGTATCGCACTTAAGAACGACGTTAAGGATCTTTTTGACGGACTTCTCTTCCCCCTCGGGCGGGATCATCTTCATGGCCGTGAACTGCGCTGCGACTTGGTGCGCGGTTTTCACCTTCTTCACTTCAAGCGACTTCGGATCTTTTGGAACTTCGAGGATATCGCCGACCGCTGGCGCGACTTTGAATCCGAGAATTTTTACCGGCGTCCCAGGTGGAGCTTCCTCCAGCTGTTTGCCAGTCCAATCGCGCATCGAACGCACGCGGCCATAGGCAGCCCCGGCGATGCCGAGAGCGTCGTTTTTTTTCAAGCTGCCGGATTGGATCAAGACTGTCCCGACGGGCCCTTCGCCCTTATCCACGTGCGCTTCAATGATCGTGCCAATCGCGAGTCGATTCGGATTCGCGCGGATCTTGTCCGCGTTCATATCAGCGACAAGGATGACCAGATCAAGCAGCTCATCAACCCCCTGCCCCGTCTTGGCGGAGATTCTAGCGACCGGGATCTGACCACCCCACGCTTCAGTTGTGACGCCGGATTCTGCGAGCTGCGCAAGCACGCGATCGGGATCCGCTTCGGGCTTATCAATCTTATTCAACGCCACGACGAACGGAAGTTTTGCGGCCTGAATGATGTTGATCGCTTCTTTTGTTTGCGGCTGCACGCCGTCGTCCGCAGCGACAACAAGGATTGCGATGTCCGCAACTTTTGCGCCGCGCGAACGCATAACCGTGAACGCTTCGTGGCCCGGTGTATCAATGAAGGTGAGGTTGCGATCTTTCTTTATGACCTGATATGCGCCGATATGCTGGGTGATGCCGCCGGCTTCGCCTCCCATGACGTTAGTCGTACGAATCGCGTCGAGCGTGCGCGTCTTACCGTGGTCCACATGGCCCATGACGACTACGACGGGCGGCCGCGGCTTTAGATTCTCTGCCGCTTCGCCCGTGAACGCTGCCTGTATGCGGTCGATTGCCTGGACGATCTCGATCGCGTCTTCCTCCTTCTGCACTTCCTTGATCGCACGAAAACCTAACTCCTCGGCAATGATTGCTGCCGTTTCAAAATCCAACCGTTCATTCTGCGATGCCAGAATACCAGCTTTCATGAGCTGCTGAATAACCTTGGTTACCGGCAGGTTCAATTTACCGGCCAACTCACGCACGATGATAACCTGCGGTAGGGTTACATCTTTTTTTTCCACTGCAACGCCACCCGCCTGCACCGAGCCGGCCAATAAAACCCCGCGCAGACGCTCACGGCGTTCGTTCTCAATCCATTTTTTAAAAATTTTTTCTCCTAAAACATCGTCAATTTTAATCGCACGACGTCCCACGTCAAAGCCGAGTACTGGCAACTTCTCCAATAACTCATGCGGCGTCACCCTCAAACGACGAGCTAAATCAGACACGTTCATAGATGTGCGTGAAGGGTACGAGAAATAGCCGAAATGGTCAATGCTTTTTCCCTAGACGAGAAACATAATCCCTGATACGCTCAAATTACCGACTTTCATTCGTAATCAACCGCTGCGAATAGTTCAGACTTCTCACCGGTCGGGTCTTCCTCTCGCTACACACCTTTTCAACCTTCTCCGTTATTCAGTCACAGCCTCTACTTTACTGCGTGCATACGAGACGAGTCACGATCTGTCGCCCCACTACCTCTTGGTGAGAGAACCCTCTGATCTATTCGAGCGTATTTGTTTCTATGCTATACGCATTTTTTGGTATTCTGGTGGGTGTGCTGGTCGGCTTCCTCGCCGCCCGCTTGCTAACCACGCAAAAAGCCAAACAAGTCCAACAGACCCTTGAGGCCGCTGAACACAAGGCCAAACAACGTCTATCCGAGGCAGAAAAAAAAGAGCAAGACATCTTGCTGCGCGCCAAAGACAAAGCTGTTAAAATTCTTGAAGAAGCTCGCTTAGAAGAAAAACGCGTGGCTGAAGAATTAAGAACCGAGCGCGCCTCCCTGACCGAACGCGAAAACGAATTTGGTAAAAAATTACTAGAAGTGGATAATGCGCGTCAAGATATTGAAAAGTCAAAGGCCGGACTCCAAGAAACTCAAAAACAAATCGAGGCGCTCAAATTAGAAGAAACTAAAAAACTCGAAGAGGTCGCCAGCCTCACCCAAGAGGCAGCACTGGAGCGCATGCTCAAGCTGGTCGAGGAGCAACACGAGGAAACACTCATTTCGCGCGTGCGCAAACTCGAACAATTGGAGACAGAAGAAATAGAACGCAAGGCTAAAAACATCATCGCGATCTCGATTCAACGGCTAGCCTCTTCCACTGTGGCAGAGACCACCACCACACATGTTGAGCTGCCCAATGATGAGATGAAAGGACGTATCATCGGACGTGAGGGTCGCAACATTAAAGCCTTAGAGTTTTTGACTGGCTGCGAACTCATCATAGATGACACGCCCGGCATGCTGACCATCTCCGGTTTCTCGCCCATCCGCCGCCAAGTCGCCAAACGGACGCTCGAAAAACTCATAGCCGATGGACGCATCCATCCCGGCCGCATCGAAGAAATCTTCGAAGAATCCAAACGCGAGCTGGCGCTAGATATTAAAAAGGCGGGAGAGGATGCGCTCTTCCAACTTGGCATCTCCATGGCTGGCATTGATCCCAAGTTGATTCAGATCCTGGGCCGTCTCAAGTACCGCACGTCGTATGGACAAAATGCCCTCATGCACTCCATGGAGGTTGCCAATCTAGGCGCGTTGATCGCAGAGGAGCTCAAAGGCAATGTAACAGTGTGCAAAAAGGGAGGTCTATTTCATGACATCGGCAAAGCGGTTGACCATGATATGCAGGGCAGCCATCCTGAACTCGGATATCAAATCATGAAGAAGTTTGGCTTCCCGGAGGAGATTTGCTATCAGTCAATCAGCCATCACGAAGATAAACCAAAGACCTTAGAAGGCGTGATCGTCAAAGCCGCCGATGCCATCTCTGGCGCCAGACCCGGCGCGCGCAAGGATTCGTTAGAGTTTTACGTCAAACGCCTAGAGGAGTTAGAAGCGACGGCTGCGTCTTTTGAAGGTGTAGACCGAGTCTACGCCATTCAAGCCGGACGAGAGATTAGAGTCTTTGTCAATCCTAAACAGCTGGATGATTTTGCGGCGACCAATCTGGCGCGCGACATCGCCAAAAAAATTGAAGCGAGTTTAAAATATCCAGGTGAAATTCGAGTCACCTTAATCCGAGAGACCAGGATCATCGAATACGCTCGCTGATCTTGACCCTGTCCACAAGTTGGGTTTGATAGTTAAGACGCGAACAGCTATCCTAAGCTTTAGGCTAAATTTATTTAATTTTTATATGAACAAAGCTGAACTCATTCATCTCATCGCGGAGCGCGTAGGTGTCTCCAAAAAGCAGACAGAAGATATGGTTGAGACACTGATCTCTACCATCATGGATACGTTGGTCAAAGGCGGCGAAGTAACGCTAGCTGGATTTGGCACTTTTTCTGCTCGCGTACGCAAAGGCCGCATTGGCGTGAACCCGCAGCATCCCGAGCAAAAAATTCAAATTGCAGCCGTGACTGTGCCAAAATTCAAAGCTGGCAAGACACTCAAAGACACCTTAAAACGATCAATGCACCCAGACATCCATTGACAGCTCAGCGTCGATAATGTTGACTGTGCTCTTGTCGTCTTCTCAAACAAGTCTACGTACACAAAAGGAGGTAAACGATGCTAAGAAACAGAGATTGTTTCGTGTTCGATTGCGGCAAGTGTTCGTTCAAAAGCCCAGGCGGAAGAACTCTCACGCTCAACGATCGGATGAGCTGGAGTAACTCGACTGCACATATCGCTATACAAGTCTTCATGCTCGTAGCTGAGAGGCTACAAGTGCTGACGGAATGCACCATCGAGGTGGAGCCGTCTACTGGCAACCGAGCCACCTACGAATTCAAGCGGCCACCAGAGAGTAAGCTGTTGGCAGGGTTGAGACGGATAGAACTCACGCGCGAAAGCATCAACGCCAGCTACAAGCGAGCCGGCCTGTTGCCACCGTCCGCTATCAAAGAAGCCATCAACCATCACGGCGCAGAGGCCTTCGCCTGAATGCTCAGTGCCTTATGCGGCAGAGACTTCTCATACGATCTCACGGAAGCCTCCGTGTGTTGGACTTCTAGCCCGTAAGCCACGTTCTTTTTTCGACCTTATCCCGCATGCCTCTAATCCACAGGGCATGCGGTATTTTGTTGGCCGCATCTAGACCAACCTAATCATGTCGTTACGTTTGGTCGTTCTGAGCGCAACGAAGGAACTGTTAAGTAATCAGCGGTGAATGGAGCAAGTCGCTTATCAGGTCCTTCACTCCGTTCAGGACGACACAGCAATCCTTTTTATCAACCTGCGCGTGCGTTATACTTGACGCCATGAAAACGTGGTCTCAAAAAATTCACCTGACAATCTCGGCAACGCTCTCAGCAGCCTCAGAGCGACTGCAACCAGCACACGTTACTTGCCAAGCAGAGCGACATCTAGGACGCCTTGAGGCCGAGATTTTGCTTGCCCATGTGCTTAAAAAAGACCGAGTCTGGCTCATCGCGCACAGTGACTTTCGACTTACAACTTTAGACTGTAGACGCTTGGCTGGGCTGATCCGCCGACGCGAAAAACATGAACCAATCGCCTATATCCTCGGCCAGAAGGAATTTTACGGATTGTCGTTCAAAGTGAATCGAAACGTTTTGATCCCGCGACCCGAATCAGAACTTTTAATTGAACTCGCTCTCTCACACTTCCCCAGCCTCTCCTTCGTAAGGAGGGGGTTGGAAAGGGGAATTGCGATGGTAAATAAGGTCAGTAACGGTATCACCGTTTGGGACGTCGGCACAGGCTCTGGCGCCATTGCCATCGCGATTGCCAAATATCTCCCGCACGCGCGTATGCTGGCGACGGACATCTCCTCGGCCGCGCTAACGCTCGCGCGACAAAATGCAAAACGTCATGACGTGACGAACGTGACGTTCCTGCGCGCGAATCTTTGTGCTGCGAAGGTGCGACGCTGGTTGGTCTGTAAGGGTATGGCGCACGATGCTCCTACGCAGAATTTGATCATCGTCGCCAATCTCCCATATCTACCCACATCGGACAAAGGGTGGACGAGACGCGCGGCTCGACTGAGCTCGCCGAAGTCGTCGCCCCTACAGCAGGACGTCGTGAAATACGAACCGCGAGACGCACTTTTTGCCGGCCAGACGGGACTCGAGATCATCGAAACAATTTTACGGCAGCTGGCGGCGTTCGATATCCATTTCATGGCCGCGTATCTTGAGTTTGATCCGCCACAGACTAAACATTTGATGAAACTCGCGCAAGAATTGTTTCCGCGTGCGAGGATCAAACTGCACAAAGATCTAGCGGGACTGAATCGCGTCATTGCACTTGAATCTTCGCCCCCAAAGTCTTGAGTTGCTCAAGGATATTTTCGTATCCGCGTTCGATGTGCTCGACCCCGGTCAGGCGCGACGCGCCGTTCGCGATGAGCGTGGCAATAAGGTACGAAAATCCGGCACGTAAATCCGGGATCATAATGTCTGCGGCGTGCAGCGGAGTAGGGCCTGAGATGATGGCGCTGTGACGCTCGTCGCGATGCACATACCGACACGCTTTCGAGCCGAGACACTCTTTATGCAACTGGATCTTCGCGCCCATCGCGCGCAGTGCCTCAGTGTATCCGAAGCGATCTTCGTAAACGGTCTCATGCACCACGGAGACGCCGTTCGCTTGTGTCAGCAAGATCACAAATGGCTGCTGGTAGTCCGTGGAAAAACCCGGATAGACGTCTGTCTCGATTGCGATGGGATGAATTTTTTTCGGTGCCAGAAACCGGATGCCATCTTCTCGAATCTCATACGGAACGCCGATGCGACGGAGCGCGTTCAGGAATGACATGAGATTCTCTTGCTGCGCGCCGCGGACAAAGACATCGCCCCCCGTGAGCGCGGCCGCGACGGCAAAAGACGCGACGACAAGCCGATCCGGAATCACATGGTGCGTCGCGCCATGCAGTCCGTCCACGCCTTCGATGACCCATGTGCGATTGACTTCGAGTGAAATAATCGCTCCCATTGATTGGAGCAGGCGCGCGAGATCCACGATTTCTGGTTCGACCGCAGCATTCTTGATGACGGTGCTCCCCTTGGCCTTCACAGCCGCCAGCATGATGTTTTCTGTCGTGCCAACGGATGGGTACGGAAGTTCTATGACAACTCCCGTGAGCCGCTTGGCGGTCGCGACGTAGACGTCTCCCTCCATCGTGATCTCTGCCCGCATCTGTTTCAATGCGTCAAGATGAAAATTCACAGGCCGCGCACCGATCGTATCCCCGCCAAGCGCGGGAATAACCGCTTTTCCAAATCGATGTAGCAACGGTCCGAGCAGGAGGATGGGAATGCGATTTTTACGGCTAAAGGCCTCTGCCACGCGCGACGTCTTGAGTTTCGACGCATCAACCGTGACGCGTGCGCCGCGGCGCGTGATCTTCACCCCGAGCGCACACAGCATCTCGATCGTCATCTCAACATCGCCGATCTTGGGAACGTTCTCGAGCGTCACGGGCTCATCCGCAAGCAACGCAGCGACCAGCTCTTTGGTCGCCGCGTTCTTGGCGCCAGACACGCAGACTTCGCCGCACAACGGAACACCACCGACAACCTGATAGGCTCGAACCGATGGAGTAGTTAAAACTTGTTTTGATCTCATACTTAATCGGTTTTGATTATTGTTGGGTCAGTGACAACCTCAATCCAGGTTGTGCCACGATTAAACTCGGCCTCACTTCCCTCCACATCCATAATTTGAATATGCTGACCAGCTGTTCGCTTCCAGCCGAGCTCGTGCTTTTGACCATCACGATAGAGCGTGGCGTGCCCTATTCCAATCGTACGCACGCGTAAGCGTCCTTCCGTGTCAAGCACATGCCCGTCGGTGAGCATAACCACGACGTTTTTTGCCCACACCTGTTGCCCGTCTAGATCCTTTTGCCGCTCTCCAGCCAAACTACGTACATATTGATTAGTCGATCGATCATAACTCCAAGCGACGTTAAATTGACCGCCAAACGACACGCGTGGACCGTCTTCAACGCCTCGCGCGCGGACCGTCGACGAAGCTTTGATTTGGTCGTCCGCCTTATATTTCCAAGGATTAAACTGACCCGGACTAAATTTTTTAACACGCGCGGCTGCGGTGAGTAGATCAGACCGAGTATAAACATTATGGGGCGCCAAACGTTTCTGCGCGCGCCAAAAAAAACGGCCATTCCAATATTGATTGAGGTCGCGAAAAGCTCGCAGCCGCTGGAGTTTGTCTAACGCCTCAGGGCTACCTCCAACGTGCGCGAACATGGCTTGCAGACCATCTGCCAACTCAATAGCGTATGGTCGAGCGCTGCGTACTGGGCCTATCTGCTCGACCCTCGTCGCGGCATCAAAGACAGCCAAATAGCGTGTGGCCCCGCCTTCCACCGGCAGTTCAAAGACGAGATTAGCTAAGGCCAAACCTGAGATTGGACGTGCCTCGGGCAAATTATCCAGCATGACGGCAAAAGGCAACAAGGCTTCATTACCTGCATCAACCACAACACCGTCAAGCGAACGCGCCACACGCTCGGTCGAAGTCGCTGCGTATGTGACTGCGCTACCAGTGGTTGTGGCGGCTGTTAACGGTATACGTCTAGCTTTTCCAGACAGCGCAAACCAATACAACCCACTACTCATCAAAATCAAACAAGCGGCCCCAGCCACCAGAAGTGGCCATGACCGCTTGAGCAACACTTCCCACGCTAGGGTGATGCGGCGCGCATGGTACATGCTATGATTTTTTGCTCCCACTGTCGTTCACTAACTTCGCCTCTTCGGCCTGCTTGACAGCCTCGGCCGCTTTCTTCTCTTCCGCTTCTGTCTTAATGGCGGACACATCCACGGTTTCGGCTGCTTCTAACTTCTTAAGCTGCTCTTCAGTCAACGGCGGAGTCACAGTCGCTACAGTCACGCGCGGATCGTCAAGCACGGTTACGCCAGCTGGTATGTTTAAGTTTCCGACCGTAATGACAGCTTCAAAAGTTTGCAGCACGGAGAGATCAACCTCGATTTCATGCGGCAAATTAGCTGGTAAACATTTAACATGCACCATCGCGATCGGATGAATCAAGGTGCCGGCCATCTCTTTAACTGCTTTTGACTCACCGACAAAACGGAGAGGGACTTCCACGGCAATCGCTTCATCCATGCGAATTTGTCGAAAATCAATGTGATACGGTTCCATCGTGATGGGGTGCAGTTGCACGTCTTGGATCAAAGCTTTGACTGGCGCTAAGTCATCCCTCACAAGCTCAACCAAAGACGAAGTGCCAACTTCGCGATAGAGCTTGCGGAAATCTGAACGTTTAACCTGAATCGACTGCGGCGGAACTCCATGTCCATACACAACGCCAGGAATGTTGCCTGCTGCATGCACATGTTTAGCGCGGCGCCCCAGTAACATGCGTGGTTCGAGCTGTATAGAGTAAGTCATAGTAGCCAGAAAACTACACTGTTGTAGAGCTTAATGTCAAGCGGCTAGCGAGAGCAATTTGCGACATAAGGCTTGACTATCCGTTTGGAGTAAACGATGCATCGCTATGCATTCGTCCAGGTTCACAGCTACTGCGTTACGAAAACGCAAGGCATCCTGCAGTTCCAAATCTGTTACCAATCCCAGTGAACTGACGTTACCAAAATTCTCTAACACAATGGCTAATACAGATTGACCACAGCTATTGCAGGTACAATGAAATAAACGCGTCGTCCCTTTTTCGCCCAAGAGACGAATTTCAGACGCGCTGTAGACCGTATGACACAGTGGACAATGCGCTAGCAATTTTGGACTGTGCGTGGGAGGCATACTGGTAGCTGATCGTTCTAACTTGATTTGATTATACTACCTTAAGTTGCAACCGTCATGTCATGCTTGACATTTGCGGCAGGTAATCCCACCACCTGCCGAAATTCTTCTCGTTCCAACGTTTCCTGTGCTAGCAATTTTTCTCCCAAACGGTCCATGGCTTCTCGCTGCTCGGAAATCAGACGGGTGGCGGTCTGCAGGCCGGCAGAAATCAAACGATCAATCTCTGCATCAATAATTTTTGCCGTATCTTCAGAGTAATCGCGATTGGCATGAATCTCGCGTCCCAGAAAGATCATATCTTCTTGTTCGCCGTAAGTGCGCGGTCCGAGTCTTTCGCTCATGCCCCATTGTGTCACCATACTACGCGCGAGCCGCGTAGCTTGTTTCATGTCGTTGGATGCACCGGTCGTAACGTCACCGAAAAATACCTGTTCCGCCGCATATCCTCCGAGCATCACGGCCAGATCTTCTTGATACTCCTCGCGACTGCGCATGGTGCGATCCTGAGTCGGCACTTTCAGTGTGTAGCCGGCAGCGCGACCGCGCGAGATGATGGAAATTTTTTGGACTGGATCGGAGTTTGGAGATAAGTGTGCGACTAAAGCGTGCCCAGCCTCGTGATAGGCTGTCACCCGGCGTTCCTCATCATTCATGACATGACTACGTCGTTCGGGCCCGAGCATAACCTTTTCGATGGATTCGAACAGAACAGTCATTGGAATCTCGGTGAGATTCTTGCGTGCGGCCAGGATAGCGCCCTCGTTCATTAGATTCATAAGATCGGCGCCAGAAAAACCAGGCGTACGTTCTGCTAAGCGTCGCAACGAAACATCTTTAGCCAAGGGTTTGTGTTTGGCGTGAAGGTTTAAAATTTCTTCTCGGTCTTTAAGGTCAGGCGGATCAAGTACGACACGACGATCGAATCTCCCTGGCCGCAACAACGCCGGATCAAGCACATCTGGACGATTAGTGGCAGCCATAACGATGACGCCAGCGTTAGGCTCAAAACCATCCATCTCGACTAAAATCTGATTGAGCGTCTGTTCGCGTTCGTCATGCGATCCTCCCAGACCAGAGCCGCGCTGCCGTCCCACGGCGTCAATCTCATCGATAAACACGATACAAGGTGCGCTCTTTTTGGCTTTGGCGAATAAGTCACGCACGCGCGAGGCGCCGACGCCCACGAACATCTCGACAAATTCTGAACCACTAATATGAAAGAAAGGCACATTGGCTTCACCGGCGACGGCGCGCGCGAGCAGCGTCTTGCCCGTCCCGGGCGCACCCATCAAAAGAACGCCTTTGGGAATCTTGGCGCCGAGCGCGATAAACTTGTCAGGGCTCTTCAGAAACTCGACGATCTCAGCCAACTCTTCTTTAGCTTCTTTTACGCCCGCGACCTGTTCAAAAGTCACACGATCTTTAGCATCCTTTTGTATCTCACGTGCGCCAGATTGGCCGAACATGAGGGCGCGATTATTTTGCCCCTGCACCTGGCGCAACAAAAACCACATGATACCCAAAACTATAAGAAACGGAATGACGTTGGGCAGAATCACACCGGTCCAATAAGCAACACCCGAAATTTCTTTGACTTCAATCGTAATAGCACGCAGTTTATCCGGCGCCACGCCATAATTTTTAAGCAGTTCAGACAGGGACTCGCCACGTTCTTTAGTCGCTTCCAGCTTGTTACCAGCCGACAGTGTCGCTTCCAGCTTATCCCCACGCACAATAATGGATTTAATTTGTCCGTCTTGAATGTTACGCGCCAGCGTAGACAGATCAATTTTTTTATTGTTTTCCAGGCTGACAAAAGCTAACGCCACTCCGACCAGGAGCAGGGCGCCTAAAAAGAGCAGAATATTTTTTAGCATCGGCTTCATACAACTGTATCTTTTTTATCTTCACTCGCTGTGCGTAGAGACAACCCTAAACGATGATTCTCCGGATCAACTGAGATGACACGAAACTCAAACTCATCTCCCACGCGCGCGAGTTCGTTGACATCTTTGACCGGCTTATTAGACAATTCACTGATATGCGCCAAGCCATGGATATCTGGATCAAGTTCGACAAATAAACCAAAAGGATTGATCTTGAGCACGCGGCCGTGCACGAGCTGACCGAGTTTAAACTTTTCGCCAACGCGCTTCCAAGGATCCTCCACCAGCTTTTTCATCGACAAAAAAATCTTGGAACCGTCGAGATTGATGATCTCGGCGCGCACATGATCACCCAACTTGAGCACGTCTTGCGGATGGTCAATACGTTGCCACGCGATCTCCGAGATATGGACCAGACCCTCGAGATTCAAATCAAAGCGCACAAAAGCTCCGAAGTCTGTTACCGCCGTCACTGCTCCTTCCACGCTGTCGCCTACTTTGTATTTCGAGATGACGCCGACCTGGCGCGTTTCCCACACAGCTTTTTCCGATACGATCAGCTTGTCCGCTACCTCGTTGACATCAATGACTTTGATATCTAATTGGCCGCCGACCAAGCCCTTAAGTTTTTCTAGTATCTTGTTTTTTTCTCCACCAGAAACACGCGGATAATTTTCGGGCGACAATTGCGACACGGGCAAAAAACCTGCCACACCTTCGAGGCGCACAATCAAACCGCCTTTGTTAGCCTCGAGAACCTTAACCGGTACGACTGTGCCGCTGGTCATGAGCTCCTGCAATTTATCCCAAGATTTTTTACGGTCAGCGCCCTTAAAGGATAACTCTAGCTCTCCGTATTCGTTATCAAGTTCAAGAATGGTGGCCTCGACTACATCGCCGACAGTCAAGTGGAGATTCGGATCAATCTCTGGACCTCGCACCACCCCAATGGCGATACCGCCTACATCGATTCTAACCTCATTGCGGCCAACGGCGATAACAGTTCCCTTGATCGTGTCCCCGATGACTGGGAAAAGTGGATAAGCGCCTGTCTTAAGCAGCTCTTCAAGGTTAGACACGGCGACGTCTGGACGAATGATATCTGTTGCAGCTGACATAGAAATGTGAATTAACCTTCTGCCGCGGAAGCTAGAGTCTGCATGCTAGAAAGCGCCGCTAGGGCTGAATAAATAGAGTAGGCTGACAATATCTAAGATTGCGATATTTGGCAACCCCTCGCGCAGTACGCTACACTTACAAGAACTAGCTATGTCTGCTCTTTTTTTAGACTTACGAGATAAGCGACGCGTTATAAACTTTTTGATCGAGCATCTGGAATATTCTTCCAGCCAACAGCAGGTCGTGGTGCAACCTTGGATCCAAGCCTACGAAGAGGGCAAAAAAGTCCCAACCGACGCGTTGGCTGAGGCAACACGCAAATTTGCTGCAGATATATGGCCCGTACGTTACGCGCTAGAGCATTTTTTTGCCACACCCGCAGGCCAAGATAAAGAATGGCGCCGCGTGGTGGCCTCGATACGACCATCTACAGCACATGTGATGAAACGCTTTCACCTGGGCACAGCAGCAACTGCCTCGCTTGATACCACTCTAAACCACCCCGAATCCGAGGCCGCGTTTCGCGAGGAAGAGCGCCAGGAGATATCCGGAGTGCGCCAGCACCTGCGGATAGATTATTGGCGTAAGAATAAATCTACACTCAAGACGTTGCTCGCAACCGGCCGAGCTGAACTTGCTCTGCGGCAAACTAGATTAAAGACGCTGCGCAATCTCGGCTTGGATTTACCACGCAGCTTACAAGATGAAGTCTTCTCCAAAATCTTACACTACGACGATCGGTTGCTATTTGAAGGTGAACTAATACCCCTCGAGATATTAGACGAGGAGATCAAGTACTACACTGAACAGAAGCATCTCAGCCCTCTAGATTAGATAGTTTTGGCGTGCGTCAACGCAAAGTTTCTCGTATCCGACCAGGTGATCGAGCCCGTGCTGTCGATCGCGCGCGTCGTCACATTGAGACTGTAATGCTCGGGGTATTGGGTCGGTATGATCTGCAAACTGCAGTCACGCGCGGTGTAAGCGTTGTTGAATGGCCCGCAGACTTGCGCGAGTTTTCCATCAACTAGTATTTCGATGCGCTCAAGACCGTCAGCATCCTGCGCCTGTGCCATATAGATGACTGAGTCATCAGCATTAAGTAAATTTTTGTTGGGCGACAGACCGATAGTGATGGAGGATGGGCGAGAGCCGGCATCTTTTTTATTATCTCGCACCTCTATTGTTCTCGACTGGCTCCAAGCCGCTACACCCTCGTGACCAACGGCCTTGATTGCCACCTGCAGACTAACGCCTGGGGCATAGTCAAGACCTGAGAGGCGCAATTCACAGTCGCGCAGACCATAGGCGCGAGCAAAATCGCACCTCTGACGCATGCTGCCGTTAACATAAAATTCAATCCGATTGAGACCTTCTTGTGCCTTGGCTTGCGCTTTCACCACCGCACTATCCGTCCAGTTAAGCGACGCCAGGTTTGGTTCTAACCACGTCCAAGCCACGACCTGAGCGCTGGGATTGAGCTTAATGGAGATCGTACGCGCTGGCGTCCAGGTAATTAAATTATTGGCATCCGTAATTTTTGCGTTGATCGACACATCAGCAGGGGGGGGATAATCCTTAGCCTGGATAACCAAGGTGCAGGTTTGATTACCTAAGACTCGACTGCCTAAAGCACAAATTTGAGCGCTGTTGCCATTGCTAAACATCTCGATCCGTTGCAAACCGTTTTGATTCCAAGCGCCTACATGATACTCAAGGCTCTGATCGCGAGATAGCGTGGCTGCATTTGGCTCCAGCCATGTCCAAAAAGTAGACTGACTGGTGCCTAACACAACTGTCTGTGGAGTAGTAACGAGCTTGTGAGCTGCAGAGTCTGTCACTGTGACCAATTTGGCCGTGAGCGGTTTGGTTGGTTCAGTCGGTCGGTTACTGTTGGACACGGCGCCGCCTAACAAAATTTTACCGTTAGCGTCACCCGCCAAGGTTACAAAGTAATCTAGCGTCTGGCCTAAAACCTCAAACCTGTCCCCAGTAAAGCGCACCAGATCCTTGCCACTCACAATCATCCAAGACCGTCCTGTGTGCGTCACTAAGGCGCGCGCCCAATCGATAGACGGCAGCTTTGAGGTTAGCGCGGCTAGATCAGAAAACTCGACACCATCATAAGTGTAAACGCGATTGGCAGCACCTGTAGAAACGTCGCTAGCCACCATGAAGACCTTTTGACCGTTAGACGCCAAGGTATAAATGCGAGTGAGTCCACTGGGGCTAAACAACGGCGTGATGTCCGAGTATGTATTATTTTCGTAACGAAAAACCTTGCTTAATGCTTGTGACCCCATTGGTGCACGCAGCACCATCAACCAGCCCTTAGAGTGCGGCACGGCGGTCAGATAGAAAGTCGAGCCGTATGGCGAGGTCTTGCGCACCGAATAGCGCAGCACGCCTGGATACAATCCTCGATACGCAGTTGCACCAGGCACGTCAGGCAGCTGACTGATAGTCTGCGTAATGCTATTCCAGGCTAAGATGCGTCCGTGTGTAGTCACAAATAAAAACACGCCGTCTTTGCCGCTGACAGAGGCAAGGCCTTCATCCGGCAGCACGGCTTGTCGTAGCATGAGCGTTAGATTGGTCAATGCTCCAGCCTGCGCCACGACCTCAAAGGAGGCATCAGCTGCCATCACACGACTGAGCAAGAGAACTGTTTGGCCGTCGCTCACCAAGTCGTCTACGCGGTTTAACCCAGCGTTACGCACCTCTTTGGTCACGTCGCTCATATTGCTGCCTGTGGTGCGCCAAACATGGCCGCCAGTGCGCAGATCCTGACCGTCGGTCAGATACCAATATTTTTCAGCCCGCGCAATAGCCCATACCGGACGGTCACGGCGCACTGTAAGCTTGTCGGAGACATCAACCCACTGCCAAGGATCGCTAGTGGCAGAAGCAATTTGAATCGACATAGTCAAAATAGCAGTAGCAACCAGGCTAGCCATTAGGCTAAATCGAGTTATAAGTTTTAACATAGGTTTAATTCACGAACGAAAAACCATAGCAAAAAATGGCATTTATGTCAAACTGTCCAATGATTGAATGGTAGGACGTACACGTATTAGTAAAAACGTTGTGTTGATTCTCAAGTATGGGTGATACCATCATTTTTATAGCCTCCTATGCCGAACTTCACCGAAAACCGCAAAGCTCGCTATGAGTATGAAATCCTAGAAACCTTTGAGGCCGGATTGGTGTTGACTGGACAGGAAACCAAATCCATCCGCGAAGGCGGGGCTAAACTTGATGGCGCGTATGTGACGGTCACAGCCGGAGAAATGTGGCTTTTGGGCGCGCACCTTAGACCGTATTCAAGATCCGCGCGAACAGAATTCTATGCCGCTGATCGCAGTCGCAAAATCCTCGTACACGCCAAAGAACTCTTATATCTCGCGGGAAAAACCCAACAGAAAGGCTTGACACTCGTGCCGTTGGCGTTGTATCCTCGCGGGCGGAAGATCAAACTGTCGTTTGCTCTCTGTCGCGGGCGTAAAGCCCATGACAAACGCGAAAAACTCAAACAGCGAGATCTGGAGCGCGAAACCAAACTCGAGTACTGAAGCCAACCCAACGGAGACACCTCTGGGGATGACGAGCTTCGACGGACGGCACTTTCGACATCTGCAGGCTGAGCCTAAGCCAGCTCATCAAAACGGCTTGAACTACACAACTGCCAATCTTGTTTCACGGGTGAAGAGCACGCTCGCTTCGGCGCTGCGTGTCGCCTCACCTGCTCTGGCGGTCGCCTAAAAACGATCTGCTAGCACTCCCCCGCTTAGCGGCTCAACGAAGCGGATCAGAGTGTCATCTTTTGAGCCAAGTCTCGCATCCCTCGCAGACGGTGCGCAGCTTACTATCAGTCTGCGTTAGATCACGAAGTCTTGCCTATTTAACCTCCGCGATCGACAACCTTGAATAGACCATGCCTGTAACGAAGATGACGCTGATGCCGCTCGGACGGGGGTGCAACTCCCCCCATCTCCATCTCCAACTACAACTCTAATGCGCATTCATTATCGACGACGCTTTCAACCAAAACCACAGGCACAGATTTACAGAGTCAATGCTCAAATTACGGCGCCTGAAGTTCGCGTGATTGACGATGAGGGAAAATTTTTAGGTGTACTGCAAACTCCTGAAGCCATCAGTTTGGCGCACGAACGTGAGCTGGATTTGGTGGAAGTCTCGCCCAAGGAGCTACCTCCAGTTTGCAAATTCATAGATTACGGCGCCTTCAAATATCAAAAAGAAAAAGAAAAACGGGCGCAAAAAGCGCATGCCAAAAAGGTAGACGTAAAGGGCATTCGCCTGTCAGTAAAAATGGGCGCGCACGACCTCGAAGTGCGTAAAAACCAAGCACTCGGCTTTCTCAAAGACGGGGACAAATTGAAGCTTGAGATCATGCTACGAGGACGTGAAAAAGCCCATGGCGAAATCGCCTTCCAGCGCATCGAGGAGTTTATTCGACAGCTGGAAGAGACGTACCAACTATTTATTGAACAACCGGTCACCAGGCAGGCTGGCAATGTCTCGGCCATCGTGGGACGTAAAACCTAAACGTTGATCAAAAATGTTATGAAAACACATAAAACCATCTCCAAACGGATCAAACTTACCAAAACCGGCAAGCTGCTCAGGCGCAAAGGCGGACAAAATCATTTTAACAGCCGAGAATCCGGCAATGTGACGCGCAGCAAGCGACGCGATGTTGCCGTCGCGCCGGCGTACGCAAAAAGTCTAAAACTTTTAATGTAGCTCCCGTCAGAAAAAAACTTTATGCCCAGAGTTAAACGCGGTACTCATCACATCAAACGCCGTAAAAATATTCTAGCCCGCACCAAAGGCATGATGTGGGGCCGTAAATCTAAACTTACCCTAGCCAAAACCGCGGCCACCAAAGCAGGACAGCAAGCGTATATCGGACGCAAGCTCAAAAAACGCGATAACCGAGCCCTACAGCAAATACGCATCAATGCCGCAGTTCGAACCTTGGGCTCGACCTACAGTAAATTGATCCACGAATTTAAGACGCGACGAATTGCGCTCAATCGCAAAAGCCTGTCTGACATTGCCATGCAATATCCGGCTGTATTTGCCAAGCTCTTCAAAACGTAACAGAACTCAAAATAGGACAGGACTTACGCGTTTGGATGCAGAACGCGAAGAAAGCGAGTATTTGCGCGAGGCGTAGCAGCGCTACGGTGAGCGTAAAACGGAGCTTTCGACAAAGTTATGCGCCAAACGCGTAAGTCCTATTAGGACTCAAGTTTTTTTATGCTATTATGGACGCAACAGCGCGGACCCTGTATCCGTGCATAAAGCTATCAACCATAATATGCCAAGACATGAAGGAGTGCGTCTTATACTCAAACCCACACCAGAGGGTCCAAAACCTATCCTTATCATCCGTGGCGAACGCAGAAAGAGCAGACCGACAAAAACAACACCGGTCAGATCAAAGGCCACACCAATTAAATTAGAGGGGCAGACAACTGTGTTGGCAAAAGCCGTGCCCGAGTTAGAGGATAACGCCTTGACTCGGCGTAAATTTAAGTTAGAGACGAACTTGCACGCAGTACGCGCAAAAAAACTCGCCCTCGAGACTCAGTTTGAACAAACCTATCATAAACTCCCAGAGCTGGCTCAGTTTGAAGGCGGAAAAATCGCGAAAGATCCAGGGTTAAAACAATGGAAGGCTGCGGACAAGGAGGAAACGGATCTGCTCGAAAAGCTGGAAGCCTTGTCAAACATGAAAACGTTCTTTGCACTCGTTGGAAAGGAAGCGGCGTATAAACAGAAACAAACTGAAGACTTGGAATCCCATCTAGCGGTAGATGAGGACAGCCGAGAGCTCGCGGAAGAACGTTATGGCAAAGCAACGGCAAAATCTCCAGAGATGTTGGAGGCTGAGTACATGACTGATGAAGCACAGGTGCTGCAGCTCAGACAAGCTATTCAAGGCGCCGAACAAACGTTTGAAATTGAGACAGCCAAACAACAACGCCTCGAAAATACTGCGGCAATTTTGGGGCGAGAACGCGCGCGGCAGATGTGGGATGAAGTTGACCAATATATTCAAGCTTTGCCACAGCGCAAACACGATAGTCTGCCCTTCAACGCTACAACCTATACCCTGACAGCCGCGGAGTATGTACTAGCTCTGCGCCAAAAAGACATAACGTTGACTCATGCGCTACGACGAGAGTTGGATCAAATGAACGTGGCCATAGCTGTCCCGTATGACCCTATCATCGGCACCGGTAGAACTAAGAGTTTTATGCCATCAGACAGGGCTCGCGCTGAAATAGCAGAGGTAACAGGTCGCATCGCTGGTATGCCCAAAACGCAAGGTGACCGGGCCAGTACACATATAAAAAAGGCACGGAACGCGCCTGACCTGTCACCGCGCGCAGAACGTTCGTCCGCAGGCCCGCTCAAAACAGTGCCCATGGTGATTGAGAATTTTCGCCAACACGCCCTAGAGGTGCGCGACCGACAAACGGAAGAACGCCAACAGTTACTCAAGAATCCGACAAAAAATCAAGCCGAGCTAGAACACAACGCCAAAGAAACGCACCTAACAGACAAATTGCTTGATCTAACGCAATACGATGTTGACACGGCGCGCGGAGGACCTTTGAATGTGGACGAAAAGGTGTGTGAGTTAAGACAGGAAGTCAAACAACTGGAAACAGAAATTAGACAAGCGTATAACATGACCCCCGAACAACTGGACCAATTGGAATTCAAAGGCGGATTTTTAAAGGCTCGAGCCACAGACTGGTGGAGAAAAATCACGGGGCGTCGGCCTAGCTTGAGCCTCTGGCGCAATAAAAACGAAGAACTGCATGCCTTCGAAGAATTGTTATCCGGCTACCAAACGCGCACACGGGCCAGCGCTGGAGCGAAATCTGCAGCTTCATTGCCGTCACATAAATTGTTAGAGCTACAAGAACAGCAACGTGAAGCCACGGAACAAATGAACGTGGAGGGTGTCTCGCCAGAAGAACTGGCGACCGAATATGGGCTCGGCCCAGAATACGATGCAAACGTGGTGGAAACACATAAAACCGCTCAACTTAGGCGCATAGAGAAACAAATCGGCACAGAGCTTATGCTGGCAGCGCTGAAATTTTTTAAAAACACAGCAAGACGAGAAATGCGCTCTAACGAACAGGCGGTGGATACGTTCGTCAACGCGCTCGCCAAGTACCTAGAAGCGCGTCGTAACTCGCCACTAACGCTAACGCTACAGGCAAACTTAATTGAAGTTGGTAAAAGCTACGGTATCCCAACTAAAGAAACCCTTGGTTTCGCCATGAGAAGCGCTAATACATTCACTGACTTACAGCAAGCCGCTTAACTATTTTCGTTGCGCTGTTTCAGTCAGCAGCGTCTGAATCAACTCTGTCTTCGACAGGGTAACTTGAGCCTGCTGCCCTCGGCGTCGCACCGTTAGCGTGTCCCCCGAGACTTCCTGGTCACCTATAACTAACATGACCGGGACTTTAGATTTTTCAGCACGGCGAATCTTCTTTCCGACAGACTCTGCATTCTGATCAAGTTCGACGCGTAAGCCGTGAGCTTGAAGCTCACGTGACAAAGTATGAGCGAATTCTAAATGTCTGTCCGCCACGGGCAGCAACGCTATTTGAACTGGCGCCAACCAGAGCGGAAACGCTCCGGCCAAATGTTCAATAGCGATGGACAAGAAACGTTCGATTGAACCCATTATGGCGGCATGAATCATCACGATACGTTCATGCTCCCCGTGCTCATTCACGCAGTAGAGATCGAACCGCTCCGGCATATTCATATCAAGCTGAATCGTCGCGACCTGCCATTCGCGACCGATAGAATCCTTAGCCAAAAAATCCAATTTTGGTCCGTAAAAGGCCGCTTCTCCAACGCCGTCACACGCATCTGCCTGCTTCTCGTTGGCGATTTCGCGGAGCATACCCTCAGCCATCTGCCAGCGCGCCGGATCGCCCAGATATTTTTCTGGATGGGCGGGATCGTGCAGCGACAACCTGACGCGTAATGTGAAGCCAAACGTGCCATAAAACTCGTGCACAATATCCCAGATCTTCAAAAATTCTTCTTTGACCTGGTGGCTGCGACAGAACACATGGGCATCGTCCTGCGTAAAACTACGCACACGTGAAAGTCCTGACAGCTCTCCCGTCTGTTCGTCGCGGTAACACATCGTCGTGTTCTCGTAGCGCTGCGGAAGCTCCCGATAGCTCCACTGCCGCCGTGCATAAATCTGCGTATGGTGTGGGCAGTTCATCGGCTTCATGACAAACTCATGTCCTTCGCGCGTAATGATTTTGAATAAGTCATCCTTGTATTTCTCCCAATGCCCGCTCTTTTCATACAAATCTTGCTTCGTGATGTGCGGGATTTCGACGCGCTCGTACCCGTACCGAGAGCGTAACTTCCACACGAAGTCGTCAAGGAGGTTGCGTAGAAGCGTCCCTTTCGGCGTCCACAAAGGAAGTCCGGAACCGACAAGCTCAGAAAACGTAAACAGGTCGAGCTCGAGCCCGAGCTTTTTATGATCCCGTTTCTCCGCTTCGACGAGCATCGTCTCATACGTCGAAAGTTCCTCTTTGGTCGCAAAGCACAGTCCGTAGATGCGTTGCATTTGCGGATTCGTAGCCTGGCCGCGCCAATAGGCACCGGCGATTTTCCAGAGTTTCCAAACGCCGATTTGCGCTGCACTATCCACATGCGGCCCGCGGCAAAGATCTAAAAAGTCGCCCGTGCGATAGATCGAGACAGTCGTCACGTTGCTGGGATCGACATCCGTCGTTTCTTCGGCGGAGATTTTTGTCGTGCCGCGCGTTTTGAGATCGTTAAGCAGCTCAACTTTGTACGTTTGTCCTAGAGATTGAAAAAGTTCGAGCGCCGAGTCAACACCGATTTCTTCGCGTGCGAAGGCGGGATTTTCGGCGACGATCTTCTTCATTTCGACTGTGATCTTATCGAGATCTTCGGGCGTGAGCGCGCGCCCAATGTCGATGTCGTAATAAAAACCATTCTCGACCACCGGGCCAATACCGAACTTAACGCCTGGATAGAGCCGTCTAATAGCTGCGGCCAACACATGTGCGGCACTGTGACGTCTGATTTCTAAAGAAAAACTCATACAGTGCTTCCCTCGCTTCTATTGCACGATGAGCTCAATGTGAGTTTGCAGACTCGGAAGTTTAGTGCTCCAGGCTGGACGGATACGGATGTCAACATTCTCCACGCCGTCGATTGACAGCAACTTGGCCTTAACTTCCTCCTGTGCCAAGCCTACAAACTGCGCCGGCACGAATTGCGGACTCTGCTCGGTCAGGCGTGATGAAGCTTTAGCGGAGATGATGAGGCGCGCTTTTTCCAGCTTAATGTCAGCCTCCTCTACTGCCAGCGTCACCTGAGCTGGATCATATTTTAAGAGGTTGCGACCTTCAGGCAATTTCTCTTTTAATTTCTGCCGGATCAAGGCTTCCATGTCTCTATCTGGATAATAGACCGCGGTCACCTGTAATTTGATTGAGGCTAAAAATTGATCCGCGCGTTGGCCAGGCGAGACATTTGATTTCTTGTCTACGACTTTCTTTTGATAGACCACCTTCCAGTCCTCCCCGACTCCAGCTTCAGCCCGCAGCGTCTTCTTGGCCTGTTCAAAAACCACGTCTTCCAATATTTTCTGAGCTTCGTTCACATCTCCGAGGTTCACCAGTTTAGTTACCGTGGCTAAGTGTGAACCTGGACTAAAGACTGTCACGGTGTCAGCGTAAATAAATTTTTGGAGATCGATCCAGAGTCCCGGAATACTCAAACGCGTCCCGATCGGCAAGGCGTAGCTCGCTCCATGTGCGTCAGCCTGCGCCGTCACTTCAATGGACTGTTTGGACGGCACCACGATCGTCTTATCAATACGATACAAACGCTTATCAGCAGTCAGCAGTCGAGTCGTTTTAACCAATGTCTGCGACTTGGAATAAGTATTGATAAGCTTAACCCTACCTTGGAAGATAGAGTTAACGTCAACAGAGGTCGTGGCCGACGAGGGCTGCACTCCAAATTCCTGAATTTTTTCAAAGGTGCCTTGAACAACTCGTCCATGCAACTGGCCTGGGATTGGATTTTTGGCCACCTCGATGGCGGTTTGAATACTAGCCGTATCCGGCCTGACTTTGATGGTTATGCGCGCTCGCACGGAAGATATCCACAGAGCGCCGATAAGGATCAGGACGGTCAAAGCTAAAAATGAAAAAGCTATTTTACGATAGAGTGCGGGCGCAGGCGGCGGCGCAAACATATTCCGCTCCATCCCGCGAGAAGAACGATGAGGCATATCGACAACCAGTATAGCACATACTGGAGTTCACGCCCGAGAGCACAAGCTCTACATCGAGGTCAAGCGGCAAAACCTCGAGGCACAACAGCGCAGTCGCCGCTACACGCGCATTTTTTACTTCATGATCCTATAGGTCATGGAGGGAATTTCTTTTGTAAAAAAACGTTTTACTTTTTTCCGTTTGGCGTCGAAATAGATCATTGGTTCAGGTCAACAAAATCTCTTTTTCGTCCACGTTGAGCAATAGCGATAATGTTCATCACGGCGATGTCAATTTGGTGCAGTATTTTTATTGAGCCGTATCGAATAAAATTCTGTTTTGGAACAAAAAATGGATACGCGATAAAACTAACTTTCGCTTGGAATAATTCTCCATAGAGTGTATTTTTTTATATATACGCTCAGTTTAAACAGGTTACCAATCACGCTGCCCGGCGGCGCACGGCTGCGCCAAGCGCCGCTTTAACGGCATGGATATTCTGACGCAAATCTGCAATCTTCTCTCGCTCGCCACGCGCTGCTTCAACCATCCGCTTGAGCTGCTTGACCTGCTCCTGCAAATCAAAATTTAGCGCATGTTCTATCTCAACTAGTCGCACCAGATCTTCCACATGCCACTCCAATAAAGCAATTTCCAGTTGATGTGTGAGCTCTACTCGATACTCGTGCGTCTGTTGCGCCAGATGCTCATGTTCCTGAGCCAGAGCCTGCTGCACCGTTTCAATAATGCTGTCAACTACTTGCTCAATCACACGAGCTGATATCAGCGTGTCCTGCCCGCGTTTGAAGAGATCATCAGCGATGCGCTGAATCAACTGGCCATCTCCACGCAAGGCCTTGTGCGAACGCGCCGTCAAAGCATCAACATACTGATGCAACCTCTCTTTTTCTTGGGGTGCCTTAGCCTGCAACGCAGTCAGGCGTTTTAAGATTAAAAACACGTACCGATTCAGAGTTTTATGGGGAATAATGGCTTCATCTGCGGCATGTGACAGCTTAGTCGCCTGAACTTTGACATTGGTGTCATTAGCCTGGGGTTGGCGCTCGCTTTTTACACCAAAATTAAACTGCAACTCGGTGGCCACATAACGGCGTGCCGCCCGTGCATCCTCGGGAGCTGGAATAGGCCCTAACTCGAGGGTTTTACGTTTAATGATCTGCTGGAGCTCCTGAACGATACTTTGATCTGCGGTATTTAATAGGATGCTGAATTCATCGCCACCCAGTCGGAAAGCCTCAAGACGTAAGTCCGAAACTTCTGAATGTTGGGACACTAACTCGCGCGCGCTGGCGGCTAAAACCCTACCTGCTGCAAGAATAGCGCGATCGCCTGTAGCCACGCCGCCATCACGATCAAAATATTTTAGAAAGGCCATATCCATGGCAATGACCGTGGTCGGTGCATGCGCCTGCAACTGCTCTTCCAGCGTTTGATAATACATGCCGCGGCCATGCAATCCGGTTTTCGCATCGCGTTGCGCTAGCAACAAACGCAACTCTAATTGCGCATTTTCTAGCTTAAGTTGGGTGACAGCACCCTCTGAACCGCGACTTGAACTTGTCGCGGACTCTAAACTCTCCTCATGTGCTTGAGCCGCACGGATGATAGTTTCCCCTTCGGTTGGACCAAACCCTTGGACATGGTCGTTCAAGCGGGCGTCAAATTCCTGCGCCTGTCGCGCCCGCCCGGCATCGCTCTCCTGATAACCAGTCGACTGGCTCTCCACGGCTTTTTCCAAGGCCGACTTAATTTCTTGCGCCATCTGACGCCCAACTCGCGGCGCTTGCTGCTCAAAACTCCGCCGCACAGAATCAGCGATTTCCAAAACCGCAGCTTCACGCCCGCTTAAACGTTCGCTGGACTGCTGCAGCGCCTCGCGCATGGAGGATTCAAAGGCAACTGCATCCCAGGCTGTCTGGCGTTTAGGATCAAATGCCCCAAGAGAACTTAGACGGTCTTTAAAATCTTTGAAAACTTGGATCTTACTAGCAGTGACATGATCGGTATGAAACAGCTCGCTCAGCGACTTCTGAAGATATTTGGTATATAAAACTTCGGCCGAAACGTCTGATCTATCACGAGCTTGTTCTCCCCTGCTATCCTCGGCTTGAATTTTCTCTATCATCCGCTTTAACCGGGCGCGCGTTTTTTCAAAATCACTAAAAACTTGAGCCGTTTCTCGCAGCACGGAAATGAACTCGGTACGTTGGCGCTTTTGCCACGCCTCGCGCTCATCGATATGACCTTCAAACCTTTGGCGTGGCAGGCGATTAAAGATGGCACGCGCTTGCTCCAAAGACACTAAGCTGACGCTCACGGGCGCGGGCTCGATGGAACGTTGAGGCAACTGATGATGTCCCTCTGGCAACTCGCGCGCGATATCGTTTGGACCAACACCAGTGGCAAAAGCTGCGGCGATCTGCTCAGCCAGCTGCGGAGCTGAAAAGCCTTCTAGAGTAACGGCAAAATCATTGGCCGCTACACGGTGTAACTTGACCGTCTCATCTGAATAAGCCTCACCTAGCTGTGCTTGCACCACACGCTGTAGTTTGCTGTGCATGGCGGCGAGCATCTGATCTCCCAAATCATGACTCACGTCATTCAGGCGATCCAACTCACCCAGGTTGACATAGAGCACTGATCCAAGTCTTGTTGGGGCAAAACTCGCCGCTCCATCCTCTGCGACTTCAAACTGCAAACGTTCCAACATGGCGGCTAGATCACTGCCAAAACGGTGACCCTTAAGCGCGCCTGTGGAGTCGTGCTCCCACACGAAAGCTTCTTGCTTTAACCTGGCGTTGGTTAACTCAAGCTCTGCCAACTTAATTTCCTTGTCGTCTGTCCTCCGTTGTCTGTCCTCTGTTGTCTGCCGCAGACTCTCAAGTCTAGCTTCAGCTGCCTCAGCTGCCTCGGCCAGTAGCTGGATAGGCGCTTGACTTGATGGGTTGGCGTTTTCGCTAACCTCATGCACAGGTGTTTGTCTTGCTTTGCGTCGTGTGAGAGCCATAGCTGCTTAGTATAATAAAAGAAAGTGCCGTCCTTGGCTAGACTCAGACTTGCTCGTGTGGCCACACGCCATACATTGACAAACTCCACATTTTGCAGCATGTTGTTCTTAGATCGGGACAATACCGATATGTCCTTTCACAAGCCTAAAAAGGCGTAAGAGGTGATCATGTTAAGACTCATGTGTCCGATAGCTGCAAGCTTGGAGCTCACAGATATCTGGAACTTAAAACAACAGTTTACTGTCAACGCTAACACCAGTACGCCGGACTATGCCATTGCTGGCGGCGGAGCAGTTAAGGTGTTGTTGGCCGCTGAAACAATCAGGGGCTACGCACCAAAACTGGCACCAATGGAGAGTCAACGCCAGCACAAAGACCTAGATGTATACGTTTTTGAGCCAAGAACATGCCGTTTGACTCTCTTTTACCCTCACGAGATTTACAGCGGTGAAGAGCATGGGAGATTTAGGCGGTGCAAATATCGCGCAGCTCCGGAAGAAACAGCTTTTTTCATCGAGTTGATGACCGGGTATTACTTTGGATTTCCACCGCCGTGCCCAACGGATGCTACTGTCTGCAACCTCGAAAAGCAGAACGTTTGGACCTTGACGCCGGAATACTTGGTAGCCAGTCGATTCTTCTCAACCCAGCCGTTACGCGCAGTAGATATAACAGACGTGTTGGGCTTGCGGCAGAGATTCGATCTCAATAGGCAGAGTATCCGTGAAATCGTGTCTCACTCTGCCCTGGGCTTCTTGCCGCCAGAGCTGGTAGTGCGCAGCTTGGACACGCTGGACATGACTGTCTGTGATCTGGCGATTAAAACCGAGTTGACAGCGCGGTTTCCGTTCATCGGGTCTCTCAGCTTGTCTGAGGATCAGGCACGTAGCTGGCTGGATTTTGCAGCAGATGACTTGGACCACGAGCGCTTTCTAACCGCGTTCAGTACGGCCTCACGTATCTTGCATGACCACGGAATCCGGCATGATGCCGACGGACTGAAAAGCTTGACGTTTCTAGTCTATGCTCTGGATGGAGACATGTCTGAAGCCACCCTCAAGACCGTGCTCAAGCGGGTTGAGGAATTTCCGAATTATTTTACAGACAGGGAGGCTCTATATAAGTTATCGCTGCAATTCCTCAAGCGCGTCATCCAACTTAAAAAGCGCCTGAATAAGCTAAGGCTCCAAACCTACTCCGCCCAGCTAGCTCAAATCTTAGTCATGCAGTTTATAACCACTGACTATCATCACGTGCTGTTAGCGGAACTAACCTTGCTGGAGGCTAAGCTAAAATCGTGCGCCTGTTGGGACGAAGTGCGCATTCAACTCGTGAAGCTCTTCAATCTGATCGGTCAAAGAACTCTACCCAGGAGCTTGCGATGAACACCACTGCTCTATTTGCGACTGATCTGCACGGAAACCAGTACGCCTATGAAGCCCTATTTAGCATGGCCGCTAAGCAAAGGATCGAGACTATCATCTTGGGCGGAGATTTGACTCCAAAGTGGCCGCTGATCTCCTGGCTGAATCGCGCGCTGGTGCCCCTTGATCCAGACTACTTTAAACCAGATAAAAATGGCTGTACGTATGATGGCTTTCTGGCCAGCATCGAGCCTCTGGTAAAAAAACGAACAGCGGCTGAAAAACACTTTATCCATCGTGGTGGATACTTGTTGCATACCGGTGAGTGCTATACATGGGAACAACTGAGAGCTGAGCAAAGAATCTTGCGGCGACTCATTGAGGAGTATCAACCCGATGCCTATCAAGGCATGGATCGGATCGGGCATTTCATCCTTACAGCAACGGAATGGCAAACAGTCTATGATCTGTTTACACGGCTGCCCAGGAGCGCTTTCTCGCATCAGATATCAGCCTCCGACGTGCTCAAGGCCCTGCGTCTGGATACTCTGTCGTACGCCGACCTTCAAGCCGTTACACGGCTAGACACTACGCTGCAAAACTTGGTCGCGCAAACTCTCCCTAGCCTCTCCATAGAAGCTAGGCAGTACTATCAAGCGATGCAAGCGCAGAACGGAATTCCACAGCATACGGAATTTCAAGGTAAGCATGTACACGCGCCAACGATATGTCTAACTTTGGCGCAAGAGCATCCCTTGTTCCGGTGGATAAAAATTGGTCAAGCTTCTGATCGTCTCGTTCGTCCACAGACTAACTTTCTCAATTTGATTCTACGACGTTGGATTAAGGCCTATCGCGCGCAGGTGCCTAAGGGGCGCGTCTTTCTCATTCTTGGGAACGACGATGTTACGGAATGCGAGGCAGTCGTAAAACGCCTGCATGCCAGTGGCCTAATCACTCTGATCCATCAGACCGTGGCTGACATGGGCTACGGCCTGCGCATAGCCGGTTATCCCTTCGTGCGCTCCAGCCAAGGCGCCTTATATAACGGCTGGGAAAAATCAGAAGCAGACATCAGTGTCGATCTTGCCCGGCTCGAACAGCAAGCCGGAAATCCGCTGAAAACTATTTTCGTCATCCATACTCCGGCCCATGGAACACATCTTGATCAGGGCAACAACGGTCAGCACTTTGGAAGCTCTGCAGTCAGGCACTGGCTTACACAAAGCGCTAAATATCTCGTCCTGTCGGGACACATTCATGAAGCGCCCTTCGTAAACGGCGGTATCTGGAAAGAGAACGTTAACGGCACACTGTGTATGCAGCCTGGCGCTAGGCATGGTGAAGGCCTATGCGCCATACGCTTCAATCTAATCGATCCCTCGCAAGCCGAATGGATTTCGCCAACGAGCTCGCTCGAGGGGGCATAAGTAACTCAAGACTAAACGCCGCACTTACTCTAGTGCGGCTCTTTTTTATCGCCCTTGCAAGAGAGCTAGCGCCTGTTCCGCCGCTCGGTCGTTAAGCAACAACAAATCTCGCACTGAATCAAGCGGCGCATCTGTGATGCCGCACGCCTGGAGCTGCAGGACAAAAGTCATAAAAAAAATCTGCGGTGTTCCATGCTGCGCTTGAGCAGCTCTGGCGCTGACTTCTCGCAATAACTTAAGTTGAACAGTCTCTTTCATAGTGCCTCAGCCTATCACCACTGCTCCTGGGCCAAGCACCTGCTCCAATTCTTGGACCACTGCTTCGCTAAATCCAAGTTTGGACGCAGTCTTAACTTTGCGTGGACCATGAACGTCATCGATGAGAAAATAAATAGGGCATGTCCCAGGATGTTGTGCAAAAACTAGCTGCAGACGCTGCAACATTGTCTCTGACAGTTGGGTGCGCACGCGCAGCACAACACCCAATTGAGTCACCTCACCCACCGCCTGTGTAACGAGACTAGAGTCTGACCCTCTGGCGACCTCCTCAATATTCTCCGGCGTTACCACAAACGCGCTCTCCACCAAGACTTTCATGGCGCCATCTTTTTCCTGCGGCCGACCTGAAACAATAATCAAGGTGTCTACCTCCCAGCAGACTCCCGTTGCCTGCAGGATACGCGGAAAGACTACAGCCTCGACGCCGCCCGTCGTATCTTCTAGGCGTACAAACAGCATAAACTCACGCTGTTTAGTTAAAATCTTTTTCACTTGAGTCACCACGCCACCCACGCGGACCGACTTGGCTGTATGGTGCTGCGGCAGCTGATTAATAGGCACAAGCAGCGTCTGCAGAGTCTGCATGTACTCTTTAAAAGGGTGTTCGCTCACATACAGTCCCAGAACTTCTTTTTCCCAGGCCAACAGTTCACGCTGGTGCGCCGGTGGCGCCGGACGCAATTGCAACTCAGCTGGAGACAACGCCGCCGAGGCAAACAAATTGACTTGACCGGACGCAACTTCGCGCTCGTGCTGACGATGGAATTCAAGTATGGTCTCTAGATTAAACAGGAGTTGATTGCGGTCACCAAAACGGTCTAACGCTCCCGCGCGCAGGAGGCATTCCAATGACTTGCGGTTGAGGGCACGACCAGGCACGCGCTGTACAAAATCGCTCAGACTTAGAAACAGCCCGTTGCGCTTGCGTTCGTCTATGATGATCTCGACCACGTCTTCCCCTAACCCCTTGATCGCGAGGAGGCCAAAACGAATTACGGGAGACAACTTAACCACGCTAAAGCGGCTAAACGACTCGTTGATATCCGGCGGCAAGACAGTCATCCCCATGCGTCTGCACTCTTCGACTTCGATAGTAATACGGTCGAGGTTGCCTGAATCAGAATTGAGCAGCGCAGCCATGAAACAGGTGGGATAATGCGCTTTGAGATACGCGGTCTGATAGGCGATCATGGCATAACAAGCCGCGTGTGATTTATTAAATCCATAGGCCGCAAATTCTTCAAATTGTTGAAATATCTCTTCGGCGATGATCCGCTCTACGCCGTTCTGGATTGACCCGGTCACAAACTTATCTTTCATCTGAGCCATGAGTCGCGCATTCTTTTTGCCCATGGCTTTGCGCATAGTGTCAGCTTCGCCGCCAGTGAAACCCGCCATGTCTTTTGACACCTGCATGACTTGTTCCTGATAGACCGGGATACCGTAAGTGTTCTTGAGCGCATTGGCTGTCAAAGGATGCTTATAAGTCACCGCTTCCTGACCGTGTTTTCTCAAAATAAAACTTTCGACCAAGCCTGATCCCAATGGGCCAGGCCGATACAGCGCCACCATGGCGATAATATCTTCGATGACAGTGGGCTTGAGTTCTCGAATATATCTCTTGATCCCGTCTGATTCCAACTGAAACACACCCGTGGTGTCACCTTTGCCGAGCAATGCAAAGGTGGCGGCGTCATCCAAAGGTATCTGATCAATATCAACCTCGACCTCATGCACCGCGCGCGCGATATCTAGGCATTCGCGAATGATCGTGAGGTTCGAGAGTCCGAGAAAATCCATCTTGAGAAGCCCGATGACTTCTGCGGAGTGAAGGGAGTACTGAATGACCTGCTCAACATCGCCGCCCTGCGCTTTTTGAAGCGGCGCGTACTCGACGAGCGGCTTCGGCGTAATGACAATGCCGCACGCGTGCTGCGACGCATGGCGCGCCGTGCCTTCGAGCTTGATCGCGAGGTCGACGAGTTGCCGCGCGCGTGGGTCACCGTCGTAGATGGCTTTGAAATCCGGCTGTTCTTTGACAGAAATCGCCAACGGAGTGTGTCTTCCTTGAACGGGTGGGGGGATCACTTTCGCGACACGATCAACGTCTTGAAACGACCAGCCGAGAACACGCCCCACATCGCGAACGGCCGCACGCGCAGCCATGGTGCCGAAGGTTATGATGCCGGCCACGCGGTCGCTGCCGTATTTCCGCATCACGTACTCGATGACATCTTTACGTTTAACGTCGTCAAAATCCATGTCAATGTCCGGCATAGAGATGCGATCCGGATTCAGGAAGCGTTCAAAGAGCAATCCGTATGCGAGTGGGTCAAGGTTCGTGATCTGAAGCGCGTAGGCAACTATCGAGCCAGCAGCGGACCCGCGCCCTGGACCAACGATCACCCCATGCTCCTTGGCCCACGCCACGTAATCATGGACGATAAGAAAGTACGCTTCGAATCCCATGCGCTCGATCGTGGCGAGTTCAAAATCGAGACGTTCTGTTGCTTCGGAGGACGGCCCTTCGGGATACCGCAGAGCGAGACCAACTAGACACAATTCGCGGAGATATGCTTTGGCTGTTTTTCCTTCCGGCACGTCAAACGGCGGCAAGTGGTTCTTACCGAGTTCGAGCGTGACGTTGCATCGGTCCGCGATCTTGCGCGTGTTTTCGATAGCGCCTGGAATGTCGGCAAACGCTTGCAACATGACGTCCGGCGCCACCAAAGAATGATCTATACTTACGATAGACTGACGGTTGGTGTCGGATAAAACTTTGCCATCATGAATACACTGCAGAGCGTCTTGGGCCTCGGCTTCGTCTGGATACCTATAGTGGACATCTTTGGTGGCCACGCATGGCGCACCTGTCTGATGCGACAACTTGACTAGCTCGGCGTTAATAGTAGTCTGCATCGAGGATTCTGGATGATGGACGAGCTCAAGGAAAAAATTTTCTGCTCCGAAAATATCCTGATACTCGCGCACGAGCGTTTCCGCGCGCGCAAGATCATGCGACTGACATGCTTTTGGGATTTCACCTTTCAGACATCCTGAAAGCGCGATGAGGCCCGTCGCATGCGCGCGAAGGAGATCTTTATCCATCCGAGGTTTATAGTAGAACCCTTCAAGAAAAGAGATTGAGACGAGTTTCAAAAGATTTTGATAGCCCTCGTTCGTCTCTGCGAGCATCGTGAGGTGCGACAGATGATCGTCGATACGCGGACGTTTGTCTGTCAGCCGATTGGGCGCGAGATATGCTTCGACGCCAATGATGGGCTTGATCCCTGCCTTTGTCGCGGCTTCGTAAAATTCAATCGCGCCATAAAGGCCAGCGTGATCCGTGAGCGCGATCGCATCATAGCCGAGCTCTTTCGCGCGATCCACGAGATCCGAAACATCACCCAACGCATCGAGGAGCGAATACATCGAGTGAACGTGAAGGTGAATGAAGGGAGATTTTGTGTTAGAACTTGACATAAACTGCTCTTGTGCTATTCTCTATGTATCATCAACGGAAAAGTCGCCTTACGAGGTCCCGTCCTCGTGAGGTCTTTTCTTTTTTTGGCCCAATTTCTGTTCTAGATCGTTCATATATCTCAAATGTGGACGGAAAATTCTAAACTTCAAAAGTGCCGAACACTTCTGTCTGTTTGGAACAAGGATAACAAGTAGCTTCTGTTGTTCGACCCAATAGTTCACCAAGCAATGAAAATCTCCGTCTCCTGTGACGAGCACTGCTTTGTCATATTTCGAAAATTTAATCATAGAATGCAATACAAGTTCTGCATCGCAATTCCCTTTCGTTGTTCCATCTTTATACGTCAGGGTTGGTTTGAAAATACAAATGAACCCCGCCTCTTGAAGCGATGTGTACAATCGATCATATCCCTGTATGTATCCGATAAATAAAAATGCCTTCGATACATCGAATTTTTCTTTTAAATATTTCCGAAAACGGGCGAAGTCCAATATCCACCCTTGTTCTCGAATGCCTAAGTTGACATTCTGACTGTCAATGAAAGCATAGTGAATCGGTTGATTGGTCATATGCACGATCCGCTGACGGCGCAAGGCCTGCGGAAACTCGCCACGGATGAATGTGCAGGATTGTTCTGGTTCGACTGCGCTCATTTTTTCTTCCGTCGCTGCTCTTTTCGCTCTTGACGCGACTCAAACAGACGAAGAAACGTCTTCCATCCCGCGGCGAACACGCCAAGATAGTTCATGGAGGATTCGATTTTCTCTTTGATGACGGTCATCGCTTTTTCGATGCGGCTTATCTTCTCGCGCGTATCTGTCACCATCTCATTTGCTTGATGAAGCAGCCGCGCAAGCTCATACAAACTCCAACAGAGAAAAACGGCGATCCACAAAACCGCGATCGCGAGCGTGAGATAGAAGAGATCGAGTGTCGAGGTGAGGATCATGGAGAGAGTGTAGCATAACGTAACGATCGTCGTCCTAAAAGACGTTGTCGTCCTGTGTTGTCGTCCTGAACGGAGTGAAGGACCTGATGAGCGACTTGTTCATTCACCCTCTGATTTCCGCCTTGAATATTTCTTTCAGTGCCAGCGAAATCTTTTCCATCATCGCCTCGACGTCCTTTGCTTCAAGCGTCCGATCCGACGATGAGAACTCAAGATGCATTGCGATGGATTTTTTTCCATCCGGGAGATTTTTACCGCGATACGTATCGAACCATTCGACGGTCGTCGTCGCTCCGAGCGAAATCGAGGAGCCTGATAATAATAACCTCCCTGCGCGAGCGACCTCCCGCGCCACATCGTCATATTCCACGCGATGATCTACGATGATCGCAAGATCGCGTTTTGCAACGGGGAACGCAGGAAGCGGTGCGTAGGATTTTGACGCAGTTGCAAACGGGATTACTTTTTGAAGCGGGAGATCCACAAGCGCAACATGTTTTTCGAGCTTAAAGTTTTGCGCGATCTTGGGTGACACTTCGCCGACTGTTGCGACGAGATTCCCGCGATAAAACGCCTGCACGCTTCTCCCCGGATGCCAAAACGTATCGGAAGACAAACGTCGCCACGTAAGTTCTTTGATCCCCATCTCTGCGAGCAGATGTTCAATGTATCCCTTAGCAGAGCACCATGAATCTTTCATGCCAATAAAAAGTGCCCCAAGCTCAAGCTGCTCATCTGGCAAATTTGACGTGAGACTTTCGACTTTTAACTTTTGACTTTTGACTTCACTTGGATAATAGACATGCGCCACTTCAAAGAGCCGCTGCTCGGCAACACGTTCCTGATTTTCTGAGGCAACGGCGAGGAGCGATGGAAGCAGCGTCGTCCGCATGACCTCGAAATCGGTCGAGAGCGGATTCTGAACGTGCAACATCTTCGAGGCGTCATAACCGGCTTTCGCGAGAAGATCTTTTGACACAAACGAATATGCGTACACTTCTGTCATTCCCGCGCCTTTCGAGATATCGCGCGCGTGGCGCTCCCAGACGAGTTCAGTATCTATTGGACGCGGCGCGAGACCGAGGGGAACGATGCCGGGGATGTTGACATACCCGTGCACGCGCGCGATTTCTTCGACCAGATCGCGGCCACTTTCAATGTCATGGTCACGCCACCACGGAACGGTTGCTGTGATCTTCTTGCCTGACGTGACGATGTGAAAACCAAGGCGTCGCAAGACGTCCACCATCTCTTTCTGCGCGAGCTGAATGCCGATGAGCGCGTTGACTTCATCCGTGGTGATCGAAAATTTTAGAGGTTTGTAGTTTGCGTGACGGACGTCCGTCGCTGGACCGGAAAGACGACCGCCCGCAAGTTCTAGAATGAGCTCTACGACACGCGCGAGAGCTCCGGGACACGCTTCGGTCGAAAGTCCTTTTTCAAACCGCAGCTGTGCGTCTGATTGAAGGTTGAATTTTCGCGCGCCGCGGCGGATCGTGATCGGATCAAAATTCGCGACTTCGATCACAACGTCTTTTGTCTCGCTCATGACACCCGTCGCCTCGCCACCCATGATGCCGGCGATCGCAACAGAGCGCCTTGCGTCTGCGATGACGAGAACCAAATCATCGAGTTGATACTCTTTGCCATCGAGTGCTTTAATCTTTTCGTTGGCGCGCGCGAGACGGACGTCAATCCCTCCCTCGAGCTTTGCCGCATCAAAAACGTGCGTAGGTTGCCCAAGTTCAAGCATGACGAAGTTCGAGATGTCCACGAGATTGTTAATGGGACGAAGGCCGGCAGACAGGAGACGGCGTTTGAGCCACCACGGCGACGGGCCGACCGTGACGCCCTCGATCTTCGCCGCCATGTAGCGCTGACAAAGTTTTTTAGCGGAGATTTTGACAGGCATACCCTTACGAGTGTCATGCCCGCGCAGGCGGGCATCCAGTCCGAGGATAAATTTCTGCGGGGATACACGTATGCTGGATTCCCGCTTTTGTTCGACAGGCTCACAACCTGAGTTTATCGAAGGTCGCGGGAATGACATTTTTCTTTTCAATATCGCCGCCGCTTCCCTCGCCAAACCAACCATGCCCATCGCATCTACGCGATTCGACGTGACCTCGATGTCCATCACAACGTCATTGGACAATCCCAACGCGTCCGCCAATGGTGTACCTGATTTTAACCCCCTCCATGCCTCCCCCTTATTCTTAAGGGGGAGGTGTTCGCCCAAATCCAATATCTCTCGTTCAACGTGAGGAAATGCGTCAAAGAGACCGATTTCATTCGCCGCACAGATCATTCCTTCGGATTTCACGCCACGGATCACAATGGGCTCAAGTGTCACGAGATCTCCTTCGCCATGCCAACGCACCTTCGCGCCGACAAGCGCCACTGCGACCCATTGATCTTTTTTGAGATTCGTCCCACCACAAACGATTTCGATCATTCGATGGCGTTTGGTAGGGGCGCGATTCATCGCGCCCTTTTTACCGGGCGCAATAAATTTGGGCGCAATAAATTGCGCCCCTACATCAACGACGGCAATCCGCAATTTATCCGCGTTCGGATGCGGTTTGACGTCAATGACGCTTCCGACGACAATTTTTTCTAGTCCGTCGCCCTGAAACATCAATTTTTCCACCGAAGGGCCTGATAAAGACATGCGACGCGCAAATTCCTCGGGCGTGATGCCTTTCAAATCAACGTATTCGGACAACCAGTCGTAAGAGACAAGAGAGTTCATATATTTTTTGAGAAGAATGCCAAAGCTACGATGATGCATTGCTCACTGTATCCATGTACAGAGAAACGTACCGCGCCAAGGCCTGTTTAATCTCATCTTCAGAATATTTTTTACTTAACCACTCCACGGAGAGATCATGAATATCTTCAAAATAGCTTAATTCTTCAAGAAAAAGTTTGGCATTAAAACTATCAGCGAATCGTCGTGTTGCTTCTTTGATGATAGAAGACAGTGTCAGCCCGTGCTGCAACAATATAAAAATATCTACATAGTCCCGCCAGACGCCACGACGTCCAATAGCGTACGCCTTGCTGGAAGCTAAATCGTGAAGATGGAACAATGGTATATACGATGTTCGCACCAAACCATGCAGAGCCTTAAAAGGATAAAAAATCACGGACAATTTGGTGTGGCCAACGACACAAGAGAGCTCATCTGGCGTATCCACGATGGGGGTAGCCGAACCAAAAATATCCTTGACCTGCGTGAGCAGGCTTTTTCGTAGGCTCGTCGAAACAAAAATATCGAGATCAAATGACCTCCTGTGTCCCAGTTGCAAGGCAATCGCCGTGCCACCTCCCAGCACACCTTTGGTTGTCAGCCGAGAGAGCTGTTCAAGAACGGCGTGTGCGTCGCGAGGCAATGCTTCTAGGTAAAGAGGAGAGATAGCGTGTTTCATCGAGCTGTGTACGTTGAAGTTTCAAAATAAAATTTTTGGCGAACTGTAACGAAGATTTTGAGTATACTTTGCTTGGGTGGCGTACAAAAATTTGCTGGAGCTGACGTTTTGGGTAACTTTGAAAGAGCCAGCATAGATTGTCAAGCGTGCCGTAACGCAACACTTGATGAACGATGTAATTTTTATCGTCCTCCAGATCAAGCGAAGCCACGTCTTTTGACCAAAGAATCGCTTGGAGTGTATCTGGGATGGATTTCATCCTATGATTCTACCACCATTCAAACAAAAATTCAAAAAAAATGAATGAAAGAACAATACTCCAATCTCTGATAATCGAAGACGCCCTGTGCCTTGTTGACGATCAAAGACCTGTGCGTTGTTTGGATCAAATGCAAAAAGCGATTCGTTGGTTTGCTTATCATGCAAATAGTTCAAGACCAGAAAGTGGGATCTTTCGAGCTTGGGATCTATGGGCTCGACAAAACGAGGTTCAGGAGCTTCGTGGCGCATAGTTTGCTCTTAAAGATTGCTTCGCTGAGTGAAACCCCGCACCGAGCTCTGCTCTGGTGCGGGGGCTCGCAATGACAGATTAAAACTGTTTCAAAAATCTCACATCATTCTTATACAAAATCCGGATGTCATCGAGCTCTAGCCCTTCTTTCATCATGTATGTACGCTCAACGCCCCAACCAAACGCGAGACCGGAATATTTTTTCGGATCCACGTTCCCGGCTTTGAGAACATTTGGATGAACCATCCCCGCCCCCCCAAGTTCCACCCACCCACGCTTGCAAAAACGACACTTCTGCCTGTCTCTGCCGATGCCTGTACCGCCACATACGCCGCAAGATATATCGGTCTCGAATGATGGCTCGGTGAAACGAAAATGAAACGGCCGCAGGCGGATTTTGCGATCGCGACCGAAAAATTCCTGCGCGAAATAATTCAAAATACCGATGAGATGCGTGATCGCAACGCCGCGGTCAACGAAGAACCCCTCAAATTGATGGAACATCGGCACATGCGTGACGTCCATCTGACGACGGTAGCACTTCGCGATGTTGATCATGCGCACCGGGAGTTCGCCACGCTCAAGTTCGCGCACCTGTGCGTTCGAGGTGTGCGGTGTGAGCACCATCTTTCCCATCTTAGACGGTGGGGCATCAATAAAAAACGTTTCCCACTCGTCGCGCGCAGGATGTTCCGGTGGCATGTTGAGCGCCTCAAACGCATACCAATCCCAATCTACTTCCGGATAGCGCGTGCGTACGAATCCGATCTTCGCAAAAATATCCGTTATCTCATTGATCGCCTGCGTCACGAGGTGGAGATGACCTTCGGGCGGACGGCTCCCGGGTTCGGTCACGTCCTCACGCTCTTCATCCGCGATATTCGTGAGCGATGCGACTTCAAGCTCCGTTCGCTTCGTCGTGATCATCTCCTCGATCTCGCGCTTGATCTCATTCGCAAGAGCGCCAAATTTTGGACGATCTTCCGCCGGAACATTCGCAAGACCTTTTAAAAGATACGTCAGCTCACCTTTCCGACCAAGATATTTAATTTCAATCGTCTCAAGCGTCGAAAAATCAGACGCTGTGCGCACAAGCTTCACTACTTCGATTCGCAGGCCGTTCAGCTGGTCTTCCATGTCGAGCAATTTTACATGTTAATCACGCCATTCGCTATACAGAACTTGCGTTACCTATTCTTCGCCTAGGGCGATTGTGTTTTTAAAGCAGGTTTCTTGGAAAGAACCGAGATCAATTCAGCTTTGTTATTTACCTCAGCAGGAGCATACCAAAGTTCATAATTATCAATGGTGACGGTTGCTTGTCCTTGTCCATACTTTGGACCGAAGGCAACTTTTGCCTTTTTGAGATTGTTAAAACAGAAGCGATCATTTTGATCTGCCACTCCGACCAACACAGGCAGTTTTAACTTTTCACGGGGGTCAGTAAGAGCGATGCACACCCAGTCGTCTCCTGAGAGTTCGTTTAAACTAAACTCGTATGCCCCTGATACCTGAATCTGTCCTGCAAATCTAGCCACAACATTCTCTCTCCCAATGGGGAGCTCGGATCCGGTCAGAGATTTGATAGAAACGACTTTTAATCCGGCTACGATATCTCCAACTTTATTCCTTTCTGAATCGAAAATATTTGTAGATGGTTGAGTAGATATTTGATTTGTTGCCGCAGTGATAACTTGTGGAATCGGGTTGGGTGTTGGTACTATTGGTGACGGCTGCGGATTGACAGTTTGTTTTTTGGATACATCTTGAACCTGTGAGGCCAGAATCGCTAAAGCGCGCGACATCTGAGCTAACTGCGTACCTTGGTTAGCCAGCAGAATTCCTAAGCCAATGCTACTGAATACGATGAGTGCTAACAAAAGCCACTGCCAATTTTCCTTATGCATATTTTAAATTTTAGATAAAAGATTTAGAGCCTGATCGCATAATAGCACAACAGACACTGCTGCGCTTAACGAGGGGTAAAAAACCCTCCATAGTCCTTCTTCGCTGGGGGGCATATTTCAACACGGGTTGGGTGAGATCAAAATCAAAACGGATGAAACAAGCGCGACACATCTCTGGCTGTCACTAGAAGAATAATGAGTACGAGGATGAGGAACGCCACATTATGCATACCAATCTCGAGCGTACGGCTGATGGGCCGACGGCGAATCTTTTCGATCGCGAGAAATAAAACACGACCACCATCAAGTGCCGGGATAGGCAAAAAATTAATCACTGCCAGATTAACAGAGAGCACAGCGACAAATTGTAGGAGCGGTGCAATCCCCTGTTGCGCAATCCGATTCGCGATCACGGCGATACCAATTGGTCCAGACAGATCTGGCGTTACCGTTCTAGTAACAAATAAATCGCGTAATACTCCTGCCAGCGATACGATGATCGCTTGAGTCAACTCGGCTGTCATCTTTACGCCATTAAGAATAGCGAACGGCAACGGAAACTTAACCTTGCCGGCATCGGCCATGGCTACGCCAATGCCGAAACGGCTGATCTCCTTCAGCTTGACTGGCACCACCTGAAAGGTTTGTGCTTGATGCTCACGTCTAATGATAATAGACATGGGTTGCGCCTCCTGCTGTCGGATTATGTCTCTAGCCTCCCGGGCAACAGTCAGCTTGACTCCTTGGATGGAGAGCAATTCATCTCCGGGCTTGATTCCGGCTTGCGCCGCGGGAGAGCTCGGAAGAATCTCACTGATCAGAATTGTACGTTCTGATATGTGCGCGCCGGGCGGGAGCGCCTCTAATAAGGCCGTGGTGCCCAGAGCTAACAGGCTGGTAAATATTAGAGCAGCTAACAACCAATTCATGATTACGCCCGCGGAGATTATGAACACACGTTGCCAAATTGGTTTGGCGTGGATGGAGTCAGGTTCATGCATGCCCTCGGTCTGCTCACCTTTGATGCGCACAAAACCGCCGAGCGGCAGCCAATTCAGAGACAAGACCGTGTTCGCATATTTTGCGTGATCGCGCGGGCCGACGATCTTCCAGCACCCGCGCTCTTTGACAAAACCGATGAGTCGTGGAGGAAAACCAAAACCAAACTCCTCTGCTTTCACGCCACAGAGACGTGCGGCGAGATAGTGCCCCAGCTCGTGGATGATAACTAGGACCGAGAGAGCGAGAAGAAAAAGGATGATAAACATGCGTAGAGAGTATAGGGAATTATATAGAGGCGCAATGCCCCTACAGCGCAGCTGGCTCAAATTTAATCTTTCTCCCTACCCAGTGTCGCGCAATCTCAACCGAGTGCGGTGATATGTCAGTCAGATAATAAGATTGGATTCCAGTATGCTCAATTTCGATGTCAGAGATCAGACGTTGAACAACCGATGTCGCGGAATCAATCAGATTGACATGCCTGCCCATGAACCGCTGGATGAGTGGAGCCAAAAGTGGGTAATGAGTACATCCGAGAATCAGTGTGTCTACATTTTGTGCTCGCAATGAGTACAAATAGTGTTTTACGATCCGTTTTGTTTCCGCCTCGTCGAGCCACCCTTCCTCAACCAGCGGAACAAAGAGCGGACAGGCCTGCGCGATGACATTGACCGCCTTAGATGCGGCTGCGAGCCTGTTCTGATAAACACCGGAACTTATCGTGGAACGTGTCCCAATGACGCCGATTCTTCCCTGCGTGACCGCGAGTGCATCTTCAATCGCAGGTGTGATCACATCAAAAATCGGAAAACCTGAATAACGAGATCGCAGCGAGTCTAATGCAAGCGCGCTGACTGTATTGCAGGCAACGACGATCACCCTCACTCCTCTTGAAATGAGGCAGGCTGCGTCTTCGAGCGCGTAGCGTTGGACCGTCTCCTTCGATTTATTACCATACGGAGTCCGCGCTGTATCGCCAAGATAGATGAATGACGCATCAGGCCTGACACGTATAAGTTCTTTTACGACGGAAAGGCCGCCGATCCCAGAATCAAAAATACCAATCATGCTTGAATGGCGAGCGCTAACTCATTGATGCGCTCGCGCAGCAACGGCTCTGTTCTGGCTTCTATATTTAAGCGCAGCAACGGCTCTGTGTTAGACGCGCGCACATTAAACCACCAATCCTGCGAGGGAGACTTTTCATACCGAAATTCTACTCGAATGCCATCGAGAGTAAAAATACGCGAGGCGTATGGCTCATACTGCTGCTTCAGTCGATCAATCACCTGGGATGCGTTTTTGACCTCAAAATTCAATTCGCCTGAATGTGCGTACTGCCGCAGGGACTGCCACAATCTACTCAGCGGCATGTGGTCTAGCGCTAGCCGCCGCAGTAAAAATAGTAAAGCTAAATCGCCCGACTCACAGTTCCAAAGCTGGGAAAAATAAAAATGCATCGACAACTCACCGCCAAAGACTGCTCCAGTTTCACGCATATGACGCTTGATTTTAGCATGTCCCACCTTGGTCATTTCTGACACTCCACCCGCTGCACGGATGGCCTCAGGCACTGACCACGACGATCGAACGTCATACAGCACTCGACCTCCCGACTGCTCGCGCAGTAACTCTTGAGCTAAAACTGCAGTCATTAAATCGCCTGGGATTGGCTCGCCAGTTTCGTCGACAAAACCAACGCGATCAGCGTCGCCGTCAAAGGCCACTCCCGCCACGCACTTTTCGTCTTGAACCACTTGGCACAAACGCGCCAAAGTTTCACGTTTGAGCGGATTGGCCTCATGATTTGGGAAGGAACCATCTGGATCAAAATATAACGGCAGGACTTCGAGCCAGGGTAGTTGGAGCAGCAGGCGCGGCAAGACTGCGCCAGCCATGCCATTACCAGCGTCAATGGCAAGCTTAAACCTGGGCATGTCTGCCGGGAGATCAGCCACTAAAAGAACGCGCCTGAGGTATCGATCCATGGCTGCGTGATCCTCAGTCACGTTACCAAAGCGTTTGCTTTTTACTGCTTGCGAGATTGTGTTAATGGCAAAAAATGCGTCCCGAACTTGCTCCATCCCGTTCCCCTCCCCGATAGGCATACAGTCTCCGCGGGTCAATTTAAATCCATTGTAACGCCCTGGATTATGCGAGGCTGTCACCATTACACCGAGATTAAACTCTCCGTCGCCTAGCCCAATCAAGACGTTAAACATTGGCGTCGAGCACAAGCCCATGCGCACAACGTCAACGCCAGACGAGATTAAACCGTCAATCAAGGCTGACTCTAAAGCAAACGAAGTCGTTCGCATGTCGCGTCCGACCAAGACAGTTTGAGGTTTTAGCTCCGCTGCTAATGCTTGGCCTAAACGACGCGCAAAAGCAGTATCGATCTGCTCAGGCGCATAGCCGCGAATATCATAGGCTTTAAAACAAGCAGCCAAGGCTGCGTCTGTAAACATAACCATGCTCCCCTAGACTGAAACAGTATTTTTCATTATGCTGAAAGCATAACATTTTATCCTTTATCTCGCCAAACTATATGTTGATTATATGGATTTTAATTGCTCTAGGCATCCTGGCCCTGTGGGCGATGTTTACCTACAACGGACTGGTTACTTTAAAACATCGCACCGACGAGGCCTGGGCCGACATTGATGTGCAGCTCAAACGTCGACACGATCTTATCCCAAACTTGATCGCAACGGTTAAGGGTTACGCGGCGCATGAATCTGGGACATTTCAAACCGTCATCGAGGCGCGCAATGCTGCGCTGGGCGCCAAGAATATGACCGACCGCGTGCAGACTGAAAACATGCTGAGCAACACGCTTAAAAACTTGTTCGCCCTGACTGAAGCCTATCCCGACCTCAAGGCCAATCAAAACTTTTTAGAGCTGCAACGAGATCTAACTGATACGGAAGACAAGTTGCAAGCAGCACGCCGCTTTTACAACGGAAACGTACGCGACTTCAAGATTAAACTGGAAGTCTTCCCGACACAGCTCATCGGCAACCTACTAGGCTTTAAGCCGCTAGAATACTTTGAGATAACGGCGACGGAAAAAGCCCTGCCTCAGGTGCGATTTTAAGCGGGATATGTACTCTCAGATCGACAGCAATCGCCAAAAATCCTGGCTCCTAATCTTAATATTCATCGGCCTCTTGGCGGCGTGTGGATGGGTGTATGGCTATATCCTCACTGATGCAGGCTCGTCTGGACTCGCCTTCGCTCTCGCGATTTCTCTCGGCATGACCTTGGTCTCCTGGTACGCGGGAGACAAAATTGCACTCATGACGTCGGGCGCAGTCGAGCTCAAAGCTCGTTCACAAGCGCCCGAGCTATGGAATGCCGTAGAAAATTTAGCTATCAGCGCCGGCCTGCCGCGTCCTCGCATCTACATAATCGAAGCCGAAGCTCCCAATGCCTTTGCGACAGGACGCGATCCACAACACGCCTCGGTAGCAGTGACCACGGGCTTGCTCAGTCGAATGGATAAAGCCGAGTTGGAAGGTGTGTTGGCGCACGAATTAAGTCACGTCAAGAATCTCGACGTGCGCGTCATGATGCTGGTTATTGTCCTGGTCGGCGCGTTAACGCTCTTGGGCGACTGGTTTCTGCGCTTCAGCTTGCTTGGACGACGAGACCGCGAGCGTGAAGGCGGAGGCAACAATATTGTGCTGCTGCTCGGCTTTGTTTTCATTATTCTAGCCCCACTGATTGGGCAGCTCATTAAACTCGCCATCTCGCGTCGGCGCGAATACTTGGCCGATGCTTCCGGAGCTCTCTTAACACGCTACCCCGAGGGCTTGGCGCGCGCGCTAGAAAAAATCCACGCGGCCGCTATCCCCATGGAACGGACCTCGAGCGCCACTAATCATCTCTGGATCGCTGAACCGATAACTGGCAGCTGGACGCAAAAACTCTCTGCACTCTTCTCCACGCATCCTCCTATAGAGGATCGTATAGTCAAATTAAGGCAAATGTTAGATACTAGATGAGCTTGTAGAAATCCTATGTTAACCCCAGATCTACTCGACCGCTTCACCACTCATCTTAAGGACGCTTTGCAAAAAGCCCTACATTTTGCCGTGACCAATGGCCGCAGCAACGTTGAACCAGGAGATTTGCTGGTTGGTTTGATGCTGGAAAAAGGTTCGATCGGCGGAGAAATCTTATCCAAGAGCGGACTTACAACCAAACAGACCGAGACGGCGTTTCGTGGAATTCCGGGTCACTCCACCTCAACCGTCACACCTGATCTCTCACCGGCAGTCAAACGTATTATCGAAAAATGTGTCTTGACTGCCCATCTCCACGAACACAGATATATCGGAACTGAGCATTTGCTGGCGGCCTTGCTTGAAGGTCAATATGAAGATGTCAACGCCTATCTTGAAGCCTGCAAGATCAGCCTGACCTTACTGCGCGAACAAGTCATGCAGGTTTTAAAATCCACCTCGCGTTTTCCTGAACTGATGGGTCTAGAAGAAGCTGAGGAGCTGGAAGCGCGCAGTCTGGATGCCATGCGCCCGCAATCTAGGCGTGATGTCGGAACGCGCTTAACTGCGCTCGAAGCATTTACGCGCGAGTTAACCAAACCCGAAGTCGCTGCCACTCTCGATCCTGTGATCGGACGTGAATGCGAGTTGGAACGAGTGATAGAGATCTTGTGCCGACGCAACAAAAACAATCCCATTCTGTTAGGCGAGGCTGGGGTCGGCAAGACGGCCATGGTCGAGGGTTTGGCCAAACGCCTCACCGCGGGAGAAGTCCCAGATATTTTGCGCGGCAAACGCTTAGTGTCGCTGGATCTGGCGCTCATCGTGGCCGGAACAATGTATCGTGGCGAATTTGAAGCACGGCTCAAACATGTACTCGAAGAACTTAAACAAGATAGCAACACCATCCTGTTTATCGATGAAATACACAACATCGTAGGCGCGGGCTCGACGACGGGGTCACTCGATGCAGCCAACATCTTAAAACCCGCGCTAGCGCGCGGAGAAATCCGCTGCATCGGCGCCACCACTTGGTCAGAATATAAAAAGCACATCGAACCAGATAATGCTCTGGAACGTCGCTTTCAGCCCATCACAATTAATGAACCATCGGCTGAGATGACGCTGGATATTCTGAAAGGTCTTGAAAGCTACTACGCCGCCTACCACCATGTACGCTACGCCCCAGATGTTTCAGCCGCCTGCGTGCGCTTCGCAGAACGGTATCTGACTGAGCGCTTTTTTCCAGATAAAGCCGTGGACCTGCTGGATGAATCAGCCGCCTGCGTTAATGCGCGCAACTTTTCACGCGATGGTCTGGAGCGTTTGTCAACCTTTGAGCTCGCCGTCGCAGCCGCGGAGGAACATAAGACGCTGACCGTGACTGAAGGCAATCTACAAGAAGCTGGTAAAATTGCCCAGGAGCTAGAACGGCTAAAACTAGAACTAGCGGCTATGAAAGCCAGGTATGAACAAGAACGCGAACAAACTAAGCCCCTGGTGACAGCCGACGATGTGGTAACCGTGGTGGCGCGTATGGCCGGAATCCCGTCCGCGCGCGTCCTAGAAACAGAACGTGAACAGTTAGCCACGCTCAAATCACGCCTAACGACAATGATTCTGGGACAAGAACCTGCCATGCAAGCCTTGGCCGAGGTGATCTATCGGTCACGTCTAGGTCTGGGAGAACCACAACGCCCCAAGTCGGCCCTGCTGTTCGTTGGACCGTCTGGCACAGGTAAGACAGAAACGGCGCGCAGCTTGGCGCGTGAACTGTTTGGCACGAATGATGCCCTCATCAAGCTCGATATGTCAGAATTTTCTGAACCTTACACCATCTCCAAACTAATTGGTTCGCCCGCTGGCTACGTCGGTTACCGCGATCAAACAAAGCTGACTGACCTGCTACGCAAGCGACCACACTCGGTGGTCCTATTTGATGAATTTGAGAAGGCGCATACAGAAGTTCAACATGTGCTGCTCCAAATTTTGGAGGACGGCACCGTATCTGACGGCAGCGGACGTTCAGTCTCCTTTCGGCATGCCTACGTTATTCTCACCTCCAACGTAGGCAGCGACAAGCTGGGGCAAAAAAGCTTGGGTTTTGAAAACGAAGTAACAGAATTTGAAACTCTTATCAAGGCTGAGTTAGCGCAGCGCTTCCGTCCTGAGTTACTCAATCGCTTAGACCGCGTCATCGTCTTTCAACCCTTGACACAAGAGCCGCTGCGCGAGCTGCTGCGTCGCGAACTACAGACGATCTTACAACGTGTTGAGACGGTTCAACGCGTAGCCTGTCGTGCCGGAGACGAAACTCTAGAGTGGCTGCTCAAGCAACCACTACCGCCAGAAGAAGGCGCGCGCGCGGTGCGACGATTACTCGAACGCGAGGTGACAGCCTTAATTGGCAAATTGCTGTCTGAAAAACCACAAAAGAAAACGTTACAACTCAAAGTGACAGCTGGAGGACAAGGCCTAAAAATCATGTAGTCCAATCACATGAATGCAGGTAGCTTTAATCGCGCGCTCACTTTGGCCTCGGCACAACAAGGTGATCGTATCCAACCTGAGCAGATGTTGCCTGAAACTGAATTCGGGGACATGGACGAGCAAGCTTCTGTGTTGGATCTGGGACGCGAACAGCCAAGCTACGTGTTTAGAGAACCGAGGCCTGAACCTCCCATGGCTGGCGGCGGTTTATTAGAGTCGCCCTTGACACAAGCGCAGGAGCAACGTGCCGCAGCAGAAGATATGCGCCGCACACAGCAACAGTTTGTTGGCGCTGAGCCAGACATGGAACGCGCTGAACCAAAATTAAAGGAGTCGTCGCCAACAAGCGCGGCAACAGCGCTGTCCGCCGCAGACACCCGCGCCGAGGCGGATCAAACTGCGCGAGCGCAAGCACTGGCTTTACAACAGGCTCAGACCGCCGAACAAGCGCGGCAGCAAGCCGGGCTAGATCAGACCGAAGCGCAAAAAACGCAAACACAAACTCAAGTCGCCAAGCAACAGCAAATGCAACAGCTGCGCCGATTTGTTGAAGGCGCGGAGCTCGGCAACGTCGTAGACAGCGGCGGCCTAACCCTCATCACTTACGCCGCACGCGTCAATCTAAGGCTGGCCAATAAATTACTATTTAAAAATGATATTTTATCGACCCTCAGTCTCAGCGATCCTTCAGAACAACTCAAGTTTGCAGATGTAATTAAAGTTGGAACGGTGAACTCTGCGCTCTTTCTGTCCTGGCTATTGCTACCACCCATGGTGATTATCACAGCCATAATTATTTTCATCCTGCTCTTCGTCTAAACAGCTTGGAATATTTTAAGTTTATTAACTCTTCTCCCAATCGTCGGACCTTCGTCTCGAGCTCAACGTCGAAGCTACGCCGGAGGAGTTCGACTCCCCATACAGCAGCAGCTATACTATAGCTATGTCAGAGCGCGCCAAAAAAATTCTATTTGCCATTTTCTTTGTCAGTTTCTCCATCGGGATGGGGTATCTGCTCTACTGGATGCTGTGGCGCGCACGTTTACCTCAACCTGCGCCAACAACTGCGCCAGGACTGACTGGCCAACTACCTGGAGCCGGACCAGGAGGAGCTCGGCCCCTCGCACCGTCTGCGCCAGGTGAGCTTCCCGTTAGCCTTGGCGGGTTAGGCGCGGTGCCAGAAACTCCTGTGCTGCCGTCTAAAACTCAACTCTTGCGCGATGGTGTGACGCAGGCGATTACATCAAATGGGGATGGGAATGGGGCGCGCTTTTATAACCCGGAAGACGGACGCTTTTATCGCGTCACGCCTGACGGTACGATCAAACTATTAAGTGAAAAACAATTTTTTAATGTAGATAAAGTCAGCTGGGGTAAAAAAACTGATGCGGCGATCATGGCTTTTCCGGATGGCTCAAAACTCTTTTATGATTTCGAAGGCAAGCGCCAGGTAACTCTACCTAAACATTGGGAAGAATTTGAATTTGCGCCAGACGATCGACGGGTAGCGGCAAAAAGCATAGGCGTTGACCCAGATAATCGTTTCCTGATTGTCTCAAACCCGGACGGCACTGAGGCTAAGGCCATCGAGCCACTAGGAGACAACGCTGACAAAGCGCATGTCGCCTGGTCGCCAGGTGGCCAAATCGTGGCCTACTCCATGACCGGCGAAGCGCAAGCAGAAAACGGACAGCAGATTATTTTTGTGGGACAAAATCATGAAAATTTTAAATCCTTGATCGCGCCTGGTCTCGGTTTCGTGCCTAATTGGTCGCCCAGTGGCAAACAACTGCTATTTAGCGTGTGGGGTACAAGCTCAGACAACAAGCCTGGCTTATGGATCGCGGCCGGAGATACCGCCAATCTAGGAGCTAATCGCAAAAATCTAAACCTAAATACATGGGCTGATAAATGCGCCTGGGCGGATGAAACGAATCTCTACTGCGGCGTGCCGCGGAACCTCCCGTCTGACGCCGGCGTGTTGCGCTCGCAATTTACAACCTTGCCTGACGACGTATACCACGTCGATTTAGCACTCGGCATTGCGCTAAAAATCAGTGCGCCCGATCAAACCCATCCTATCCGTCAACCTGTGATTAGCAAGAATAAAATGATCTTTACGGATGCCGAGACAGGTAAGTTATACAGCTACGCCCTACGCTAACTATGAGTCGTCTACGCATTCTAATTCTGATATCCTCTGTCCTGATTTTTATTGGAATCAGCGGTTGGTACGTATATACAGGTATACGTCTCGGACGGACAACCTTTCCGGCCGGCGCGCCGCCGGAAGACGTGAAAAAAGCCATCTTACCTAAACAGGTGTCTTTAACGCAGTTGCGGCCGCCGGCCCTTAGACCAACTGATCCTATCCGGTATGGCAGCGCCACGTCAGTCGTATCAGTCATTGAATTTGGAGATTTTGAATGTGCAGCCTGCCGGCAGATGAAACAAACTATCGCGTCCATCCTACCGAAATATCAAGGCCGCGTACGCTTTGTGTGGCGTGACTTACCGGTTGAGGACGTCAACCCGCATGCCTTGGCGGCCGCCATCTTCGCGCGCTGCGCTCAGGCGCAAGGAAAATTTTGGGCCGCCTATGATGCGCTGTTTGCCAGCGACACGCTGAATGAAGCGATTTTTCGCTCACTGGCAACGCAGTTAGCTCTAGATCCAGTAGCGCTGGATCAATGCCGACGCAATTCAGCGCTCAAAGCCGCGCTTCAAGCTGACGTGGACGTGGCGCGCGGCGACGGCATCAACACGGCGCCACTTATTTTTATCGGCACCAAAGCGCTGACTGGCGTAATTGCGCCAGATATCCTTGAACGAGAACTTAAACTCTTCCTTAGCTCATGAAATTTGCACGATATTTTCTCCTCGGAGCGAGCCTGACGATGGTCTTAACAGGACCATTGCCTGTGTTTGCTGTGTCACAGTGTTGCTTATGTAAAAGTAAAACTGCGGAAGCACAAAACGTTTGCGCCCAAATCGATAACGCTCTCAGTTTTACTTGCAACTCGGTAACGATTGATGGGTTAGACTGCAGCTCAGTTCTACTAGGGGACATCGGGATTTCAGATACAAAATGTAAACTCGTAACCAGCGGCGGTATATGCAATGACACCATGTCAGGTGCGTTCAGCGAAAAGTTGAAATATACACCAACACCAAAAGATGCGACCCGGACGGCAGGCGGCAGTGAAACCACAAAAATAATTGAAGTGAGGGCTCCAAAACTAAATGTAGATATACCTGGTCTTCAGCTCACTTCAAAACTGACTTACAAACCAGGTGAAAAAGTCGCTATCCCCTTTCTCGCGCAATACATCGCAGGCATATACAGATATCTAATGGGTCTCGCGGTAATCGCATCCGCGGTCATGATTGTCTACGGCGGATTCAAATATATTCTCTCAGCTACCGCCTCGGGCGTGCAGAGCGGTAAAGAGACAATATTAAATGCGCTAATTGGACTATTTATCACGTTTGGAGCGTACGCCATCCTATCAACCCTCAACCCTCAATTGCTGGGATTACGTCCAATAGAATTACCGACTATAAAACCCGAGCTGTATGTGGTGCCCGCGGATCAAATCAGGAGCATAACTGGTAAGGCTCCACTCAGTGCAAGTGAGATGAAGAAATTAGTGACACAAAAAGCCTTAGCTGCGGGTGGAATCAACCTAGCCTGTCTTGCACTCGGCTCTATGGCACATGAATCCGGCGGTCGTCATGACGTCATCGGCCCCGACTCCGACGCAAGAATTTTAACCTTTGTGGCTGCCAGACACGATTTTCTCGCCAGTCTAACTAAATTCTCGGGAGAAAAGTTTGAGTTGCCAGACAAATGTTGCATCAAAGACCCTAAAACAAAACAAGAAACATGCAAGCCCGTGCCTCAAGTATGTCGAGAGGGAAAATGTCCAACCAATAATCAAGAGATGAAGCGAAAGGAAAGAAACTTTTACCTATTCATTAAATTACCCCTTGAATGTCAAGCACTGATTGAGGCGAATAATGCTAGATTTGACCACAAGAAACCACCAGACTATGGATTAGACTGGCGTTTTTCATATGGATTTGGAGCTGGCCAATCTACAATCTTCCCCTGGGACACTCCGTGCCCAGGAAAAGACAATCAGGGTCGTGGGTTCAGGCCATTTTTCGGAGGACCATGCTTCCCTGCGGTTGATCTACTCACACCTGAAGGTTCAGCAGAGGCTTCCGTGGCACACTACAAAGCGTGTTTGGAAGGAGCTAAACTAAATCCTGAAGCCGCCTTTGGGTGTTACGGGGCTAATACAAAGGAACTGCTTGAACCACGTATGAGGACATATAATGAATGTGTCAAGAGCGGCGACGCAATGCAATTTGCAGCCAACTAGATGGCTAGCATGTCAAATACTGCTCTCTTCGCCTGTTCCACCTGTGATGCCCAGTTCTCCAAGTGGACCGGGCGTTGTTTGGAGTGCGGAGCGTGGGGGGCGTTGAAAGAGGAAGTCGTAAAGTCCATCAAGTCTGAAAGTCGCGGAGCGCTAACGCCTACATCCTACCGCCTACAACCTTTTTCCGATTCCTCCATTTCCACATCAGAGGCCCTTCTCTCGACGCAGCGTCCTCCTCTCGACCTCGTCCTCGGCGGCGGACTTGTTCCCGGCTCTGTCACGCTTCTTGCCGGAGAACCGGGGATCGGAAAATCAACACTGCTCGCGCAGGTCGCGATTGCGATGAGTGGGACGGGAGGTCGAGTCGTCTATGTGACTGGCGAGGAGTCGCCATCGCAAGTACGGAGACGGTTGATGCGTCTCGCGCCAGCGCTTCCAGAGGCGCTCTGCTTTTTGGATGAGACGGATGCCTCGACGGTGGCCGCCACGATCGAGATAGAAAAACCCGCGATCACGATCGTTGATTCGATCCAGACGATGCGCCTCGCGGATGCGAACGGCGAAGCAGGCAGCGTGACACAGGTCAAGGCGTGCGCTGCGACAATTACGGAGGCGGCCAAGCGATCGAACGCGCCCGTCATTCTCGCGGGTCAAGTCACGAAAGATGGAGATGTCGCCGGGCCGCGCGTGCTTGAGCATCTTGTAGATACGGTGCTCTTTCTCGAGGGCGACAAGGATCATCGCTATAGAATTTTACGCGCGTTGAAGCACAGGTTTGGATCCACGGACGAAATCGCTCTGCTCTCGATGACGGAGCGCGGCCTTGAAACCGTCGAAGATCCTTCGAGTGAGCTCTTGCGAGATCGCGCATTGAACGCGTCTGGATCTGCTGTAACTTGTTTGATCGAGGGGCGTCGCCCAATGCTGCTTGAGCTCCAAGCGCTCGTCTCTCCTGCCGGATATGGGACTCCGATCCGCCGCGCGACCGGTGTGGATCATGGCAGATTAGGGATGCTGCTTGCTGTGCTTGCAAAGCGCGCGGGTGTCTTTGCGCTCGACAAAGACGTGTACGCGAACGCGGCAGGTGGAATTGATGCGCGTGATCCGAGTTGTGATCTCGCGCTTCTCGCCGCGATTGCAAGCGCGGTCAAAGACGTGCTACTGGATCCGAAAACGGGATTCTTCGGCGAAGTGGGACTCGCCGGCGAATTGCGACCCGTATCGCTTCCGGAGCTACGTCTCAAAGAATTTGCGCGCATGGGATTTGAAAAGGTGATCGTGCCGAAGTCCGGCGCTCCACGTTCCACGCTTCACGCTTCACGCTTCGCGATACAGGAAGTGGGGACATTGCGCGAAGCGCTTGAGCTGTTCATGCCATAGGGGCGCACGGCAACACGCCATAAATTGCGTTTTATCTACTACCATCCTTCTGTTCTCTCGTATGTTTCATTCACATGTTCGTAAATATTTCGCGCCTCTTCCACGTCATCGTTCACTCCCTTCTCTAACTCATTTATTCGTTTCTCATCTGGATTTTCTCTACTCACATTGAAAATGATGTCCTTTTTCGTTCTGACCATTTTATCAGAGTCATCCCGTAATACCCGAGTCGCACGACGGAGCATCGAAAAATCTTCTTTAGTCCACGGGCGGCGTTTTCGCAACAGAGTGTCGAGTTCTTTTTTATGAAGTTTATATTGATTCCTTACTAAATCAATATCTTCTTTCAAAGTTTCAAAATGAATTTTCTTTCCCACTTCTTGCTCGCTTGCTTCAGATGCCAACATTGTGCGATCTTCGATTTTGACACTTAAATTGTTGATTCGCACTTCTATGTCCGATATCATGTCCGCTATCCCTTTTTCAGCATTCTTAATTTCTTCCGTTGTTTCGCCTTCCTTCTGCATTCTTTGAAGCGCCATATCTCCAAGTTTAGCCAAGCGGCCTGGAACACTTTTTAATTTCTCCCTTTGGCTATTCGCGAATGCGACATCTGACACTGTTCCTGAACCTGAAAGAATCTTCTGATACCATTCTTCGACGTCTTTGACTGCCGCGGGATTATCAAATTCCCCGTTGATAAACGCCGTCGCCTCTTTATAACTCATCGAATCCAATTTTGCTTCCGGCGTTTCCACTTTCTCCTTCGGCGCCTCTACCGAAGCTTCCGTTTCTTTCGGCTCTTCAGCAACTGCCTCCGCCTCTCCTCCTTCCAGTTTGGCTAACTCAACTTGAATGTCAGCGACCTCTTTTTTCTTCGCTTCAAACGCCTCAATAATTCCTGCGTGTTCTGCTTTTTGTACTTTAATGTCTGCCAGCACTTCCGGATTATCGGCGAACTCTGTTTCTCCGGTAGTCAATGCTGCTAATTCAGTTCTTGCTTCCTCAGCTCCTTTTTCGCCGGTCGCCAATTCGGCTTGAGCCGCTTCAAGCTTTCCTGATAACTCTGTGCGTTTTGCCGCTTTTTCTTTCGCTGCTGTTTCAGCTGCCTCTTTTTTTGCTTTTTCCGCCGCTGCGACTGCAGCATCTGCGCGGATTTGTTCCATTGACTTGGCCATATATTTCGGTTATCTTGAGTAGTAAGATGTTTTATCTAATGATAGTATAACTATAGAATATGTCAAAAAAAAGCGATGTCGAAAAAAAGAAGCGCGAACTTGCTGATCGACTTGATAAGCTCATCATCGAGCTTAAAAGCATTAACAGAGCGTTTGCGGTCGCGAGAAAAAAATCAAAGCAGATCATCAAAAATGCGTACGAAAAGAAGGACGACAACACCGTCCATGCGCTTAGAAAAAAGATGGGGTTGGTGTAGGAGCGACCCGATCAGCTGAGCTGGCTCCGCGAGGCGTTGGAGATCACAGGGTTACGAATATAAGTTGACGCTACGGTCTCCTTCATGTTCTCGACAGACTTATTGATCTTCGCCAATCAGTCGAGTATCTCTGTCATCCCCGCGAAGGCGGGGATCCATTGGAAATACGGATGGATTCCCGTTTTCTCCGCCGGAGGCGGATCTGCCTCAGACATGAACGGGAATGACAATCGTCAGGTTATTTATGCGAAGATCAATAAAAACACATTAAAGATGAAAAAATTCTTGAAAAATAAACTTCCGTCCTTCATCCTCTTGAGTTTTTTATTGGCTGTAAGCACAGCATTTTTGACGCATCCTATCGTCAATAGCAAAGAAGATCAGCGACATGTACGATTTGGGTGGCCGATGTGGTATATAGAACAAAATCAAGCGTTTTTGGATCCTCCGTATCCTTGGAAAACAAGCTTTAGCTTATTCGTCGACGTAGTTCAGACGGATGATATCCTCTGGGCTAATTTCGCCGTAGATACCGCTTTCTTTTTGATCGTGACCGCCATTATCATTGGAGTAATTTATTATGCGGCACCGAACAACCGAGCATGGATTAATTATTTAAGATTTAGAAATATTGCAGCAATCCCGATACTCATTATTTTATTTTTTTATGGAATGTTTGTTATGTTCTCACTACACAACTACATTATTATGCAGCCCCCTATTTGCAATCCATGCAAACACGATTCTACCCATCTCTGCTGCGTGGGATACACCTATTGATCTTTGCCAATCAAACTAATTTCTTATGGCGCATTCAGCCCAATGTGTATGGGTATGAAAACGGATAGGAGATTTGTCTATTCATCGGAGATCATTCCCTGTGTGACATCTCCCTCATCTTCGTGACGATCGTGTTCAGCTGGCCGATCATTGGGTTACGAATATAATCGGCTGTGCGTCCCGATCGCAAAAAATACAGCGACGCCCGGTTTGATACAACGATACAACGCGCGCCAGTCACCTCCGATATTGATGCTACGGACTCTTTCATGTTTTCCATGGAGTCCATGATTATTCAACTGTGGGTGAAAAGGGTTCATTTGAAACAGCTTTAATTGATTGCGTAACATCTCACGTCTCTCCTGCGGTATCTTTTTGAGTTGCTTGATCAATTTCCGGTGGAGATGAACAATCATAGTGACGCGAAAAACGCATCAATATCCTTCGCGGACCGAAGTGGCTTTGATATATTTTTCCCTAATGCGAGGTCTTCTTCGACCTCCGCGATAAGAGATTCCAGATACGGCGTCATGTGTGGCGCCGCGGAGAGCGCAATCGCACGGTCGCGGATCAACTGTTTCAACATCGCGTTGACAACGGCGGAGAGCGTTAATCCAAGATCGGCTGCAACTTTTTGCGCGCGTTTCTTGACCAAGACGTCTATCTTGATTGATATCAAAGTTTTCATATATCCAAAGTATATACGATGTCTATTGCCGATGCAAACTCAAAAAATAGGACTCTAATCTCCCTCTCCTGACGAAGGAGAGGGGTAGGGGTGAGGTTCACTCTCGATGTGACGTCTCCCTCATCCGCATGATGATCTCCTTCAACCCCGCGTGACGGGAAAGCGCTGGATCATCGCGCATCAGCTCCTCGGAGATTTCTCGCGCCTTTGCCATCAATTCAAAATCATTCATGCGCGCGTGTTCGAAAATTCGTTTACCGCTCTGTTCCGTGCCGAGAAGCTTGCCTTCGCCGCGCAGGCGCAAATCTTCTTCGGCCACGACAAATCCATCGTTCGTCCGTTCCATGACGCGGAGACGCTGAAGCGACGTTCCGTCATCTGTCGCGATGAGCAGGCAGTACGATTGATGCGATGAACGCCCGACGCGACCGCGCAGCTGATGGAGTTGCGCGAGCCCAAATCGTTCCGCGCCTTCGATCGCCATGACCGTCGCTTCTGGGACATCTACGCCGACTTCAACGACGGTGGTCGCAACGAGAACATCCGTCGCCCCGAGCGCAGTCGAGGGGCCTGAAAACAAACTCATCGTCTCATCTTTTGCTTTCACTGGCATCTTGCCATGGAGAACGCCAATGCGGAGCATATGCAGCGGTCCAGATTGAAGACGACGCGCCTCGGCTGCGACGCTCTTCACGCCAAGGAAATCTGATTCGTCAATGAGCGGGCAGACGATGAACGCCTTGTGTCCGTTCGCGGTTTCGCGGCGCATGAGATCGTACGCCGCTTCGCGTCCTTCCTCGCCGACGTAGAGTGTTGTGGTAATCGGAAGGCGCCCGGCAGGTTTTGTCGAGATGATCGAAACATCGAGGTCGCCGAGAAGCGTAAGTGCGAGCGATCGCGGGATTGGTGTGGCGCTCATTGAGAGGAGATGTGGCACCAGACCATCACCGCGCGGCGAGACCACGAGTGTCTCGCGCTGAACCACGCCAAAACGATGTTGTTCATCCACGACAGCGAGGGCTAGATCAGGCGGCGTTTGACCGCGTTCCAATAATGCGTGCGTGCCAACAATAACGATACGACCTTGCGCGATACGTTCACGCGCCGCGTCCCCTATCAATTCCAACGACGCACCTTCATACAAATATCTAGCAGAAGAAGTTAACAGCATCACGGGAATTTGATGTGGTGCTAAAAAACGCCGCAAGGTCTCCGCGTGTTGCTTCGCCAGCAGGTCAGTTGGCGCCATCAGCACGGCAGATTGACCAGCGCGAAAAACCAAGGCGCACAGCATAGCAGCCACGACAGTCTTGCCACTGCCAACATCTCCTTGTAGCAGACGGCGCATGGGACGATCCGCTGCCAGAGCTTTGATACTGGCCCAGAGCACCTGCTTTTGATCCGGCATAAGTTCGAATGGAAGTCCGGCAACGAACTTTTTTGCAAATGCTTCGTCGAATATGATCTTTGGCGCGCCGGCGACGTCGGCCTCTTGACGCGCCAGACGTAACGCGAGCTGATATGTCAAAAGCTCTCCAAACGCAAACCGTCGTCTCCCTCGCTCTGCATCTTCGATGGAGATGGGACGATGAATAGAACGATAGGCTTCGGCCAAAGATGGGAGCTCCAGGTGCTGCAGGATCTCCTGCGGCATCCAATCCTTTAAAAACTCGACTTCCTCAGCCGCAGCTTTCATGACACGCCGCAGAGTTTTTTGGGCTAATGAACCTACCAATGGATAAACTGGCGCAATGACGCCCGCGGCTAATGTATCTGCCGTAGCTGGCTCCCACAGCGGAGAGGTAAACCCGCGGCCAAAACGCGGGCGATTGGTGACGCTGCCGGATAAAAAAATCTCGTCCCCTGGTTTGAGTTGCTTAAGCAGCCACGGTTGGTTGAACCAAGTGACAGTGATGGAGCCTGATGCGTCTGAGACCGTGGCGCGTATAATATGGATGCGTCGGCGAAAAGTAGGCACTTCTACAATCTCTTTGAGGCTGGCTCTAACCGTCACTGGTGTGCCTAGCGGCACGCGAGACAGAGGAACTAGACGCGTGTAATCATCGTAACGACGCGGAAAAATAGACAATAGATCACCCACGGTTTGGGCTTCAAGCATCTTCAACGCGCGCCGCTGCTGCGCACTCAAGCCATGTATAAAACTCAGTGGATCATTCCAATGGAGCATGGAATAATCGTACAAATATAAAACAGATCAGGCAACTGCTCTGCGACATGCTCCACACCGCATACAGCGATGGTCACATGTAAAGGTAGATAAAAAAAATAGGGAGTGTTATCCCTATTGGAGCAAACAATGTTCGACTTTAGAACGATGCGTATCCAATTGAAACGCTGAGAGCGCCCCGGTATAGCAGACCGCAAGATGAGCAATCGGCAGGGTTTCGTAGCCACATCCGCCATCCACAAGAAAGGCTCCGACCTCTAGCCTAGGCAAGGGTGAGGATAGAATGGTATTAGGATTTGCTAGAAAGAAAAGAGCTTTATTGCCTCGCGTGTCTTGGAGGAATCCAACGGACTCAGAAACTGGATGCACTGGAGGTGGCTCCATCCAGCAACCACGTAGACCAAGTCTGGGCAGCTCGTCTTCCTCTCTAAAAAAGCCTTCAAACCTAGACTCGACTGCAACTCCACCTGCATACGTGACCTGGTAGCTACGAATACGAGGTATCAGTTGCTTATATCCCCATGTACTACAGCGCCGGACTCGAACCAACTTGTCAGCCATACCGGCAAGCTCCAAACGCTTCCCACCAACTAATGTACGCGTTCTTCGGCCGTGAAAGATAATATCCAGTTGCCAATCCGGGACAACTAGAAGATCGAAGGGGAAACTTTGTACTGACCATGGCGGTCCAGGCTGGAACCAGTTACCGCGTTCGGCGTATGTCGGATACCGAGCCTGCTGTGTGCAGATCGGACAATCCGGATGTTTACCGTCTTGGATGGGTTCTCTATAACATCGCTCGGGAGGAGCGTCACCAGAAAAAGGTGCGATCAGACACATTGGATCGGGTGCGTTGACATTCATTTGACTTGACCTCCTGCAAAGGTTCTTCGGGCTACGCCTCCGCACCACCGTTTTGCGGCGGCGGAGTTTATCCCGCACCGAGCTTACTCTGGTGCGGAACCTCATGGCAAGTACCCCCTTTTTAAGACACTGTTTCTCGTTTTGAACTGATGGAAAATAAGATGGTTTATGGGCTCGTAAAAGGAAGTGATGGATGGATATTTACAAAGTTCTTAATAAATGCTACATTTTATTGAACCTTAAGATGGTCTTAAGGTTCAAATAAGCTCTTTTACATTAAGGAGAAACCAATGAAAAAGAAAAAAGAATCACTAGTACTCGGACGCATGCTTCAGAAAATCGCCTTTCGGATTGGAGCGCGCGTGCTCATCGAACCTGAGTGGGGAATCGTCGGGAGAATCACCTTCAAAAGCGGACGTCATTCCTACTTCAGGTACAACACGCTCGACCTCAACCCCACGGGTAGTTCCGACCTTGCCAAGGACAAGAACTACGCCGACTTCTTCATGAAGGCGCTGGGTTATCGGACGATACCGGGCAGTGAGACGTTCTTTTCCAATCAGTGGGCACAAGCCCTTGGTATGCCTCGCCGAAACATTGACACCGCGTACCATTATGCACGCAAGCTCGGGTTCCCAGTCATCGTGAAGCCAAACAGCGGCAGCCAAGGCGTTGGCGTCTCGATAGTATATAACAAGCGAGAGTTCTACATAGCGATGCATGCCGTGTTCAAGCGCGATCGAGTGGCTCTCGTCCAACGCCCGGTGTGTGGTAGAGATTACCGGCTTGTTGTTCTCGACAACAAGGTAATCTCTACCTACGAGCGCATTCCGCTAAGCATCTCGGGCGATGGAAGATCTACCATCAGCCAACTGCTCACAATAAAGCAAAAGCAGTTTATTGCTGCCAGTCGTGATACCCAGATCAAGACCGATGATCCGCGCGTTGCGAGGAAACTCAAGCGACAAGGGCTCACGTTCCGCTCTGTTCCAGACAAGGGAGAGAGGATTTATCTCCTTGATAACGCCAACTTGTCGACCGGCGGAGACGCAATTGATGTAACTGGAAAGGTACACCCTGCGTTTAGGAGGCTCGCCATAAAACTCACTCGCGACATGGGCTTGCGCCTCTGCGGCGTAGATCTCATGGTGGAAGGTGACATCAGCGAGAAACCTAACGCGTATTGGATCCTCGAGATCAATGCCGCACCTGGCCTCGACCACTATGTCACAATGGGCAAGCAGCAGGAGAAAATCGTCGAGGACTTGTACATGGAGGTCTTGAGACACCTAGAGCGCTGACTCGGCGCTTTCGTGTAAAGCTCCCAACTCAACGCTGGAGTTCATCGCTCCAGCGTTTTTTATAAACGACCAGCGAAAAAGTGCTGCTGCAGACTACTACCGATTATGCAGCATTTCTCCAGGTGTGATATTCTGAATGTAGTATCCACCTCCTTCTATCGCGTCCTCGCTAATTTCAAAACCATGCTTCACAATCATCGAGTAAGAACTTGGTCGAGCTTTATCTACAACACAAAGAAAAATCTTCTTTTCATCGCAATTTTTCCAGAAGTCGCTCTCGCGTATTGACGCGGTTGTTGTTGGTCGCAATACCTACCAGTCAGCAGCCGATCGATTACGCGAGCGAAACACTTTTGTTCTCTCGAGTCGTCCGAAAACCATCAAACGCAGGGGGACTGTTACTTTCGTAAATCCTACAAGTGTCAACATCGCAAAACTTCTTGAAGGATACAAAAGTGTTGCCGTTCTTGGCCGCTCATTTTTGGGCGTGGGAAGAAAATGTTTGTCGGTGGCACTCGAACGACACGAGTTAGTCTGCTATCCGTCAAGCGGCTCAATCGCACCGGCACACTCCTGCTGCACTATCAGATTAACCACCAAAAAACATGATTATCCAACCAATCAAAACTCGTATCTTTCAAGAGGGCGATAATTTATTTGCTTTCATCACTCGTTACTTTAAGAAAGTTCCGGAGTGGTCAGTAATTGTCGTTACCTCAAAAATCGTCGCTCTGGCAGAAAAACGTACGGCTGTCGCCGAGAATATGAAAACCAAAGAGAAACTCATCCGCGCAGAGAGCGAGTTTGCCATTCCGACTAAACACGTTTGGCTCACGGTAAAAGACGGGATGGTCATGGCATCTGCAGGAATTGATGAGTCTAACGCGAACGGAAAACTCATACTTTTGCCAAAAGACAGTTTTAAGACCGCTCGCTTTCTGCGCAAGAAATTGCAACAAAAATATGGCATTAAACATCTCGGCGTTTTGATTACCGACAGCCGCACGATACCACTTCGCGCCGGTGTAACCGGCGTTGCTCTCGGATATGCGGGCTTCCGTGGCGTGATGGACTATCGCGGCACACCTGATATTTTTGGTAGAAAATTTAAATTTTCTCGTACCAATGTCGCGGACAGTCTCGCCACAGCCGCGGTTTTCGTCATGGGCGAAGGGAACGAACAGCAACCTTTGGCAATTATTAAAAAGACACCGATTGAATTTTGCGATAAAATTCGTCGCAAGGAATTACGTATCGATATACGAGATGACATGTACCGACCTCTCTTTTTAAAGTTACCGAGATTTTGACACTCTCGGTGAACGAATCCCATCACTTCCTTAAGTAAAATTTTCTTCTTCCTTTTTTATTGTGGTGCACCAGAGTGTATGAAGCTCGAACCATGCGCCCAGATAAGTAGGTAGGGAAGACACCGATGGCCAGATCTTGAGGCAAATGGGCGTGTTCGACGCAACCGGCCTACCGCATGACGCTGTCAACATAACTCCCAAACTCGAGACTTCTCAGTGTCACGCGCCCGGTTCCAAAGAAGGACCTGTACCTCTTGGCAACCTCGGGACGACCTGCCTGCGTGTTCACAACGACAATCCGGGTGGGCTGCCGAAGACGCTCGCGCGACTCCAAGGCACGATACATGAGGGTACGCAAGGCCACGTCTTCCGAAGGAAGGCTATAGCCAACGATTATCCAGTTATCTGCTTCTTCCAAGACGTGATGGGCGTTGGACCAAACAGCAGCGAGGTGCTGATTACCAAACTCCTGAATTGCAGTGGGTGCGACAAGAACGGGCTCAAGCGGGTAGTATTCGCAGTAGCAAGTCATCTCGCCTCGGTAGCGACGACCCAAACGCAGATATCTGACGTTATTCTCGAACGCTGAAACGAAGATACGTCCACAGACCGGGCAGTAGAGCCAGTTGAGAGAGCCGTGCAATTTGAGCAGGGCTATTGGTCGTGTTGGACGCGAAAACGCGTCTGCATCGTCGTATGGATCACGAAAGGACGAACCCAGAAAGACATCGCTGAAACGTCCACGAGCACTGTACGCTTCAAAATAGCAGGCCAGATCAATACAGGTATCATAGTTTGTTGTAATCACTGCGTCCGCGAAGCGCAGGCGGTTCGCTTTCCTCGCCCAGCCGCCGGCTCGGAGTTTGCGCACGAACCGGCGGATGTAGCTCGGAATCGTGACCCATTGGCCCGCCAGCCCAGCGGCGCGCGGAATGCGTAGTCGGAGGCCGCGATGCGAGCCGAGCGACTTGGCCATGACAGCCGTGAATTGACTCCGGAGCGATTGGAGTGCAGCCACGCCCAGCCCCGTTCCGAGCGGGCGACCTTCGTGGAGCCCGCGGTCGAGGAAGCTGATGAAGTCAACGATTGCGGGTCTGCCTGAATGGCTCGCGACGTCGGCATCGAAGTGCAACATCAGGCGCCGAAGTGTGGCATCGCCTGGCTTGAGTCGCGCCAGTATCTTTGAGTGCAGTTGTGCCAGCGGGGGCACGCGCGCTTCGACTGAGGCGCCAGCACCTAGGATGAAGACCCGTCTGGTCACCATCGGATATCCCGATCGGTACGTTCCGCGTGCGCCAGATCGATGCGCGGTGACGAAACACTGGTGTCGATCACGTTACGTATCTTCCTTCCAGTTCGCATGGGTTCGTCCGAGAACTCAAGCTCGGCACGAAGAAAGCCGCGGTCGATTAGGTCGCGCAGGTCGTCCACATTGAACAACGCCTCCTGAAGAGCGCGGCGCTTCGGTGCTAGCGACGACGGAACAACGAAGGTGAGCACGACTGGACCGGTAGACTGGCTTACAGATATCTGTAGGAATCCTGTTGCCAGGAGGAGATGAGACACGCTCTGTCGAAAGTTCTCGTATGGTATTTTGTATCCAAACAGCACCACCTCATCATGGATGCGTCTGACGCTCACAATCCGTGGCTCAGTCCTCCCGCATCTACACGCCTCAAGGGACACGCGAATCAGATCGTGCGTCGGAAACTTGATCAAAGGTAGATCGGCGAAGTGCATGGTAGTCCACAACACTTCACCCTCAATGGTGCCCGCACCCGACCGCGTGACCTTTATCGTCGGAAGTACGCGCTCCACGTCGATGTGGAGGCCGTCGTGCATGCGGCACTCCGCTGCAACTGAGCCGATCTCGGTACTTCCGTAGAGCGAGAAGGCTTCGCACGAGAGAGTGTCGCGAAGGTAGGATCGAAGCTCCGGGTGAGTTGGCTCGCCGATCAGTATCGCGCGTGGTACCGCCGGTAACCGGCACGCCCTCGCTTCCTCCAACCGTCGCAGCAGGGAGCTCATCACCGAGGGCACCGAGATGATGATGGTCGGCTGATAGTTCGCGATGAGCCTTTGGATCCTGGCGGCCGCCGGTGCACCCGCACCGACGGCGGCGAACATGTAGCTCTGCGCGCCCAATTGCCGGAGCACGCGGCCGTAGAAGAGGTAGATTTGGGAACTGTCAATGTCCAACGCAAGTACTCTGTCGCCTGCGGTGATTCCCCAGAGTCGAAACGCATCGTGGCAGAGCGCCGCTTCGGCTTCGTCGTCGAGGGACGACGCAAGACGAAGCTTTCGGAACTGTGCCGTGGTGGCACTCGTGTGGTCCACCGTAAAAGCGCGCCTACCGACACGCGCGAGTGCATCGTTCTGAACGCTTGCGTAAGCGGCGGCGTCCATCTCGGGAAGTTCCGTGAGCGTGGTGAATGGGTCAGTCACCGCGCTGATGGAGGCGAGCGCTCTCGCGTAGGTCGGGAACTGGTCGCGGAGCCGCTCGAGATAGCTGGCCAGAGCCGACGCGGCAGCAGGTCCACCCAGGTGGACGACTCTGGTGTTGCCGCGCGTCATATCGCTGTCTCGGCGCTGAGGCGTCGTGACCAGGGGACGGACAGCCGCACTAGCGGCATGAGTGCATCGAAGCGTGACGTGACGAGCATGCAGTCGTTGACCTGTTCGAGCAGATAGTGGTCCGAGAGTGCTCGCGTGGAATCGTACCCATCGCGCAGACCCAGATATGGCGCCGCGTCCGTCTGGACTACGTCAAGATGTCGAATCGGTAGCGAGAACCGGACGCCGGCGTTCACGGTTACAATCGTCCTCAGCTCGGTTTCGAGCAGCCTGGCGGGGGGACGGGACTCAAGCAGCCAAATGAGAGTCGTAGCTCGCGCCGCTATGGCTGCCAAGGTAACGCCTTCAGGATCTGCAGCGTCAACAAGACTAAGAGCCGGAACGTAGCCGCGCTTGATGGCGAGCTCGGTCAGCTCAGCCGCGAAGCGATGCTGCGCGTCCGACGTCACTATCAAGAGCTCGTCCACGAGGAGGTGGCCGGCCACCTCAAGGAGCCGAGCGACTCGATCAGCAGCGCGCTCTCTGTCAGCGTGGCTGAATAGTATAGCGAAGGGAAACTCCGGTCGACGATCGTCGAGGGGGGGGCTGACCGTGAAGAGGCGCTCATCGCTTCGAGTGGCGGCCGTGGCTGACGCGATATGGGCGTAATCCGCGACGGAGGTGCTCGGGAGACGATCCCATTCTGCAGAAGTGAGCTGAGGAGATAGAGTGGGAAAGCGTGCTCGGAGGAGCGGTACTTGCGCGAGCCCTGCACACACGTGAAGTACGAGCTCGTGGAATTGATGAGCGTCTGGTGGGTTGGCGTTGCTGGGGAGATGGGCTGGCATCGTGTTGTACACCGGTGGCGATGGGGTGTCTCGAGGGTGGCGGGACGCGCTAGGGGCTGTCACGCATCGTCACCAGATCGGCGAAACTCCCAAGATACAAGTTCAGTTTCTACAATTTCTTTATCTCGCTTAAAACACTCTCAATATTTCCGTTGTTTACTAAGAAAAAATGAAGTTTGCCTTTGCCAAGTTTTGCCCATAAGGCGGCTATCTCCACTTTATAAGCCGTATCAGCATTACTTATTCTATCCTCTCCCTTCCACTCAAGGGCAATGGTATTGCCTCCTTTCGTTACAGCTATGAAGTCGGGATAAAACTTACCCTTCTTCCATCCTTGGATATAAAATGGGTCTACCTTCTCTCGATTGCGAACCCAGAATTTAATATTGGAGAGGGTGCTTAGATCAAGTCGTTCTGCGAAGTTCCTTTCCTCCTTATTTAAGGGGTCAATTTTCTCGTACAGATTTTTATTGAATTCTTTTTGGACGGGTTGTTTAAGTAAGATTGAATCTGGGAAAGCATCAAACGCTTTTGTTGTGATGCTTTTTTTCTTAAGCAACATATCAAACCTTGCCTTGGCGTGTTTTTCTAATAAATCATTTATTACTTGGCTCAGACGGTCTGCGAGCACGTATCTGTTTACCGAAAGTTCAGAAAGTGTCCGCTTCTTTAACTGATATTCGACGGCCTTATCAAGAAATTTTACTTTGTCGGATTTCTCCAGAATTGCGAAGCGCAATTTTTTATCCAACCATTGCACTAACTCGCTTTTGGTATAACTCTTATCTTCGTACTGCAAATTGAGGGACATTTGGGCACTTTGCAACCACTCGTCCTTATCGTTAATATCAATTATGGCTCGTCCGTCGTTGTCATAGTGAATCTCAAAATCAAATTTCGGGTCCTGCTCCGCTAACCCAAAATTCTCGACGAGATCTTCAAACGACAGCTTGTCGCCCTCAAGGCTCACGTGCGGTACTTTTAAATCCGCCTTAATTGCCTTGCCAACTTCCAGCTCATACTGCTCGTCCTTATTTGCGCCGTTAATTATGTCCGCTCTACTGTAGCCATTCTTTTGTAAGCCAGATATAACTTCGTCGGCGGCCTCACTAAAATTTCGCGCCGATGCAAAGATATAACTTCTATTAAGTTCCTCTATATTCTTCTTTTTTGCATACGGCATACGCATAATCCGTCCGATAATCTGCTCGACAGCTATCTTTGCACCTAGATTTGCAACAGAAACTAACACATAGGCAAAGGAGCAATCCCAACCCTCCGCGAGAGCATTAACAGTAATGATGTAGCGGATATTGCACTTGCGGTTAAATAGATCAACGCCATCAAGCTCATTTTTCTCCGATGTTTTTATTGCGATTTGATCCTCGGGTATTTCTAAGTCAAGCAGAAATTTCTTAATTTCCTCAACTGTTATATTTTTGGTTATTTTACTTTGCGGCTGTGCTTGCAATAATACAATCGGGCGCAGATATTCGCCTTTGAGTTTTTTGGCACTCTTTTCCAATTCACTTCTCTTTTTTAAGCCTTGCTCAAGCACGCTGCGCCATTGAGAGGCACTTTCAAGTACAAGAGGAATCTTTACCATATGCTCGGCCTTAAGCTCCGAGGCCGAGACATCGACAAGAATATTACTGCCATCTCGCGGAGTAGCTGTGTACTCAATAACGAAGCTGGGGTTGAGATCTTTGAGAAACTCGAAGGATAGATTTGTTTGCGTTCGATGTCCTTCGTCAATAACGATAAGTGGCTTACTTAAGCGCACCACATTGGCCAAGGAATTAATTACCGTACCCTCGCTGTCCTTTTCTAGATACGCTGGCTCATCAATATTTTGAAAGTGGTCTAGTAGCGTTCCGTTTTCCTGATACACCTTGTATTTCTTTTGCAAAGATTTTTCTTTACGAAAGGCCTCAAGACTTGCTACGACAATACAGAGATTATCTTCCACATCACCCTTGCGGATACTCAATGCCTCCTCGTTGGAAAATACTTTGACGTTATTATCAAACGCTTCGTCGAGTACACGGCGGTGCCAATCTTTCCGGTCTTTAAATTTTTTCAGCGTTTGTGTCTTTATTGTTTCCGATGGCGTAAACCAAAGCACGATGCCGCGATCTAATTTATTTTGAAGCGCGATACTCATTATCTTTTCGACTCCATGGCAAGCGACAAGGGTCTTACCTCCACCGGTTGGCACCTTGATACATACAAACGGCACATCACCAAAAAATTCGGCTTTGTAGGGTTTTTCCGTGACATACATAAAGGCACGCTTTGCGCCTTCTTTCCGAGCCTCATTCAGAAAGTTCTCTAGCGTCTCTATCGTATTCTTTTGGTATCTTTTGAGTTCCATAAAATTAGTAGACTTTCACCTCGTAGGGTATTTGTTTAAACACGATATTGTATTCCGTTAAGGTATCCTCATCGAGGATACAGCGATCTGCATATACTACCTTTTTAGCATCCGACTTTGTAATTCGTTTCAAAAATGTTTTATTAAGGTCGTTCTTGTGAGGCTCTTTGTAAATGAGATGGTATTCAGTGTTTCCGTGTTCACCGATAAAATTGCCTTTTACCTTCGCAGTATCAATATTCGTTTGCGTCTCGGTAAAGTAAATATACGTCGCAAATTGTTTGAAATCGCATGTATCCTCAATGTGTCCAAGCTCGTTAAACAATGGCTTACCGAGTTCGCAATATTCAAAACCATCTTTGTAGCCGTACTTCTTGATAACTCGTTTTATCCGTTCTGCCGTAATGTCTTTTGCAACATGGTCTTCCATTTCTACCAAAATAAACTTCCGGCTCCCGCCATCCTCTTTATTCAAATCTAAAACTGCATGGCCGGTAGTCCCAGACCCTGCAAAGGAGTCAAAAATTATTGAATCTTTTTGTGCCCCGAGTTGTAAAATTTGTTTTATAAGCGACACCGGTTTTGGTGTATCAAATGCATTACCGTCAAACAAATCGAGGATTTCTTTTTTCCCTTCCTTATTGGTCGCTATGTCAGTCCAGATATTACTTGCGGGTATCCCAGTGCTTTCATGAGCATAAATAACGCGCTGAGGCACCCCGTCTCCATTCTTCCCGAAATATATTTTGCCTTCCCGCAATAACTTCTTGTAACTTTCTTCTGGGTAGGCCCACTCTCGTGAGTGTTTTTTACCAGAAGGAGTAGAAATCTCGTATGTATATCCGCCACTCTTATGCCCTTTTGTTGTAGCGATGGGCACCGGACGCCATTTCCCCTTAGGAAATTCAGGAATCGGATCTTTATAGGATGACTGAATATATGACTCACTCAGAGATAAAAGATTAAATTGTACAGTTTCCGATTTTGAATACGCCAAAATATATTCAGCTTTTACGGTAATATTTTTGCTATCGTTTGAACTCTCTTTTTTTCTTTGCCAAGTAATTGTTGTGATATAATTTCTTTCTTCAAAGATCTCATTCATCAGAATACGCAAATGGTGTATTTCATGATCATCGAGAGATATAAAAATAACTCCGTCTTCCGTAAGTAAATCCCGAAGGAGTTTTAGGCGCGGGTACATCATGCACAGCCATTTATCATGACGTGTTAGGTCCTCGCCCTCACTGCCGACAACTTTACCTATCCATTGTTTTATTTTGGGCGAATTAACATTGTCGTTGTAAATCCACCCCTCATTACCCGTGTTGTAAGGAGGATCAATGTAGATACATTTTACCTTGCCTTGATAGTGCGGCATCAGTGCCTTGAGTGCTTCGAGATTGTCGCCGTGGACTATGAGATTTTGTGAAGTTCCTACCGAGGCAGATTTTACTTTTTTGAGTAGCTTAAAAGGCACCTCCTTATCGTGGTTTACTACCGCCTGCTTTCCAATCCAATTTAAAGAGGCCATATTTTGTTGGTTAAATTATTCGCCACTTTCAATCCTTCTTCTGCGCTCATCAAGTGTCTCGCCCTCGTACATCCAATAATCCGTTCCAGCAACGCCGTAATCATAACCGAGAATTTTTTGAGCGGATGTTGAAAGACTTGTTATTTCGCCATTAAACATAATAGACCGGTTATCTATAACTTTTGCCTTTACGTTTTCATCGCGACTGAAAACTAATTCTGCTCCAACCGGAATATCAACCATTTTGAAGTTAAAAATTGCTCGCCTCGTACGCGCTTGATTGAGCGCTTGTTGATCCTCCTGTGTTTCCACAAAATCTTTCTTAGGCGTAACATTTTGAATTTCAGCAAGTTTTAATGCCGCAACTGCACGCTCCGGTGAAATTTCAAAAAACTCTCGGCTGGAACGAACACGATGATCTAAAAAGGCATCGTGCAATTGTCGCTCGACAAACTGCGCATCTTTCACGGTACATGCATAAAAACATTCAAACGACAAAGGCACGCTCGTTGTATCAAGCGAACGAATGCGTTGCTCAAGATTTGTTGTCCGCCCAATCTTCACATATCCGGGCATCGCTTCGTTTATAAGAATATAAATAATTTCGTTCATATGGTTATGATTTCATTAAATCATCAAGAGAAACTCCAAGTGAGTCGGCAATTTTCTTAACTGTATCAATAGTAGGATTAGGCGTGTCGCCGGATTCAATCTTAACAATAGTAGGGAGAGATAGGTTGGCCGCGCGTGCTAACGCCTCTTGAGAGATGCCCTTTCCCTGCCTGTATTTCCGAATCGTTTTACCTATCCCCGTTTGATCTTTTGACATACTTGTATAACTCTATATATAATGGCTTATGAGTTGGTGTGTATAAGTATTATACTACAATGACAAAATATTTTCTCTACGCTCGCAAAAGCACCGATGTTGAAGACAAGCAAGTCCGGTCTATTGATGACCAACTTTCTGTCTTGCGAGCGTTAGCGAAAACGGAAGGATTGAACATCTACGAAGAATTTATTGAAAAGCAGTCAGCTAAAATGCCCGGTCGCCCCATCTTCAACGAGATGATGGAACGGATACAGAAAGGCGAAGCGCAGGGCATCGTCTGTTGGAAACTTGATCGCTTGGCTCGTAATCCGGTAGACGGCGGACAAATTAGCTGGATGCTCCAACGCGGCATAATTGCGCACATCCAAACGCACGACAGAAGCTATCGCCCCAACGACAATGTTTTGATGATGAGCGTGGAATTCGGGATGGCTAATCAATATATTCTTGATTTAAGCACAAACACCAAACGCGGCCTCTACGAGAAAGTGAAGCGTGGCGAGTATCCAAACATCGCGCCTATCGGCTATATAAACGATGTGCGTATCAAACAGATTGTCGTGGATCGCAAGAAAGCAAAAATCGTGAAAGAGGCTTTTGAGCTATACTCGCGCGGGCAATCGCGATTGGAGGACATCGCCGAGCTTTTTTTGAAGCACGGCGTAAGGTCTAAAGAAAGCAACCGCCTCCACTCCACCCGCATTGTGAGAATCTTAACCAACCCTTTATATTGTGGCCTCTTTCGCTATGGCGGAGAGATGTATGAGGGTAAGCACGAAACCATTATCACAAAGCAACTTTTTGACCGCGTTCAGGAGGTCTTGCGGTTGCGGGGTAAGCCGGAGAGGAAAGCCAACGATCCCCAAGCCCTCTGCGGACTGCTCCGGTGCGCTACTTGTCGGATGATGGTAACTGCCGAGCGAAAGACGAAATATCAGCAAAACGGCAATGTTCATCACTACACCTATTATCGGTGTTCCAAGAAATCCAAAGTGATGAAATGCTCCGAACCTTGTATCCGCGAGGAGGAGCTTGACCGGCAGTTGTCCGCGCTTATCAAAAACTATGCCTTGCCTTCTGAATGGGCGGTAGAGCTATCTAAAATGGCCGACAAAGACGAACAGGAGGCCGCCCAATCATCGGCCACTCTCATACAGGAGGCGAGAGCCGAGATACAGGCCATTTCTCAAAAACTCCAACGCCTTCTTAACGCATATCTTGACCAAGATATTGAGCGGGAAATCTACCGCTCCGAGAAGGCGGAGCTTCTCTCCCGCAAGAAGTCGTTGGAGGAGAAAATGAGCCAAGTCGCAAAGGGGGTCTCGGTTTGGATAGAACCTCTGCGCGAATGGATAAAAGACGGGCAAAATATAGACGAAATCGTTTCTTCCCCCTCGTTAATTCTTAAAAAGGTTACGGCTCTAAAAATTTTCGGATTGAACCCCTCGGTTTCGCTCGGAACAGGCCTGACACTTCACGCGCGCGAAGCGCGCGGCGTTGCGGAAATACAATGGGCTTCCATTGCGGAAGCCCATTGTTTGAAAAATAAAATTGACTTGAATCTCCTTGTGGTGCGACGGCTGGGGATCGAACCCAGGACCTTGGGCTTAAGAGGCCCCTGCTCTACCAGCTGAGCTACCGTCGCAAGCGGTGTTGATGGTAACGCAGTCACGCAACGAGCGTCAACCTAAAAACTTGTCGCGACAGGTGGTTTCCGCTACGCTCGCGCACAGACACGCATAGCTCAATCCCATCTATTTGCTCCCGTAGTTCAATGGATAGAATGTTGGCCTCCGAAGCCTGAGATCCAAGTTCGACTCTTGGCGGGAGCAAATAGATGGGATGTGGAGTGGATATTCGCACTTAACGTTAACAGTGTATTATACCGTATATGCTCAACTTACTTCCCTCTAGCCTACTCGCTCTCATAGCGACCATTGCTTTAGTCTCGCCCGCCCTAGCTGTCGGTAGTAGTGGAGGTGGAGGAGGAGGCGGTGGTGGAGGTAGCAGTGGTAGTGGGGCTCAAGTCTGCTCAGAAGATATTTGGAACTGTTCTGATTGGAACGCTTGCGCGAGCGACGGCCGGCAGACGCGCAACTGCACATTATTTTTTGATTGTCCCTACACCTATACTCCCAAACCAAATGAAACGCGGACGTGTACTCCTCCGACGCCAACTCCAATGGCGCCGTCGCCTGCGTCTAAACCAAGCGCAGCTCCAGCGCCAACTCCAGACTCTCCAACCTCCAGTCTTCAAATTTCACAACCTGTGTGTGACGCGTATAGGTGGGGGGCCTGCTCAAATTGGTCATCAACCTGTGATCGCTACGGCTATCACACACGCACCTGCGAAAGATCGCTGACTGATTGTAATAGCGCCTCGACAACTCCAGCACCGCTGGAAAAAAAGCGTTGTGAAAAACTCCAATGTGGCAAACTGACACAGCTGCGTGAACGCATACTATGCCGCCTAAAACTCGCACCAGAAGGAATCACTCGCGAGCTTGAGTTGCAGTACCTGCCTGAAGAATGTCGAGTGATAAAAAAAGACATCACACAAAAACAGTGCATTGCGCGCTATGCCGCCTATCATCCATGTTGGGATCTTCCGGCAGGAGAAGCGCGTTTCAATTGCGCGCGAAAAGTCTTGCAGCTAGAACCAGATATCACTCAGGCGTACAAAGACTGTCGACTAAAAAAAGCCTCTAAGCGCACGCCCTGCCTGACTGATTTAAGACATAAAGTCTTCTCTCTGATTAAGTTTCGTTTTTATGACTTAAACGAACGAGCTGAAGAGTTAATCAAGCACGGCACGGACGTTGCCATTGCGACTGACACGGAAGTTGCCGCTGCGACTGACCTGATCCTGGCCTCTGAGCTGAGTAAACAAAAATTCAATCAAGCCAAAATCTACGCGCAGAGGCACAAATTGATTCAAGATGTCAGTTCGGCGTGGAAAACTTTTGTTAAGCACGCCCAGCCAAAAGATGCACGCGACAATCTGGATCAAGCTTTACGCGAGCTTGATGCAGTCAAATGATACTCACACTTTTTTCTTTCTCTTCCTCCGATTCCTTGCTGCGCTGCTGATTTTCAAGTACTCTCATCAGCATACAAGTTGATCTCGCACACAACGTGCCGCGGTGGCGGAATTGGTATACGCGCTAGCCTTAGGAGCTAGAGGTCGCAAGACCATGAGAGTTCGAGTCTCTCCCGCGGCATTTGAGCAATGGGCAGCTTGACTGCTATTGTTCAAACTTAATACATGCTCAGGACTTACGCGTTTGGATGCAGAATGCGAAGAAAGCGAGTATTTGCGCGAGGCGTAGCAGCGCTACGGTGAGCGCAAAACGGAGCTTTCGACAAAGTTATGCGCCAAACGCGTAAGTCCTAATGCTAATCAATCTCTGTCCCGGTAGCACAATGGATAGTGCAGTGGTCTTCTAAGCCGCTGATGTAGGTTCGATTCCTACCCGGGACATTCTTAAACATTAGTCCGAACGGCCGGAAAGTCCTGAGCAGAATCGAAGTAAGTCTAACCAAGTCTGGGGGAGCCACACCGCTTGATGCAGCAACATCACCTACTGGGTCAAAACCGCACAATCCTTAGACGCAACTCAAGCTACAGAACCAGCAGAAAAATAACTTGCCCTGAGCCTGTCGAAGGATAGGCTCGAACCATAATGAACCTCCGCGGGGCAGAGCCACGCGGTATCAAGGGATGAACTTGACCGTGAACAGGCGCTCCACGCTCTACCATGGGTGTCGCGCGCAGCAGAGCTGTGCGGAAACTCAAGTTGTCATGGCGGTGTACCCCGAGTTAGGTACCCAGCCACGGTGGTGTGTTGAGGGCTATTTCAGGGGTCGAGGTCTGGTCGGATTTGAGGCATGTGAGTCTGGTCGTTTTGATGGAGACGCTCTAAACTCTAATACAATAAAATGATATCTCTCATTACGAGATCTCATAGCCGTTTTTACGTGCACCAATCCATTCTCCGCTGCGAGTTTAAACGGAAGCTCAACATCGATATCGGCAAAATCCGCCCACCCGAAATAGACTCGTGCATCGGGCAGTAGGTGATCTTTCACTTCTTTGAAAAAGAGCTGCTTGACCTCATTCTCCGGATCCCAGAACATCCGATCTACTTCATCTACAACTGGATGGTTTCCATACGGCGGATTGCAGATCAAAACATTAAATTTTCCATCAATACCCGCAAAGCAATTCCCTTGAACCACCCGTAGATTTGTGACGCCAAAAAGAGTCCACACTCTTTACTCGCACGGTTTCCGCCATAAGCTCGGTATCCATGCTGGTATCGAAAACGCCTGGCAATATAAGAAAGAGTTCACCGCAGACAATCGCCTCGCCCAATTTGGCATCTCTGCGCACCTGAATATACCTCGCCTGGGACGGGACGGAGATGTACTGACTGGGGATGATCCTTGATTCCATAACTGAGCATTTTTAGTATAACAAAACGACCCCGCAAAGGGTCGTTTTGGGTCATAATCCGTACCGCACAGGAATTGAACGCTTTGATGAAGCGTCCGGGTCTGCCGATACGAAATTGTCATGGCGACAAATAATGTCGCAACTGTTTTTCCAAAAAGCGTTTTCCAGATCCACTTTTTAAAAACTTCTCTCGGCCAAGAGCGTCAAGCTTGTACAGGTACTCTTCGTAGTAGATCAGAACAAAAGGCCGACGTGCACGCGTTGAAACGTTCTTTCCGAAATTATGATCCTCGAAACGTCGGTTTATGTCTTCGGTAAAACCCGTATACCAACCTCGGTCGGACAGACTTTTTAGCAGGTAGACGTAATACATACTTCTACCGCTGCCATGGAATATGCCAGCTGTCAATCGACGAAGACAGTTTTCCTTTTGGCTGCGCCACGTAAAAAGCTCCCGCAAAAGCTCCCGCTTTTGCGGGAGCTTTTTACGTGGCGGAGGGGGTGAGATTCGAACTCACGGTGGCATTGCTACCACGCCGGATTTCAAGTCCGGTGCCTTAGACCACTCAGCCACCCCTCCATAAGACTGCGGGATAAATGTCCGGCTCAAGCGTACCAATCCTTGGACTCTCCTTCAAGCTCCCAAGGCCAACGCAAATCCGTAAATTGTTTGCGCGCCTCCAGCTGTAAGCACACGCGCTGCTTCACGCAGGCTAGAACCAGAAGTGACTACATCATCCACTAACAAGATGGAATGTGGCAGCTGTACGCCAGGCACAAGATCAAAGGTGTTATGTACGTTCGCCTGACGCAACTCATGCGAGACTAATGAGGCTTGCGCCATAGCCTGAGGGTGACGTCGTAGAGCATCAAGTTTATGTGCTCCTGGCAAGCTATTTTCGATCACAATGTCCGCAATGAGCGAGGCTTGATCATAGCCACGCGCACGCACTCGCTCCGGTGAGGTTGGCACTGGTTGAACAAAAAGAGCCTGCTCATGTGCCCACGGGAGTGGATCGATCTGAGCCGCGTGCCAACGCGTCACATACTTTTTAATCGACGGCAACAGCTGCGTTGCCCCGCTGTATTTAAAAGCCTGAATGGCACGACGCAATTTAGGCTCGTGATAAAACCCTGTAGCCAAAAGGGCGACAAGGTTGGAAGGTGCCTGCGGATAACGATTATGCGACGGAACCTCAATCGCCTCTCGACACGCCGCGCACCACCACTCCCCTGCCACGCCACAAGCTACACACTGAGCCGGAAAGAGGATGTCCCAGACAAACTCAGCTGCGTGTAGAACAACGCTCCGTGGATTCATATCCTAAGAGCTACCTTATTTTAAGGCAGACGTAAAGACGAGCGATGGAGGTCGGCTTGACGGGCAGTCTAATTGATGCTAGCGTTCTCCGTTCCCAGCTTAGGCGTTGGGACGGTTAAAACGCTTATGACACAACACATCCTAGTCACTGGCGGAGCTGGTTTCATTGGTTCGCATCTCGTAGATGCGCTGGTTTTACATGGCTACAAAGTGACGGTCATAGACATCATAACTGACCTAAATCGTAAGCATCTCAACCACTTCGCCTACGTCATTAACGCTGATCTGACGCAGCCCAAGACGATCGAACTGATTAAGCGCCTCAAGCCTGACATCATCTATCACATGGCTGCCAACGCTAGCGTGGCCATGTCTATGCAAGAACCCCTGCTTGATCTTAAGCTGAACTACAACGTAACCGCGGATCTCCTGAACGTGGCCACGCAAATTAACGTCAAACTGTTTGTCTTTGCCTCGACCGGCGGTGGACTCTCATCTGAATACACTGTTTTGCCCACATCGGAGCATCTCATCTGCAAGCCACTCTCGCCCTATGCTATCCATAAATTAGCGTCTGAACAGCTAGGCGAATTTTATCGCATGCAAGGAGGTTTACCATTCGTGGCCCTGCGTTTTGCTAATGTGTACGGCCCGCGCCAGACCGTCACTCAAGGCGAGGCCAATGTCATTGCGACGTTTGCGTCTCGCATGCAAAAAAACGAAATGACTCAGATCAACGGTACAGGCCGTCAGACGCGTGATTACATGTACATTGATGATGCTGTCGCCGCATGTCTGCTGTTGCTTGAACATCAAAATATACTTGGTCCTCTAAACGTTGGTTCAGGCCTAGAGACAGACGTGTTGACCCTGCACCGCCTAATGGCGGCTTACATGGATTACACGCGCAAACCAGTCATGCATCCAGCCTTGCCAGGCGAACAACTGCGTTCTTGTCTGGATATAAGCAAAATACGCTTGTTGCTGGAATGGACGCCTAAGACAACGCTGGCGCAGGGCCTGGCCAAAACTTTGGAATGGACTGAGCGCACGGTGCGCGAGCTCGCGCCACATGACAAAAATCTAAAAATCAGGGCATAATTGGGTCGTGATTATGTTGGTTTTAAAGCTATCCCAGGCGTCTTTTAAAGCCAGCCTGCAGGCAGCTATCAGGCTGTTACGACGCGGCGGCGTCATCGCCTTCCCGACTGAGACAACTTACGGCTTGGGTTGTGATCCACGGAACAAAAATGCGGTGCGAAAGATCTTTTTGATCAAGGGGCGAAGCGACAAGAAACCGCTGCAACTGATCGCGGGAAGCCTCTCGCAAGTCTCCCGAATCGCCGATCTCTCTAGGGCAGAAAAGAGCCTAGCGAAAAAACATTGGCCCGGGCCATTGACGCTCCTCGTGCGTCTCAAAAGAGGGAGGAAACTCGCGCCGCACGTGAGTCAGCTGGGTCTGATTGGCATCCGCGTTTCATCCTCCCTGTTCGCGCGCGCTCTGGCTAAAGCCTTGCGTCATCCTATAGCGGCAACCTCTGCCAACCGCAGTGGCGCGATGCCAGCTTTTTCCGGACGCGCCGTGGTACATGCGTTTAAAGCTTTTCCGCATCAGCCAGATTTGGTGCTCGACGTCGGTCGTTTACCGCGCCGTGTACCATCAACCGTCGCGCGAGTTAGTGAGGATGGGAGCGTGGAGATATTGCGTCAAGGTGCAACTCACCCCATAGGTTACACACAGTTATCGAGATAATTAATGCCACACTCCAGGTACGTCTATCAAAGCAACCCCCTCTTGAATCAAGCGGGGGTTGAGGGAGTTCTAGCTAAACTCGGCGGTCGAGCCAACAAACATCTCGGCCAGCATTTTCTCATTGATTCTGAAGTGCTCGAGACAATCGTCGAGGCGGCAGACACTCATCCCGGCGATCTCGTGCTTGAAATCGGACCCGGGCTCGGCGTTCTCACTCGTGAACTTCTAGCACAAGGCGCGGAGGTGCTGGCGATCGAAAAAGATCGTAGATTTGTGGAGTATCTGAATATGACACTCCTCCATGGGAGCCACCTCACCCCCCTGCCCCCCTCTCCTGCGTTAGGAGCGGGGGGTTCTGACCGTATAGATGCGGTAGAACCCTCTCCTTACGGAGGAGAGGGCAGGGTGAGGTGGGGCGACGCTGCGACGATCGACTGGCACGAACTCATCGGTAATCGTCCATGGAAGCTCGTCTCAAATTTACCCTATTCGATCACCTCGCTCGCGTTGCGGAAAGCACTGTGGAGTTTACGACCCGCATCAAGAATCGTCGTCCTCGTACAGAGGGAGGTGGCGGAACGTGCCCTTACATTAACTCCCTCCCCGACCCCCTCTCTTGGTGTACGCGGGAGGGTGAAGGGATCACTCCTCTCCCTCATGGTCGCGCTGGCATCTGAATCCGCTCGGATCGTGAAACGCGTTGCGCCGAGCAGTTTTTATCCTCCGCCAAAAGTCGAGTCCGCAATTCTCGAAATCATTCCAATGCTACTCGTAGAACGCGAGAAGCGATGGGGCATTGATCCGGAAAAAATCATGACGCTCGCAAAAAAAGGTTTTACGCATCCGCGAAAAAAACTCGCGTCTAATCTTGGACTACCCACCGGCTTGGTGGCTAGTCTCCCCATATCTCAAAATACTCGTGCCGAGGAGTTATCTCCGGATGATTGGGCTCGTCTGGCGAAAAAATTAGAGAATTTTAAAACCGGCTGAAGCAACTGCCCCCAGCCGGTTTAACGTAAGTAGTACGTAAGGTGCTTCGTGAGCTGCTCGCTCAGCTCACGTGTGCCGCGGACAACTACGCCGCGGCTTCTTTGTCCGCTTGCGCCGACTCGACCATCTGCAGCAGCTGCGCGATGGTGATCTCGAGCTGCCGCCGACATGCGTCGATGCACTCGATCATCTCGAGCGCCATGTCATCTTTCTTACTGAGATCGCTGGCGAGAATCTCAGCAGCCAATCCCTTGGCCGACTCCACGGTACGCTCCGTCTGAGACCAGAACTCCTGACCAATGTCCTGCATCACACGCCTCGCCTGAACCTCAGGCGAATACGCGGGAGGCGAGACGCTATCGCCGTTCCTCCCGTCACCCTGCGGCGCCTCGGCAGACCTTGCGTCCACCTCGACCTCCGCGGGCACGTCATGAGCAGGCACCTTCTCCTCGGACAGTGCACCCTGCGGCGCCTCGTCCACGGAGGGTGTGGTGGCGCTGCCTTCGAGCGACGGGGTAGCGTCGCTCGTGGCCGTTGCCGTGGTGGTAGGCGCTCCGACGTTCGTCGGGGTCGCCTCCGCAGCTCTATGGGCCTTCTGCCTGCGCCTCGCCTTCGCCGGCGATCGCAGAGGCTTCTGCAGCCCCTCCAGCATTACCACGATCTGGCCGGCGCGAGCGCGAGACACGTTCGTGAGACTCTCGTCGCGGAGGACTGATTGATAGTACGGGATCGCTTGCACGATCTCGTCGGGCGTCAGCCGCTCCTTCACCTGACCATTCTTGTAGCTCTCGACCTTGGCCAGAATGGCCGAGAACTCCTCGTCGTCACCCTGCGGCGCCTCGGCAGACCTTGCGTCCACCTCGACCTCCGCGGGCACGTCGTCGTGAGACGGCGACGCTTCCTCCTCGGACGGTGCACCTTGCGGCACCTCGTCCGTGGCCGTTGCCGTGGTGGTCGGCGCTCCGACGTTCGTCGGTGTCGCCTCCTGCTCATCCGGGAAGAACTGCACCGGGCCCGGCGACGCAGCGCGCTGCTGCTTGACATCCCCGCCATTGCGGCGATGCTGCTTAGCGGCATCCTCCTCAACACGCCGCAGGAATGAGGTCACTTCGGACAATTTGATGCCCTCGACCTCCCGCATGACGCGTGTTTGGAGCGTGCAGCGCACCGCCTCCATGAGCGCGTGCCGTATCTCCTGGCTACATTCTTCTCGCAGCACGAGACCGAAGGCCCAGCTTCCGGCCCTCTGAATCGCCGCCGTCGCGTCCTCGTCGCGAGTATCATCCTCCAGATTGCGATCGAGCGCGCGCCCGACCCTGAAAGCGATACCCTCCTGCGTGAGAGGACCGCCCTTCCGACCCACCGAATGAGGTGGATCTGACTTTGGCCTGCCGCTTGTTGTTGTTGCGGGGCTGGTCGGCGTCCCCTTGGAGGGGCTCGCCGCCTTGTCCGTCGGCTGAGCCTTGAGGCCCAGCCTCTTCGCCATCAGTTCCACCTGCACGGCGACCGCCGCCAGACGTCCAGCCTCGCTGATCTTCCTTTGCTCCATTTCGGCGAGCTCCTTGAGTCGCCGAAACTCCTGGGAACCGGCAAGGCTCAACGCCTGCCAGCAATCCGAGAGCAGTTGCCCTCGGTGATTCGGCTTCTTCCCGCTCTCGTCGCTCTGAACGAGCGCCTCGAGCCCCAACATGTAGTGCATCCAGCTCCCAGCCTGGTGCCGGTCGAGGTTCACCCCCGGGAACTCAAACAGGGCTGTGTCCCCCTGTTTGTACGGGCGCCCCGCCCTGACGAAGTCGCCTTTGCTGGCGATTTTGTACTCCCGTACGACGATCACGAGTCCGTCGACCATCTTCTGGTCGACAGGCTCTCCCCTTTGGGCAGCCTCGATGCGCTCACGCAGAGCGTTGATGGTCTCGAGCTGCTTCGAGGACGTGAGATGCTGATTGCCGTTGGCCATAATGGCCTCCTTGTGTACAGAACGAGTCGCTCCGACTTACCGTGCGGAACATACGGGTGTACCAAAATGGTAACGTCACAATTTAGCACGAAACGAAGCTTTTGTCAACATGAGAGCGCGGATGAGCTGTATTCTACTATCAATCACCGCCTTTATCATTTTATCCAAACTTGCGCTCGCTCGTCTTCTCGATGATCTTAACCGCCTCATCAACAGTATCAACAAGCTGCATGATCGCAATTTCTTCTGATTCAACGTACCTATATTCTTGATGCATGGTTTTTTTAACCCAGTCTAAAAACGGTTGCCAGAACTTTTTTCCGAACAGGATGACCGGGACATTCTTTGGAATTTTACCCGTCTGCACCAACGTCACCATTTCAGTCATCTCATCCATGGTGCCGAAACCGCCTGGAAAAAAGACGTACGCCTGGGCCGAGGCCGAGAGCATGACCTTGCGCGTAAAAAAGTAATGGAACCCCATCCCCTTCTTCACGTACTTATTAGTACGCTGTGCGACTGCTAGCTGAATGTTCAACCCCACGGACTCAGCGCCGGCTTCAAATGCGCCCCTGTCCGCGGCCTCCATGATCCCGGGGCCGCCGCCAGAAACTAAGGTATAACCCTTTTTTCCGAGTTTATATCCCAATTCTCGAGCGAGTTTGTAATACGGACTCGTCGGCGTAGCACGCGCGGCGCCAAAAACTGACACTTCTTTATGCAATTTTGATAATAGTTCAAAACCCTCAACAAACTCCGCCATAATCCGAAAAATACGCCATTGGGGGCTTTCAGTAAACAGCGGTTCTTGGGTTGGAATACACGCCTGACCTGGTGCACAGAGCCAATGTGCATAGCGCTTAGCGCCGCTCGCCTCAATCGTCTGGGCTAATTTTTGTCCGAGCTTCGCCATCTTCCCACGCATGAGGACTTTGCTGACCATAGACATACATCATAACACACTCACCTCACCTCTTGGATCAGCTTTGGATGTTTCAACGCTTCTTCGACGGCGTGTAAAAAGGCTTCGAGCTGACGGCGCCGCCAACAAGGACCTAGAGCAAGACGATCCTGCTGGGCTCCGCCGTGTCGACGAAACTCGAACGATTCGATGCCGCGCTCAAGATTAAAACCCTCGTGAACAAAAACTATCGCCTCTAAATCCTCTAAGGAGATGGAGAGTCGGCGACTCAGAAGCGCCGTATATTCTAATCTGCGATTAAACAAACGCAACCTCTCAGTCACGCTATCGAGGAGGTACAGCCAAGCAGCGCCGGTCAAGATGAAAAGTACAGCTTGCTGCGCTGCGCTCACGGAGACTAACTGCATGGCTATAATCAGCATGACCGTAAAGAGTATGCAGACAGCCAACAGAATCGCTCCCCCAAGTGATACAAGTTCGGCTCGTACTTCGCGTAGACACACAGTCTCTGTTCGAGACTGCTCCGTGCGTTCTGCTGCAACTGCGTCTAAGTTATCCATACTAGGTCAGTTTAAATAGTAGTTGATATAACCTACTAATGCAAAACTCCGCCCTGCAAGGACGGAGTTTTGTTCGTGCTCCAACTAAGCTAAAAACTAAAGGCGGGTGTATTTACAGGACTGCTTCCTTAGCAGCCTTAGCCACACGAAATTTTACCACGGTCTTGGCTGGAATCTGGATCGTCGCGCCTGTGGCTGGGTTGCGACCCATGCGCGCCGCGCGCGCCACCTTAACGAGCTTGCCAAGCCCAGGCAACACAAACTGGCCATCTGACTTAACGTGCTTATAGGCCATCTCGGTTAACACATCGAGAAGAGCCTCAACATCCTTTTTCGCTTGCCCAGTCTTGTCAGCAAGCTCGCGGACCAACTGGGATTTCGTCAATTTAGCCATAAAATAAAAGAGATTAAGAATACGATGACCATAGCATACGGCATCAGTCGAGCAAGGACAAGCAGAAAGGCTAGGAAATACAAGGGTCTGATGGAACAACGGTCAAGAGCAGTTCTCCACAATCGCTTGAAACTCCCAATCAAACCAGATACAGTCCATGAGCACTGACGGCACAAATGTGTGACGTGTGCCCTTGATCGGGGTGTAGTTCAGTTGGCTAGAACGCTTGCATGGGGTGCAAGAGGTCGCAGGTTCAAGTCCTGTCACCCCGACCAAAGGCAAACGCGAATTGCAGCGTGGAACACCTATGCAGGACTTACGCGTTTGGATGCAGAACGCGAAGAAAGCGAGTATTTGCGCGAGGCGTAGCAGCGCTACGGTGAGCGCAAAACGGAGCTTTCGACAAAGTTATGCGCCAAACGCGTAAGTCCTAATATGGACGCTTAGCTCAGCTGGTTAGAGCACCTCGTTTACACCGAGGGGGTCGTAGGTTCGATTCCTACAGCGTCCATACAAACCCCTATTTTAGTTGGTCTAAACTGGATTTGCGGCTCGACACAAGAGACCGAAGACGCTTGGATCGAGTGAGGCGCCTCCGACTAGAGCCCCGTCGACGCCTGTCGTTGAAAAATATTCTGCTACGTTACGCGCGTCGACAGAGCCGCCGTATATCACACGCATTAATTCTGCTGACTGACTAAATCTTTTATGTAGAACGCTACGGATAACCGCGTGCATTTCCTTAGCATCCAGCGGCGAACACGGACGTCCGCTACCAATCGCCCAAACTGGCTCATAGGCTATTACGGCTGCCGCGCGACCATCGTCTTTTACGCCTGCTAGAGCGGACTGAACCTGCATACGCACAACTTTAGAAGCCTCTCCACGACGCCGTTGCGCTTCTGTCTCACCCACACAAATGACAGGTGTTATCCCTGCCTTCTGCAGGGCCGCCGTTTTTTTACTCACCATTTCATCCGTCTCGCCTAGATTGATACGTCGCTCGCTGTGGCCAACGAGACAATATTCAGTCACAAACTCTAACAACATGCTCGGCGCTATCTCTCCGGTAAACGGGCCTTCATCGCTCCAAAAACAATCTTGTGCGGCCAGTGCGGGGATCGCAGCACGGCCCAATGAAGCTCGTACGGCGGGGATGGAAACAAAAGGCGCGGCCACGGCAATATCCACGTCTTTGGGCAGACGCTCACGCCGAAAGGCGCGAATCCAACCACCCGCCTTAATCGGACCATAATGCATTTTCCAATTGGCAATAATGAGTTTTTTCATACCAGTCTAACTAATGCGATGATTGTCATTTCCATGTCAAGACTTTGCCTGCTGCGTCTAAACGACCAAACGGCCCGATAAGCGCGGTCGCCATTCTGTCTTTGTGAAAGATATTTTTTGCCACTCTTTGTATCTCGGCTGCGGTGACAAGCTCAAAACGCTCCATCCTCTCCTCCAGAGTTTCGATGCGGCGTTGAAAAAGCCACTGTTTACCATACCACTCAGCTTGCGCGGCTGAATTCTCAAAGGCCAACATAGTACGACCGCGAATATGATCTTTAGCACGACGCAGTTCTTCGCTAGTCACCCTGGCCTTTGCGATTTTGTTCAGTTCGTCGTAGATGACGCACGCCGCTTCATGCACACGCGTTTTAGCCAAGCCCGCCAGGATAGAAAAAGTACCGCTATCTTCGCGTGCTTGATGACCAGCGCTGATGGAATAGCACAAACCGCGCCGTTCACGGACCTGAATGAACAAGCGAGACGACATGCTGCCGCCAAGTATCGTCGCGAGTAGAGAAGCTGCAGCGAGATCATCATGCCCCAACTGCAAACCATGAAAGGCCAAAGCGATCTGCGTTTGTTCCGTATTCTTCTCTTGATATCCACAGACTGGATGCGCAGCAGACGCCGGCAGACAAAAAGGATCAAAGGCGTGATCTTGTCCACCTCTGCGCTGAACGGAACCAAAGGTCTTATGCAGCAGCGCCATAAGCCCTGGCACGAGCTTACCGGCTACGACGATCGTCATCCGCTCTGGAAGGTAGTACGCATCGCGATAGCGAAGGAGCTGCGCGCGCGTCACACTGCGGATAATCTCGCGCGGTCCCGCGATGTTCCAGCCCAGCGTCGAGTTGGGGAAAAGGGCTGCTTCGAGCAAATCTTCAACGTGCGCACGCGGGTTATCTTCATACATGTTTATTTCTTCGATGATAACGCCGCGCTCGCGATTAATCTCCTTGGGAGCGTAGAGCGAGTGAAACAACATGTCATGCAGCATATCAACCGCCAGCGACGTGCGCCGCGCATCCATTTTTATGTAATAACCAGTCACGTCTTTATCGGTATAGGCATTATATTCCGCGCCATAACGGTCAAGTTCGCGCGAAATGATCTGGGTATTAGGACGACGCTTAGTGCCTTTAAACATAAGGTGCTCAATAAAATGCGAAGCGCCGTTGATCTCACGTGTCTCATAGCGCGATCCAACTTTGACCAGAACGAGCAAGGTCATGGAGCTCGCGCCGGCTTGAGGCACAAAAATAATAGACATGCCATTTTTTAATTTTTGAGGTTTGGGTTTCATACTAGAATGGTTATGCGCTGTAAACTTATATGTGCAGCTGGCTCAACACCCAGGCTGTCACCTCGGACAACGCCATTCGCTCTTGGGTCATGGCGTCACGCTCACGGATCGTCACGCGTTTGTCTTCCAGCGACTCAAAATCAACTGTCAAACACCACGGTGTGCCGATCTCGTCTTGACGACGATAACGTTTGCCGATAGACCCGCTGTCATCATACTCGACGACGATACCGCGCTGCCGGATCGTGTTCGCGAGATCACGCGCGAGCTGTGTCAGTTCCTCTTTCTTTTGGAGCGGCAACACCGCCACCGTGACCGGCGCGAGCTTGGGCGGAAGGCGCAGCACCATGCGCGGCTCAATGTCTGCGACTTTAGACTCAGCTGCCATCGGCGCGTCATCAATATCAAGGTGCTCGAGGAGAAGAGCGAGCACTGTCCGATCGAGTCCCCATGTCGGCTCAATAACGTAGGGCAAAATCTTTTCGCCCGTTTCCGCATTGAGCCAGCGTAAATCCTCACCTGAGAATTCTTGATGACGAGAGAGATCATAATCCGTCCGATTGGCAATTCCATAGAGTTCCTTCACGCCAAACGGATAGTGATACTCGATATCCACGGAGCGAGCCGAGTAAAAAGCGCGCTCCGCATCAGGAATCTCGTGGTACACGACATGCGCGACATCAAGCTTGAGGACGTCATGCACCCACGATTTCTGCTCGTTGAGCCACATCTCGAAGGCTCGCGGCGCATCTTCCTGCTTGACGAAATACTCGATCTCCATCTGCTCAAACTCGCGTGTACGAAAGATGAAATTGCCCGGCGTGATCTCGTTCCGAAATGACTTGCCGACCTGCGCGATGCCAAACGGCAACTTTTTTCGCATCGAATCACGCACATTTTTCCACGCCACGAACATGCCACCCGCCGTTTCCGGACGCAAGTAGGCGACGGACGCCGCGTCTGCGGTCGGACCGATGAACGTCTTGAGCATCAAATTGAACTGCCGCATGTCCGTCAGCTCACCTCCACATGAGGGACAACGTAAGTCCTTTATATCAAGCGGCTTTTCCTTGTCATATCCAGGCTCCGCGGCTCGCGCCTCAAGCACATGGTCGGCGCGAAAACGATGCTTACATTTTTTACAATCCACGAGTGGATCGCTAAAGGCCTGAGCATGACCAGACGCCTCCCATATTTTGGGATGCATAATGATCGGCGTCTCGATTCCGACCATGTCATCGCGGCCGTGGACGAATTTCTGCCACCATACGCGTTTGATATTCTGGCGTAGTTCAACGCCGTATGGCCCGTAATCCCACGAATTCGCAAAACCGCCGTAGATTTCGGATCCAGGATAAACAAAACCGCGTCGCTTACACAGCGACACCAAGAGCTCCATACGATCCAAGTTAGCGGCGTGTTTGCTCATAGAGTCAACGCGTCTTGTTCCTTAGCTTGGATCACCGCATCTATCTTACGATTGTATTCGCCGACCGTCTTATCTAAAACATCGAGTAGTCTAAATCGCTCGTCTTCGGAGAAAACCTTGTCTTTCTCCTGCTTCGCAACCGTTTCGCGGACATGCTCGCGGACGTTGCGGATTCCAATGTGCGCACGTTCGCCTTGTTGTTTCACGAGTTTTACGATGTCACGACGATTCTCTTCTGTTAGCGGCGGCAGGTTGAGACGGATGATAGTGCCAGCGACTGACGGATTAAGCCCCAAATTAGAAGCGACCAGGGCTTTCTCAACGTCTTGTACCACGCTCTTATCCCAAGGTTCGATCTGTATAGTGCGTGCGTCGGGGATGGAAATTGAACCCAAGCTCTTTAGATCCATGCTCGAACCATACGCTTGGACTTTAATGTGTTCAACCATAGCCGCATGCGCTCGCCCACTGCGAATAGACTGCAGCTCTTGATCCAAATGGGACAAAACATTTTCAAATTCTGGTTTGGCCAGATCAATGGGGTTAGGCATACGTCAAAGACGGTCAGAAACTGTAGAACACAGTGTTCCATTTTTTTGGCAGCACGTCAATCATGAAACCTATTTTTAAACCTATTTTGGCGCTGGTGGTGGAACCGTCCCCAAATACATGCTGTTAGATTCCAGTGGATCGATCAGCACGCTTGACCCGGCCTGCGTGGTGGGCGGCTTCTTGACCGTCCAAGTGCTGCCTCCGTCGGTAGACAACTGCAAGGTCGAGATGCCGGTAAAAATTAAGCGTTTGTTGTTGCGCGGATCAATCGCCAAAGAATTAATTTTGATCGTCTCTGGCGGCGAAGTTAACTGCAGCGCCTTCCACGTTTCCCCGCCATCGCTAGACTTTAAGATGCCATATTTTGAAACGGCGTATACTAAATTAGCTTCAACTGGATCGAGAACAATTTGTGTCACGCGCCGGGCTGAGCTGTAAGCATCGGAAAATTGTTTACGAATCGAGGTCCACGTCGCTCCTCCATCGGTTGTCTTCAAGATGCCTTCACCCAACGTGCCCACGTAAATTAGACGTGAGTCGCGCGGATCAATCATGAGGCTGGAGATGGCTACGCCATCCACGCGCCGCGCCAACTGCCAGGAAATACCACCATCGACTGAACGTAAGATATCTCCATCGGACGAGCCGGCGTAGAGATTGGTGGGGTTATACCAATCAACCACGAGACGTGTGAAGAATTTATCGAGACGCGGATCATAAAAAATCTGCGTCCAATCTCGCCCACACGTCTGTGACTTATAAATTTTATTGGCGCTGGTAGCGTAGAGTATGCACTTGTTTTTAGGATCAACTGCTACGGAGCTGACCCGTCCAACACTTAAACCTTTGACTGGCTGCCAGGATTCTCCTCCATCCAGCGTATAGACAAGGCCGTTTTCAGCTGTCGCCAAATACAGCACGTTGCGATCTTGCGGATCAAAAGACATACCCAAGACGCTCAAGCTAGCAGCCGCGGCAGTCACTTTAGGGCCGGTGACAAAGGCTTTTTTGTTCGTCCATGTCTGCCCGCCGTCGGTTGTCTTCCAGACTCCGCCATCTGGCCCTTTGGAACCAGAACGGGATGGACCTAAACATCCGGCGCCAAAGACGGTGAGAGATAAGATGGGAATGAGAAAAAAGACAATTTTCATATTTTTCAGGACTTACGCGTTTGGATGCAGAACGCGAAGAAAGCGAGTATTTGCGCGAGGCGTAGCAGCGCTACGGTGAGCGCAAAACGGAGCTTTCGACAAAG
>Ga0209515_10000318_pt1 | contig 90599 bp, 92 predicted proteins | sample Subgroupgradi54m_FD_187454 | JGI IMG/M metagenome (GOLD analysis project Ga0209515, IMG submission 187454) | Subsurface groundwater microbial communities from S. Glens Falls, New York, USA - GMW60B uncontaminated upgradient, 5.4 m (SPAdes)... ...
TCAAGGTATAGTTACCCAGGGATTCGAGGAAGCGGTAGCCGACGTTGCGGACCGTGTCGATGAGGACAGCAACCTTCGGGCCCAGCTTCGCCCGCAGGCGCCGCACATGCACGTCGACGGTGCGGGTGCCGCCGATGAAGTTGTAGCCCCACACCTGGTTCAACAGCTGATCGCGGCTGAAGACGCGGCCCGGGTGCGTGGCCAGGAACTTCAGCAGTTCGAACTCCTTGTAGGTCAATTCCAGCGGTTCCCCGCTTAAGCGAACCTCGTACCGGTCGGCGTGGATCTCGAGCGGGCCGAACCGTTTCCCGGTGCCGGGCACCAGGTGGTTCAACCGGCTTAAGACGAACCGGACGCGGATCTCGATCATTTCCGGATCGGCCGGAAGAACCAGGAAGTCCTCAAGCCCCGAAGCGGCCGCCAGTTCCCGGACCTGGGTTTCCCGAACCAAGGCGATCAACGGGAACTCCCCGCAGGCGCGGTGAGCCCGGACCTTCTGGATGAGTTCCTGCAGGCGCTCCGACTTGGCCGGCTCCAGGAGCCCCAGCGCGAAGCGGGCCTCCTTTTCATGGCTTTCGCTGGAGGAAGCGAAACCACTTCCTCGGCCGCTTCGCGGCCGCCCTGGGTCGCAAAATCTATCCAGCTCCTCCATCGAAACACACTTCACTTGAAAACCACGCTTCAGTAGCGTGCTTTTCAGCCGGCGCTGTTCCGGGCTTTCCGGACCGATCAGAAGGAGGGTTTCCATCACCCTTCCCTATACTGGTTCGTGATCGGCATCCTGCGGTCCCTCCCGAACGCCAACGGGGTGATCTTGATCCCGGGGGCGGCCTGCCGCCGTTTGTACTCATTGGCATCGATCATGCCCAGCACGCGGCCTACCGGGACGCCGGAGGACCCCATCCGACGACGGATCTCGGACGCCGGGCGGCGTTCCTCTACATAGGCGCGGATGACCGCGTCCAGCTGGCCGTAGGGCGGCAGGACATCCTGGTCCTTCTGGTTGGGTTTGAGCTCGGCGCTGGGCGGGCGCCGCAGGACCGACTCCGGGATTACCTTTTTGCCGAAATACCGGTTCGCGTAACGGGCGACCCGGTACACCCAGGTCTTCGGGACGTCCTTGATCACGGCGAACCCACCCGCCATGTCGCCGTAGAGCGTGCAGTAGCCGGTGGAAATCTCCGACTTATTTCCCGTGGAGAGCACCAGCCAGCCGAACTTATTGGAAAGGGCCGTGAGAAGGGTCCCTCGGATCCTGGCCTGGAGGTTCTCCTCGGTCACGTCCGGCTTCGTCCGTCCGATCCCCCGCTCCAGCGTGGAGAGAAACGCCTGGAAAACCGGTTCGATCGGGATCTCGAGGAACCGGACCCCCAGCGCCTTCGCGGCGGCGCGGGCGTCCCGCTGAGTCCCCACCGAGGAATACCGTGAAGGCATGGAGACCGTGGTGACCGCCGGGCGGCCCAGCGCCGCCACGGCAAGAGCCGCCGTGAGCGCTGAGTCCACTCCGCCGCTCATCCCCACCACCACACGCGAAAACCCGTTCTTTCTCACGTAATCCCTCAGCCCAAGAACCAGCGCCTGGAAGATTTCCTCATCGGACTTGAGCGGCCGGGTGGAAGGACCGCTGAAAGAACGGCATCGGCCGGCTGAGCCGTCCGCCGGAAGGTCCACGACGGACAGCCCTTCCTTAAACTGGGGCGCCTTGAAAACCACCCTGCCCCGCGGGTCCACCACCATGGAACCGCCGTCAAAAACCAGCTCGTCCTGCCCCCCCAGCAGGTTCGTGTAGCAGATCCAACTGCCGCACTGCCGGGCGCGGCGGCTGAGGATCCGTTCCCGCAGTTTGCGCTTCCCCGCGTGATAGGGAGAGGCCGAGAGGTTCAGCAGAAGGCGCGCCCCCGAGGCGGCCTCGGTGCGGCAGGGCCCGTCGTCCCGCCAGATGTCCTCGCAAATGGAAAGCCCCACGCGGACGCCGCCGCAGTCGAACACCAGCGGCCTCTTCCCCGCTTTGAAATACCTCTGCTCGTCAAAAACACCGTAGTTGGGAAGCATCATTTTATGGTACCGGTGAATCAGCCGGCCGTCCCGCAGAACAGCCGCCGCGTTGTAGAGCGCCCCGGAGGGTCCGGAATCCGCGAAACCCACCACCGCGCAGATCCCCTTGCTCGCCGGCACGATCCGGCGCAAAGCCGCCAGGTTGTCCCGGATGAACGAGGGCTTGAACAGCAGGTCTTCCGGCGGATATCCGGTCACCGCCAGCTCCGGGAAAAGGACCAGATCCGCCCGCTGTTTGCGCGCCAGGGCCAGGAAATCGCCGATCTTCCGGGTGTTTTCCCTCAGCCCACCCACCGTGACGTTGATTTGCGCCAACGCGACCCGCAGGCGGCTTTTCACAGGGCCACCATCGCCAACCCGGCGGCATCGGCCGCCGCGACCAGTTCCGGGCGGTTGAACAACAGGACCCGGCCGCCTTCCATGCCGATGCAGGAAACGCCGGCTTCGAGCATCACCTTGACCGTCTCGAGCCCGATGACCGGGATGTCAAACCGCATGTCATGTTCCTGCTCGCAGGCCTTGGCCACCACACAGCCGGGGCCGGCCAACCGCCCGCCGCGCCGGATCGTTTCATCGGTGCCTTCCAAGGCCTCAATCGCGGCGACCGCTTTGCGCCGGACCACCACGGTCTGCCCGACCCTCCACCCGGCCAGCTGGCGCGCGATCTTCAGCCCGAACTCGACATCGGCCCGCTCTTCCGGCGTGGGCGCCTTCCGCGTCAGGACCCCGGGCTCCGGGATCCAGGACTTCAGGAACACACCCGAATGCAGGACCCGGAAACCCTGCGATTCCAGGTAGCGGACCGCCATCTTCATCGCCGACGTTCCGGAGGAATCCGGCATGAACCGCATCAACTGCTGGACGACCCCGTCCATCTTCTTCTCGTCCCCGAGCAGGCGTTCGGCACGGATCTGGCCGGCCAGCAGAACGTCCCGGACGCCGGCGGCCTTCAGCAGTTCCGGCACCCGCCCGATCTCGGAGAAGGAGACCCAAAACATCCGGTCGACCTCCTGCTCCAGCGCCGGATCGGTTTCCTCCTTCAGGCCGACGGCAACGACCTGATAACCCTGCGCTTTGGCCGAGCGGGCCGCGTGGATCGGAAAAGAACGATTACCAGCTATGAGCCCTATTGTAGGCATCTCTTTTTAAGTGCGAAAGCCGGCGGAGGCCGGCTGATAGAATACGGGGCCTTTCATCCTTCCGCTTTCGGGTTAAAGCTTGTCGTCCCCCTCCAGCAAGGCAAACATCAGGTCCGCCTCGGCGGCAATCTTGCCGTCCACGGTGGAACGGGTCCGCATCATGCCGGTTTTCTGACGGATCCTCAAAACCTCCGTCTCGAGCAGGAGCGTGTCCCCCGGGAGCACGGTCCTGCGAAACTTGACGTTGTCCATCGCCACGAAGTAGGCGTACTTGCCCAGGTTCTCCGGTTTGTTCAGCAGGAGAAGCCCCGACAACTGCGCCAGCGCCTCGATGATCAAGACACCCGGCATCACCGGCCGCTTCGGGAAATGCCCCTGAAAGAACGGCTCGTTGATCGTGACGTTCTTGACCCCGACGGCCCTCCGGTCCGGGATGATCTCCGTGACCCGGTCCACCAGCAGGAACGGGTACCGGTGCGGGAGGATCCGCTGGATCGCGTGGATGTCAAGCGACCGGGCCTCCGGCTCGACGTGCTGGGCCTGGATGCCGCTCTCCTTGCCCCGATCGATGGCCTGGCGGAGCCGCTGGACCAGCCGGAGGTTCAGCGAGTGCCCCGACCGGATCGCCACGACGTGCCCCAGCAGGGGCCGGCCCAGCAGATAGAGGTCCCCGATCAGGTCCAGCACCTTGTGGCGCACGAACTCGTCCGGGTAGCGCAGGTGGTTGTTCACCACTTTACCCGTGGGCTCGACGACGACCGTGTTCTCGTAGTCGGCGCCGCGGCCCAACCCCACCTTGCGCAGGGCTTCCACTTCCTGCGCCATGCAGAACGTCCGGGAGGAGGCAATCTCCTTCTCGAATACCGACGGCGTGACCTCGGCCGTGAAGAACTGCGCGGCCAGCGCCGGGTAGCTCAGCGTGTAGGAGATCCGGAAATCATCGGCCGGGAAAACCGCGAGCGCCGCCGACCCCTCCTCCACCCACACCGGTTCCCGAACCGGGATCGGCCGGCGCGGGGCGGGCTGTTCCTGAAGGCCGACGCGCCGGAAGATCTCGAGGAACGGGTGGGCCGAACCGTCCATACCGGGCACCTCCTCCCCGCTGATCTCCACCAGCAGGTTGTCGACACCGCAGCCGAAACAGCTGGCCATCAGGTGTTCGATCGTGTGCACTTCGACCACGCCGTTCCCCACCGACGTTCGGCGCTGGCGGCGGCCGGCATCCAGGATGCTGGGGACGGCCGCGTGGACCGGGGAAGAGCCGGCCAAGTCGGTGCGCAGGAAGGTGATACCGCTGTCCGGCGGAGCCGGCTTGAATTCCACCCGCACCACGGCCCCCGTGTGCAGACCCTTGCCTTCGACGCGGGCCGGCGTGCGGATCGTCTGCTGTTTCGCGACCTTCTGCGGCTGTTCCTCGGCCTGATCAGCCACGACGCTCTTTCCCCTTGCGCTCCAGCCGCTTCTCCAGATCCTCCACCCTCTGATAAAGCTCCGGCAGGCGCTGGAGGGCGGCGTTGACCCGCTTGGCCCGGGCCAGCGGCTTGGCCGGATACCCCCAGACCGACGTACCGGACGGGACGGACTTGGACACGCCGGACTGGGCGCCCACCATCACCTGGTCGCCGATCGTGATGTGCCCGACGATGCCGGCCTGCCCGGCAATCACGACGTTCTTTCCGAGCGTCGTGGAACCGGAGATGCCGGCCTGCGCCACCAGGATACAGTTGGGCCCGACCACCACGTTGTGCGCGATTTGGACCAGGTTGTCCACCTTCGTCCCCTTGCCGATCACCGTTTTGCCGAAGCGGGCCCGGTCAATCGTGACGTTGGCGCCGACCTCCACGTCGTCCTCCACAACCACCGTGCCGATCTGCGGGATCTTGTGGTGGACCCCCTGGACCGAGACGAAGCCGAACCCGTCCGAGCCGATCACCGTCCCGGAATGGATGATGACCCGGTGCCCGATCTCCACCTTCTCCCGGATGGAGACGTTCGGATAGATGAGGCAGTCGTTTCCGATGCGGGACCGGCGCCCGACGTAACAGCCGGCATACAGGACAGTGCGGTCCCCGATCTCGGCACCGTCCTCCACGACGGCGAACGCCTGGACCGCCGCTCCCTTGCCCAGCCGGACCCCCTTGCCGATGACCGCCTTGGGGCTGATCCCGCGCGGGCGCTCTTCGGACTCCGGGCGGGACAGCGATGCCAGTTTCGCGAAGGCCAGCGAGGGATTATCGGTCTGGATGATCGGCAGGCGCGAGGACCGGACGTCCTTAGAGGTGATGACCGCCGACGCCTGGGTGGAGTCCAGCAGGTGCGAGTACTTGGAGTTAGCGAGGAAAGTCAGGTGGCCGCGCTCCGCCTCCCGGATGCCGCAGAGGCCGGTGATCCGCGTTTCGCCGTCGCCGACCACCACACCGCCCACCCAACGGGCGACGTCAGAAAGGCGCCGAGGGAAAACCCCGTTACCCGCGTGCCCCGAGGCGGCTGTACGCCGGCGGCGGACACGCGGCTGGGCCGCCGCCTTCACGACCCCCGGCCGCCCTTCCCGTACCGTTCATTCAGGATCGAGATCACCTGGTCGGTCAAGTCCAGCGCCTCCGCGCGGTACAGCACGGCCCGGTCGGTGAAGATCAGGTCGAACCCTTTTTCCTTGGCCATCGAGTTCACGACCTGCTCGATCTCCTTCAACAAGGCCCCGATCGCCTCCTCCCTTCGGCCGCCCAGCTCGTTCTTGGCCTGCTGGTCGAAACCGGCCAGCATTTGGAGTTTCTGCTCGATCTCTTTGCGCTGTTTTTCCCGGTTCTCATCGTTCAGCAGGGCCAATTCATCCCGCATGTTGCGGATCTCGGCCACCTTCTTCTCCCGCTCGACCCGCTTGGCTTCGGCGGTCTTCTGCAGCTCCGCCTCCTTCGACTGGGTGGCCTTGTACTCCTTGAAAACCCGGTCCACGCTGATCACGCCGATCTTCCCGCCCTGCACGGCGGGATCCGCCGCGAAGGACAAAGAAACACCGGCAGCCAGGAAAACCACAGAGAGAAAAATAACGGAATGTTTGTTCATGGGAGCTAGAAGGAGCGGCTTGCGGAGAAATGAAGGCGGCCGGACTTGCGCTCGCCGCTCTCCGGATTCAGCGGCCAGCCGTAATCCAGCTTGACCGGCCCGAACGGCGTCTTGATGCGGACGCCCGCCCCGACGCCGTTGCGGAGGCCGTCTTCACCGAAGTCGCTGACCTTCTTCCAGACATTGCCCGAATCGAAGAAGACCGCCGTTTTCAGGAAATCCACCACCGGCACCGTATATTCCGCGTTGAACACCACCATTGCATTTCCTCCGATTGGATCGCGGTTGGAGGGGTCTTTGGGACCCACCCGCCGCTCTTTGTAGCCGCGGATCGTGTCCGAACCGCCGGCGAAGAACCGTTCGAAGATCGGGACCGTGGGCGAATCCCCCATCCGGTCGGCGACCCCGACCGTGGCGTGGAACTCCAGAACCTGGTCCTCGATGAACGGCTCGAAGAAAACACCGCCGCCGGTGGTCCACTTCCAAAAATCCTTGTCGCCGCCGAGCACGGTGCCCGCGAACTCGACCCCGTTCTGAAGCACGTACCCCTTCTTCGGATTGAAGACGTTGTCGCGCGTGTCCCGCGTGTAAGTGAGCCGGACCGCGGAGACCGTGTTTTGACCGATCTCATCCTTCAGGTCGGACGAGGCGCTGTCCAGGATGTCGCTGACCCGCACGCTCTCCAGCCGGTACAGCATGTCCACGCGGTCATAATCGCCGAACGCCCGCCCAAGGCGCAGGTCCCCTCCGAGCCGGCGCAGCTCAAAGCTGTATCCTTCGCCGCGCGTCCGGACCGTGTGGAACAAATCGAAGCCGAACAGGTAGGGCCGGTTGAAAACCCACGGCTCGGTGAATGACAGCGTGAAGTTCCTGCGGCGCGTGCCCGCCATGACGTTGAACTTCAGCTCCTGGCCGCCCCCGACGAACGTCGGCCAGTTGAAGAGGTCGAAGTTCCTCTGCACGATCTCGGCGAAACCGATTAAGCTGTCCACCGAGCTGAATCCGCCGCCGAACGAGAACTCGCCGGTCTTCGATTCCTTGACGTTGACCACCAGGTCCCTCTGGTCCGGCTGGTCCGAGGGAACCGTTTCCAGCGTCACCTCTTCAAAGAAACCCAGGTTGTAGAGCCGCTCCTTGGACCGCTTCAGCTTTTCCCCGTCGTACCGTTCCCCGGGGTTCAGGCGCAGCTCCCGGCGGATGATCGCGTCGCGGGTCTTCACGTTGCCCTTCACGATGATCTTTCCGACGTAGGCGATGGACCCCTCGGTCACCGCATAGGTCAGGTCCACCCGTTTCGTTTCCGGGTTCAGCACGGTCGATGGCTCCACCGAAGCGGCCATGTATCCCTTTCCAAAATAAGCCGCCTGGACCCTCCCGACCTCCTCGTACATCCGGTCCTGGCTGAACGGCTCCCCGGAGACCATCTTCAGCTCTTCCCGCAACTGGTCCTCCGGGATCTGGCTGGTGCCGCGGAAGGAGACCTGCCCGACCGTGTAGCGGGGCCCTTCCTCCACCTTCACAAGGATCGTCAACCAGCGCTTCTTCTCCTCAAACGTGCTTTCCGCGGTGGCCTTCACATCGCTGTAGCCCTGGGCGCGGTAAACCGCCTTGATCCTCTCCTGGTCCTCCTCCAGCACCTCCGGCCGGTAGTAGCCCGGCGTGATAAAACCCCAGGCCTGCTTGCTGGCCATCGCCTTGCGCAGTCGCCGGGAGGAAACGTGCTCGTTCCCTTCGAAGAGGATCCGCCGCACCCGCAGTTTTCCGCCCTCCGAGATCGTAAAGAAGACGGAGGCCTTGTTGGTGGACTCCTCCACCTTGACCTCGTAGTTCACCTCCGCCAGGTAGAACCCCTTCGTGCGGTAAAGCTGCTTGAGGCGCTCCACATCCTGCTTGAGCTCGCGCCGGTCCAGCAGTTCCTGCTCCTTCGTCTTGATCTCTTCCCGGAGCTTGCTCTCACGGAAATGGCGGTAGCCGGTGATCGCGACGCTGCTGACCATCGGCCGCTCCTGGACGAGGAACCGCACCATCTTCCCGTCCTGGTAAGGCCGGATGTCGGCCGAGACGTCCGTGAAGAACCCGGTGCCGTAGAGCCGCTTGATGTCCTCATCCACGGTCTGCTGTTCAAGCCGGTCGCCGGGGCGGGTCTTGATCTTCGTGAGGATCGTGGCGGTGGAGACGATCTTGTTTCCCACCACCTCCACCGAAGTGACCTTCTCCTTCTCCTGCTGGGGCTCCGGGGCGGACGGCGGGGTCTGAGCGGGCTCCTCGGCACGCGCCGCAGGAAGGAAAACCGCTCCCAAGAGGGCCAAACCAAGAAGAAGGGGGAAGAAGCTAAGCCGTTTCAACATTTGAGGTAATGTATCACAGCACGGAGGGAAAGACAATCAAACTGCGCGCGGAGAGAGGTTCTCGAAGCGGGTGTATTCCTTCAGGAAGGCGAGCGGAACCGAGCCGACCGGCCCGTTCCTCTGCTTGGCGACGATCAGCTCCGCCTTGCCCCGGTTTTCCTCGGTCGGGTGGTAGAGCTCCTCCCGGAACAGGAGCATCACGACATCCGCGTCCTGCTCGATGGCACCCGATTCCCGCAGGTCCGAGAGCTGAGGACGGCGGTCCTCCCTCTGCTCCGGCCCGCGCGAGAGCTGGCTGACCGCGATCACCGGCACGCGCAGTTCCTTGGCCAGCGCCTTGAGAGACCGGGAGATCTCCGAGATCTCCTGCTGGCGGTTCTCCACCCGGAACGAGCCGCGCATCATCTGGAGGTAGTCCACGATGATCAGCCCGATCCGGTGCTGGTTCTTGAGCCGGCGGGCCTTGGCCCTCAGCTCCAGCGCCGAGATGTTGGGCGTGTCATCGATCAGGACCGGGGCCCCTTCGGCCAGCTTGCCCGCGGCCTTCGGGAGCTCCTTCCAGTCCGACTGCGCGAGGAACCCGGTGCGGGCGCTGTGCACGTTCACGCGGGCGAGCGCGCAAAGCATCCGGTGCGCCAGCTGGTCCTTGGACATCTCCAGCGAGAAGATGGCGACCGGCGTCCTTTCCACCACGCTGACGTGCTCGGCGATGCAGGTGGCCAGCGCCGACTTGCCCATCGAGGGCCGGCCGGCCACGATGATCAGGTCCGACGGCTGGAGGCCGGCCGTCATCACGTCCAGGTCGTGCATGCCGGTGGCCAGCCCGGTCACCATCTCCTTGCGCTGGTACAGCTTCTCGATCGTCTCGATCGTGCCGGAGAGCATCTCCTTGAGCATCACGGCCTGCGTGCCGAGCGAGCGGTTGGCGATCTCGAACAGCATCTGCTCGGCCCGGTCCAGGAGCCCTTCGGCGTCTTCCTGGTCGTCGTAGCACTCCCCGACGATCTGCGTGGCCGCGGCAATCAGCGAGCGCAGGACCGATTTCTCACGGACGATCTTGGCGTAATGCTGGACGTTGGCCGCCGTCGGGACCACGGAGGTCAGCGAAGCGAGGTAATCGGCGCCGCCTACCTCTTCGATCCGGCCGGCGTTCTTCAGCTCCTCGGTCAGCGTGACCAGGTCCACCGGTTTCTGCCGCTGGAAGAGCGCGGTCATCGCCTCGAAGATCTTGCGATGGCTGTCGCGGTAGAAGGAAGCGGGCTGGAGCATCTCAAGCGTCACCGGGACCGCTTCCTCATCCATCAACATGGAGCCCAGCACCGCCATCTCGGTGTCTAAGTTGTGGGGAGGGACTCGTTCCAGGAGGCGTTCGACGGTGGGGGGAGACATCTTCAGCCCTTCTCGAGAATGACCCGCACGGCGGCCTTCACTTCCGGGTGGAGCCGAACCGGCACCGCGAATTCACCGAGATGCGTCAGCGAGCGTTCCAGTTGGATTTGATGCTTTTCGAGCGGGATTCCCTGCTTGTCCAGCTCTTCGGCGATGTCAGAAGCAGTCACGGAGCCGTGGATCTTTCCCTGGTCGCCGGCGGAAACGGAAAACCGGCAGGTGGCCTGCTCCAGCTTGCGGGCCAGCTCCTCCGCTTTCTCCTTGGCCATCTCGAGCGAGCGCAGACGCGCGTTCTGCAGGGACTCAGCGGCCGAGCCGGCGCCCGGGGTGGCTGGGGCGGCCAGGCCGCGGGGGATCAGAAAATTGCGGGCATAACCGTCCTTCACCGAGAGTTTCTGCCCCGGCTTGCCGAGCGCGCGGACCTCTTGAAGGAGGATGACCTCCATGCCGCTACTCCGCGGTGACGTAGGGCATCAGCGCGATGGAGCGGGCCCGCTTCACGGCGGTGCTCAGCTGGCGCTGGTGCTTCGCGCAGTTGCCCGAGATCCGGCGCGGCAGGATCTTCCCCCGTTCAGAGGTGAATTTGGACAGCCGGGCCGTGTCCCTGAAATCCAGCCCGTTCTCCACTCTTTCCGCGCAGAACTTGCACGACTTGCGGCGCACAAAGCGCTTGCGCACCTCTTTCCCCTTGCGGACGATCTTCTTGCGGCCTTTGGTCTCTCGCATCAGAACGGCACCTCTCCGGTTTCTTCCTCCGCCGCGGGAGAAACTTCCGCCGGCTCCGGGCTGGCCGACGGCTCTTCCGGGATCCCAGCCGGCCCCGCCGGCTCAGATCCCCGCGCCGTCCTCCCGCCTTCCGCCGCCCCCCGCGCCCTGCCCAGGAACTGGATGTTTTGCGCCACCACTTCGATCGTGGAGCGTTTCTGGCCGTCGGGCGTCTCCCAGTTCCGGCTCTGCAGGCGCCCCTCCACGAACACCGGCGAACCCTTGGTCAGGTATTCGCCGCACAGCTCGGCCTGGCGGGCCCACGACACCACCCGCACGAAACAGGCCTCTTCCTTCTTTTCCCCGGCGGCCGACGTGTAAACCCGGTTGGAAGCCACCGTGAACGTCGCCACCGCGGTCCCGCTGGGGATGTACCTGAGCTCCGGGTCCCGCGTCAGATTCCCGATCAGGAACACCTTGTTGAGGTTCGCCATCTCTAGGCCCCTTCGGGTTTGGCCGCCGCCGGCTGGGTGGGGTCCGGCAAAGCCGACTGGATCACCACCATCAGCCGGATTACCGGCTCGATGAGCTGGGCCACCCTTTTCAGCGGCTCCACCGAAGCCGGCGGAAGCTGCAGCTTGATCTGCAGGTAATTGCCTTCGCTGAATTTCCCGATCCGGTAGCTCAGCTTCCTCTTACCGAGGAGCTGGCTGTCCTGGACCTTGCCCCCCTGCCGGGTGACCAGGTCCGCGAAGTGGGTCTTCAATTGGTTCAACCCCTCTTCGTTCAGCTCCGGGTCCGCGATCAAGATCGCCTCATAATCTTTGGATGAAGATGCCATGATTCCCTATTCCCTCTCTTTGACTTTTTGGTTAAACCGGTTCATCGCCGCGTTGATGCCGCGGTCCATCCACAATTCGCACGCCTCCTCCGCGGAGGCAAGCCCTTGCTCCAAAGTTTTCCCTTCGGCCGGGGCGAAGCGGCCCAGTACGTACGGGGTCAGGTCCTTCCCGGGCTGCTCCGACCGGATGCCGATCCGGAGCCGGGCCACCTCTTCCGTGCCCAGCCGCTCCAAGATCGAGCCCAACCCCAAGTGCCCGCCGGCCGATCCCTTCCCACGCAAACGGATCATCCCCAGCGGGAGCGAGAGGTCGTCGCACACCACCAACACCGACGGCGGCTTGATCTTCCAACGGCTCAGAAGGCAGGCCACCGATTCGCCGCTGGCATTCATGAAGGTCTGCGGCAGAGCCAGCCGGACCGGGCATTCCCCGAACTTCCCCTCCCCGAAGAGGGCCGAACATCCTTTGCGGTTCAGCGGGATCTTCCACCGCTGAGAGAGCCGTTCCGCCGCCAGGAACCCCACGTTGTGCCGGGTCTTGAGGTACGCCGAGCCGGGGTTGCCGAGCCCGACGATCAGTTTCATCCCGGGCCCGCTCAGGCCTTCTTGGCCTCGGGCTTGGCCTCGGCCTTCTTGGACTCGGCGGCCGGCTTTTCCTTGCCGCCTTTTTCCTTGCCTTCACCGGCAGCCGCTTCTTCCTCTTCCGGCTTCTTCTGCTTGATGACTTCCGGCTCCGTCGCGGCCCCTTCCTCGGCGGGAGCGGCCAGCTCTTCCCTCTGCGGCTCGACGCAGGAGACCACCGGCTGTTCCGGATCGGTGACGGCCCGCACCCCTTCGGGCAGGGGGACGTCCTTGACGTGCAGGGTCTGCCCCTTGTCGAGCGTCGAGATGTCCACCGGGATCTCGGCCGGGATATCCGTCGGGAGACACTCCACCTCCAGCTCCCAGCGCATGTGCTCCAGCACGCCCCCGGAGATCTTGACGCCGACGGCCTCTCCCTTCATGGTCAGCGGGACCGACACGGCGATCTTCTGGGTCAGCGAGATCTGGTGAAAATCCACATGCAGGAGCTGGCGCGACACCGGATGATGCTGGAGTTCTTTGATGAGCACCGCGTTCTCCCCGCTGACGAGGGCCGGGTGCTCCTTTAATTGGGGTTTCGACTCTTCGTTGAAGCGCAGGGTGATCAGCGCGTTCTCGCCCGCTTTCGTGCGCAGGATGCGGGTGAGGTCCCGGTCCGAAACCTGGATGGAGACTGCGGACTTCCCTTCCCTATACACCACGGCCGGCACCCGTCCGTCCCGCCGGAGCGCCGCCGGCTTCTCACCGCCAGCCCGGACCACCGCTTCCAGAACAACCCGTTCCACTTTCTGTTTCATTTCTTCACCTTCGTCAATCGCCTTTTATCAGGCAGGTCCCGTTTAGTTTCCTCATCCCATTGCTCATGGAAAAGCACACTGATGGAGGCCTCTTCGTGGATGCAGCGGATCGCCTCGGCAAACACCGGCGTCACCGAGAGCACCTTGATCTTCGGGAGCAGGCGCTCCGGCGGGATCGGGATCGTGTCGGTCACCACCAGCTCCTTGAGCGCCGAGCCGGCCAGCCGCTCCCGCGCCGGTCCCGAGAAGACCGGGTGCGTGATCGCCGCGTAGACCTCCTTCGCCCCGCCCTCCTTGAGCACGCGGACCGCCTGGACCAGTGACCCGGCCGTGGAGACCAGGTCGTCCACGATCAGCGCGTTCTTCCCCTTGACCTCTCCCATGATGTCCAGTACTTCGGTTTCCATGTGGTTAATCCTTCGCTTGTCCACCATGGCGAGCCCGGCCCGGAGCCGCTTCGCGTAGGCGCGCGCCATCTTGATGCCGCCGACGTCCGGCGAGACCACCACCAGGTCGGTCAGCGGCTTGCGTTTCGTGAAGTACTCCACGAACGTATTGATCGCGAACAAGTGGTCCAGCGGGATGTCGAAGAAGCCCTGGATCTGGCCGGCGTGCAGGTCCATCGTGAGCACCCGGTCGGCGCCGGCCACCGTGATCAGGTTGGCGACCAGCTTGGCCGTGATCGGCACCCGCGGCTGGTCCTTCCGGTCCTGCCGCGCGTAGCCGAAGTAGGGCAGGACCGCCGTGATCCGCCGCGCCGAGGCCCGCCGGGCCGCGTCCAGCAGGATCAGCAGCTCCATCAAGTGGTCGTTCACCGGCGGGCAGGTCGGCTGGACGATGAAGACGTCCCTGCCCCGCACGTTTTGGTTGATCTTGACCCGGATCTCCCCCTCGCTGAACCGCCCCACCAGCGTGTCCGAAACCCGGACCCCCAGGACACCCGCGACCTGAGCGGCGAACTCCGGGTTAGAGTTCCCGGTCAAGACAATCGGCTCATCGCCCGCGTGCATGGTTTCCTCCCGATCCTCTCAAAGTGGCTCCCGCTTCCACAACCTGCCCCGGCCGCACCAAGACCGGGCCCAGGAACCGCGCCCCGCCCCCGATCCGGGCACCCGCTCCGACTTTGCAGCCGGTCAGTTCCACGAAGTTGCCCACCGTCACGGCGTCCCCGAGCACCGTCTTCTCGCCGATCCGGCAGAAGGGGCCCAGCTGGCACCGGCGGCCGATCCGAACATCCTTCTCGATCACCGTGTGGGGGTAAATCACCGTGTCCTGCCCGATCCGGGCCGACCCGTCCACATAGGTGGTGTACGGGTCCACGATCGTGACGCCGCCCAGCATGAACCGCTCCAGGATGCGGGACCGCATGATCGTCTGCACGCGGGCCAGGTCCGCCCGCGTGTTGATCCCCAAAAACTCCCCCACACTGCGGGTCGGCGCGGAAGCGATCGGCACGCCGGACTTCACGAGGAAACCCACCGTGTCGGTCAGGTAATACTCGCCGTTCGGGGCCGGCTTCACGCTCTTCAAAGCCGTCTTCAGCGCCTTGGACTGGAAACAGTAGGCGCCGACGTTGATCTCTTCGATCGCCCGCTCCGCCTGCGTGGCATCGGCCTCCTCCACGATCCGGACGATGCGCCCGGTCTGGTCCCGCACGATCCGCCCGTAGCCGATCGGTTCTTTCAGCTGGGCCGTCAACAGCGCGCAGGGGGCCTTCTCCTTCCGGCGGGCGTCGATCAGCCCCCGCACCGTCTCCGGGGTCAGCAGAGGGGTATCGCCGTACAGCACCACCACGTCCCCGTGGAAATTCTTGAGCTTCGGCAGTGCCTGCGCGACCGCGTGCGCGGTCCCCTTCAAACTGCGCTGGACCACGGTCTGCACGCTGGGCCCCAGGTGACTGCGCACGATGTCCGACCGGTACCCCACCACCACCACGATCCGCCGGATGCCGACGTGGCGGACGGCGTCCAGCACATGCCCGATCAGCGGTTTTCCGTAGAGAGAGTGGATGACCTTTGGGATCCGGGAGAGCATCCGTGTTCCGTCTCCCGCGGCCAAGATGATTGCTGCTGGCGGAGCCCTGCGGGATCCCATCCGAAACTCTTAAGCGACCTGCCGCTTGCCGTCCCGGTACACGAGCACCGGCGGTGCCTTCTGCGTGACGCACTCAGGGCTAATGATGCATTCCACCACGTCCTTCTGCGTCGGCAGGTCGAACATCACCTCCATCATGATCTCCTCGAGGATGCCGCGGATCGCGCGGGCGCCGGTCTCTTTCATCAACGCCAGATCCGCGATCAGCTGGAGGGCTTCCTCCTCGACGGTCAGCTTCACGTTCTCCATGTCGAAGAATTTCGCGTACTGCCGAACGATGGCGTTCTTGGGCTTCAACATGACTTCCACCAGCTCGTCCCGCGTCAGCGGACTGCAGGGCGTGATCACCGGGAAGCGCCCGACAAACTCCGGGATCATCCCATACCGGATCAGATCCTCCGGCTGGGTCTTCAACAGCAGGCCGCCCAAGTCCAGCGAATGGGCGACCGGGGCCGCCGGGTCCTGGAAACCGATCACCTTCTTCCCAAGCCGCCGGCTGATGATGCGGTCCAGGCCGGAGAAAGTCCCGCCGCAGATGAACAGGATGTTGGTGGTGTCCAGCTGGATGTACTCGGCCTGCGGGTGCTTGCGGCCCCCCTGCGGAGGCACGTTGGCCACGGTCCCTTCCACGATCTTCAGCAGGGCCTGCTGGACCCCCTCGCCGGAGACATCCCGCGTGATGGAGACGTTCTCCTGCGTCTTGCCGATCTTATCGATCTCGTCGATGTAGATGATGCCCATCTGCGCCCGCTTCACGTCGAAACTGCAGTTCTGCAGGAGCCGCAACAGGACGTTCTCCACATCCTCGCCGACGTAGCCGGCCTCGGTGAGCGGCGTCGCGTCGCAGAGGGCGAACGGCACGTCCAGGATCTTCGCCAGCGTCCGGGCCATCAGCGTCTTGCCGCACCCGGTGGGACCGACCAGCATAATGTTGGATTTCTCCAGCTCGACGCCGTCTTCCGCCGGGGCGGACCAGACCCGCTTGTAGTGGTTGTAGACCGCCACGGCCAACTGGCGCTTCGCCCGCTCCTGCCCGATCACGTACTGGTCCAACTGGAGCTTGATCTCGGCCGGCTTCGCCAGTTCCTTGAGCGTCGGCGCCTTCTTCGGGCCCCGGGCCAGGTCTTCCTCTTTGGTCAGGATCTGGCCGCAGAGCTTCACGCAGAGGTCGCAGATGTAGACCCCGCTGGGCCCGCTGAACAGCTTGTGGATCCGCTCGCGGCCCCGCCCGCAGAATGAACAGCGTTCTCTCAGTGTTGGTGGCATCGTTTAAGTCGTTGGAGTATCAGAACCTTCGAAGATGGGTGCAGTCTCTGTGGTGTACAACGACTCTATTGTATGTGGTGTTTCCACGGTTGACAAGCCCCAAAGTGGCTGCCCCGCTAGACGCCTTACGCGTTGACACGCTTCAGGCATTTCCTCGCCGTGCCTTAAAAAATCAAAGGTCCGGCTCGGTCATTCGAGCGCTGATGCGAAGTTCGCTCCTAGGGAGCGTTTTACCGGCGCGGGGCATTGAGCCCCTTACCGGTAAAAACTGCCCCGCTAGGATTCGAACCTAGACAAGCAGATCCAAAATCTGCTGTGCTACCTTTACACCACGGGGCATTAGGTCGTTGAAACCACGTTCACCCGCCAGAGGGGTTTTCTCTTCTTCAATGCTTCCCCTGCCGAGCGGGCCTGGGCTTCCGAATCACCCAGGGCAAAGACCGTGGAGCCGGAACCGGAGACCATCGGTTTTTCCAATCCAGCCGCTTCCATCTCCGATTTGACTCGGAGGATCTCCGGGTAAAGCCGCTCCACTGTGGGTTCCAGAGCATTATAAAGGAGCGAACGGACTTTGGAGATCTGTCCGTCGGAAAGCGCCTTTAACAAGAGAGTGATTTCCGGATTTTCAACGGGCGGGACCAAAGCCGAATAGACCTCTTTCGTCGGGACCGGGAAATCCGGCGTTACCAGCAGGTGCCACAGCCGGGCCTCCAGCGGGAGCGGTTCGATCCGGTCTCCCCTGTCCCGCCCCAGCGCCCAAGGCACATCCGCCGCGAAGAAAGCGACGTCGGCTCCCAGCGAACGAGCGCATTCCATCAGCCGCTCGGGCCCAAGCGCGTTCCCGCTGATCTCCTGCAGGGCCCGCAGGACGGCGGCCGCGTCGGATGACCCGCCGCCCAGTCCCCCGCCGGCCGGGATCTTCTTGTCCAGCCGGATCCGGAGACCGTCGTTCCAGCCGGCGGCTTCCCTATACAGTGTGGCCGCACGAACCGCCAGGTTTGTCGGGTCGGAGGGGACCCCGGGCGCGTCGCAGGTGAACTCCAGCCCGCCGGCCGGGCCGGCCCGCTCCACGCGCACTTCATCGGCCAGGTCCAGCCGTTCGAACAGAGTCAGCAGTTCGTGGTAGCCATCGGGACGCTTACCAAGAACGGAGAGGTGGAGATTGACCTTCGCGTAAGCTTTTATGGGACCGGCTTGAGCTCGGGAGCGTCTCGCCGGCGGTAGAGGGGGATTTGCGCGGCAGGGACGGTCCACCGGGTGCCGTTGATCGTGTCCACCGCGGTGACCTCCCGGAAATCCTTGAAGCTGTAGCTCTCGGTGACGTAGGCAGCCGCCCCCAGGAGGGATTTTGTGACGTCCTGAATCGTCGCCGGTTTCTCCGAATCCGCCTTCTTCTTTTTCTTGGGGTCGGCCGGCACATCGGCCGACTTGTACTGGCTCATCACCCTTTTGGCGATCTGCTCGGTCACGAACTCCGGCAGGGAGATCGGCTCCAGATAGAAGGAATCGGCCCATCGCTCCGGCGGACCCAGAGACCGGTAAGCCGGCGGCAATGCGGAGTCCTTCAGTTTATCGATGGAGAGCAGGGTGCCGCCGTTTTCCACGAGCTCCACAGTAAAGAGGAAGGACCCTTCCCCGCCCACCGGCGCCAGCGGCACCCAGACCAGCACGGCATCCTTCTTGATCTGGCGGACCGGCCATTCGTCCGGATTCATCTTCATCATCTGCTCGCCCTTCAGCTCCGCCGCCACCGACAGCACCATCGGCAGGATCTCTCCAAACCGCTTGGAGGGGGAGGTGTAACGGCTGAGCAGTTGGGGCAAAGGCCTGCGGGAGAGGTCCGCGATGAACCCGGCCACCGTGGAACGGGCCACCTCCTCCGGCTGTCGCCTGAGCGAGATCTCGTTCCGGCCCTGCAGATCCCCCACGGAGATCATGTAGAACTGCACCCGTTTCGAATCCAGGATGTGGCCCGAGAGGACCACGTCCAGGCGGTCCGGCCCGGGGTCCCGGGCGATCAGCTTGTAGAATTCGAGCGGCGCGTCCGTGGAGAGGGAGGATCGCATGACGGCCGTGGAGACCTGCTGGAGCTTCTTCAGCGGAGCCGCCGGCTCCCGCGGCCTCTCCGAATCTTCCGGTATCTTGGGTTCCGCGTGGAAGAAAACGCCCCGCGTAAACATCCGGAAATCGAACACCTGCTCCGCGTAATGGCCCTCAACCAATACCGGCGGGATCGCCGGCAGAGCGCTGGGCACGTGCTTGCGCAGTTCGTCGATCAACCCGGGGATAACCACCTGCGCGCCCAGCGTCGTGCCGATCACCTGGGCCTTGACGTTCAGGCCGTACTCCTGTTTGCAGACGGCCATCAGCCGCCCGGCCAGCTTCTCCTTCGGGTAGCTGGTCGGCCCACAGGAGGCCAGCAGAAACGCGGCGGCGGTGGCCGCTGCAATTTGGGTGTTCCGGCCGATCAATTCCCGTTGTTTCCCTTTTTGCCTGTCTGAGAGCGGGACTTGCCGTACTCGGCGAAGATCGCCTCGATGTCATCGTACTCCAGCTCTTCCCTCTTCAACAGCTCGTTCGCGAAGCGGTCCAGGATCACCCGCTCCTTGGTCAGCATCTTCTCCACCTCTTCGGCGCAGGTGCGGAAGATCGCGTTGGTCTCGGCGTTGAGCTCCGCCTTGACCGAATCGGAAAGCAGCGAGTTCCCGTTCGAGAAGGGCACCTGCCGGCCGAACGGCATCGTCCAGTCCCCAAGGTATTTGGAACCCATCCCCAAGCTCCAGACCATCTGGTGGGCCACCGCCGTCGCATGCTGAAAATCGCCGGACACTCCGGTGGAGGTCTCCCCGAAAACAAGCTTCTCCGCTACGTAGCCGGCCAGCGAGACCTTGATGTCCGCCAACAGCTTGTCTTTACCCTGCGTGTGGAACTCCTCCCTCGGATTGTGGAAGACCACCCCCAACGACCCCCGGCGGGCGATGATGGAGGCCTTGAAGACGTCGTCCGTCGGGTGGAAGACCTGCAGCGTGATCAGGTGGCCGGCCTCGTGGTACGCCACCCGGCGCCGCTCCACCTCGGTCATGCTCTTGCGATGCTTGACCCCCAGATCCACTCGCTCGATCGCCGCCGAGATGTCTTTGTAGGACACCGCGTCCCGCTTTTCCCGCGTGGCGATCAAGGCCGCTTCCTTCACGATGTTCTCGATCTCCGCCGGAGTTTTCCCGATGGAAATTCGGGCCAGCCGCCCCACGTCGATGTCCGAGGCGACCTGCACCTTACTCAGGTAGAACTTGAAAACCTTTTCGCGCCCTTCCAGGTTCGGGCGGTCCACATAGATCTTCCGGTCAAACCGACCGGGCCGCAGGAGGGCCGGGTCCAAAACCCCCTCGGCGGCATTCGTCGCGCCGATCACCACGACATTTTCCTGCCGGCCCTGCAGTCCGTCCATTTCCACCAGCAGCGCATTGAGCGTCTGGTCCGTTTCCTGCCCGCCCATCGAGCTGAAGGTGCGGGCCCGGCCGATCGCGTCGAGCTCATCGATGAAAATGATGCAGGCCCCGTTGGCAAAGGCCTGGCGGCGGGCATTTTTGAACACTTTCCGGACCCGGCTCGCTCCGACCCCGACAAAAACCTGGACGAAATCGCTGGCGGCCATCGAGAGGAAGGGGATCCCGGCCTCGGTGGCGATCGCCTTGGCAAGATACGTCTTGCCGCAGCCGGGCGGCCCTTCCATCAGAATCCCGCGCAGGATCTTGCCGCCCACTTTCTTCAGCCGGGCGTGGTCCTTCAACAGTTGGACTACCTCCTGCGCCTCTTCCTTCGCCTCTTCGATTCCGATTACCTCGTCGAAGCGGACGCGCACCTGCTCTCCCTTCACCTTCTTGTCGCTGTCCATCTTAGAAAAGTAGCCGAACATGATGTAGACATAGATCAGCGCGTTCAGCACGCCGATGGCAACCCACACCAGGATCCACATCGGCATCGTCGCCAACTGCATGTTGCGGTAGAAGGACTCCAGCTTGGACATGCCGTAAACGGTTAGGACCGAGCAGATCAGGACGAACCAGAAGATCGTCAGGGCCAGCCAGTGGTCCGTGCACCATGTCGTGAACTTCCGCCACCAACGCATCAGATTAACGCCCCTTTCTTTGTCCGGAGAATGTCCGAATGTGGGATTCCAACCGGTCGGCGATCTCGGGGTCCTTCGACTCCAGCTCCAGACCCTTCTTCCATGCCGACAACGCTTCTTCCTCTTTTCCCATGCTCCAGTATACCTGACCCAAGTGGTCAAACACCTCTTGTTCCTGCAGGCGGGTTGCCGCCTGTTCGATGAGGTTCAACGCGTCCTCCGGCTGGCCCATCCGGAAGTAGAGCCACCCGAGCGAATCCATGTAGGCCCCGTTGCCGGGGTCCTGGCGCAGGGCCCTCTGCAGAAGGCCGGCCGCTTCCTGCAGGTGCACGCCCCAGTCGGCATACAGGTATCCCAAGGCATTCAGCAGGTCCGGGTCGTCCGGACGCTCGCCGAAGAACTGCTGGAGCAGGCGTTCCGCCTCCTCGAACCGCCCCCGCCTCTGCAGGAACCCGGTCAACCGCAGGACCGGGCCCAGGTCGTCGTCCGGCGCCACGTTCATCGCCTGGAGATACGCCTCCTCCGCGGCGCCGTACTGGCGCCCCGCCTGGTACGCCGCCCCGAGCGCCGTCCAAAGCTCCGCCTGCCCGTCCGGGGGACTGCGCGGGTCCATCACCATTTGGAGCTGGGCGGCCGCTTCCTGCCACCGCCCCTGATCGATCCGCACGTAAGCCAGCTCGATGTGGGCCGCCGGTTCCCGCGGCTTGAAGCTAAGATAGCGGGTCAGCCAGCGGGCCGAATCCTCCAGGTCCCCCATCCGGTAGGAGATCTGCGCCAGGTAGTGGATCAACTGCGTGTTCACCGGCTCCTGGTTCACCGCCGCGAGGAACTGCTGTCTCGCCTCTTCCAGCCGGCCGGCCAGCTCCAGTCCGACGGCCAACCCCAGCCGCGCCTCCAGGAAATTCCCGTCCAGCTCCACCGCCTTCGACAGGTGCTGGATCGCCTTGTCCCAGTTCTGGACCCTGGCGTACAGGACGCCGACGTTGAAGTGGGCCACCGCCGAATCGGGGCGCTCTTCCAAAAGGCGCTCATACACCGTCAGCCCCTCCCGCAGCTGCTCCTGCAGGACGTACAGGTCGGCCAGTTGGCTAAGGGCGCCGAGGTTCTTCGGGTCCTGGTTCAGGACCTGCGCGTACTGCTGGGCCGCCTCCTCCAGCCGGCCCTGATCCATGTACAGCACCCCCAGCACGAAGCGGGGCCTCGGGTCCTGCGGGTTCGACCGCGACGCCTCTTCGAGGGCCTGGATGGCCGGCGCCACTTCATTGTTCTGGAGATGGAGCACGCCGATCCTCAGCAGGATCTGCGCGCTGTGAGGATCCCGGCCGCGCGCGTTCCGGTAATACGCTTCGGCCGCCTTCGCGTCCCCCTGCCCCTCGGCCAGGAGCCCGGCGAGATAATCGGTCAACCCGGACTGGAGCCGGGCGGCTTCACCGCTCATCGCGGTCCGCGACGGGGTCCAGCCGGCCAGCGAGCCGCTGCGCGCGTCAGCCACCCAGGCGAGCCGCTCTGCCTGGCGGCATCCCGCTAGAGCGCAGAAAAGCAGACAGAACGCAACCCTGAACCTGTTTGCGTTGATCTTCAACCTCCGGATTACTTCTTGTGCCGGTCCCGCCGGAGCCGCTTCTTCCGCTTGTGCTTCGCGATCTTCTTCCGGCGTTTCTTTCTGAGGTTAGGCATCAAAACCCCTTTAAGGAAATCCCCGCGGTCGCTGTCGCTCCCTGGGGATGACATTCGGCCGGGGGACTTACATCACTGCGTTCCGTAAGTCCTGGCCTCATGTCAGTAGATAATCTTATTCAGTGAATACTCGATCAACCCTTCGGCGCCGGCCTTCTTCAGGTCGGGGATGATGCTGCGGATCACCTTCTCATCCATCACGGTCTCGATGGCGTACCAGCCGGCGGTGCTGAGCTCGGAGACTGTCGGCTTCTTGATGGCCGGCAGGATCTGCAGGACCTGCCGCAGGCACTTCTTCGACACGTTCATCTTCAAGCCCACCTTACTGCGAGCCGCGATGGCCCCCTTCAGCAGGGTGGCCACCGACTCCAGCTTCTTTCTCTTCCAAGGGTCCTTCCAGGCCCCCTTGCCGGCGATCAACTGAGTCGTCGAGGTGCAGACGGTATCCACGATCCGGAGCTTGTTCGCCCGCAGTGAAGAACCGGTCTCGGTCAGCTCCACGATGGCGTCCACGAGGCCGGTCCCCACCTTCGCCTCCGTCGCCCCCCAGGAGAACTCCACCGAGGCGTTCACCTTGTGGCTCTTGAGGTAGGCCTTCGTCAGGTTGACCAGCTCGGTCGCCAGCCGCTTCCCATCCAGGTCCTTCGGCCGTAAAATCTTGGAATCCACCGGGACCGCCACCACCCAGCGCACCGGCTCCATGCTCCTCTTGGAATAAGGCAACTCGGTGACCTTCACCACGTCCGACCCGTTCTCAAGGACCCAGTCGTTGCCCGTAATCCCGGCATCGAGGGCGCCGGCCTCCACGTACCGGGACATCTCTTGCGCCCGCAGGAGCACGATCTCCATCTCCTCGTCATCAATCGCGGGAAAATAAGAGCGCTCCGTCACCGTGAGCCGGAATCCCGCTTGCTGAAACAGGTGCACCGTTGCTTCCTGAAGACTGCCTTTAGGCAGTCCGAGTTTTAACCTCATCTGGTCACTCCTCCCTAGGAAAGAGCGTATTATATCGCCTGCCCCACTTTAAGTCAACGCGCGTTAAATATCATAGTTTTCATGACTACTAATTTATAAGATCAATCGGGGCTTGGCAGGGGCGGCCGCTTGATGTAAGATGTCTCCCATGCATTGGATCCGAAAGAACATCTACTGGATCGCCAGTATCCTCGCGGGAGGACTTATCCTCTGGCTCGTGGCCACCGCCGTGTCGGCCCACTCCGTCCAGATCCAGCCGGTGGGCACGCTCTTTGGCCGGCCGGTCCCCGAGACCGACTACCTGAAAGCGCTCCAGGCCTCCACCCACCAGCAGATCCTGGCCCACGGCGACCAGTTTCGGAAGGAAGTCACGGAAAAACAGTTGGAGCAGATGGCTTGGGAGCGCCTGCTTCTGCTCCAGGAGGCCCGCCGCAAAGGGATCCGGGCCTCCGACCCCGAGGTGGTGGCAACGCTTCAAAACTCCCCTATCTTCCTGAACTCCCAGGGGCAGTTCGACGCGCGGGGATACCAGGCCATCATGCAGTACACGCTCGGCACCACGCCGCGGGCCTTTGAAGAGGAGCTCCGGGAAGAGCTGATGATCCACAAACTGATCGAGCAGGGGATGGGCCCCGCCCCCACTGTTACCGAAGAAGAGATCAAGACCCGGTTCGAGGAAAAGAAGAAGGAAAAGCCGGAGGAGTGGAAAGATTTCGAAAAAGCCCGCCCCGCCCTGGAGAAAGAACTGCTGGCCCAGAAGCGGCTGAAGAGCTACCTGAACTGGTACCAGGAACTGCTGGCCCGGGCGAAACCGCAGAAGAAGGTTTCCGGCACCGCCGAATGATCCGATTGGTCCTGGCCTCGGCCAGCCCCCGCAGGAAACTCCTGCTTAAGACACTGAAGATCCCCTTCACCGTCATCCCCAGCCGGATGTTCGAGCCGCCGCCCGGATTCATGGACGCCGTTTCCTACGCCCGGAAACTGGCATTGGCCAAGGCACGCGTCGTGGCCAAGCAAGCTGCGGGAGACGAGTGGGTACTCGGGGCCGACACCGTGGTGGTCCACAAGGGGGAGATCCTCGGGAAACCGGCCGACATGGCCGACGGCATCCGGATGCTCAGCCGCCTGCAGGGAACCACGCACCGGGTGATCACCGGCGTGGCCCTCGTCAACGCCGCCGGCAAAGAGAAGGTGACTCACGCGGCCAGCACCGTCACGATGAAACGGCTGGACCTGAAAACAATCGTCCGCCTTGTTCCGAAGAACCTGGACAAAGCCGGCGCTTACGCGGCCCAGGAGAAAAAGGATCCGGTGATCAAAAAGGTGGTGGGGTCCTACTCGAACGTCGTCGGCCTTCCCCTGGAAGTCGTAAAGAAGCTCCTGGAATCCATCCTCAAGTAACCTCGAGTTCCCGCCGGACCTGAAGCTCCATGTGGTAAACGTAGTCGGCGTAGCTCCCCGCGTACTGGACGACCGAGCCGTTCTTCACCTCCAGGATCTGCGTGGCTATCATATTCACGAAGGTCCGGTCATGGCTGATGAAGAAGAGTGTGCCCTGGTACCGGCGTAGCGCGGCCCCCAGCGCCTCGACCGTCTCGAAATCCAGGTGGTTCGTGGGCTCGTCCAGCAGAAGCACGGAGCTTTTTGCCAGCAGCAGGCCGGCCAGGCAAAGCCGAGCGCACTCCCCTCCGCTTAGAACCGAAACCTGTTTCCGGACATCGTTCCCCTTGAACAGGAAGGAACCCGCCATGGCCAGCGTCTCTTGCCGGCTCACGCCGGGCGCCGCATTAGCCTCCAGCTGGGTCAAGACGTCCCGCCGGCGGTCCAGCGCCGAGACCACGTGCTGGGCATAATAGCCGACCGGGCAGTTGATTGCCCACTGGAACGTCCCCCCTCTCGCCGCCAGGTCCCCCGCGATCGTGCGCAGGAAGGTTGTCTTCCCCTGCCCGTTGTCTCCGAGCACCGCGACATGCGCGCCGTGGTCCACCTCCGTGTTGATCTTCTTGGCCACCAGCTTCTCCGGATAACCGATCTCCAGATCTTTGCAGCGGAAGGCGACCCCGTTGCGCCGCGTCATCTCCGGGAGCCGGATATGGACGGTGCTTTGAGCTTCCGCGATCTCCACGGTCTGGAGCTTCTCGATCTGCTTCATCTTGGAGCGGGCTTGGGATGCCTTCGACGCCGTGGCCTTGAACCGGTCCACGAAGGCCTGGAGCTGTTTCCGTTTTTTCTCGATTGTCACATTGGTGCTGATCGCCAGGGCCTGCTGCTCCTCCTTGAAGGCCAGGTACTCCTCGATCGTTCCGGGATAGAGGGCCAGCCGGCCGTTCTCGGCCTCCAGCGTGTGGTCGCAGGTCTTCTTCAGGAACTCCCGGTCGTGGGAAACCACGATGAACCCCCCCTCGAAATCCTCCAGGAACTCCTCCAGCAGAATCAGCGTCTTGAGGTCAAGGTAGTTGGAAGGCTCGTCCAGGATCAGGAAGTTGGGGTCCGCCAACAGCATCGCGGTGAGCTTGACGCGGGTCTGGTAGCCGCCGGAAAGCCCCTTGATGGGCGTGTCCAACAGCTCGTTCTTGAGCTGGAACCGGGCGGCCACCTCGCCGCATCGCCAGGCCTCCTGTCCGGTGTAGCGCTCAAGAAACTCCAGCACCGTCTCGGTCGGCTTGAACGCGTCGTGCTGTTCCAGGTAGCTTAAGCGCAGGTCGGAGCTCTGGACGACCTGGCCGGAGTCGGCGGTCTCCTGCCCGATGAGGATCTTGCACAGCGTGGACTTCCCCGCCCCGTTGCGGCCGATGAACCCGGCTTTCTGCTCGGTGTTGAGCGTGACGCTGGCCTCATCGAAAAGGATGCGGGCGCCGTAGGCCTTGTGGATATTTTTGATCTGTAAAATGGCAGGCACAGTGAGGGTAGCTTAGAGACTTCGAAGGATGGCGTCAAGGTACCGAATTACAGCGGTGATACACTAGGGGGGGATAAACGGCGATGGAACGGGTGATTTTCTTCGACGGCCTCTGCAACTTTTGTTCCTTCTGGGTCCGCTTTGTGATCCGTCGGGACCCGAAAGGCCACTTCCGTTTCGCCCCTTTGCAGTCCCCCGCGGGCCGGGAAGCAGCCCGGGTTCTGGCCCTGCCGGAAGAGCCGCCGGTCTCAGTGATCCTGAAAGAGGGAGACCGTTATTACCTCCGCTCCACCGCAACGCTAAGGATCCTCCGGCACTTGGCCTGGCCGTGGCCCCTGCTGTATCCCTTTCTTTTAATCCCCGCGCCGGTGCGGGACTTTCTCTACAGCTTCGTCGCCGGAAACCGCTACCGCTGGTTCGGCAAAGAGAGCTCCTGCTTCACGCCGACCCCGGAGATCCGCAACCGGTTCCTTTAATCCTTTCCGCCGGAACCTGGCACCGGTTTACTTCCAAATAATCCGGCCAGAAAACCTTTCCGCTTTTCTCCCCCCAACGCGAAGATGAGCTCGGAGGGGTGCCGTTTCACGTCGCCGAAGAAGCCGTATTTCAACCAATCGCATCCACTGCCCACGACCCGATCGCGCAGATCGAACACGCTGAACTCGTCCGGCAGGGTCTCCACAAACTCTTTCAGGTGAGGGTCGGCGGTTCCCCTCAGCTCGGAGGCCTTCCGCGGCAAGGGCTCTCGAATCTTGAAAACCCCCTCTTGATGAATCGAGCGCAGAAGACTTTCTTGGCCGCGGTAAAGCTTAAACAGCTCCGCCAGGAAATCGGCCAACGTGCGCGCCTGGCAGATCAACACGTAAGGATCGTGGCACCAGTAAAAAACGGGGGACCATTCGCCGGTTTTGACATTCACATCGACCACCCAGCTGTTGCCGCAGTTATCTTGACAGAGAACAATGCCGCAAGGGATCTCCCCCGCGCCAAAATCATACCCTGCCTTTGAAACAGCGGTGAAATCCACCTTGAGATCCATCCCCTTGGCGAACTCGAATGATTCAATGGGGGGTCCGCCGATTTTCCCCTCGGGGAGGCGGAACCCGCGGGAGAACTCCACCAGCTCCCGTATCTCGGCCGGCAGAGAAGAGACGCCCAATTTCCGCTCAAACTCGGCGATCCCCTCTTTCGCGAGGCCCGGTTCCAGCTGAATTTTTCCGGTCCGTCCACGCTGATCCGTAAATGCCTCTCCAGAAACCTTCAGAAGAAGCTCTTTAGGCGTCATCCATCCCTCCTAACCTGTCCCCTTGGAACCCGGTCCCGAACGTTACTAAAAAATCGCTAGTCTCAATGGTCATACTTAAATAAACTGAACCTTCAGTTCCTTGCCAAGAGCGTGGGCTAGTTTAATGAGGGTCCGCAAGGAATAGCTTGTGTTGCGAGGGTCCTCCAGACGAGAGACCGTCTGCTGGCTCGTGTGAAGCAGCCGCGCAAGCCGCTTCTGAGAGAGCTTCTTCTTGCTCCGGATGCGGGCGATCTGGACAGCCAGCTGGGCATAGACTCCCTCTTCCTCGAAACCCTTGCGGAACTCCTCGTCTTTAAGCTGGCCTTTCAGATAGTCTTTAAACCGCCGTGCACCCTTCATAAGTCAATCTCTCCTCGTTCCAACCTTTGATAGAAATCTGCCCTATATCTCTCGGCCCGATCGATCTCCCCTTCGGGAACTGCCGCTGTCTTCTTCAGAAAACCGTGCGTTACGATAATCCGCTTCCCGTGGAAGAAATACAGGAACCGATGATGCAAGCCGCCGAAGCTCACCCGGAGCTCCCGTATCTTCCCGCGGATCATATCCGCGTAGGGCCTGGGAAGGTCCGGCCCTTCCCGCCCTAATAATTCCAGCCACTTGGCCACCTTCCCGCGCACCTTGGGAGAAAGCTCGCCCAAGAAATCTTCCACGGGGCACTCCCCTTCCGCTGCTTCATAGAAGACAATCTCGTACTCAGCCAATGACTCACCTATAATGATACACTATTTTTAATGTACTTGTAAGAATTGATGCCGCTCCGACTACTTAACCGATAAGCAGTATTATTGCATAATATAAAAATCCCTTTTCAAATAAAAAGGCGGCCTCATCGCCGCTTCCCTAACCTGTCCCCTCGGAACCCGGTACCGATCACTTCACTTTCTCCCAAAAGAAAAGAAGCGCTGGTAGTAGCCGTGGCTACTTCGGAAGGGAGAAATAAGACTTACACAACTATGTTTTCTCGGGGATTGTTAGGGGAGATTCGACTAGGACGAACTGCTGTCGACACAGGAAATATTGGGAATTACCTCAACCCAATTAGAAAGGTTTGGGGGCTTCCCGTTGTATCTGAAGATTTAAGTCCGGTAGCCAGGAAAAAATCATTGCGTCAAATATTGCAAGGCTGTAAGAAAAAAGGGCGAGAGTTAGCCCTGCTTCTTTTTAAGCGGCTCTCGTAATCCATTTACAAATTAGTTGGTGTCCTTGAAGGAGCCGGCTTGCGCACCCGAAAAAGCTTTTTCAGGAAGTCTTTGCCGCGGCCTGTTTTTAGGAATTCCTCCCGCCGGTTGGCGGAGGTGCGGGTGGGGTGCTCTTCCTCATAAAGCACCTTCCAGGGCCGTTGCTCCCGGGTGGGCGGATAGAGCCCGGCGTTGTGCTGGTCCAGCCGGTGCTCGACGTCGTGGGTCGAGCCAATGTACCGGGACCCCCCCTTTTTTAAGCTCTCCAGAACATAGACCCAATAAATCATCCGGAGCGGACTTCTTTACCGCTTGCGGGGTTTCTTCGGATTCTTCTCGGCCAGGATCAGGAGCTGCCACGGCTCCAGGACCCGGAACTTCGGCCCCTGCTTCTTCTTCATCGCTGTCGTCATTGCTGTCGCCATTTCATTCCCTCCAAAGAGTTTTCCTTCCAGCCCCTAACCCTGCTTCTTGTTCAGCAACTCCTTTAATTCCTTCATGAATTGGTTGATGTCTTTGAAGCTGCGGTAAACACTGGCGAAGCGGACGTAGGCCACTTCGTCCAGCTCGTGGAGGCGGCGCATCAGCCGCTCGCCGATCTCGACGGCCGGCACTTCCCGATCGAACTCCCGGGTGATCTCCCTCTCCAACTCGTTGACCAGCTCCTCGATCCTGTCCATGGAGACCGGGCGCTTCTCGCAGGCCTTGATCACGCCGCTCAGGATCTTCTTGCGGTCGAACGGCTCGCGGCGGCCATCCCGCTTGACTACTAAGAGGGGGGATTCTTCCAGCCGCTCGTAGGTGGTGTAGCGGCGCTTGCACTTGAGGCACTCCCGGCGCCGCCGGATCGAGGCCCCCTCGGAGGCCTCACGGGAATCGATGACTTTATCTTCGCTGTGGCCGCAGAACGGACACTTCACAGCTGCGCCATCCCCCCGCCCCACCCGGGAGAAGGGGTTCTCTCGCACTCCAACCTCGGTTGGGGTGCTCCTCCTGCCGGGCCGCCCTCGCTCCGGGTCGGCCGCCTGCGCAACGCTCGCGATTCCCCAGCGAGGAATCGCTTCGCTCGGCGCTCGGCCTTCGCTCTCTCGCTTATCTGTACCAACCCCCGGAAGGAAGCGAGATCCTTGCCCGCTCCGGTCTCGCGACGTGCGCTGGCGGCCATCCCCGGATCGGGACGTGGCCCGGCCGAGGGTACCGCCCGGCCCGACCGAGGGGGGCGGGAAACGCCGGCCTCGGTCGGGCCGGGCGGCAACGCAGTGATCCCGATCATGCGATCGCTTTAAGGAGGTCCGGGTAGAGGGGGAACTTTTCGGCAAGGGCGGCGACGTCGCGGCTCACCTGCTCGGCGACCCCCTGCTCATTCATGGCGTCCATCACCTTGTCGATGAAGCCGGCGATCGTCTGCATCTCGGCTTCCTTCATGCCGCGCGTGGTGACGGCCGGCGTGCCGATGCGGATGCCGCCGGAGACCATCGGCGAGGTGGGATCGAACGGGATCGCGTTCTTGTTGACGGTGATGCGGGCCCGGTCCAGCGCGGCGGAGGCGTCTTTCCCCGTCATGTTCCGGCAGGCCAGGTCCACGAGCATCAGGTGGTTGTCGGTGCCTCCGGAGACGATCCGCCAGTCCTTTTGCTGGAGCGCCGCGGCCATCGCGCGGGCGTTCTTGACGACCTGCTGTTGGTACTGCTTGAACTCCGGCGTCATCGCCTCCTTGAGCGCCACCGCCTTGCCGGCGATCACGTGCATGAGCGGGCCGCCCTGAATGCCGGGGAAGATCTGGGAGTCCAGCTTTTTGGCGAATTCCTTTTTGCAGAGGATCATGCCGCCGCGCGGGCCCCGCAGGGTCTTGTGGGTGGTGGTGGTGACGAACTCGGCGTGCGGCACCGGCGAGGGATGGATGCCAGCGGCCACCAAGCCCGCGAAATGGGCCATGTCCACCATGAGGAAGGCGCCCACCGCGTCGGCGATCGCGCGGAACCGGGGGAAATCCAGCTCCCTCGGGTAGGCCGAGTAGCCGGCCAGGATCATCTTCGGCTTGTGCTCCCGGGCGAGGGCCGCCACCTCGTCGTAGTCGATCCGCTCGTCCTTCTTGCTGACGCCGTAGGGGACGATCTTGAACAGCCGGCCGGAGAAGTTCTTCGGGTGGCCGTGCGTGAGGTGGCCGCCGTGGGCGAGGTTCATGGCAAGCACGGTGTCGCCCGGCTCCAGCATGGAGAAATAGACCGCCATGTTGGCCTGGGCGCCGGAATGGGGCTGGACGTTCGCGTGGTCCGCGCCGAAGAGCTCCTTGGCGCGGCTGATCGCCAGGGATTCCGCCTCGTCCACGTACTGGCAGCCGCCGTACCAGCGGGCGCCGGGATACCCCTCGGCGTACTTGTTGGTCAGCACCGAGCCCATCGCCTCCATGACCGCGAGCGACGTGAAGTTCTCGCTGGCGATGAGCTCCAGGTGGCCGTGCTGGCGCTGGATCTCCCGGAGAATGGACTGATGGATTTCGGGATCTTGCCTTTTAAGATGATCGAACATGGATCTCCCTTTCGATTTTTGAGATTTGCCGGACGCGGCGGGCGTGACGGCCGCCGGCGAACGGGGTGTTGAGCCAAGCCGAGAGGACCTGGGCCGCCTGCCGGCGGTTCAACCCGTCGGCGCCCAGGACCAGGAGGTTGCAGTCGTTGTGTTCCCGCGCGTGCCGGGCCGAGGCCGGCGTCTCGCAGACGACGGCCCGGACGCCGGGGAATTTGTTGGCGACGATCGCCATGCCGCCGCCGCTGCGGCAGAGCAGAACGCCGCGCCGGGCCTGCCGGCGGGAGACGGCTCGCGCCACGGCGGCGCCGATCAGCGGGTAATCGCACGGCTCCGGCGAAAAGGTCCCCAGGTCCATCACCGAGTGGCGCGCGGACCGGAGCCGGCGGGCCAGCAGGGACTTGAGTTCGAATCCCCCGTGGTCGGAACCGATGGCGATCTTCATTCCGGCTTCTCGATCCAGTCGGCGACCCGGCCGACCGCGTCGCGGATGGCCGCCGCGCAGGCCTGGTAAACGCTCAACGGCTCGCCGATCGGGTCGGGGACATCCGGATCGGATTGCTGGTCTGGATTTTGGAACGGCTTGAGGAGGTGCACCTTCTCCTCGGCCGACGGGTCCAGCGCCAGCACTTGCTCCCGGTGGTCCTCGGTCATGCAGAAGAGGGCGTCGGCGTGGCGGATCAGGTCCGGCGTCAGCACCTGGCTCAAGTGGCCAGAGATGTCCGCGCCCCGTTCCCACATCACTTGGATCGTCTCGAGCGTCGGTCCCATGCCGGGCATCGTTCCGGTCCCGGCGGACATGACCTGGATGTCCCGCCGGCCCCTCTGCTCCATGAACTGGCGCAGGAAACCCTCGGCCATCACCGAGCGGCAGCTGTTACCGGTGCAGACGAATAGGATCTTTTTCTTGTGAGCCATTTCCCTGTCTTTGTCCAATCAGTTGCCGGATCTCTCCGGCCAATGCCCCTTCCCGCAGGATCCTGGGCGGTTCCGAGCTCAGGTCCACCACGGTGGAGCTGACCCCCGAGGAGGCCGGCCCGCCGTCCAACACCGCGTCGATCTTGTCCGAAAATACCCGGAGCACCTGTTCCGCCGTGACGGCCGGCGGCTGGCCGGCCAAGTTGGCGGACGGGGCGATCACCGGGACGGCCGCCTCTTTGAGCAGGGCCAGCGCCACCGGGTGGCCCGGCATCCGGAAGCCGATCGTGGAGCCATCGGGCCGGGCCAGCACCACGGTGAGGGGCCCCGGCCAGAACCGGCGCAGGATCTCCCACGCCAGCGGCGAAACGGCCGCTCTCTCCCGCTCCACCTGCCCGAAATCGGCGATGTGCAGGGTCGCCTGTTTCTCGAAGGGGCGCTGTTTCACCTGGTAAAGTTCCTGCACCGCCTGCGGGTCCTGCAGGTTGGCGCCCAGCCCGTAGACCGTCTCCGTCGGGAAAGCCACTAATCCTCCGCGCCGCAGGAGCCCGGCCGCCTCTCGGATCGCCGCGGGGTCCGGGTTCGCCGGGTCCACTTTCAGGACTCGGGTCCGACCTTCTCCACCCTTCACCCTACACCCTTCACCGTTTTTAATGCCCGGGCGCCGATGTCCTTCCGGAAATGTTTCCCCTCAAACTGGATCGTGTCGGCCGCCGTGTAGGCTTTTTCCAACGCTTGCTCCAGCGTCTCACCTAAGCCCACGACGCCGAACACCCGGCCGCCCACCGTCAGCAGGCGTTCCCCTTCCTTCTTGGTGCCGGCATGGAAGATCAGGGTCTCGGGCAGGTCCAGCGCCTTCGGCAAGCCGGTGATCTCCCGCCCCATGTCGTACTTGCCGGGATACCCCTGCGAGGCCAGCACCACGCAAGCCGCCGAGCGGGGGTCCCACTCGAGGCGGACCCCATGCAGGCCGCCGCGGGCGGACGCCAGCAGGAGCTCCGCCAAGTCGCTCTTGAGCCGCGGCAGGATCGCCTGCGTCTCCGGGTCGCCGAACCGCACGTTGAATTCCAGAACCTTCGGCCCGTCGGCGGTCAGCATCAGCCCCGCGTACAGGATACCCTGAAACGGCGTCCCCTGCTCCGCCAGCCCTCGAATGACCGGTTCAAAGACACGGCGGCGCACTTCTCCCATCATTGCCGGCGCCACCCTCGGGACCGGGGAATAGGCCCCCATGCCGCCGGTGTTCGGGCCCTGATCGCCGTCAAAAGCTCTCTTGTGGTCCTGCGAGGGCTCCAGCAGGATGAAGTTCGTGCCGTCCACCACCGCCAGGACCGACACCTCTTCTCCCTGCAGGCATTCCTCGATCACCACCTGACTGCCGGCCTCCCCGAACACCTTCTCTTTCAGCATGGCGTTGACGGCCTGCTCCGCCTCTTCCCGGCGGTGGGCAACGACCGCCCCTTTGCCCGCGGCCAAGCCGTCCGCCTTGACCACCACCGGGACCGGACAGCCGGCCAGGTAGTCGAGCGCCTCTTTCGCGTCGCTGAAGACCTGGAACCGGGCGGTCGGGACGCCGAATTTCTCCATCAGCTGTTTGGAGAAGACCTTCGATCCCTCCAGGCGGGCCGCCGCCTTCGTGGGCCCGAAGATCGTGAGCCGCCGCTCCCGGAAGTAGTCGACGATCCCGTTGACCAGCGGGCCCTCCGGCCCGACCACCGTGAGGTCGATGCCGATGGAGGAGGCGAAATCGGCCAGCTCCACCGTCTTGTTGGCCGGGATCGGCAGTCCTTCCGCCAAACCGGACATGCCGGAGTTGCCGGGGGCAGCGAAGATCTTCTTGACGGACGGGCTCTGCGCGAGCTTCCAGACCAGCGCGTGCTCCCTGCCCCCCGCCCCAATGACCAGCACTTTCATTTCAGGACCACCTCCCGCTGTCCGCGGACCGCTTCACCGATGACCCAGTGGGTGAGGCCGTGGCGCTTCAGGGCGGCGCGGACTTTCGGGACGCTCCGGGCCGGCAGGGCCAGCACCATGCCGATCCCCATGTTGAAGGTGCGGTACATCTCCTCCTCGCCGACGCCGGCCGACCGGATCTTCCGGAACACCGCCGGCACCGGCCAGCTCCGCTTGCGCAGGACGGCCGAAATCCCTTCCGGCAGGACGCGAACCAGCTTCTCGCGGAAGGAGCCGCCGGTGATGTGGGCAATGCCCCGCACCGGCGCGCCGCGCCGCAGGAGGTCCAGCACCGGCCGCACGTAGATCCGGGTGGGCTTCAAAAGCTCCTTGGCGTCACGTTTCTGCTCTGAAACGGAAAGGACTTTCTGAACGAGGGAATAGCCGTTGGCGTGAATGCCGTTGGAGGCCAAGCCCAGAAACAGGTCGCCCGGCCGGATCCCCTCGCCGGTCACCACCTTCTTCTTTTCGACGATGCCGACCGCGAAGCCGGCCAGATCGAAATCCCCCGGCTTGTAGAGCAGACCCAGCTGGGCCGTCTCGCCGCCGATGAGCGCGCAGTGGGACTCCACACAACCCCGCACCACGCCCCGCACCACGTTGATCAGCACCTGGGGATCCAGCCGGCCGGCCGCGATGTAGTCGAGGAAGAAGAGGGGCTCGGCACCGGTGCAGAGGATGTCGTTCACATTCATCGCCACCAGATCCACCCCGAGCGGCGTGTACCAGCCGGCCCTTTGCGCAACTTTAAGCTTCGTGCCGACGCCGTCGGCGGAAGAAACCAGGACCGGATCTTTATAGCCGAGCGATTTCAGAGAGAAGAGCCCGCCGAACCCGCCGATGCCGCGCACCAACCCCGGCCGGCGGGTCAACTGGGCCAGCGGCTCAATCGAGCGGATAAACCGGCCCGCGGCGCCGACGTCCACCCCCGCCTTCTTGTAGGTAAAGGAAGCGCCGGTCACTTCGCGGGCTGGTTGACCGGGTGGGCTTCACCGGAGAATTTCCGTTCGAGGATGTACTTGTTCGCTTCCGGCCCGAACGGGAGCGGATACTTGCCGGAGTAGCAGGCGGTGCAGTAGTTCTCCTTGGGGCCGCTCACGGCGCCCAGCATCCCTTCCAGCGAGATGAACCCGAGCGTGTCCACCTCGAGGAAGACCCGGATCTCCTCGAGCGAGTGGGTGCGGGCGATCAGCTCATTCTTGGTCGGAAAATCGATGCCGTAGAAGCAGGGGTGCATGATCGGCGGGCAGGAGACCCGCATGTGGATCTCTCTGGCCCCGGCGTCCCGGATGCTCCTCAAACGGGTCTTGCAGGTGGTGCCCCGCACGATCGAATCGTCCACGACGACGACCCGCTTGCCCTCCAGAGCCGCGGAGACCGGGTTGAACTTCACACGGGCCTGGAAGTCGCGGGTCTGCTGTTTCGGCTGGATGAAGGTGCGGCCGACGTAGTGGTTGCGCATCATGCCGAATTCGAACGGGATGCCGGACTCCAGCGAGTAGCCGAGCGCCGCCGAGTTGCCCGAGTCCGGCACCGGGATCACGACGTCGGCATCGGCCGGGTGCTCGCGCGCGAGTTGGCGCCCCAGCCGCTGGCGCACCTTGTGCACCGAATCGCCGAAGATCGTCGAGTCGGGCCGCGCGAAGTAGACGTGCTCGAAGATGCAGTGGGAGGGCGTCACCGACGGGAACGGCTTCAAACTGCGGAGCCCTTCCCGGTTGATGATCACCACCTCGCCCGGCTCGACCTCCCGGACGAACTTGGCCCCCAGGATGTCCAGCGCGCAGGTCTCGGAGCAAAGGACGGTGGCGTCGCCGAGCGTGCCGATGCAGAGCGGCCGGAACCCGTTCGGGTCCCGCGCGCCGATCAGCTCGTCCTCCCGCAGGATCACGAGCGAGAAGGCGCCGCGCAGTTTCTGCAGGGTGTCGGTGAGGGCCTTTTCGAAGTGGGCATAATCCGGGTCGGCCAGCAGGTGCAGGATCACCTCGGAGTCGATCGTCGTCTGGAAGATGGATCCCCGCGCTTCCAGCTCGTCCCGCAGGACCAGCGCGTTGATCAGGTTCCCGTTGTGGGCGATCGCGATCGGCCCCCGCGAGTACTCCACCTGCAGGGGCTGGGCGTTCTTGAGCAAACTGGAGCCGGTCGTCGAGTAGCGGGTGTGCCCGATCGCCGAGGACCCTTTGAGGAGGGCCAAATCCTCCTCGGCGAAAACCTCCTCCACCAGGCCCATGCCGATGTGCTTGGTCATCCCCTGCCCGTTGGAGGCCACGATGCCAGCCGATTCCTCGCCCCGGTGCTGGAGAGCGAACAGGCCCAGGTAGGCCAGCCGAGCGGCATCCGGATGCCGGTAGATGCCGAAAAGCCCGCAGTGTTCCTTGATCTCGTCGCTCATGACCGTTTCGCCGCCCATTTCACCCCATTCTTAAAGATCTGAAGCCCCATCCCTTCACCTGCCCTTCCCTCCCGGTTCCATCGCGGATGCTGGGTCGCCGCCACGTGCCGCTCCGGGTGCGGCATCAAGCCGAAGATCCGGCCGGAGGGATCGCAGATGCCGGCGATCCCGCTCACCGACCCGTTCGGGTTCCAGGGATAGCCGGCCTGCCGGCCCCCCGCGTCCGTGTATTGGAAAACGATCTGTCCGAAGCCCAGCAGGTGCTCCAGCACCGAGGGGTCTTTCGGGAGGAACTTCCCCTCCGCGTGCGCCACCGGAAGCTCGAACGTGTCATCCATCCCCTGCGTCCAGATGCAGACGTTGAACTCGCCGCTCAAGTAGACCCAGCGGTCTTCGAATTTTCCGGAGTCGTTCCAGGTCAGCGTGGCCTCCGGCGCGGCGTCCAGCTTTCCGGCCGGCAGGAGCCCGGCCTTCACCATCATCTGGAACCCGTTGCAGATGCCGATGACCAGCGTTTCCCGTTCCAGGAATTTTCTCAGCTCATCTCCCAGCCGGCGCTGAAGCTCCAGCGCGAGCAGGCGGCCCGCTCCCAGGTCGTCGCCGTAGCTGAACCCGCCGGGGATCGCCAGGATCTGGTAGCCGTCCAGCGTTTTTGTTTTTTCCCTGAGCTCCTGGACCCAGACCAGCTCCGGCTCGGCCCCGGCCAGCCGGAAGGCGTGCAGGGTTTCCTGGTCGCAGTTCGTCCCCGGCGCTTTGAGAACGGCAACCTTTACCATCCCTTGAACGGTTCCTCCCATGCCCGGCGCAGATTCTCCACGGTCGTCTCCACCACCGGCTTGCCCTCCAGTCCCAGCGCCCGGAAGATCCCCCCCTCCTCGAACTGCCCGATGCATTGCGTCGGGAACCCAGCCATGCTCTTCTCGAAAGCGGCCGCCTTGTCCGGCGCCACCTCCAGCAGGATCCGGCTCGCCGATTCGGAGAACAGGATGAAATCTTCCCGCCCGGCTTCCCCGGCCGCTTGCTTCAAGTCGAGTGTGAGCCCCAGCCCGCCGGCGAAGGCCATCTCCGCCGCCGCCACGCCCAGCCCCCCTTCCGAGCAGTCGTGGGCCGAGGCAACCAGCCCTTGGGCGATCGCTTTGGAGACCGCCCGCAGGAGCTCCGGTCCCTTCTTTAAATCCACTTGGGGCACTCGCCCGCCGGCCGCCCCGAGCAAAGCATAGTACGCGGAGCCGCCCATCTCTTTTCGGGTCGTCCCGGCCAGGTAAAGTTTGTTCCCGTCTTTCTTGGCATCCATCGAGACTGCCTTCCTGGAATCTTCCATAACGGCGATCCCGGAGATCAGCAGGGTGCCGGGGATCTGGATCGATTTCTCGCCGACGCGGTACGAATTGTTCAAGCTGTCCTTGCCGGAGATGAACGGCGTGCCGTATGCCTTCGCGGCATCGTAACAACCAACAGCCGCCCGCGTCAGAGAGCCGAGCACCTCGATGCGCGTGGGATCCCCCCAGCAAAAGTTGTCCAGGATCGCCAGCCGGTCCGGGTCGCCGCCGGCGGACACGGTCTGCCGGACCACCTCGTCCACCGCCAGGGCCGCCATCCAGTACGGGTCCAGGTCGCCGTAGCGGAAATTGATGCCGTTGGAGAGGACCGCTGCCCGGTCCGAATCCAGCCGGGGCCGGAAGACCGCGGCGTCCGCGGGCCCCAAGCCCACCGGCTTCATGACCGAGCCCCCCTGCACCTCGTGATCGTACTGACGGATGATCCATTCTTTACTGCAGGTATCCCACCGGCCGAGCAGTTTCAGCAGGGTTTGCGTGAAATCCCGCGGTGGGGGGATCTCCGGTTCCGCCTCGCCCGGGGCCGTCCACCGTGCCGGCCGGGGCGACTTCGGGAGCCCGTCATGCAGGAACCGCATCGCCAGCTCTCCCACCTTCGTTCCTCTATACAGCAGTTCCAGCCGGCCGGCCGAGGTGAACTCCCCGATCGAGACCGCCTCGACGCCGCGCGAGCGGAAGAGCTCCAGCAGTTTCTGCAGTTTTTCCGGAGAGACCGCCAGCACCACCCGCTCCTGCGACTCCGAGATCCAGATCTCGGCCGGCGTCAGCCCGGCGTATTTAAGGGGTACTTTCTCCAAGTCCACACGCGCGCCGCAGGTCTCCCCCATCTCGCCGACCGCGCTGGAGAGCCCACCCGCCCCGCAGTCGGTCACCGCGGCGAACAATCCTTGGTCGCGCGCCTCCAACAGGGCATCGGTCAATTTCTTTTCGGTCACCGGGTCGCCGATCTGCACCGCGGTGGAGGAGATCACCTCCGACTCGCTGGTCAGCGACAGGGAGGAGAAGGTGGCGCCGTGGATGCCGTCCCGGCCGGTCCGGCCGCCGGCCACCACGACCGCCATCCCTGAGTCCACCCGCTTCTCCACCTTGCCTGCCGGCAGAAGCCCGACGCTGCCGCAGTAGACCAAGGGGTTTCCGACGAACCGCTCATCGAACAGCACGGCGCCGTTCACGGTGGGGATCCCCATCTTGTTGCCGTAATCCTTGACGCCGGCCACGACCCCCTTGATCAGCCGGCGCGGGCTTAAAACACCCGGCGGAACCTGATCGGCCGGGAAATCCGGCGGCGGGAAACAAAAGACATCGGTCGAGGCGACCGGCTTGGCCCCCAGCCCGGTGCCGAGGATATCCCGGATCACGCCGCCGATCCCGGTGGAAGCGCCGCCGAACGGCTCCAGCGCAGAGGGGTGGTTGTGCGTCTCCACCTTGAAGCAGAGGTGGTACTTGTCGTCGAAGCCGATGACGCCGGAGTTGTCGGTGAAGACCGACACGCACCATGGTCTCGCCAGCTCCTCGGTCGCCCGGACGATCGTCTCTTTGAGCAGGTTCTGGAACGTTTTCTTGGTGGTCTTGCCGCCGATCTCCTCGGTGTAGACGATCGTGCCGCGAAGGGTCTTGTGCTTGCAGTGCTCCGACCAGGTCTGCGCGATGGTCTCCAGCTCGATCAACGCCGGCTCCCGCCCTTCCTGGCGGAAGTAATGCTGCACCGCCTGCATCTCTTCCAGGTTCAGCGAGAGCTGATGGTCCAGCGACACCCTCTGCAGGACCGTATCGCTGGCCTGCAGGAGATGGACCGTCTCGATCGCCATCGCGGCCGGCTGAGGGACGGCGAACAGCTTGGCCAGCGTTTGCGGGGTGACCACCTGCTGGATCGTGCCGTTCACCAGCAGTTTGTCGGTGAGGCGGCTGAGCCCCTCGGCATCCAGCGATCCGGCCAGCGTGTACTCCTTGGCGGTGTGAACCGCACGGATCCCTTCGACCCCTAAGTCCTTCGCCCCCTTGAGGACCGAATCCTCCACCGGGTCCCGCACGCCGGGACGGTAGGCCACCTCGATCCTCTTGTCATTCCGCACAAACGAAGTGAGAGAGGCATGCTCGCATTCTTCCACCACCGGGTCGGTGAGCAGTTCGGAAGAAACTTTTTTGACCTCCTGATCGGTCAAGCTCCCGCGCAGGTAGTAGACGCGGGCGATGGAGACCCGCTCAAGGCCGCGGATACCCAGATCGGCGGCGTCCGCCTTCACCCCCTCGGCCTCCGCGTCCAGCAGTCCCTCCCGCAGGCGGACCGCGAAGCGCCAAATGCTTTCCGTCGCCGAAGCGGTCGCCATCTACAGCCCCACTCTCTTAAAGATCGTTTTCACGTGCTTCACATGCCGCTTCAGGTCGAAACAGCCGGCCAGCTCCCTGGCGCTCAGCAGTCGCCGGACCTGCGGGTCTTTGCTCAATAGATGGAAGAACTCTCCCTTGCCGGCCCAAGCGGCCAGCGCGCTCTTCTGAACGATCTTGTAGGCGGCCGGGCGCACCAGCCCCTTACGCATCAGGGCCAGCAGGACTGACTCGGAAAAGATGAGCCCCCGGGTCAGCTCCAGGTTCCGGCGCATGTTCTGGGGGTAAATCTTCATCCCCTTCAGGATCCGGGTCATCTCCAGGATCATGTAGTCCAAGGTGATTGCCGAGTCCGGCAGGATGACCCGCTCCACCGAGGAGTGGGAGATGTCCCGCTCGTGCCACAAGGCCATGTTCTCCAACGAAGCCGACGCGTAACTGCGCAGGAGCCGGGCCATCCCGGCCACTCGCTCGCAGGAAACGGGATTCCGCTTGTGCGGCATCGCCGAGGAGCCGGTCTGCCCCTCGCCGAACGGCTCCTCCGCCTCCAACACTTCGGTCCTCTGCAGGTGGCGGATCTCGGTCGCGAAGCGCTCGAGCATCCCGCCGATGATTGCCAACCGGCAGACCAGGACCGCGTACCCGTCGCGCGGGACAATTTGGGTGGAGATTGGCGCCGGCACGATCCCCAGTTTCCGGCAGATGTACTTTTCGACGAAGGGGTCCAGGTGAGCGTACGTCCCGACGGCGCCGGAGACCTTTCCGACGGCGACCGCGCCCCTCGCCAGCCGCAGGACGTTCACCGCCCGAGTCAACTCCGAATAGAAGACCGCCAGCTTCAAGCCCCAGGTGGTCGGCTCCGCGTGCACGCCGTGCGTCCGGCCGATGCAAAGCACGTCCCGGTGTTTCCGGGCCAGTTTGCCGGCCAGTTTCCGCAGGGCCTCGAGGTCTTCTAGAAGGAGGTCCGTCGCCTCAGCCAGCTGAACGGCGGTGGCGGTATCCAGCACGTCGCTGGAGGTGAGACCCAGATGGAGGTACTGCGCGTCCTTCCCTAAATGGGAAGCCAGCTCGCCGAGGAAGGCGACCACGTCGTGCCGGGTCTCTTTCTCCCGGCGGTCCACCTGCCCCGTGTCCAATTTGGCCCGGCGCCGGATGCGGCGGACCGCGGCCGGGGGAACACGGCCCAGCTTGGAAAGGGCCTCACACGCGAGGAGCTCCACTTCCAGCATCTTTTGGAAGCGCGCTTCCTGCGTCCAGATCCGGCCCATGCGTGGAGGGATGTAGCGGGAAATCATCGGGGAACCTTCATTATATCAGAGTTACCGGAACTTTTCAGAGAGGGCGGATCAGGTAGCCGGCGTGGGTGACGTAGACCCCCCACCGCTTCCCCGGCTGGACCGGCACGTAGGCGGCGCTCCCGTAGACGGCATCCACCCACGGGAGGGAGACGCCCCAGCGGCGCAGACAGCGCCAGAAGAGGTTCGTGCCTCCGTTCAAGTCGTAGGCGCTCCGGGGCTTCTCCAACTCATCCTTCGCCTGGTCGTACCGGGAATTCAAGCGGGTCAATTTGTGCAGGCGCTTGGCGCCCAGGAAGACCGCCCACGGCTTCCACTTGAGGAGGTCCCCACCGATGCTCCACTGGTCGCCCGTCATCGGGAATTTTTCCCGCCGGGCAGGGACGCCGTGTTCCATCTGCGTCACTTGGAGCAGAAATTTGTAGCGGGCATCCGCCGGGGCCGGCTCGCACTGCACCACCGCCACGAGCTCCTCGTCCAGGAAAACGCGGAACGACCGCAGGCCGGCCCACACGGCGAGCCCGGCGATCAGCGCGAGGAGGAGCGACAGGCGGACGAGGATCTTCATCCGCCGAGGTAGGCCCGCTTGACCGCCGGGTCCTGACGCAGGTTTTCGGCCGGGCCGTGCAGGACCACCCGGCCGGTTTCCAAAACGTACGCCTCGGAGGCCACCTGCAGGGCCTGGTAGGCGTTCTGCTCGACGAGCAGGATGGTCATGCCGTGCTGATGGATCTGCCGGATCACGTCGAAGAGCTCGTTGACCAGCTTGGGAGCCAGCCCCAAAGACGGCTCATCCAGCAGAAGCAGTTTGGGCCTGGCCATGAGCCCCCGGCCCAGGGCCAGCATCTGCTGTTCGCCGCCGGAGAGGGTCCCCGCCAATTGGAGCGTCCTCTTGCGCAGGACCGGGAACATGCTCAGCACCCACTCGAGGTCCTTCTCCATGCCGGCCCGGTCCGACCGGAGCGTCCCGCCGATCAGGAGGTTCTCCTTCACGGTCATCCGGGGGAAAACCCGCCGCCCCTCGGGGATCTGCGTCAGCCCAAGCCCAACCCTTTGCTCCGGCGGGAGGGCCGTGATCTCCCGCCCTTCCCAGCGGATGCTCCCGCCCGATGCCGGCACGATGCCGGAGAGGGCCATCAGCGTGGTGCTCTTGCCCGCTCCGTTGGCCCCGATCAGCGCCACGATCTCACCGCGCCGGACCTTGAGCGAGATCCCCTTGAGCACCTCGACCGATCCGTAGCGGGCATGGAGACCGACGGCCTCCAGCAGGAGGTCATCCGGCGGCACGCCGGCCCGCTCCAAGATACGCCTCGATCACCTGGGGGTCCTCCTGGACCGCCGCCGGGACTCCCTCGGCGATCTTCGCCCCGTAGTCCAGCACCACGACCCAGTCCGACACCGGCATCACCACCTTCATGTCATGCTCAATCAGCAGGATCGTCAGCCCCTCCTGCCGGAGCCCCCGCAGGAATTCCATCAGGGATTCTTTCTCCTGGTGGGTCAGCCCGGCCGCCGGCTCGTCCAGCAAAAGCAGTTCGGGATCCGAGGCCAGCGCGCGGGCCAACTCCACGCGCCTCTGCTGGCCGTAGGAGAGGGTGTCGGCCGGGCGGCCGGCCGCGTCTCCCAAACCCAGCCGTTCCAGCAGGCGCAGGGCCCGGTCATGCGCCCAGTGCTCCTCCTGCCGGGCCCGGCGGCGCCAGGGCCAGACCGCTTCGAGCAGGCCGGCCTGGGTCCGCACGTGGGTTCCGATCATCACGTTCTCCATCACCGACATGCCGTGGAACAGCCGGATGTTCTGGAAGGTGCGGGCGATCCCCATCCGCGCCACTTCGTGGGGAACCGATCCGGAGAGGAGTTCCTCCCGCCCGCCGGAGTAGAGCCGGATGGCCCCTTCCTCCGGCCGGAGCACGCCGCTGATGCAGTTGAACAGCGTCGTCTTGCCGGCGCCGTTGGGGCCGATCAAGCTGACGATGCTTCCGCGGCGGACCTCGAAACTCACCTGGGCCAGCGCCACCAGCCCGCCGAACCGCTTGGTCACCCCATCCACCCAAAGTTGTGCTTGGCTCATCGGGAACCAAACAGTCCCTGCGGACGCACCCGCATCAGTCCAATCATCACCAGGCCGAACAACAGCATCCGGTAAGTGGAAAACTCCCGCAGGAGTTCCGGCGCCACGCTTAAGAGGACCGCGCCGCAGACGGCGCCGGCCGCCGAGCCGAGGCCGCCCAGAATCACCATCGCGAGGATCATCACCGACTGGATGAAATCGAAGGTGTCCGGCGTGACGGTCCCCTGCTTCGCGGCGAAGACGCACCCTGCCAATCCCGCGACCCAGCCGCCGAGTGAGAGCGCCAGCAGTTTCATCCGCAGGGCATCCACCCCCAGACAGCCGGCGGCCAGTTCGTCCTCCCGAACCGCCACCCAGGCCAGCCCGATGCGGGACCTGCGCAGGCGGACGCAGGCCCACGCGGTCGCCGCCGCCAACAGGACCAACAGCCAATAGTAAGGCCGGGCCTCCACGCCGAACCGGACCGGGCCGAACGCCGGGTGGGCGATCCCCATCAAACCGTTCGGGCCGCCGGTCCATTGGTCTAGGTTCGTGACGACCACCCGCACGATCTCGCCGAAGCCGAGCGTCACGATGGCCAGGTAATCGCCGCGCACCCGGATCGCCGGCAGACCCAGCAGGACCGCCGCCAGCCCGGCGATCAGCCCGGCGGCCGGCAGGCCGGCCCAGAACGGCCAGCCGAAATGAAGGTTCAGCAGGGCGTAGCTGTACGCGCCGACCGCGAAGAAGGCGGCGTAGCCGAGATGAAGCAGGCCGGCATACCCAACGATGATGTTCAGCCCCAGCGCCAGCAGGGCGTAGAGGGCGGCAGTGGAAAGGATCTCGGTGTGGTAGGAGTTGGAATCGACCAGCGGAAGCGCCAGCAAAAGCAGAAGGAGCGCCCCCTTCTTCATCATGCCCGCTCGGCCAGCCGCTCCCCGAGCAGGCCGTGCGGCCGGAACAACAGGACCAGGATCAGCACCGCGAAGGCCACCACGTTCTTCCACTGCGCGGAGACGTAGCCGGCGCCGAGGCCCTCCATCAGTCCCAGCAGGAGCCCGCCCAGCATCGCCCCCGGCAGGTTGCCGATCCCGCCCAGCACCGCCGCCGTGAAGGCCTTGAGCCCCGTGAGGTAGCCGTCATGGAAGTTGATCGTGGAGTAATGGACGCCGAACAGGACGCCCCCGACCCCGGCCAGCGCCGAGCCGATGGCGAACGTCGTCGCGATCACCCGGTCCACCGGGATGCCCATCAGCCGGGCGGCCAGCGGGTCCTGCGCGACCGCCCGCATACTGCGGCCCAGCTTCGTCCCGTAGACCATTCCCTGGAGACCAAGCATCAGAAGGAAGCTGACCGCGAAGATGACCCCCTGCATCGGGGTGACCACCGCTCCTCCCGCCCCGCCCCAGTGCCGGACCGAAAGGGTTTCCGGCACGTAGCGGTCCTGGGCGCCGTAGCCCAGCATCACGGCGTTCTGCAGGAAGAAGGAGAGGCCGATCGCGGTGATCAGCACGGAGAGTTTCGGGGCGGCCCGCAGGGGCCGGTAGGCAACCCGCTCCATCATGAGACCCAGCAGACAGCAGGCGACGGCCGCCGCCGCCATCGCGGCCGTCAGCCAAAGCACACCCCCCGATCCCGGCCCGGCCATCAGCAAAACCGTCATCCCCACGTAGGCGCCGATCATGAAAACCTCTCCGTGGGCGAAATTGATCATCTGGAGGATGCCGTAGACCATCGTGTAGCCGAGCGCGATGAGGGCGTAGACCGCCCCGATGGTGAGACCGTTGAGGATCTGCTGGAGGAGGATCACCCTTCCGTGGCTTCAACGAACTGGAACTTGCCCTGCTGGATGGTGTAGACGCCGATCGTCCGCAAGCTGGTGTCTCCCTTGGAATCGAAGGCGTGGACGCCGAGGATGCCGGAGTAACTGCCCATCCCCTTCATCGCGGCCAGCACCGCGGCCCGGTCCTTGCGCCCGGCCCGGCGGACCGCTTCAAGCGCGATCCGGGTCGCTTCGTAGGCATACCAGGAGTAAGCGCCCAGTTTTCCGTAGCGGGTCTCGAACTCCCGCACGAACTGCTGCGCGGTCGGCAGGTTCCGGATGTCCCCGCCGAGCGTGGTCAGGTACATCCCCTCCGACGCTTCCGGAGTGGCCAGCTCGATCAGCGCCGGCTCAAAGAGCCCATCCCCGCCGAGGAACTTCCCTTGGAGCCCTAAGTTCTGCTTTTGCTTCAAAAGGAGGGCCGCTTCCGGGAACATCCCGGCGAAATAGATGAGGTCGGGGTTCAATCCCTTGATCTTGGTGAGGACCGGCGTGAAATCCTTCTCTCCCTGCGTGATCCCCTCATGCCCCAGGATCTCCACTCCGAGCCCCTTGGCCGCGGCCAGGAATTCGTTCGCCAGCCCGCGGCCGTACGTGGTCATGTCGTCCAGCACGAAGATCTTCTTGGCCCCGAGTTTCTGGAACGCGAAGCGGGCGCCGGCCGGCCCCTGCAGGTCATCGGTCGGGCAGATCCGGTAGAAGGTGTCGAACCCTTGTCGGGAGATTTCGGGATTGGAGGAGACCGGGCAGAGGTGCAGGAGCCGGGCCTCGTAATAGATGGCGGAGGCCGGCTTGGTACAGCTGGAGTTCAGGTGCCCGACCACCGCCAGCACATCGGCGTCGGCCGCCAGCCGCTTGGCCGCCGCGACCGCCTGCGCCGGACTGCGGGAATCGTCCAGCTCGGACAGCTCCACCTTGTACCCCGGGAGGATCTCGCCGGCTTGTCTCGCCTGCTCGATCGCCAGCTGGGCCCCCCGCAGCATATCGGTACCGTGGGCGGCCTGGTCACCGGTCAGCGGGGCCACGAACCCGATCTTAACGACCGGCTCCCCCTTGCCGCACCCGGCCAGAGAGATCAAGGAAAGGAAGAGGATCGCGAGTCGGAACGGATTTCTCATTTCAACCGCCGTTTATCATACAACAAACCGTGCGGGATTATACACCTTCCCCTCCGCCTGTTTTCCTATCGGGCGTCCCTTGTTGTATTCTATCTTCGTGACGAAACCCCGCAAAATCATCAAAGACACCGGCACCATGATGTTCATGGAGCTGGGGATCAATCTCTCCGATGCCCTGATCTCCATCCTGCTGGCCTGGTATCTGGGCCCGGCAGGGTTCGGCATCATGGCCTTCGCCATGTCGTTCGCTGGACTTTACGGCGTGATCCCCGGCTTCGGCATGGGCGCCTGGATCACGCGGGACCTGGCCCGTGAGCCGGACAAAATGAACCTCTTCTTGAGCAACGGCCTCCTGGTCAAACTTTTCCTGGCCTTGTGCACGCTGGCCCTCATTTTCGGTTCCTCAGTCTTCCTGCACCACACCCCTTACCGCACCCTGCTGGTCCTGTTCGCGGCCCTGCTGATGATTTTCGAGACCAACACCAATTTCGTGTTGTCGGTATTCCAGGGGTACCAGCAAATGACCCTCGTGGCGGTCGTCAATCTGGCCCAGCGCGCGGTCTGGGTGGTTTCCGCCCTGGTGATCGTCCTCTTACTGCACGGCGGCATCGCGATGCTGTTGGGGACCCGGGCCGTCCTCTATGGGATTGGGTTCCTGGTTTCGATCTTCCTGGTTGAGAAACGGCTTGAGAAAATCCGCTGGGAGTTCGATTTCGAGTTCATCAAGCGCATGATGAAGACTTCCCTGCCCTTCGCCCTGTTCCGGATCTTCGGCGGGATTTACACGGACCTAGACACGGTCATGCTCTCCAGCATGCGCGGGGACATCATGACCGGCTGGTACGCGGCCGGCTACAAGGTCCTCCGGGTGTTCAGCTTCATCCCCGGCGGCGTGTTCCAGGCGATCCTGCCGGCCTTCACGAAGCTTGCCCGCGAGTCGCGCGACGGCATGATCAGGACGCTGGAGCGCAGTATTAAATTCCTGCTCATCTTCGTGCTCCCCATCTGCGCCGGGACGAGCATCCTCGCTCCCGTCTTTACGGGATTGATTTACGGCCCGAAATTCGCGGGAGCAGGCGCCGCCCTGCGCATCCTGATCTGGTCGCTCCTCTTTACGTTCCTCAACAGCGCGCTGAACGCCAGCATCGCGGCCGTCGACCAGGAGCGGCGCGGAAGCGGGATCTTGTTCCTGGGACTGGCCTGCAGCGCGCTGAGCAACCTCATCGTCATCCCGCTGTGGGGTTTTGTCGGCGCGGCGATGACCACCCTCTTCGCCGAGGCCCTGGTCTTTGGGCTCCAGACCCGGCTGGTGGCGAAAAAGATTCCGGGGCTCCGCGTCTGGCGGTACGCGGGGAAACCGTTCTTAGCAATGCTGGCGATGGCGGCGGCCACCTGGCTGCTGCGGCACCAAAACATTCTCCTGGCCGTGCCAGTCGGCGGGGTGGTTTACCTGGCGGCCTTGATCGGTTTAAGAACCATCGACCCCGACGAGTGGGTCCTGCTGAGGAAGATGTTCATCGACCGCTTCAAGGCGGGGAAACCTTACCAACGCGCGGGTTTGTAATCCTTCAGGAATTGGCCCCACACATGCTGGCCGGTCAGGAACCCCGAAAAGATCGGGTCGCAGATCCGCGCCGCGGCGTCCACGTAGTCCAGCGGCGGGTAAAAATCATGGACCTCGCGCTTGCGCTCCGCCAGCTCCACGGGGTCTTCATCGGTGATCCATCCGGTGTCCACGCTGTTCATGTGGATGCCGTCTTTGATGTAATCCTCGGCCGACGTGCGCGTCATCATGTTGAGGGCCGCCTTGGCCATGTTCGTGTGGGGGTGCTTGTCCGTCTTGCACGCGCGGTAAAACTGCCCCTCCATCGCCGAAACGTTGACGATGTGCTTGTCCCGGGACGGGACCTTCAGCATCAGGGGCTTCAGCCGCGCGTTGAGGACGAAAGGGGCCACCGCGTTCACCAGGTGCACCTCGAGAAGCTCCGTGGCCGACACCTCGGCCAGCGGCAGACGCCAGCTGTTGATCTTCCGCAAGTCCACCTGCTGTAAGTCGGCGTCCAGCTGGCCGGCGGGAAAGAGCTGGCTATCGCGTTTGCCTTCCCCGTCGAGCAAAGGCAGCTGCGAGAGCTGGGCCGAATCCCGCACCCCGTTGCGCGCCCGGGGGCTCCGTCGGCGCAGGGTCTCGTGCTCCTCCAGCACCCGGCGGGCGGCGGGAGGCAGGGCCTCCAGCGGGCCGGTTTCCCCCTCGATGAGGTGCCGGTAGAAATCCGGCGGGCGGCGCACGGTCTGGCAGGCGTTGTTCAGGATGAAGTCGAGGCGGCCGGTCACCGTCTTCAGGTGCGCCGCGAAGAGCTCGACGCTCGGCGTGTGGCGCAGGTCGAGCCCGTACACCTGCAGGCGGTCCCTCCACCGCTCAAAGTCCGGCTCCTTGGCGTAGCGCGCCACCGCGTCCTTCGGGAACCGGGTCAGTGCGATCACCCTCGCCCCGGCCCGCAGCAGCATCATGGCGGCCTGGTACCCGATCTTCACGCGGGCCCCGGTGACCAGCGCGACGCGCCCGGAAAGGTCGGCCGTTTGAAGGCGCTTCTTCCAGTTGAACTCCGCGCAGGCCGGGCAGAGCAGATCGTAGAAGAAATGGACCTTCCGGTAGGGATATTTGCAGATGTAGCAGTCCAGCGGCTCCTGCAGTTCGACCGGCTCGAGGGGCTCTTGGGTCTGAGGCGGCGGCCCGGGCAGAGGCGTCGCGTAGACCAGCTGCAACCTCTGCCGGCGGATCCCCGTCCCGGCCAGCACGCGCTGGTCGGCCGCGCGCAGTGCTTTGCGCTCTTTTTGCCGCTTGCGGCGCCGCGCGCTCCACAGCACCTGCTGGTCCACCCGGTCGGGCTTCGACGCCTGCCCGGCCGCCGTGAGCAGACGAACCCTCAGATCATTCGGCAGTTCGGCCAGCAGACCGCGGTCCGCCCTAATCGCCTCCAGCAGCTCGATACTGCCCGCCGCGAGCGCCTCCAAAGTCTTGGCATCCATCAGTGAGAGAGAAAATCCTCGGCGCCTTTGCGGATCTGCTCCTGGGTCAGGTCCCGCGCGTGCGTGGCGATCATCCACGAGTAGCCGAACGGGTCCCGGATCGCCCCCGCTCGATACCCTTCCGGAATGGGTTTAGACATGGCTCTTCTCCTCTGAACGGGTTTCTGGAAACTGACCGCTGTCTCTTCCCATGATCGCAATCCTTGCTAAAAGGTACGATGTGGTGGATTCAGCCCCTTGATTGAGATTAATATGCCCTTCCCCGACGCCGTCATAACATCCGCCGGTGGCCCTGTCGTAAACCACTTGCTCCAGACTGTTGTCTCCTAAGAACCAGTTAAAAGCTTCATACATCCGTTCTCTGTAAGCGGCCTTCCCGGTGACCCGAGTGGCCGTGGCAAGAGCACACACCATCGCGGAGGCGTCCTCCGGCTGCTGGTCAAAGTAGCGGCGCTCTCCCATTTTATGATGCCAGCCGTCTTGGCCGATCGGCACGTAGATTCCGCCGACGAACGTCTGCCGGATCAGGAAATCCAGCGTCTTGGTGCCGATCTCCAGGTACTCGCTGTTGCCGGTCTGCTGATGCCCCAAGAGAAGGGCTTCCGGGAAAACCGCGTTCGAATAAGTCAGGTAATTTTCAAACCACGGCCATTCCTCGGAAGACACGCCGCGATAAAGCGAAACCAGCCGGTCGCAATGCCGAATCAGGGCCCCGTTTAAATCATCGCCGCCGACCGGCTCCTTCGCTTTTAAAAGGAGGCAGAGGCCCTTGACGTAAAAAGCGGCGGCCCTGGGCGATTCGAACATCCTATATTTCCCTGTCCTCTTCCTGAACAGGGAGAGCGCCTTATCCCTCATCCTTTCGGGCAGGACCTCGGACGCGGCGGCAACCGCCAATGCCCACAGGGTCCGGCCGTTCGCGTCCTCAAGGTTCTCATTTCGATTCAGCTTACTGTCGATCGTCCTGTCGGACTTCACGTAATTTCCAAAGAGGCCGTCCTCTCCCAACACGTATTCGATGAAGCGCAAATAGATCTCGGCGCGCTTGAGCAGTCCCTTTTGCTTGCCGCTGGAGCACAGACAGGCAACGATCAGGGCGCGCGCGTTGTCATCCACCGTATAGCCCGACGCGATGTCCGGCAAAGAGAGTTGGGAGAATTGGATGATTCCGAAATCGTCGGTCAAGCGGAACATGTGGTTCAGGTTGATGCGGGGGATCTTTTTGTACTTGCTGACTTCGGCAAGTTCGCCGGAATATTCCGAGAACAGCTTCGAATACTCGAGCGCGACGTTGTCCCAGGTCATGTTGCGCGTTCTGAAATAGGCGTTCTTCCCGAATTGCTCCCTCCGGAGGGGGTCTTTCAAAAGCATCGTGAGCGCCTCGGCATAAGAATCCGGGTCCCTGAAATTGACCAGCAATCCGGATTCCGGAGTGATGATCTCCCTGGCTTGCGCGAAAGGCGTGGAAATGACCGGCCTCCCGGATCCCAGCGCGTAAGAGAGCGTCCCTGAAACGGCCTGGTTCGGATCCAGAGAGGTGGAGATGTAGATGTCGGCGGCCCGCAAAAACTGAAGCAGGCTGTCTAAAGAAACGTATTCGTTATAAAAGCTCACGTGGGAGGAAAGGCCGAGATCGCGGACCTTCTGAATCAGCAAGTTGCGGTAGCTTTCGCCTTCTTCTTTCAAGACATTCGGGTGAGTCACGCCCAAAACGATGTACGTCAGGTCCGGAGTCGCCTTCATGACTTTGGGCAGCGCCTCGAGGACATATTCGAGCCCTTTGCCGCGGCTCAGAAACCCGAAGGTCAACAGGATGACCTTTTCTGAGAGCCCTAAAACGGCCTTGGCTTTCGCGCTGGAGCTGTAGGGCGCGGCGTGGATCCCGTGCGGGATCACAGAGATCTTTTTTTCGTCGAGTCCGTATTCGCGGACCAGTATTTCGCGCGAGAGATTCGTCATCGCCGTCACACCGCTCGCTGTTTCGGCGATCGAACGGACGACGCGATGGAGCTCGGCGTTCGGCGAAGGAAGAACGCTGTGGAAAGTCACGATGGACGGCTTTTTGAGCGCCCCCAAAAAGGAAAGGATGTTTAAGCCGTACCCGCCCCCGAAGAGGCCAAACTCATGCTGGATATTGACCAGCTTGACGTCGTCCATCCCATTGATGCTTTCGGCGGTCCGGAGATAATCCCGCTCGGAATGCGGATCGATCTGAAAAAGCACTTGTCGCGGGTAGTGGTAGCGCGAGACGGCATCGGTGTTGACCGCGGCGATTCTTGACTCGACGACGGATTCGAGCAAGTCATCCATGGCTTCCGTAAGATCCGCGGTAAAGGTCGCGATGCCGCACTCCCTGGGCGGAAAGCTGGATAAATAAACAATTTTCACGGGTTATTTTTCAATTCGCTCACAAGCTCTTCGAGATCGACGGACTTTGCCGCGATGAGCTTGTCCGCCGCCCCATAATAAAGAGTAAGGCGGCCCTCTTTGACCACGGCGCCTGTGGGGAAGACGACGTTGTTTACATCGCCCTGTTTTTCCCACGGTTCGGCCGGGGAAAACAGGGGTTTTTTAAACCGGCCGATGACCTTCGTTGGATCCGCCCGGTCGAGGAGCGCCGCCGCCGCGTGGTAAGTCCTGCCGCGGCGCAAGTCCTCCACGGCGTGATAAATCAACAGCCACCCGTCTTTCGTCTCAATGGGCGGGCATCCGCCCCCGATGTTCCTGCTTTCAAACCTGTACTCGGGATCGAGCAGGACGTAATCGCTCAAATTCCTGAGATAGTCCCTCCAATAATCATCGGTCAGCTGTTTGAAATCGTCGAAATAGATGACCTGGATCCCCGGAAGCACGCGGTGGACCAGCGCGAACCGATTGTTGATTTTTTTCGGGAAGATGAACGCGTCCTTCTCCCACAACAGGATGTCGTCACCCTGCCTGTCCCGAATGTAAGAATCAAAGAAGAAATACCTCTCGATCATCTTGGCTTTCGAAAAACCAAAGAGATGGGCGGCCTCGGCATAGGTGATCCGCGGGGAAATAACCCCCCGCTTGGTGAAGCGGATCAGGTCGGTGCTTGTCGCGTAAGCGAACAGGGCATTTTTCCCGTCGTAAACGGTATAAAACAGATAATAAACGCCGTCCAGGAAGACGATTCGGGGGTCCTCGACCCCCATCTTTTCGTAATCGTATTCGGGAAAGAGAACCGGCTTGTCCGACCTCTGAACAACCTTGTTGCCTTCCAGCTGGCAGTATCCGATCGAGGAAACCAGATCTCCCCGCCGGACGGCCCTGTAAAACATGTGGGTGACGCCGCCGATCTCGATGCAGGCGGGATTTAAGACCGCCTGATTATCAAATCCGTTTCCCGAGCTCTCAAGGATGATGCCTTCGTTTTTGACGTTGATCATTTACCCTCGTTTTTATTCCTGTTTTTCCGGGGGGCGCCAAATGCTCTTTGGCTTCTCGGAAGCATCTCCGATTCCCCATAGTGTGTAGCGGCCCGCTCAACGTAAATCACCCGGTTCTTAACGTCTATGCTGTAAACGATCCGATGCTTGTAGGTCAACCGACAGGAATAGCTGCCCGTTAAATCGCCAACCAGCTTCTTCCCCTGAACAGGATCGCGGGCAATCATTTCGGTCAGGATCTCATAAAGATTACGTCGAAGCTGAGGCGTCAGCTTCCTGACGTCCTTCTCCGCCCTGCGGGTGAACCGGGGCTTTGGGACTCTCTGCTGCTTTAGGCCAATTGGCCCACCCTGCTGTTGTCCAAGACGGGCTTCGGCGGCGGGAGTTTTGTGGGGTTGCCGTTGGGGAGCTGGACTTTCCCGACCAGGCCGATCCGGGCGAACAGGCGGATCGTCAGATACGTAATGTCGAATTCCCACCAACGGAGGCCGTGAGCAGCCGACGTCGGGTAAGCGTGGTGGTTATTGTGCCAGCCGTCGCCATACGTCAACAGCGCAAGGCAAAGGTTGTTCCTCGAACCCTCGCCCGTCTCGTAATTCCGGTAACCCCAGAGGTGACACGCGGAATTCACCAGCCAGGCGCAGTGCCAGGTAAACACGATCCGGACGAAGACCCCCCAGATCACGAAAGACCACCCGCCCCAAAAGAGCAACAGAAGTCCGAGCGCGAATTGGAGAATGATATTTTTCTGGCTGATGAAGCGGTGCACCGGGTCGTTGGCGATCTCGGGCACGTAGCGCCAGTGGTCGGTCGGGTGGTCGAGCACCTCGTCATAGGCCAAAAGCCAGCCCATATGCGCCCACCAAAAACCGCGGGTCGGGCTGTGGGGGTCCTGCGGGCGGTCCGAGAAAGCGTGATGGACACGGTGGGTGGCAACCCATTTCATCGGGCCGCCCTGGGCGGCCAGCGCGCCGCACAAGCTGAGGAAATATTCGAGCCCTCTCGTCGTCTTGAAGCTTCGGTGGGTCAACAGGCGGTGGTAGCCGAGCGTAACGCCAAGCCCGAGCGTGACCCAGCTGAGGAACAGGAAGACCGCGAAGGCCCGCCCGGTGAACGTCATCGGAGCGAAGAGCAACCCGAGATGCATCGCGGTGATGCCGACCAGCGTAGGCCATTTCAGGATGAATTTCTGCATGGCAATTATGCTAACACGGCTGGAGGTGCTCTTTCAGGAAGAGGATCGTCCTCTGCTCGGTCCAGGAGCCGGGGCGGCCGGGCCAGAAACCGGTCAAAAACCCGACATGCCCTCCGTTCGCCGTGAATTCGGCGGTCAAGAAACGGTTGGCAGCCACCTCGGACACCGGAAGATAGCCGCCCGGGAAAAACGGATCGTCTTTGGCGCTGATCAGCAGTGCCGGCCGCCGGATCCCGGCAAGAAAATGGATCGAGCTGGAATGGCTCCAGTAGTCATTCGCGTCCCGGAAGCCATGCACCGGCGCGGTCACCAAATCGTCGAACTCGGCCAGCGTTTGAGCGGCGTCGAGCTTCTTCTCATCCACGAAACCAGGGTAGGTCTTCAGCTTGTCCTTCACCTTCACCTTCATGCTCTTGACGATCCCTTTCATGTAGAACCGGGCGAACCCGCGCTCCAACGTGTGAGCCGAACGGGCCAAATCAAACGGCGTGGAAATCGCCACCCCGGCCCGCACCGCGGCCGGAAGGTTCTCTCCCTGTTCACCGAGGTATTTCAAGAGAATGTTCGCGCCAAGCGAAGCCCCGGCGATGACGATGGGGCTGCCCGGGTTTTCGGCCGAGATTTTCTGGACAATCCAAGTCAGATCGGAGGTTTCCCCGCCATGGTAAGACCGCAGCAGCCGGTTCGGCTCCCCACTGCAGGAACGGTAATTTACGCCAAGCCCCCGCCACCCTTCCGCCGCGGCCGCTGCAAGGAGACTGACGACGTATTTCGAGCGGGAGGATCCCTCCAGGCCGTGGAGCACGATCAAGATCGGCGCGCCGGAGGAGCCGGGCAGCCAATCGACGTCGATGAAGTCGCCGTCCGGCGTCTCCCAGCGCTGGCGCTCGAGCTTAACGGGCGGGACCGGGCGGAGCAACGCCCCGAGGATGGTCTGTTGGTTGGCGCCGCGGCACCACCAAGCCGGCTGAAATGGAACGCGGCCATCCGCCGACGTCTCTTTCAGCGCCGCGCAACCACCCATTGCCTCGAACAGCATGAGGATTGCCGCTATCCGTTTACCTTCCCATCTCATTTTCACGTAAATACATTATGGCGGAGCCGGAGGAAAAGCGAGGAAATCCTGGCTTTCGTGGCTTCGAACTACATCCTCAAAGACGCGGACGAGACAGCATCGGACAACCCGAACAAAAAAGCCGCGATTCATCATCTAAATCGGGGCTTGAGGAAAGGATGGATTCGCGCTACTTCTGTTTGGCGACTTTCTTCCCAGCGCGCCGCAGGGGCGCACCCGAGCTGTCCCTTCTTTTCTCTCCCTTACGCAGACGCGACGTGAGCGACCGCATTTTCCGTTTCCACAACGCCGGAATCTGATTCATGGATTCTCCTTTTCAAGCCATTCAACGCTGCTCCCATCTTAACGCTTTCCCTCAACCCGGCATTGAGACATTCCCGGCTATCCCCAGAAGCGCCAATAGCCGGATCGTCAGGTAGGTCAGGTCCAGCTCCCACCAGCGCAGGCCATGGCAGGCCGAGCGAGGAAATGCGTGGTGATTGTTATGCCAGCCCTCCCCAAACGACAAAAGAGCCACCCACCAGCAGTTGGTGGACTGGTCGTTGGTCTGATAGCTCCGGTAACCCCAGGTATGGGCCGCGGAGTTCACCAGCCACGTGACGTGGTAGACAACCACGGTTCGCACACAGAAGCCCCAAATCAACCAAGGGAGGCCTCCAACCATATAGAGGACCCCCCCCAGCAGGACCGGCCAGAGGCCTTGAGTCCGGTTGAGGAAGCGGTGGACGGGGTCCCGCGCAAGATCCATCGCCCAGCACCTGGCTCGCCTTGGATCATCGTACAGGAACCATCCCATGTGGCCCCACCAGAAGCTCTTCACCGGGCTGTGCGGATCCTTAGGTGTATCGGAGAAAGCATGGTGCAGACGATGGGTGGAAACCCATCCCACCGGCCCTCCCTGGGCCGCAAGCACCCCGCAGAACGTCAAAAGATACTCCAACAACCGGGGCACCTTGAAACTTCGATGGGTCAACAACCGGTGATAACACAGCGCAATCCCCACCCATCCGGTCACCCACATTAACCCCAGGCAGAGCCAGAAGACCGGCCATGTAAAGGTGGCAGGAGCCAAAAACACCCCTAAGTGAACTAGGCCCATGAAGATAACCACTCCCCATCTCAGCTTCAGTCGGGGCATGGCTAGGCCTTCAACAGCGGAAGGATTTACCTCGATATCTACCATTGCTCCCCAATCTACATGGGTAGGCACGCAATGAATATGATCCGCATCATGTTCATGGAACTTCTCGAGGCAAAACAATTTCGCATCTCTCGAGGTTTCTAAGGCATAAAAAAGCCCCGGCTCAAGGAGCAAGCCGGGGCTTGAGGAAAAGCTGGGGTCCCTGACCGGTCATTCCTAAGGGAACCTCTCTGAATAAGCGCCCTTACGACAGAGAGGCCGTTTAGATGATTTGCGGCAACTCTCGGCACTTCTTTTCGCTCCAGATGGAGTACAGAATAAAAATGCCGAGTATTGCCGCGAGGATGGCCGATGAGCCGACAGTGCCGAAGTCGAGGCCGCCTTTGATATGCGGTTTCGTTAACAAATCACCCATGGTTGCCCCCAACGGACGGGTGAGGACAAATGCCACCCAAAACAAAAGGACTTTTGAGACTCGGGAATAGCAATGGGCGATGACGATCAGCCCGATCAAGCCGGAGATAAGAAGCGCCCCTCCTCCAAATCCAAGGCCGGAAGTATCGGCCAAGAAGTCGCCGAGAGCTGTCCCCAGCGTGTTCGAAAAGAGGATGGCCGTCCAATAGAGCAGTTCGACCTTGGGCGTTTTGATGCTCGCGACCGAGAGATCACGCACGGTTAGGCGCCAGAATGCCAAAATGGCCAGCAGGATGGTAAGCAAGATGACGGTGCCTCTCACATAGCCGAGCCCCAACGTGCGGTCCATGTAGTCCGATAGGGTCGTCCCGGCGGTGCTGGTGGAGAGAATGACGGCCCAATAGAGAAACGGATGGTGTTTTCTTGAAGCAAGCTGAGCGGTGAGCGTGGCCAGAAAGAAACCGATCAAGATAAGGGAGCTGACGGCATACCCGACGTTCAGCGTCATCGATAAAAGATCTCCCGCCGTTTCGCCCAACGTGGTCGCGCATATCTTCATGATCCAAAAATAAAGGGTGATTTTCGGGAGCTTGCTCATCGGTATCCTAGTGAGTGCGTTCGGACATGAAAAAGCCCCGGCTCAGGGAGCGAACCGGGGCTTTGGGCTTCTCTGTTGCGACCTTAAGAAAGGAAAGACTACGCTCCGGATGGTTACCCCGTTAACCTGTCCCTTGCGTACCCGGTACCATTCCCGCTCAGTGGACTGCTTTGGCCTGAGCACTCTCCGCCTTTCCTTTGATGTTGTCACCGGTGATCCCCTGGGCCTTCCCCTCGATCAAACCGGGCGCCGCCCTATAGCCGCCGAGTGGACCGCCGGGGCCAAGGATCTTATGGTCTATGGGCGCGACAACTCCAGCCTTATGGGACAGGTCTCCCTTGATGTCGCTGGGACCGAGGATTTTATGATCAATGGGCGCGATAGCTCCAGCCTTGTGGGACATGTCTCCCTTGATGTCGCTGGGACCGACGATTTTATGATCTGCGGGCCCGACGCCCTGCACCCTGACCCGATTCTTTCCGGAAAGATCCTTGTCAGCCGCAGACGCCTGCGGAACGAGAAGGATGCTCAAGCCAAGAAATAGAACACTCCATGAAACGACAAACCGTTGCTTTCTCATGATTTTCTCCATCATTTCCCTCCTCCTTGTTGCTGCTACGATTGCTGTATGTGTTTAGGTACCGTTTCTAAAATTGCAGGGTTCAGCTACGTAGAATAAAAGATAAAAGTACAGGTCCCTGAGAGGTCGCAGACAAGGAAACCTCTCTAAACCAGCGGTTATTATACACCCTGCCCGGTTCCCTATTCCCTAGACACCGGTGCCACAGAGAGGCCGGTTTTGGGGCTATCTTTTGTCCGATTTGTCCGCTTTTTGAGAGGTCAAAAACTCGCGAGTTCTAGCATCTATAAGACTTAGTAATTGTCCATCGCCTCTACCCGGACATTCACCTGATTACCCGGGGAAAGCTATTCTATCTTTTATAGTGAATCGGCTGGGGACAAGCGTTTCCTCCGGCGTTGTAGTCATACACAAGCCTGCCACCGTAATCTGCGCCGATCGTCATAACACCGACCATCGTCAGAAGCAGGGCAAGAAAAAGAAGCCTCCCCTTCTTGGGGAAAGGCCTTTGGATAAGAGCCCACAACGTCACGATGGCGCACAAGACGGCCGTGGCAATCATGAATTGTTTGTGCGGCAAAAGAAGTTTTTGTCTCACGTCGAGCGCCACCATGACTCCCTGCTCGGCGTAAAGCCCTGTTCCCACGGCTACCGCCAAAGACAGGGCTCCGAGTAAAAGCACCCGGAACCCTGTCTTGGCAAAATCATCCTTCTTAAAAACCCATGCCGCAAAATAAAAGAGCGCAGCACCCATCAGAAACGCTATGGGAAAGTGAATAACCAGAGGATGAATATTCTGTAGGTGCTGCGCTCCGGGTAGCATCGGTTTTACTCCACCGATTCGACGGTTACGTATTTATTACCGCCGTTCTCGTAAAGATCACCCTTCAGCGTCACCTTTTCGCCCATTTTGCTGACGACGCTGGCTGGGTAACCTGTTTTGTCCTCTTTTGGAAGGACTGTGTATAACTTACCAGTGCCCTCTTCGGCAATGCTTATGGGAATCCCTGCTTTCGCGCAGTCCATCGCGCACTGTTTGTGGCCAGCACCTTTTGCCGCCATCCCGACATAGCAGAGAGAATCAACAAGCTCCCCCTTGATCGTTACTTCACCTCCAGCACCTGGGGCCCCGCCATGCTCATGCTCGTGTTCACCAGCAGCACTTGCCGTCGCTAAAATACTCAACGGAAAACCAAATGCCAACGCAAATCCAAATAACAAACTAAACGCAGCAATTTTACGCATTTTATTTCTCCTTTTTGTTTTCGGGTTTTAATGTCATCCCGCATTTCGGGCAAGAGCCTGGCGTTTTCTGTTGCACGTCAGGATGCATCGAACAGGTATAGCTTTGATTCTCCGATTGAAAAATATTCACATCTCCGGGAACTCTATCCGCCACCGTTCCGGGTGGATTTTTGTACCAGCCAAAATCACCGGGGAGCTGGACTTGTTTCGTATAATCTTCCGCGTCTTTAAAATCGGGAACATCCTCATGGACTTTCAGCACCGTGAACATTCCTCCCATCCCGATGGGGCCGAAGGGTCCGTCCCCTCCCATCATGGGTAGTGTATTTTCAGGACCTTTCATGTGCTTCGAATGCTCAAGATGCTCATGCATACCCTTTTCTCCCATCGCCATGTACCCCGGCAGCAGCGCTTGAACTTTCTCCTCCACCCCTTCCTGGCTGACACCAAGCACGTTCGGGATGTTATGGCCCATCGCGTTCATGGGGTGATGCCGAAGATGGCAATGAAGCGCCCAATCTCCCGGGATGGCGATGAACTCGTAGTCCCGTGTTTGACCGGGACCAATCGCTACTGTGGTTTCAGGCCACTGGGCGGATTCGGGAATGTCTCCCCCATCGGTAGCAACCGTTTTAAACGTGTGGCCATGCATGTGGATGGCATGAAAATCTTGCCCCACATGTCCAATGCGAACACGAACCCTCTCGCCGGGTCGGGCCAGAAGAGGAGCTGTGCCGGGAAACGCGCGGCTGTTGAACGTAAAGATATTGAAGTCTGTCATGACATTGGGATCCGGCCGGGAACTGCCCGGTTCCACGTACCACTCATTCAGGAAGATCGCGTAATCCCGGTCGATTTTGTAGGGGGGATTCTTCGGGTGGATGATGAAGAAACCCATCGTCCCAAGGCCAATTTGTACCATCTCGTCACCGTGCGAGTGGTACATCTGGGTGCCGTGTTGTTTGAGCGTAAATTCATAGGCGAAGGTTTCTCCCGGTAGGATGGGTTTTTGAGTAAGCCCCTGAACGCCATCCATGCCGCTGGGGAGGAGAATGCCGTGCCAGTGAACCGCTGTCGGCTCAGGCAGTTTGTTGGTGACAAGAATTCGGACTCTGTCGCCTTCCACTGCCTCGATGGTAGGGCCGGGGGTTTGTCCGTTGTAGCCCCAGGCTTTGATTTTCATCCCGGGGGCTATCTCCCACTCAATCTCCTCAACGGTCAGGCGGAACTCTTTGACTCCATCTACCATCTTCCAGGGTAGCGTGCTTCCGTTGAGGGTGACTACCGGAGTATAGGGCGGCGGGCTGTTTTGACTATTCTGGTCCGGATCACCCCTGGCAAGAAGTGGGGTCGCCAGCAACGCTAAAACCGCAACACCCAGTAAACCGATTAATTTCTGAAAACGTCTCATGAATGACCTCCGTGATGATGCATGGGAGCTACTTCGGGTACCGCCGGTTCCTGGATCGATGGCTGTTCCGGAGATGCAGCGGTGGGCTGCGCCGCCGGCTCACTGACCAGCCGGCCGCCGATGGCTCGTTCGAGCTCGGTCCGGGCGGTCCAGTAGTCCCGAAAAGCTTCAATGTATTCGCGGTAGGCGCTGACCTCCTCCCGCTTGGCTTGCAGCACCTGGAAGATGCCGACCAGCATATAGTTGTAATGCTTTTGGGACTCGGCCACGATCTGTTCCCGAAGAGGAATGAGCCCCTTCTGATACTGCTCGATTGCCTGGCGAGCCACTTGCACCTGATCTCGTGTCGACCGGACTTCGGAACGGATCTGGGTCTCCAAAACAGACAGACGCCGCTGACTTTGCCGAAGCTCGGCCTTGGCTCGGGCAATCGGTGCTTGCTTTCGATCAAAGACCGGCAGCTCCACATCAAAGGAGGGCCCGGTCACCCTGCTCCGATCCGTATCCCGCTCGGTGTCAATTCCCACATTCACAGCCGGAATCACCCCCCGGCAAGCCAGCGCCAACGCCTGTTCCCGCACGTGAATCTCCTGGCGGGCGGCAGCCAGATCCAGCCGCTGTGTCAGGGCTCGGGATTCCAGGTCTTGGGCGGAGGGCTCCTCGCCTGGAAGTTGCGGCAGCTCTTGTGAGATTTTCCAGGTGGGAGCAGTCCCGATCCCCATCAGGCGATTCAAGCGCTCGCGGGCGGCCAACAGATCGGCTTCGCTGCGGATCAGATCCAGCTTTACCTGCTGGAAAGCAACCTGCTCATTGGCCAGGCCCAGATCGTTGATATTGCCGGCGGCGTGCTGGCGTTCGGCCAACTCGGCGGCGGCCTCGGCAGCTTGGGTGATCGTCTGCAACATGGCGTGGCTGTGTTCCGCCGCCTGCAGCGTGTAATAAGCAGACCGAACTTCCGTGGTCAGATGAAAAACCCTATCGCTGACTTGAAGCTTTGTTTCATCCCATTGTGCCGATGCCAGCTTCTTGCGCAATGGACGCTGGAACAAATCGATGAAATCCTCTGAGACGGAAAACTCCGTGTTGGTGGATTCTCCTGATTTATCGGGAAATCGGACACGGCCTGCGAAGACCGGGTTCTTCAGCAATCCGGCCTGCACGAGATCCGCTTGCGCAATCCCCAGCTCTTCGAAGGCCGCTTGAAGCGCCGCATTATTCAATAGGGCAATCTGGACAGCCGTCTCCGCCGTGAGTTCCTGCTGCAACAACGCTTGGAGCCGGTCCGCGACTTGAGCATCCTCAGACGTGCCCTGGTTCCATTGCACCTGGAAACCAGTCCGGTCCTCCACCGTTTGCGAAACTTCCCGAAAGCCCGGGCGCTGCGAAGCCGTCGCGCACCCCGAGACCAATCCGGCGCTCAGGACCAGCGGCACAATGTAAGACTTCATGGATTCCTCCAGCGAAACAGATAATAGAAAGTAGACGGAATTGTTCAGATGGCGGCTCTCAACACCACGAGAGCCGGACTAGGCTAGGCAGACTGGGGGTGCGTGGCTGGCAAACGCGATGCGGTAGAAACACGCGCGAGGGATATGTTCGCGCGAAGGGGGACTTAAGCCTGTTGCGGTAAAAGTCGAGGTTAGAAGAAACTTCGAGAGTGCGGGTGATGCATCGAAAGATTGGAGTCCGATACGGCTAAAATCCGGCCGGACTTCCACCTTGGAGATCGGCGTCGCGCGTAAAGCCGAGCAGCAACGGCCGGTATTCTTGCAATCGTCGTGACCGGAGGAAGAGTCTTTCTCATGATGATGCGCCGCCCCGTCCGAATGACATTCCGAGGCATGGGCTGGAGTGCTGCTGGCAAAAGCTCCCAACCCGCAATGGTTGGCTGCGGCGAAATAGGCGACACCGCACAAGAGGACCAGTGTAAGTCTTAATGCTTTCACGCCATAAACCCTCTGCATGCTCTCATTGTATCACTTCGCCTAAACGTCAACTGCCCTCCTCTTAGTTAAACGAAAAAGGAGAGCCCATCCCCCATGTTTTTAATGAGTCTGAGACCCTGATGTCATCTAAACCGGGGCTTTTGGCCTCTCTGTCCTTCCCATCTTTTGTCCAATTTGTCCACTTTTTGAGAGGACAGAAATGCGTAACCTCTAGCATCCCTAAGACTTAATAATTGTCCCTCGTCCCTACCTGGACATTACTTTCCCTCTAACCACCAGCGACGGATAGCCACGAGAGACCAAACCGCTTCAACGATGCCGAATGGCCAGGCCCCCTGAAGGAACCCGTACACCGACCCCATCGCGCACGACCCGGCAAATGCCAGAATAAACCACGGGCTGCGTTTCTCGAGCACATAACAAACCAGCATGGCCGTTACGGCAAAGAGGCCGAAAAGCGTCAGTGGATTCATTCCTCTCTCAATCGGTAGCCGACACCGGCTTCGGTGATTAAGTAGCGCGGCCGTACTGGATTGGGCTCCAGCTTCTGGCGAAGCTGATGGATGTAGATGCGCAAGTATTGCTTATCATCCCGCACTTGGCCCCAAACCTCTCGAAGAAGCTGCTGTTGCGTGACCACTCTGCCTGCGTGACAGATTAATACGGCCATTAGTTTGTATTCGAGAGGGGTGAGGTGGATCTCCTGTTTACCAACGAAGACTTGCCGCTTGTTCTGATCCACGCGCAGTTGTCCGCTTTTGAATATCGGTTCCTCCGGCCCTTGTTCCGGCCGGCGAGCGTGGCGCAACGATACGTGAATCCTGGCGACGAGCTCTTTCACCCCGAATGGCTTGGTCAGGTAATCATCTGCACCCGCCTCTAACGCCGCAACTTTGTCTTTCTCTTTTCCACGAGCGGAAAGGACGATGACCGGCACAGCGTTTGTCCCTCGCAGTTTCTTGATCACTTCCAGCCCGTCCATATCGGGTAAACCCAAGTCGAGAAGGACGATCTCCGGATGATGGGAACCCGCAAGCGATAGGCCTTCCAAACCGTTTTCAGCTTCCACCACTGAGAAGCTGTTGGCTTTAAGCGTTACCCGGATGAACCGGCGGATGGAGCTCTCATCCTCAATGACCAGGACAACCGGGAGCGGATCAGCCACGGGATTCCAACGGGAGATAAAACCGGAATATCGCTCCGCCACCAGAGCGGTTGGAGGCGGTAATGGAGCCGCCGTGCGCCTCCATGATCCCACGGCAGATCGTAAGCCCCAGCCCGAACCCTTCCCGGCCTTGCTGGTTGCCGCGATAAAACTTCTCGAACAAGCGCTCAGGGTCTTCGCCCGGCAAGCCCGGTCCCCGGTCGGCTATCTCTACCACCAGAGAATCCTCTTGCTGCTCCGCCGAGATTTCAATTGGAGAGCCAGCGGGCGTGTATTTGAGCGCATTATCCAGCAAGTTCACGAAGACTTGCTCCAGCAATGTTTCATCAACGGAGACCAGCGGTAGATCGGGAGCAACACGGGTTTCGATAGGCCGCCCGTTTAAACGATGCTCCAACCGCGCCAACGCGCTACCGATCACTTCCTCAATAGGGAGCGGTTCTTTGCGAAGAGGCAGCGTGCCAGACTCCAATTTAGTAAGGTCCAGCACGTTGTTCACCACACTTGTGAGGCGCTCCGATTCGTCGGCGATGTTTTGGGCCAGTTCCCGCCGTGTCGCCATGTCCAAAGCATCCCCTCCCTCCAACAGGCTGGCTGCAGACCCGCTAATCGCCGCCAGCGGGGTCCGCAGGTCATGCGGGATGGAACTTAAAATGACATTGCGCAGCCGTTCGGTCTCGATCTGTGTCTGGGCGGTATGACCCTCTTCCTCCAGTCGGTCGCACTCAATGGCCAGCCCGGTCTGATGGGCGAATGCCTCCAGCAGATGTAGCTGGTCTGGCACCAACAATCGTCCCGGATCTTTAGGCCGGACACCCAACGCGCCGATATCCACGCCTGAGGCCATCATCGGCACGTAGAGGGTTTCGCATTCCGGCAATGTGTCCGTTCCCTTCCCGGCAATCTGGCCGAGGTCGAACACCCATTGCGCTACTGCCTGCTCTTTCTGGCTAATCGGGAAGCCGCTCGGCCAGCCAGCCCGCAGCAGTAATTTCCCCTGTGTATTCGGCAGCAGACCGACCACTTGGGCTTCAAACACCTCAGAGATATGTCTCACAGCCACTTGCAGCAGCGGGTCGGTTCCCCGGTTGCTGGCCAACTCCCGGCTAAGTGCGTACAACGCGGCAGTACGGCGCTCCCGCAGACCCGACGCCTCCGCTTGCCTTTTGACCCGTCCGGTCAGATCGCTGATGACGAGCGCTACGATCAGCATCACCAAAAATGTCACTAGATATTCATAGTCCGATACGGCAAAGGTGAACCGAGGAGGCACGAAGAAAAAATCAAATGCCAGCACGCTCAAAACGGAAGCCAAGGCTGACGGCCCCCAGCCCCATCGCCAGGCAGCTCCCACGACGGCAGCCAGATAAATCATGATCAAGTTGACTGGAGCCAAGAATCGGAACAGGAGCACATTGAAGACGGTGGTTCCGGCCACCAACGCCACAGCTAGGCCATACTGAGACAATGGGACGGGGTGAGACGCAGCTTGTGACGTTGGCGATCTCGGCTCGCGATGGGTTTCTCCTCGGATGGCCAAAACATGGATGTCGCCACTGCGGCGTAGTAAGCCGTCCACCCAGGAGCCGAACAGGCGGGTCCTCCACCAAGATTCATCCGGCTTGCCGACCAGGATCATCGTGACGTTACGGCTGCGGGCATAATTGAGGATTTCATCCACCAGATGCTCACCACTCAACGTGACGGTCTCGCCACCCAGCCGTTCCGCCAGCTGCAGGTGCTGGACCGCTCGGAACCGGATCTCTTCCGGAAGGCGGAGGTCGGACGGCGTTTCCACATACAGTCCGATCCAATCCACTTGAAGTGACCGAGCTAGCCGGTGGGCCGCCCGGATCACATGTAGAGAGCCATGGCTGGAGCCAACACAGACCAACAGCTTTTCGGCTGTGGCCCAGGTGCCTTTTACAGCCCGCCCTTTGCGATAGATCTGCACTTGAGCATTGAGACGATCCGCTGTGATTCTCAGCGCGATCTCCCGCAAGGCAAGCAGGTTACCTTTCTTAAAAAAACTCTGGAGGGCCCGCTGGGCCATCTCCGGCATATAGACCTTGCCGTCGGACAGCCGCCGAAGCAGGTCGTCCGGTTCAAGATCAACCAACTCCACTTCGTCCGCCCGCTCGAAGACGGAATCCGGCACAGTCTCTCGCACCACAACACCGGTAACTTGAGCCACCACATCATTCATCGTCTCCAAATGCTGGACGTTGAGCGTGGTGTAGACATCGATGCCCTGACTGAGGAGTTCCCAGATGTCTTGCCATCGCTTGGTATGGCGACATCCCGGCTCATTCGTGTGAGCCAGCTCATCCACCAGGATGAGCTTTGGGTTACGTTGGAGGGCAGCGTCTAAGTCGAAGGCTTTGAGCTGAGTTTTGTGATATTCGATGAGGCGCGTTGGGAGCTGCTCCATACCTTCCAGCAGGGCTTCGGTCTCTTTTCGGCCATGCGTTTCGACCCAACCGGCGACAACGTCCACTCCTTCTTTCGTTCGCTGCCGCGCCGCCTCAAGCATGGCGTATGTCTTCCCCACACCGGCACAAGCGCCGAAGAACAACTTCAGCTTGCCACGCTTGGCTTCCGGCTCTTCAGCCTGAATCTGTTTGAGAAGCTGGTCGGGGTCCGGGCGTTCGTTCACGTTGTTAAGGATAGCTCATCTAACGCCAGGTTCAGGAGAAGAACGTTAACCCCCGGCTCTCCCAACAACCCGAACGCGCGGGGTTGCGTATATCGAGCCACCAAACCTCGGACCACCGATTCCGGGAGGCCGCGCGCTCGGGCCACGCGGCCAGCTTGATAGGCGGCTGCAGCCGGACTGATGTGTGGGTCCAGCCCGCTCCCCGACGCAGTCGCAAGATCCACGGGCACCAGCTCGGTATTGCTCGGATCGGCTGTCCGAAGAGCGGCAACCCGGTTATGAACCGCTGTCTGAAGGATCGGGTTCAACGGACCCAAATTGGACCCGGAAGAGGAGGCTCCATTGAATGCCGGGGTGGTAGCGGAGAGGCGGCCCCAGAAATATTTCGGGTCACTGAACGGCTGGCCGATCAGCCAAGAACCGACCGCTTTTCCATTCTTGGAAACCAGATTGCCATTGGCCTGCGCCGGAAAAACTGCCTGCGCCACCGCCGTCATGGCCACCGGATAGGCAATGCCGGTCAGCACAGTGAAAACCGCCAATAACCGGATGGAAATTAGAAGTTGGGTCAGCATGAAAATCTCCTTTTAGATCAGATGCAGCGCGACCAACAGCATGTCGATCAATTTGATCCCAATAAATGGGGCGATTAGGCCGCCGACACCGTAGATCAGGATATGTTCCCGCAACACGCGGCTGGCCTCCACTGCTCGGTAGCGGACCCCCCTCAAAGCCAGCGGGATCAGCGCCACAATGATGAGCGCGTTGAAGATAACCGCCGAGAGGATGGCGCTCTGTGGAGTCGCCAAGTGCATAATGTTGAGGGCAGCCAGCGCAGGATAAGTCCCCGCAAAGGCCGCCGGAATGATCGCGAAATATTTCGAGACGTCGTTGGCGATGCTAAAGGTGGTGAGCGCCCCCCGCGTCATCAAGAGTTGCTTGCCGATCTTCACCACCTCTATCAGCTTGGTGGGATTGGAATCCAGGTCCACCATGTTGCCCGCCTCTTTCGCCGCCTGGGTGCCTGTGTTCATCGCCACCGCCACGTCTGCCTGCGCCAGAGCCGGGGCGTCGTTGGTCCCATCCCCAGTCATGGCGACCAGTCGACCACCCTGTTGATGCTCCCGGATCAGTTTCAGCTTCGCCTCCGGCGTCGCCTGGGCGAGGAAATCATCTACACCGGCCTCCGCCGCGATTGAAGCGGCCGTCAGAGGATTGTCACCGGTAATCATCACCGTTTTGATTCCCATTCGGCGCAGCTCCGCGAAGCGCTCCTTGATACCTCCTTTAACGACGTCCTTGAGATGAATAACTCCCATCGTCGTCGCTCCATCCGCCACCACCAAAGGCGTACCCCCCTTCTTGGCGATGGTTTCCACCGCGGAGCGGACATCCTCCGGCAAATGTCCTCCTTGCTGCCGCAGATAAGCTTCTACAGCATCCGCAGCTCCTTTCCGGATTTGACGGCCATTTCCCAGGTCTACGCCACTCATGCGCGTTTGCGCGGTGAATGGGATGAAAATCGCCCCTAGCTCATGGATGTTCCTTTCGCGGATGCCAAAATTCTTTGCCAGCACCACGATGCTGCGCCCTTCTGGCGTCTCATCCGACAACGACGAGATCTGAGCGGCGTCGGCAAGGGCTTCTTCTTTTACTCCCTCCGCCGGTAGAAAGGCCACCGCCTGCCGGTTGCCGAGCGTAATTGTGCCGGTCTTATCCAGCAACAGCACGTCCACATCACCGGCGGCTTCCACCGCCCGGCCGGACATTGCAATCACATTGGCTTGGATCATCCGGTCCATGCCAGCGATGCCGATCGCGGAAAGCAAACCGCCGATGGTGGTGGGGATGAGACAGACCAGCAAAGCCACCAGGACCGTGACGCTGACCACCGTCCCAGCTCCGGCTGCTCTTACGCTGAAAATTGAAAACGGCAGCAGCGTCACGGTAGCCAGAAGGAAGATGATCGTGAGCACTGCCAGCAGGATATTTAACGCGATCTCATTGGGTGTTTTCTGTCGTTTCGCTCCTTCGACCATATCGATCATCCGGTCGAGGAAGGTTTCCCCGGGGTTGGCGGTGATCCGGATGACCAGCCAATCGGAGAGAACGGTGGTACCTCCGGTGACTGCGCTACGGTCGCCGCCTGCTTCCCGGATCACGGGGGCGCTTTCACCGGTGATGGCCGCCTCGTTCACCGAAGCGACTCCCTCAATGACTTCCCCGTCCATCGGTATAAAATCCCCTGCCTCGACCAATACGATATCCCCCTTGCGGAGGGAACTGGCAGTCACCGTCGTCCGATGACTGCCTCTGGATGCTGCGGCCAGCTTTTTTGCCGGGATGTTCCTCCGAGCCTTACGCAGATTAGACGCCTGTGCTTTACCTCGCCCTTCGGCCACCGCCTCGGAAAAATTGGCGAACAGCACCGTGAACCAGAGCCAGACGGCAACCGTTAAGATGAAAGCGGTAGGCGCTTCTCCCTGCCCTATCAGCGCTTGAACCCCTAGCCCGGTCGTCAGCAGAGATCCGACCCAGACCACAAACATGACCGGATTCTTAATTAAATGGCGGGGATCCAGCTTCCGGAAGGAATCTAGGACGGCCTGCCTTAGAATCGCTCCGGTGATGAGATGACGCGCGTTCGTTGAGCGTGCCATGGGTTCTTCTACCCTCTGAGCATCAGATGTTCAACAATCGGTCCCAGCGCCAACGCGGGGAAAAAAGTCAAAGCGCCTACCAGCAGTACTGTCGCCGCCAGAAAAACTACGAAGAGCGGCGTATGCGTCGGCAGCGTGCCGGAGCCGCTAGGAACGAGCTTTTTCTTCGCCAGCGAGCCGGCCAAGGCCAGCGTGGGGATTGCGATCCAGTATCGGGCAAAGAACATCGCCATTCCCAGCCAGGTGTTATAGAACGGCGTATTGGCTGTTAGCCCTGCGAAAGCCGAGCCGTTGTTGTTTCCGGCGGACGAAAAAGCATAGAGCACTTCGCTGAAGCCATGAGGACCGGGATTAAGAATCCCCGCTTTTCCTAAGGGGCTTACGACCGCAATAGCCGTTCCCACCAATACCACTGCGCAAGGCACCAGGATACCGATGGCGGCCATCTTCATTTCATACGCCTCAATCTTTTTCCCCAAATACTCCGGAGTACGCCCGACCATCAGACCAGCGATAAAGACAGCAATGATGGCAAACAACAACATGCCGTAGAGCCCTGAACCCACACCGCCGTAGACTACTTCGCCCAGCTGGATCATCCACATCGGCACGAGTCCCCCCACTGGCGTGAAGGAATCGTGCATGGAATTCACCGAGCCGTTGGAAGCGGCTGTGGTAGCCGTCGCCCAAATCGCAGAACTCGCAATGCCGAACCGGACCTCTTTGCCCTCCATGTTGCCGCCCGACTGAAGCGGACCAGCCGCCTGATCTACCCCACTCTTGATCAGAAAAGGGTTGCCGCCCTGTTCCATCGATACGCAGATCCAGAGGAAGGGAACAAAAAGCAACGTCATAGCCGCAAGGAGCGCCCTCCCTTGCCGGGGGTCGCCGACCATAGCTCCGAACGTAAAACAGAGAGCAGCCGGAATGAGAAGAATGGCCAGAGACTCCAGGAAGTTGGAAAGTGGCGTCGGGTTCTCAAATGGATGGGCGGAGTTCACGTTGAAGAATCCACCTCCGTTTGTCCCCAACTGTTTGATCGCCACCTGTGAGGCAACCGGTCCAACCGCAAGGACTTGCTCCGTAACCGGCTTCCCGTCAGCTCCTAGGACAGGCTGGACCAGCGTGACAGTGATGCTTGGTTTAAATGTCTGCACAACCCCTTGCGACATCAACGCCAGCCCGAGCAGGATGGACAGAGGAAGTAAGATGTAAACCACGCTCCGAGTCAGGTCCACCCAGAAGTTGCCGATCGCCTGAGCCTGTTTCCGCACAAAACCTCGGATCAACGCGATAAGGATTGCCATACCGGTTGCAGCGGAAACGAAGTTCTGGACCGCCAGCCCCAACATCTGAGTGAGGTAGCTCATCGTCGTCTCACCGGCATAGCTTTGCCAGTTAGTGTTTGAGACAAAACTGACAGCCGTGTTAAAGGCCAAATGGGAAGGCACGGCTGGCATTGCCATGGGATTCAGCGGCAAAGAGGCCTGGAAACGCTGCAAAGCATAAATCATCAGCAGGCCAACAGCATTGAACAGCATCATCGCCACCGCGTAGGTCTTCCAGGTCATTTCCTCTTCAGCCCGTACACCGGAGAACCGGTAAATCAGGCGTTCCAGGGGGCGCAGGAACCAGGCGAGGCCAGGGATTTTTCCTTCATAAATCCTAGCCATATATATTCCCAGAGGCCCAGCGAGAGCTAGCAGGACACCCATGTACAGCGTGCACTGCACCAGATTGTTTCCATTCATGAAAAGAGCTCCGGTTTCAACAGCGCAACCAGCAAATAAATGAACAACAGGAACGAAACGATTCCTCCGATCCAATACAGAGCAATCATGACAACCTCACAATTTCTCGCACAATCGGATCAGCCCGATCGAACCGGCTACCAAAACCAGCGTCAAACCTACAAAAAGAAAATCCATTCTGCCCTCCAAGTCAAACAATACCCATCCACCTGACACCCAGGCACCCTATCAAGACAATGGCAGCGGTGATGAGCAACACCCATATCGGGTGTTCGCTCATCTGCCAGATGATCGTCACAAACATCACGATGCCGACGCCCAACATCAGCTGATCGAGGGTGACCTGAATGACAATCGGTTTGTTGCTCATATCCAAAGCGTAACCCCTAGAGCCGTTAAAAAACTGTTAAGAAACGGCAGAATACCTCGAGCCATTTCTGAGATATTTTGGCTTATTTCAGAGAAAAACGGGCGCGGGTTTGGCTGGCCTTATCGGACGATGGCGGAAACACGAATTCCGGAACTTCTCGACGGAAAACAATCGCGCATCTCTTGAGTTTTCCAGGACATGAAGAAGCCCCGATTCATCGTCTGAATCGGGGCTTTTGGCCTCTCTGTCGAGGCCTTAGGAGAGAAAAGGTTGGGGTCCCTGAGCACACATGGACGAGGGAACCTCTCTGATTTGGTCCTTATTATACACCCCTACCCATTCCTCTTCTTCTGGAGGCCGGTGACAACGGCCCGCGCTCACTTGGCTACTGCGCTTGCAGTAAAGCCTTGTTGGTGGGGTATTGCTGAAGGCGTGTAATGAGTTCCTTCGCCGCCTCCACCGGGCCTAAGTCTGCCAGCATCCGGCGGATTCGCCTGACCGGCTCCAGCTCGCTCGGATCAAGGAGCAGCTCTTCTTTTCGGGTGGCGCTTTTGTGGATGTCGATGGCGGGAAAGATCCGCTGATTGGAAATCTCGCGGGCGAGCACGATTTCCATGTTGCCGGTGCCCTTGAACTCCTCAAAGATGACTTGGTCCATCCGGCTGCCCGTATCAACCAAGAGAGTGCCCAAGATCGCCAGCGACCCGCCGTTTTCGATTTTCCGGGCCATGCCGAAAATGCGCCGCGGCACCTCAAGCGACCGCGCATCCATCCCGCCGGAGAGCGTACGGCCGCTCGAGGGCTGCTGGGAATTGTGCACCCGGGCCAGACGCGTGAGCGAATCGATCACCACCAGCACCTGCTCGCCTGCCCCGGCCTCGCGCACCGCATGCCGCATCAGCAGATCCGCAACTTGGATGTGGTGCTCATAGGTTTCATCGGACGACGAGGCATGCACCTCGGCGGGAACGCTGCGCTTGAAGTCGGTCACCTCTTCCGGGCGCTCATCGACCAAAAGGGCGTAGACCTTCATCTTCGGCTGACTCTTGGCCACCGCCTGGCAGATGTGTTTGAGGAAGGTCGTCTTGCCGCTCCCCGGCGGAGCCACAATCAATCCGCGCTGCCCCATGCCGATCGGGCAGAGTAGATCCATCGCCCGCATAGTAAGCTCCTGGCTGCCGTCTTCCAGCCGGATGCGGGGTGCTGGATCCACCGCCGTCGCGCTCAAGAAACGGCGTTCGGCATCATCCGCCGGACCGGGATGCTGCGATCGCGGAGATGGGCGAGAGGATCTATGGGAATCGTGGCGAAAGTTTCTCATGCAAGACCCGGCAGGGCCAAGAGGAAAAATGGGGTCCCTAGCCTGTCGCGGACGAGGGAACCTCTCTGATCTAGCGAATATTACTCGTTAGAAAGAATTAGAATATCCTCGCTGTTTCCAATAAATGTTATGGCTTGCTTCATCGTGCGAAGCCACAAGTTTGCCTCCATGATTAATTGATGCACATCCTCTGCAAATTTTAACTCTGGAGAATTCTCCTTAACCAAACCATCCGGAAGGATTCCCTCGGCCTCCTCTCGGTCTATCACAAAGCCATGATCCTTGTATTCATTAACTAATTTTTGAGCAATTTTGACTGCTAACTCTTTTCGAATCTTTTTCTTCATCAATAGCCGCACAGCATATTGAATGGCCGATTCCGCAAGACGATCATAGTAACCAATGTCCGGAACATACAAGCTCTTACTGAGATATAGAGCGAACATTTCGGCGCTCTCTTTATTACTTGAACAAATTTCCGCAATAATCTCAAGTGAGTGCCGGAGTCCAAGTACCGGCCTTCGATTCAACTGGGGATCAATGGGCCCGATTTCGCTCATGATACCCATATGGATCTCATCCGCACCTAACGAGATCAAAGTTGCGGCCGATTTAGCCTTTCTGGGAATAGTTACGACGAATTTCTCCCGGGCATAGTGTTTACAAATTTTACTTATTTGATATGCGGGCTCAATGCTCCCACCAGTACTGTGCAGAATAAGCAGGATGTTCTTTTCTTTGGGCTGAATTGATTTCAATCCGCCATTAATTTTATCGGCAGCAAACGAGGAAATGCTATCCGGCTCAAAAAGATATAGAACTTTATAATCTGCTAAGCTCGCGGCATGCTTCTCTGCCAATTCGGCGACGTCCGAAACCAATCTTTGCTTAATTTCATGCCTTGCGGTTTGAGTTTCAACGATCAAATTATAGAAACTCGGCTTCGGTTTTTTCGGTTCTTCAGACTTTGCCTGATCTGCTATCGGAGATCCGTTAGTCTCTAATGTCGAGGACATAGCTATACTCCAATATTAATCTGAATGAGGTCATCACAATCGCCATGATTCTACTCTTCGAAAATTGGGGTCCTTGAGAGGTCGCAGCTAAGGAAACCTCTCTGCTTTCATCGCAGAGAGCTATTGGCTATTTATATTTGAGGGGATACCGACCCGGATTCTCTATTGAATCGAGAGCCAAATCGACGTCAAGACATTCCCAGCGAAGAAAGGAACCGTGAATCAACCGCACTTCTTGTATCTCAGAAAGACGCGCATCTTTAAACCAAGGAAAATCCTTATAAGAAAGGAAATGCTCTTTCCCCTTCACATAGATCCAGATCCCCTGAGAAGAGACGTTTGCGATTTCAACCTTTGAAGTGCTTGCTCCACGCTCTGCTAATTTCATCTCTCCTCCTTTCTACTATTTTTTGAAGCTCTTTAAGTTGCTTGGGGCTCAGACTCGACTTTTCTGCCAACGCCACGATCGGCTCAAGCCAAAACTTTGCTTCCCCTTCCGGAGAGCTCACATGCACATGCTTGCGAGCTTCCTCCAAGGAGAAGAAAAAGAACCTGTAATCCTTGTAACGAAAGATAGTTGGACTCAACGGTGCCTCACGAAAACCAAGTATACCATTTTAATAGCTGGGGGGATCGGAACTTCCGAATGAGAGTTCTAAACAGAAATAAGGGGTCCCTGCCATGTCGCACCCGAGGGAACCTCTCACACATCCGACCGAACAGTTTCAGGAGGAATCTCGTCCTTCTTTGTAAGCGTGAGGTAGATAACCAAGCCTAAGATCGCGACAAGGAAGAGCGCGCTCGTTGCAGTCGCGCCGAAGCCTAAGCCGCCGTCAGCGCGAGCTTGTGAAAGATAATCTCCGATGGATGCGCCGAGCGGCCGGGTCAAGACGTACGCCAGCCAGAAAGCAAGCACCGCATGGAGCAATCGGCACTTGTACGCGATCGTCACGACCGCGATGAGGCCGGTAAATATGAACAGCGAGGTCAAATACCCAAGGCCAAACTTTTCCGCGGTGAGGTCGCCTGCGGCGGTACCCAAAGCGAAAGTGAACAGGATCGCCAGCCAGTAGAAGACCTCGCGGCGAGCCGTAACGATCGAATGGACCGACAACGTCTTTTCAAACGCGTACCACACCGCGAATGTCAGCACGAGCGCGACGGAGAACGCGCAAGTCGTCGTCTCAAGAGGAACCCCGAGCTTATCCGTCAGGTTGTCGGTGATCAAGGTGCCGACGACGCTGATGAGAACGACGGCAAGCCAGTAGATCGATGGGACGTATTTCTTTGATTTAAACTGAAAGAACAAAGCGCCCAGAAGGAGCGCGCCCATCGCAAGCGATGTTCCGGTCAGTCCGAAATGAAGCACTTCATTTAGATAATCCGCCGCAGTCTCGCCCACCGTGGTGCATAAAACTTTGATGATCCAGAAGTAAATCGTGATTTCAGGAACCTTGTTTAACATCCGCTTAACTTGAGATGAATTCGACTGTGGTCTCATGGTTCCCTCCTTTTAATAGAAATGAATACGGAAAGATGCCGATCAGCGAATCAGCGCAAAAAGCGGAGGAATCAAATCTTGTAGGTTGAGAAAAGCTGGAAAAGCCTGAGGTCTGTTAGAGGCGGGGAATTTCCCGCAGGAGAAGAGAGGGGGCGCGCGCAATCTAAACCCATTGGCAAATAGGGAGCGATGGGAGACAAACTGGGAGAAACAAATTCCGTCGGCAATAGGATACCCGCTGATTTGATTGAAAAACTCAACGGTTGTTCCGCCGGCGCGGAGAGGGGATCTTCGATAATCCGATCGACTTGCTCGGGCATGTTGTCGGCAACCAGCCCAAAGCTTTCCAAGAGGTACACGCCCCCGAAGAAGGCCCACACGGACAGGAGGCACAGCGCAATGCTCTTCTGAAAAACACCCGAAGTCCGCATCGACCCCATTATATCAGCCCAGGAGATGAAGAAGCCCCGATTCAGATGCTGAACCGGGGCTTTAGGACTCTCTGTCTCAGGCTTAAGAACCTCTCAGGCGGTCAACTTGAAGAAACGGGTAAGACTCACCAAGGCCACCGCTCCGATGAGCGCCGTAATGAAGGCGGCCAACGAGCTATAGGCGTACACCCCAATCACGCTTGCCATCCACCCGCCCAGCAGCCCCCCGACAATCCCAACCACGATATCGCCCAAAAGGCCAAACCCGCGCCCCTTGACGATGACGCCCGCCGACCAACCGATGATCCCACCGATCAAGAGAAACCATATCCACCGCCCTATGCTGTACTCCATGTTTATATTCTCCCCCTACCTACGTGACCATAATGTTTCGCCCGGCCGGGCGATTCTTCACCAGCCCGCGCCCACCCGACGTCTTAGCCGCCCGCCGCTTCGCCGCCGTCATCCGACCCCCTCTACTTTTCTTAGCCATTTGTGCTCACCCCCTTTATGAAACCGTTATTTCGTATTCAAAACGATACGAATATTCTTTTCTATCGGTGAAATCTCCGCGAAACGCTTCTTCATGTCCTCAAGAGATCCCAGCCGGGAAACCTCCATGTTGTCTTGGTTCAGCTTTACCCTGCGCCCAGTTTCCTTCCAAATAATCTCTTCAATGGCTGCCGGCGTCGCGTGTTTGGGATCAAACTTGACCACCCTCATCCTCATGTCTTTTCGATCCAAAGAGCCCAGGACAGCAGTTCCCGGCAGATAAATCGCTCCGGTAGAAAAATCGATGGCAAACGCGATAAGCCCCGGAATGATGAAAAACAACAGACCGATTCCATCCAAAATAACGATGGAGGGGTCCATCCTCCCGTTTTTTTGTCCTCTGCGCTCAGGATGGATCAGAGTTCCGCAGCCTGCCAGCTGGGCAATTAAAGTGAAACAGATCAACGACCGCAACATTTTCATGGTTTAGGCCTTTCGGGTGTTCAGTGTCAGCAACGCGACGCCGCCAACCAGCGCGATCATTCCGACAACCGGCGATAGAGGGATATTCTTGGTTGTTTCGGCCGTCACTTGCACGGAGCCAAGATCAACGACCTTTTCCCTGCTCGCGTACTTAACACCCTCGTAAGACAACGCCATCATTCCGACAACGAGTAGTATCACCCCCAACAGAATCTTTGGTCTCATTTGAACCTCCAGTTATTAATCTTCCTCAGCTAACCAATTCTTACGATGGTCGTTTCCACACGGCCCCTAGTCGTTCGATGGAAGAGCTGCTGACATCGGCTGTAGACGTACAGCGGCGCCACGATAAAAACACTGGCAAAAATCACAAACAGGTTTCCCATGCTTACGTGACCATGATGTTTCGGCCGGCCGGGCGATTCTTCACCAGCCCGCGTCCACCCGACGTCTTCGCGGCCCGCTTCTTCGCCGCCGTCATCCGACCCCCTCGACTTTCCTTTGCCATTTGCGTCTACTCCCTTTTTAAATTGGTTTGTCTCATGGGAACATCGTAGACCTGAGGCAGGAACCGCACAATCAGGGCAATCTCTTAACCTTCCATCAGGGAACTACCCCTACGCGGTGACCGGGAATCTCCTGCTCACCACCTCCCAATCCAGCGAATCGAAAAAGGCCTTCAGGTAATCCGCTTTATTGATGCCGAACTGGATCGTGTAGGCATGCTCCCAGACGTCCAACGCGATCAGGATGGGAGTGTTCGCGAAGAGACCCACGTGGTGCTCGCTCTGCACCATGTTGGTCTTGAGTTTTTTCTCAACCGGGTCGAAGACCAGCAGCGCCCAGCCATGACAAGAAAAGGCAGCTGCCTTCATGTCCTTGAGCCAGCCGTTCCAGCTTCCGTAAGATTCGGAAATCTGTCTCTTGACCGACTCCGCCGGGCGGGTCCGGCCCGCGTGGCCCAGCGCGTCGAAATAGAGCTCGTGCAGGACCATCCCGTTATAGGCCGCCGGCTCCCTTCGCTTGAGCTCGGAATACTCCCCGAAGGAGTAGTTGGCCCCTGCCCGGTCGGCCTTGCCCAATCTCCCAAGGATCTCGTTCAGCTTTTCGACATAGCCCTCATACAGCTTGAAGTGGGCAGACAGTTGCGGCTTGGAAAAAAGGGTCCCTTCCAGAAGATGCTCATACTCCTTTGGCTTCAACATGCTCCCTCCCTAAACTCATCTGAACGAGCAGCGGCAAATGATCCGAGGCAACCTGATCCAGAAGGGTCCAGGGAACGGTGATGCCGCTCACCGTAATGTCCGGACTGACGAAAATGTGGTCGATGCGGCTGACCGGATAGCGGCTGGACCAGGTGCAGGGGGCGCGGGACGTCTTCAACGCGGATTGGGAATCACGGACCGTGCCCATCAATCGCCGGTAGGAGGGGGAACCCGGGAACGCGTTTAAGTCGCCGCAGAACACAACCGGCGACCGGCACCGCGGATCCGCGAGCCACCGGGCTCCCGCGAGAGCGCCGGCCTGAGCGAACCGCTCGGGCGGCCAGATGCTCAAATGGCAGTTGATCACCTGCACCGCCGCACCGTCGATATCCACCGTCACCCACAGGGCACCGCGCGGTTCCGGGTACAGCGGGTTCCTCAACTTCGGAAGCTGTTCGGCCTGCATCAAGCGCATGGGATACCGGCTCAAGATGGCGTTGCCGTATCGTCCTTTCACGAGATCGATGACCGGGTGAAAGTGGTACTCCATGCGCAAGAGGCGCGCGATCCGTTCCGCTTGATCAATTCCGTGGGTTCGTTGCTGTCCAACATCGAGCTCCTGCAGAGCGATGATGTCGGGCTCATGCCGCGCGATAATGCGCGCGATCCGTTCCGGGGAGACCTTGCCGTCCGTACCGATGCACCGATGGACGTTGTAGGTCATCACACGCAGCGGCCGGGAGGGATGGGATCCTTCGACCGGACGGCGGCTCAGAGGGCCGGCATCCGGACACCCGCTGGAGGAACGCCCCAAGTGCCTCAGCGCCGCTTCCCGAAGATCGGACGGCCGCAGATACGGCCGTTCGCGAAGGGGCAGCGAGGCATCGACCGGCAGCAGCGCGAACCCGTGGGTTTCCTCCGGGCCGAAGCCCGCGTGGCCTCCGTATTCCTTTTGGAAACTCACCGGTTTACGGCCGGCTCTCCAGCCGAACAGCACCAGAGCTCCGGCGCTGGGATGGCGGCACAATGTCAAGAGATCCTGTGCGAGATCCGCAAGAAAGGGATGGTCCGGACCAAAGAGACGCGCCGCATCGCCAGGAAGCCGGAGATCTCCCTCGGCCGTCCAGACCCGAACGGCATCGGCGCCCTCGAGCGCGGCGACAACGGGCACAGCGGCGCGCTCCACCAATGCCTGCGCAAGACAATCCCGCTGTTCGGCAACGAATTGCGTGTGGGGATACACGTGGGCCACCGGTCCCATCGCCGTCACCAGAACGCGCGGGGATGCCGGGCTCTCGCTCAGCGGCTCGATGGTCCGGCCCGTCCGATACGGATATTCGTTCTCGCCCCAATGATCCGGAGAAAAAGCGGAGAGCGCGCCGTCGCACAGGGGCTTGATCGCTTCGGCCAGCGTCATCCCCGATAGTTCCTGATATGGGACGGAGGACTCTTGGCCATGGTCGGAATAGACCCAGACGTCATAGTTCCGCCGCCTGGAACGATGGGCGGCATGCCACACGCGAGCGACCGCCCAATCAATGCCTCTCAGCGGCCAGCGCGCGAAGGACGAATGCGGGCCGCGGTGATGCGCGTGGTCGTCATAGCCGATCAGGTTCATGTGAATAACCGGGAGGCCGCGCGCGATGTCGATCTGAACGCCTCGTGCCACAAGTTCCCGCAGTAAAATCACCGGCCCCATCCGCGTCAAGATAAACAGCAACTCCGGAAGCAGCAGCTTGCCTTGGATGACCGCCCGCGCGCTTGACGCGATCGCCAACCCGCCCTCCAGCAGCATCAGCAGCGCCACCCACACAAATACGTCAAAGTGCAGCGCGACCAAGAATGGAAACAGCGCGGGATGGAGGGCTTTCAGCACGCCGTCCCACCCCGGCTTCGCGGCGCAAAAATGCGCTTCCGCGGCGCCTCCGGTGAAGATATCCGAATAGGCGCTTCCGCCTTCCAAGAGCGGCGCGCCCTGAAGACGCAGACGCTGCTCGATGGCGGATGCCGCGCCCTGCTCGTACATCTTCACAACCTGCCGGGTCTCCCGGTCCACGAAACTGAAGGCGGGCACCCCGCCCTTCACGCCATAGAACAACTCCGCCTGCACCGCCGGCGTATTCGAGGGCAGGCCTGAGTAGTGCGGATGCGCGACATACCGCTCCCGCCTGCGCAGACGCCTGAGAAACGGCAGACTGCCTTGCTCGATCCCCTTCTGGAACTCGCGTTGGGATAACCCGTCAATCTGAATCATTACAAGGCCCGGCTCGTTGGCAATCTCCTCGGACCGCGACAAGTTCAGCAGGCGAATGGTCCATTCGCTCCGGCTCATCCAGAGGATGTTCATTCCACTTCCTGGGCTGGGTGCCGCCTCACCATCAGTTGACTCTGATCGCTCAGAGCAACCATGCGGGGATAGCCGGGCAAGCGCACGTCGATCACCGGAGCGGTTTTATGCCATTGACCGCTCCATGACACCCTAATGGCCCGCTCCTCGACATGAACGGAAATCGACACCGGCCCATGGGAGGTAGGAGCCGGGCCGAAAAAGAATTCGGCCGGCCGGTTGCACCAGGCCGCCGGCAACCCTGAACACAGCACGAGCCGGTCGGACCCTTCTTCACGGACGAAACAATTCCTAGCCATCAGCAGCCATTCCGCCGCGGCCCAGACATGCTGGCCATCCCCCATGCAGCCGCCCCGCGTGGTGGGATGCACGGCCTCCGGCCACTGTCCGGTAGGACTCGCCAGTTGGGTGACCGCCTGCATGACCTGCTGGTGCCGCGGGTCTCCCGAGCGCAACAGCGCCTGAGCGACATGGAGCGTGAGATACGGATTGATTCCGGAATGACTGATGCTGTGGAAGAACCCGCCCTTGAAAAAGCATTCCGCCAGCAAGAAATCAACGGTCGCCTGGATCCGGGGGTCATCCGGCGCCCACAGCTGGAGCGGATAGCTGGCGGCCAAGGACCCAACAGCCCCGGCGTCCATCCGCCGATACACGGACGCAGGCGCCGCGGCATGACCCAGACGGCGCCGGGCAAACTCGAGGCTGCGATCAATACACGTCAGCAGGCTGTCGGCCTCTCGTCGAAACGAACCGGCCAGAGCGGAATCCTGAGTGGCCTCGGTGAGCTTCGCCGCCGCCCGCAGCCCGGCCGCTGCCCAAAAATCATCCCAATAGTAGTAATCATTCGGACCCAGGTGCTCCGCGCTGAAACCGGCCGGGAGCAGACCGGCGTGCGGAGCGTTGAGGCGTTGAGAGAGCCGTTTGCGTTGAATCCACCGGCCGGCCCGGACGATGGCGCGATGCCACTGCGGCTTGGGTGGGCGGGCGGTCAGCTCGCAGAAGCGCTGGAAGACCCACAGGACCTGGCCGTTGGAATCCCATTCCCCATCTTGAGACCGGAAATAGCCCGACGTGGTCTGTCGGATCGGAAACCGGTCGAGGACGCGCTCAGCGCGCTGCGTCAATCCGACGCATAACATGGCATGGACGATGAAAGCGGCATCGCGGAACCAAAAACGCTTGTAGGTGTACGGCCCCGCGTAGACATCCCCCGGCCCATGGAGAATGAGCGTGCGCACTGCCGTCTCATACAGGAACTGCCACTGCGCGTCCGGCACCCGCAACTGGCAATGCCCGGCCAGCGCTTGGTCCCAGGAGGGGAGCGTGCTGATGGCGTGTCCGTTGGCGCGCGCGTGCTTGCGCAGCTCCACAAGCGGCACGTCGACGGCGATCTCGCGGGGCGCCCCGGATGCCAACGGAAAAAGCGCGGCTGCCGCGGCCAAACCGATGGAACATTCGATGCGCGGCTCTTCATTCATTCCACTCGCGACCGGGATCTGGCCGGCGACATCACCTAACCGATAATGGGACAATACGAAACGCTGCGGCGTTTCGGAAAACACAACGGTATGCTGGCGATTCACCACCCAGCCGCCGCGATCCGGAGCGATGTCGATGCGGTGAATCGAGCTGATGCCCTCAGGGTTATACGGGCGCAGGGCCACCACCAGCCATGCCGGCGTGTCCGAGCACCCGCGCAGATGGACCCGGCAGGTCGGAATGCCCCCCACATCGATCACCTCCGCCATCGAGCGCAGGGTAAGCGCTCCCTGGGACGTCTCCGTGACCACCGTCAACCCGCCTTCGTGGAGCAGGCGCTGAGATCCCGCGAGCATCTGCGAAGGAAACAACGCGCGACGGTCGCTGGTCACGATCCATCCGTCCAACGACCATCCGGCGAGCCAGGGGGTCACCAGTCCACGCGGATCAACGATGGGAAGCTCATGGACATCCGGCAGACCAACGGCCGTCCAATTCCGGTGGGTCAGGTTGATATGCGTCAATGAGAAGGCCCGCGGCACAAACGCGGGATCAGCGGGATCAAACTGCCGGACCACCCAATAGGGCCAGACCCAGTCCAGGTTATGCTGGATTGCCTGGCTGTTCATCAGCCCACGGGCATGCATCACCGCGCCGGCCCGGAGCAGTTCACCCGGTGCGATCACTTCAGCCGGTTGCCCGAACCGTTCCAGCTGCTGGAACACCGAAACCGGATCAACAAAACCCTGCGAGCGGGCGAACCGCCGCACTGCCCACCATGCGATCCAGTTGCCGAGTCGCATGGTGGGGGTCAGCCCGGTTTCAGGCCGCCAGGCGGAAAAAACGCGTCAGCGACACCAAGATCACCGCGCCGACCAGCGCTGTCAGGAAGCCGGCGAATGAGCCATAGGCATACAATCCGGTCACGCTGGACAGCCATCCACCAAAGATGGCCCCGACCACGCCGACCACGACATCGCCCAGAATCCCAAACCCGCGCCCCTTCACGATGACGCCGGCCAACCACCCGACAATCCCACCGATGAAGAGAAACCATATCCACTGCTGCATCTGTACCGTAGATTCCATGTCTGAATCCTCCTGTTTTACTGCGTTGTTGTGGTGCTCGTGGTTGTTGTCGTTGTGGTTGTCTTATCCGTCAGTTCCGGCAACGCGGAATAAAGCGTGATGGCGTGAGCCCGCCGCTTTCCATCTCTCACCGTGAATTCCACCTTCACGGGATCACCCGGCCGGAGCTCTAACCGCACCGGCTGCCTGCTGGGACTTCTCATGACAACGATCTCCCTGGGTTCAAAGGCAAAATAGGACCGATTGCCCCTTTCCATCAGGACCAGCGTCCCCGCGTTGACATCGATAGCCTCCAGCGTACCCACCGCTTCTTGGGACACAGGTTCCGGCGGGGATTGGACGGTGATCTTACGAGCCATCTTTTGGCCTTGATTATCGATCCATTCAAACTCAATCGCGACCAGCTGGCCTGATCTCAAGTCCTCGAGGACAAGGAACTGCTGATCGGATGAATCGGTCACATTGGTCGCTTGCTGATTGATTCTGTACGCTGTTGTTGCCCGATTCCCTCTTAAGCCTTCTTCCCTTAATTGCAGCTGGCCAAGCTGGACATCCACCCACGCGATTTCTCCCGAAACGTAACGCACAGCCGGAATGGACTCCGACGCTTGCGCCAACCCACCAAACAACAGAACGCCTAGAACCCCGAACAAGAACGACTTACGTCTCAACATGTTTTGTCTCCTTTTCTCATGAGAACAGCGTAGACCCGAAGCAGGAACCGCACAATCAGGGCAACCTCTTAACCTTTCATCAGGGAAAGGCCCCACTGTTGCGACAAGGAATCTCCTGCTCGGGACGCTGCTTAGAGGGGGTTTCTGTAGAGAGAGGTTACGGGTTTATTGGGCGTGCTGGCTTTGCAGCCATTGAATCGCGGCTTGGATAAGCTCGGTGGCGTCTTTCAGGTCCAGCTTCAGCTTGATGTGCTCACGGTAGGTCTCGACCGTTTTCACGCTGCGGGAAAGCCTCTCGGCGATATGGCGTGTTCCCAGGCCTATCCCGATCAGCTGGAACACCTCCAGTTCGCGGTCGCTGAGCCGGTCGACGGGAGAACCGGCAGCCTCGGTCTTCCCCCCAGCCACTTTTCGAAGGATCTTGGCCGCCATCGGGTCGCTCAAATAGATCTCTCCGCTGAGGACGCGCCGGATCGCTGCCAGGATCTTGTCGGCCGCCTGCAGTTTCATGATGTAGCCCTTCGCCCCGGCTCGGAGTACCCGTTCGGCATAGAAGGCTTCGTCATGCATGGAGAGAACCAGTACTGCGACTTTGGGATAACGCGCTTTGATGTCCTTGGTGAGTTCCAGGCCGCTCTCGCCGTCCAACGACAGATCCACCAGCGCCACATCAGGCGCCAGCTTCTTCATGGCCTCCAAGGCGGCCTGCCCGTTTTCGGCCTCCCCGCAGACGACGAGGTCCGCTTCCTGGTTGATCAATTGCTTCAATCCCCGGCGCACAATCGAATGGTCATCCACAATGAAGACGGTTGCCCGCTTTGCCGATTTCTTCATGCCGCGCGAGGCCCCCGCCCGCTTTGGTACGGAAATGAACAGGTGACGATGGTCCCGACGCCCAAGTCCCGGCGGACATCCAACGAGGCCTTGATCATCCCCGCGCGGTAACGCATGCTCCGCAGGCCCAGACCCTGCTTGTCCTCCAGGTCGGCCGGAATACCCACCCCGTCGTCCCGGACCGTCAGCACCCCGCGGTTCCCAACGGTGGTCAGTCCAATGACCACGTGCTTAGCCTTCCCGTGCTGAATGGCATTGCTGACCGCCTCCTGGACAATCCGGTACAAGTGCGTGGAGAGAGAAAACGTCTTCGGATTCTCAAAATGGGAGGGATCATCGTACGCGAACACACACGAAACACTGAAGAGCCGTTCGGTGGTGAGAGCGAATTTGTACAGCGCGGGCACAAGACCGGCCGACTCCACCTCCACCGGAGAGAGCCCCCGAGCCAGATCGCGCGTCTGATCAATGGCCTGGTTGATCAGATCGGTAATTTCGGCGATATCGGCCGCTTCAACGGGCGCGTGGGCATCCATCCTCTGCGCCAAGACCTTGGCGAGGAGGGCCACGCCCGTCAGCTGCTGGCACAATCCATCGTGCAGCTCCTGCCCGATCCGCCGCTGTTCACGCTCACTGGATTCTAGGATGGCTTTTTCGATATCCGTGTGTTTGCGCAGGGTAATGTCCCGGATGTTGCACTGGATCACACGGGTGCCGTCAGCCTGGTAGGCGTTGCTTACAAATTCGACATCGATGCGCCGCCCGTCTTTCGTTTCAAGAGGCAGGTCTTCATACCGGATATAGCCTGTCCTCTGCAGCTCCTGAAACGCCGCTTTGGACTTCCCGGCATCCCTGAATAGCCCGATCTCCCAGAGCTGTTTCCCTAAAAACTGGCCTCGAGTGAGCCCCAACAACTTCACCAAGAATGGGTTCACATCGGTGATGCAGCCCGACTCCGAGTCGAGAATCAAAATCCCATCTTGGGCCGCTTCAAAAAGCCGGCGGTACCGGACTTCAGACGCCTCGAGAGCGTGCTCCGTCCGCTCGCGCGAACGCTGCTGTTTCGTAGAAACCGGTTTCTTTTTTGGGCCGCTCATAGGTAGACTCCCACACCACTATTCTAGGCCGGCGGAAGCCTCCGGGCAATCAGAGAAACCCCTAAATTCCCCATCAGGGGAACCCACTAACTTACGGCTGCTTCAAATGGCAGTATTTGCGCCGGTTTTCGAAAACAGCGATTTTGTCGCCCCTGCCGCCTTCCGTAATAATCTCCATTCCGTCTGCACTCGACGCGCCGTTCCGCCGATCTTGCTTCGTTTCCGGGAGGTCTGCCGCGCGGAGGATAGGGAGGCGTACGCTTGCAAGGCTCGTTCGGTACACCGCGGCACTGAGAAGTTGTCTGCCGTCTGACGCGCCGCCTGACGCACGGCCCGCCTTCGGGCGGGCGGCAAACGGGTGAACCACCGGAGCGCGTTAACAAAAGGGCCGACTTCTTCGGCTGTCAGCAGCCGCCCATTGTGTCGATCCCGCACGACCTCTCGAGCGCCTGGCGCGTCCAGAGCCACCACGGGCACTCCCGCGGCCATCGCCTCCAGCAACACCAACCCTTGGGTTTCACTTTTGGACGCAAAAGCAAAGACATCCATCGCATCATACGCGTCGATCAAGTCTTGCCCGCGGAGCACTCCCGTAAAGTAGATGCGATCCCTGACACGCCCCCGTGTGCAGAGCCGTTTAATCCCGGAGGCCGACGGGCCGCGCCCCACCACCACAAACACGGCCGCTGGGTTACGGTGGAGATACTCCACCACCGCCTGAGTCAGAAAACCGAGATTCTTTTCCGGCGCCAGCCGTCCCAAATGGCCAATGATGAAAGCCTTCCGCCCAATCTTCAGCCGGAGACGAAATCGGCTGCCGCGCCCGCCCCGGAAATGGGCGCCATCGATGCCGGTCGGGACGACGGTAATCGGCGTCCGCACACCCCGCTGGCGCAGGAGTCTCGCCACGCTTTCACTCGGCGCGAACACCCGATCACATAAGTTCCCATAAGCCGTGGAGATCCGGGTCATGAACCGGGCCGCTCTTTCGGCCTTCATGGGCAGGTAGTGGGTGTATTGCTCAAACAGCGTATGGTGCGTATAGACCAGCGGCACTCGATGCGCTCGCGCGACGCGAAAAGCGGTATCCCCAAGCAGAAAGGGATGATGCGCGTGGACAATGTCCGGCCGAAAACCCTCCAAGTGCTTTTCCATCCACCCCGGGATGGGGAGGCGGGCTGAGAACTCGGTCCCCCCAATCTCCTTGAGGGCAGGCACCCGGATGACATCCCGTTCCGTTTCGGGCATCCCTTTAAACGTCGGAGCGACGATGACCACCCGGTGACCGCGCCGGCGGTATTCCTCTGAAAACGTCTTAACCGACCGTTCCAGCCCCCCCACGAGAGGCGTATAGGTATTGGTCATCATTAAGATGTTCACAGGACTTGACCTTTCATCGGCCCAAAAACTTCCCGACGGAGGCCAGCGGCTTCGAGTAGTCGCAGACAACCTTCAAGACCATGAGGATCGGCACCGCCAGCAAAGCACCGGGGATTCCCCACAGCCATCCCCAAAAGACAAGCGAGAGAAAGATCATGACCGGATTGAGCGCTAGTTGGCGGCCCAAAAAGATCGGGCTAATAAACATGCTCTCCGAAACCGTCAGACCCCAGTAGATCGCGGGAGCCAGGAGGGCGTAACCAACCGAGTCGAAGTGGAGCAGCGCGGCCAACCCGATGACGACCACGCCGACCAACGCCCCCAAATAGGGGATGTAGTTCAAAAATCCTCCCAGCACACCCCATAGGATCGGATTAGGCATCCCCAAGAGCGAGAGGGCAAAGGTGGTCAGGAAACCGAGGGCAATGTTGATCATCGTGACCGTCACGAGGTACTTCGACATCGTTTCCGTCAATTCTCGGGCGACGGCAACGGCCCGTTTCTTCTCCGTTAGGGTGGCAAGATTTTCGACCCACGTGCGCAAAAAGAAGTCCCCTGCCGCGAGAAGAAAGTAGAGCAGGCCGAAGGTGATCACGATGCCGCCTAAGACCTTCTTGGCACCAAGGAAGACGCTGTCCAGGAATCCAGGGGATTTGATCTCCACCTGCTGCACAGACTTGTCCGGGGTTCCGCCGGCGATCTGTTCCACTTGTTCGGCCGCTTGGGTAACTTCCTGCGCAGGCTGGAGCATGTGGCCGATCTTCCGCTCGATCTGCTGCAAGCTCTTAGGGGCCTTACGCATCCAGTCAGATGCCGGCTCCGTGAGTTGAGAGACGCCGAAGATAAGAGTTCCGAGAACAATCAATAGGATGATGGCGGCTCCTGCCGATTCTGGAATCTTCCACATGGCGAGTTGACGCACAACCGGCCGCAGCAAGAAGCTGAGAAAGACACCCAAGACCACCGGAAGGATGACGATGCGCCCAAAATAGAGCGTGTAGATAATGAGGAGGACAAAAATGCCGTTGAGAGCAAGGGAGTGCATGTCCCAGGCCCCTCGCAACAGTTTGCTGATGTCCGCGAACTCGCGACTTGCGGGCCGCCTTTTTCGGGGGGGCGGACCGGCGCGGGGAAACCAGCCGGGCGGCCTTATGCCGAGAAGATTCACGGGTCTCAAGTTATGCGATACCACCCAGTAACATCCTAAATCCCTTTTTCACTCCACTGACAAGCGCCCCAAATCGTGTCAACGAAGGCGCCAGCGCCTGACGGGCCAGCGCAACCCCCGACTCGACAGTCTCGGCAATGCCGTCGATTCGGCCGACGGTCTTGCGGACATCGACCAACACCTTTTCCGTTTTTCCGGACACCTTAGATACCCGGACGGACAGCCAGATCAGCAGGCCGGCCACAACCATCAGTGTCCCCGCGATGATGACCAGCAATATTTCCGTCAGCGTAAACGTCATCGACCTCGTCCCCTTTTAACCGATCCTTACGACGGCAGTCGTCGCCCAGCCGCTTATCTCATGGGAATATCGTAGACTGGAGGCGATCACCGCACAATCAGGGCAACCTCTCAACCTTCCATCAGGGGAATCCCGTCTGCAATAGCCGTTTTTGAGATGAAAAAGCCCCGATTCATCGTCTGAATCAGGGCTTTTGGCCTCTCTGTTGAGGCCTTAAGAGAGAAAAGTATGGGGTCCCTGCATTGAATGGTACCGGGTTCCGAGGGGACACGTTACGAAATTGGCGCGCCGACTAGAGTCTTTAATGCCCTACGATACGCCTTGCTGGACTTCCGCTTGGCAAATCGTTTGGTTAACCGCTTTGATCTTCCGTCGACATGATATCGCTCATCCAAGAGATCGGCATGATACCTGGCTGTTGTTTTATCCATCGGACGCATCAAGTAGCCCAGGTTAGCTTGCGATGATGTTCGGCGCAATCCCGCAAATAAATGTTAATCAAGCTTTGATAAGGAACGCCCATCTTATCCGCCATCGACTTGAAGTAACTAATGACATCCGTACCAAGACGAATCGTTACCTGCTTCTTTAACGCCTTGGCATACGGATTGCGCCGGCCTTTAAGCTTAGTCAAATCGTATTCGGTTCTCATATTTTCTCCTCCTCATAACGCTCGATCTCTTTTCTGGTTGCCTTCCGAGCCGAGATAATCCTGATTGTTGAGTCGCCCTCTCTAAAACAATGACATACGATCAAGACTCTCAGCCGATAGCTCACTCCGAGCATCAGGAACCTATCTTCGCGTTCCGAACGATCAGGGTCAGGAAACTCAATTGCATTTTCATCGTAAAAAACGGTTTTTGCCTCTTCAAAAGAGACGCCGTGCTTTCTCTTGTTGAGCCGATCCTTGCTCTCGTCCCAGGCAAATTTGATTTCAGACATTGTATTTACAATGTAAATATACCATATCTAGCTAGGCATTTACTAGCAGCCGCTTTGGAGATGAATCGGCCATTTTCAGAGGAAAACGGGCGCGGGTTTGGCTGGCTTTATCGGACGATGGCGGAAACGCGGATTCCGGAACTTCTCGACGCAAAACAATCGCGCATCTCTTGAGTTTTCTAGGAGATGAAAAAGCCCCGATTCAGCGAACGAATCGGGGCTTTTGACCTCTCTGTTGTGGCCTTAGGAGAGAAAAGATTGGGGTCCCTGCCATGTCGCAGACGAGGGAACCTCTCTGAATACGGCTTGCTAACCGGATGAACCTGACGCTTCCGGGAATGGTACCTATTGAATTACCGATCTGCAGGGAAATAGTCCGGTCGGCCGGTGTCCCGCTTCCCCTGTCGCAGATCTTCGATAGCCTGGCGGGCAAGATGGTTGTAGCGCACTTTGATCTGCAACAGCTCCTCCTCCGTCAGCTCCTCGATCTCAAGTAACGAGTTGTGAGCCCCCTCCGCGGACCGGATTAACTCGTCCAGTTTCAACTGGATGGCATAACTATCTCGATTCTGCGTGTTCTGGATCAAAAATACCATGAGGAACGTTACAATCGTAGTGCTCGTGTTGATGACTAGTTGCCACGTATCGCTGAAATGAAACAGGGGACCCGTAGTGGCCCACGCTAAAATGATCAACACTGCCACAACGAATGCTGCAGGATGCCCCGCACCACGCGCAGTAGACTTGGCTAAGTTTGCAAAAGCACTCCTGCGATACAACATGCTCACCTCCTTAACGAACGCCTAACCTAATTAGGTAATTAGGTACCGTTTCCAAAAGTGCCGGGTTCAACTTCGCGGGATAAAAGATAGAAAAATACGGGTCGGTGAAGGGATTCGAACTCTCCTCCGTAGTCCCATCTTTCCAGCAAAAAGCTATTCGGAACTGGTCATTAATCCGAATACTGTGTTTTCAATACGACCTAAGCCGCCTTGGCACGATGGGGGTGAAATCTCACTTCAAGCTCACTGTCCATAGCCACAGCAAGCTTCACAAGGGTTTCCAAGCTAAAATTATGGGTTTCTCCTGATTCCAGCTTGGCAATGAAAGGTTGGGTAACGCCGATCCGGCGAGCGAGCTGGGTCTGAGTCAGACCCCGCCGTTCACGAAGCCGGATCAAGGCATCGACGATCCGGAGCTTCTCCAGTTCCTCCTCATAGCCTTTACGGAACCTCGCATCCTTGAGAAACGGCTTCAACACCTCTTCGTGCGTTTTGACTCGAATTGGCTTCATAGCAATTCACCTCCCAAAGTAACCTCACCCTGCCTATAGCGTCGCAAGAAATCTCCCATACGGTTCAGCGCAGTTCTCTTTTCGGCATTAGGCAATCGGTCCGTTTTCTTCCGAAACAGATGCACGATCACTACGTAGTCTTTAAGCATGAAGAAATAGAGCGCCCGATGCGCTTTCGGCCTAAGTTCATACAACTTATCTCCCACATAATCCGCCATGGGCCTTCGAAGTTCTTCGCCCTTCTCCTGCAACATAGAAACATAGGCAAAGACTTTTTGTTGCTCGTCACTGGTAAGCCCTCTTAAATCCTCAAGAACAGGACTCCGGCCTCTTGAGTCCACAAAATAGACGACCCGCTTCGCACCCATAGAGAGAGTATATAACCTTTGAGTTATATAGTCAAGCTGAGCATTAAATAGAAACCATTAAATACGAGGCAGTTTTGAGAGGAATCGGCTCATTTCGGAGGAAAATGGGCATGTGTTTGGCTGGCTTTATCGGACGATGGCGGAAACACGGATTCCGGAACTTCTCGACGCAAAACAATCGCGCATCTCTTGTGGTTTCCAGGACATGAAGAAGCCCCGATTCATCGGCTGAATCGGGGCTTTCGGCCTCTCTGTTGTGGCCTTAAGAGAGAAAAGGTTGGGGTGGCTAACGGGATTCGAACCCGCTCTGAGGGATCCACAATCCCTAGTGCTGCCATTACACCATAGCCACCA
>Ga0209515_10000319_pt1 | contig 90528 bp, 87 predicted proteins | sample Subgroupgradi54m_FD_187454 | JGI IMG/M metagenome (GOLD analysis project Ga0209515, IMG submission 187454) | Subsurface groundwater microbial communities from S. Glens Falls, New York, USA - GMW60B uncontaminated upgradient, 5.4 m (SPAdes)... ...
GAGCCCCCGCAGCGATCCGGGCAGCTCGTCCAACTCCTGTGACAGGTACGCCGGCCGCACCGTCGAGCCGCGGACCACCCGACCGGAGTCCACCGGCCGCGTCCCGGCAAGGATCCGCAGCAGGGTCGTCTTACCCGCGCCGTTGGCCCCGACGATCCCGATCCGGTCTCCGGGGCCGATCCGCCAGGTGACGTCATCGAGCAGCGCCCGCCCGGCGACCGCCGTAGCACCGCCGGGCGCCGGGCCGGCCCCAGCAGCACCGCCGGGCAGCCGCAGGGACACCGACTCCAGCTCGTACACCTGCTTGCCCAGGCGCGAGGTGGCCAGCCGCTGCAACGACACCGGGTCGCGTACCGGCGGCACGTCAGCAATCAACGCGTTGGCCGCGTCGATGCGGAACTTGGGCTTGCTGGTGCGCGCCGGTGGGCCGCGGCGCAGCCAGGCGATCTCCTTACGCAGCAGGTTCTGCCGCTTCGCTTCGGTGTCGGCGGCCACCCGTACCCGCTCCGCCCGGGCCAGCGTCCACGCCGCGTACCCACCCTCGTAGGCGCGCACGGTGGAGTCGGCCACCTCCCAGGTGCGGGTACAGACCTCGTCCAGGAACCACCGGTCGTGCGTCACCACGACCAGCGCACCCCGGCGCTGGACCAGGTGGGCCGCGAGCCAACTGACCCCGGCGAGGTCCAGATGGTTCGTCGGCTCGTCGAGCACCAGCAGGTCGGTGCCCCGGATCAGCAGCGCGGCCAGCGCCACCCGGCGCCGCTCACCACCCGAGGCCGGGCCGACCGGCGTGTCCAGCCCGAGGTCGGGCAAGCCGAGTCCATTGAGGACGGTGCGTACTCCGGAATCGCCGGCCCACTCGTGCTCGGCGGTGAACCCGGACGGCAGCCAGGCGGTACCCAGTACGACGTCGCGGACCGTCACCGACGGGGGCAGGTCCAGGGTCTGCGGCAGCCCGGCGACGCGCAGGTCACGACGGTGGGTGACCCGGCCCGAGTCGGGCTCGGCGGTGCGGGTGAGCAGTCGCAGCAGGGTGGTCTTGCCGGCGCCGTTGAGCCCCACGACGCCGATCCGGTCGGCATCGTCCAGTCCCAGCGACACGTCGTCCAGGAGCGCCCCGGCCGGGTACGCCTTACCGACCCGGTCCAGGTTGACGATGTTGCTCAACCGGTCACCCGGGCGCCGGCCACCGGCCCGGAGACGCTCTGCACGGCGCGGCACACCTCGCTCTTGTCCAGGCGTTTGGCGAGCAGTTCAGCCTCGCGCCCGTCAGCGGCGAGGAAGAAGCAGGTGGGCCCGGAACCCGACACGATGCCGGCCAGGGCCCCCGCCTCAAGACCGGCGTCGAGGGTACGGCGCAGCTCCGGGCGTAGCGAGAGCGCCGCCGCCTGCAGATCGTTGCCGAGCACGGTGGCCAGTACCGCCGGATCGCGCTGGCGCAGCGCGGCGAGTAGGCCGTCCGGCGAGCCGAGTGGCGCGGGGGCACCACCCTGCGCGCGCAGGCGGTCGAGTTCGGCGTAGACCGACGGCGTGGCGAGCCCGGACTCGGCGACCGCCAGTACCCAGTGCCAGGCCTGTCCACCGGCGAGCACGGGACTGACCCGCTCCCCCCGGCCGGTGCCCAGGGCGGTCCCGCCGAGCACCAGGAACGGCACGTCCGAGCCGACCTTCGCGGCGACCTCAGCAAGCTCGTCGCGGCCGAGGCAGGTGCCCCACAGCACGTCACAGGCGACCAGCGCGGCTGCCGCGTCGGCGCTCCCGCCGGCCAGACCGGCGGCGATCGGGATCTGCTTGCGCAGGTGCAGCCGGGCCAGCGGCTCGCGGCGGGTATGCCGGGCCAGCGCGTGCACCGCCTGCAGGACCAGGTTGCTGTCGTCCAACGGCAGCTCGCCGGTGCCCTCGCCCTCCATGGTCAGGCTGAGCGTGTCGCCGCGCCGGGCGGTCACCTCGTCGTACCAGCCGATCGCGTGGTACACCGTGGTCAGCTCGTGGAAGCCATCGGCACGCAGCGGTCCGACCTGCAGGTGCAGGTTCACCTTGGCCGGCACACGTACCCGCACCGAACTGGGCGCGGCGGGGCGGGGCCGGTCGTACTCATGCTCGCCGAGCGGTTCGGTCACGGTGCCCACTTTCGTTCGCGACTGCGGGGCTCGCTGCGCTCGCTCCTCGCTCTCACGGAGGTCACCCTATCGGGGGTCCGGCGGGCGGCCCGCGGCGACGCGGGTGATCTCGGCGAACTGCTGCACGGTGAGGGCCTCACCCCGGGCGCCGGGGTCGATCCCGGCGGCGATCAGGATCTGCTCCGCCGCGGGCGCACCGCCGGCCCAACCGGCCAGTGCCGCCCGCAATGTCTTGCGCCGCTGGGCGAATGCCGCGTCGACGAGCGCGAACAGCTTGTCCCGTGGGACATCGGCGGGCGCCGGCCGGCGGGTGAACGCGACCAGGCCGGAGTCCACATTGGGCACCGGCCAGAAGACGCTCGGCGGCACCCGGCCAGCCGGGCGGGCGTGGGCGTACCAGGCGAGCTTGACGCTCGGGATCCCGTACACCTTCGAGCCGGGTACCGCGGTGAGCCGGTCAGCCACCTCCCGCTGCACCATGACCAGTCCACTGCGCAGGCTCGGCAGGGTGGCGAGCAGGTGCAGCAGGACGGGTACCGACACGTTGTACGGCAGGTTGGCCACGAGCGCGGTCGGCTCGGGCCCCGCGGCCCCACCCGGGGCGGCACCGGTGAGCTCGCCAGCGCTGAGCCGCAGCGCGTCGGCGTGGACCACGCGCAGCCGCCCGGCGTACTGCGGCGCGTGCTCGGCCACGGTCGCCGGCAGCGCCCCGGCGAGCACCGGATCGATCTCGACGGCGTACACCGTGGACACCGCGGGGAGCAGCGCGAGGGTGAGCGAACCCAGCCCCGGGCCGACCTCGACCACCACGTCGGTGGGGTCCAGTCCGGCGGTCCGCACGATGCGGCGCACGGTGTTGGGGTCGTGCACGAAGTTCTGCCCGAGCGTCTTGGTGGGGCGCAGGCCGAGACGGTCGGCGAGCCGGCGTACCTCGGCCGGCCCCAGCAACGTCACCGGCGCAACCTACCGCGTCGCGCCGGCTCAGTCCGCCAGGCCACCGAAGTTGGCCCCGCGCCTGACGTCCGGACCCCGACTACCAGGGGCCGGACCCCGACTACCAGGGGCCGAAGACCGACTACCAGGGGCCGAAGACCCGCTCACCGGTCGCCGAGATCGCCGCGCAGAGCTCGTCGAGGTCCACCCCGGTGAACTCAGCCAACGCCCGGACGGTCAACGGGATCAGGTACGACGCGTTGGGCCGGCCCCGGTACGGCACCGGCGTGAGGTACGGCGCGTCGGTCTCCACCAGCAGCTGATCCAGCGGTGTCACCCGGGCCGCTTCGCGCAGCGCCGACGCGGTGCCGAAGGTGACGGTACCGGCGAAGCTGAGCACGTACCCGCGCCGCACGCACTCGGCGGCGAAGCCGGCGTCGCCCGAGAAGCAGTGCAGCACCACGGTCTGCGGGGCACCCTCGTCGTCGAGGACCCGCAGCACGTCGGCGTGTGCATCGCGGTCGTGGATGACCAGTGCCTTGCCGTACCGCTTGGCGATCGCGATGTGGGCGCGGAAGCTCGCCTCCTGGGCCGCCCGGCCGGATTCGGGGGTACGGAACGTGTCCAGCCCGGTCTCGCCCACCCCGCGGACCCGCTCGGCGGCGGCGAGCGCCTCGATCTCGCGCAGCGCTTCGTCCAGATCGGAGAGTCGGGGCGCCTCGTTCGGGTGTACCGCCACGGTCGCCACGACGGCGCCGTGGGCAGCCGCCAGAGCCGCGCCCCACCGCGACGAGGGCACGTCCACGCCGACCTGGACGAGCCGGTCCACCCCGGCGCCGCGGGCCAGCGCGATCGCTGCCTCGACGCTCTCCGGCGCCCCTGTGCCAACCCCGTCGGCGAGGGTGAGGTCGAGGTGGGTGTGGCTGTCCAGCACCGGCACCCGCAGTGCCGCGGGCGGGGGCGGGAACTCCCCGGAGCGGCGCGCGGCGCCGGCTTTGCGGGTACCCGCTGTCAGATTCTCGTTCATCGTCCGCCAGCATCACACACGCCGCGGCACGGTCGGATCCGGCCGCGGCAGGCCGTCGGCCCCGTACGATCGCGGGGTGTCTATCCCGCCCGCGCCCGCGCCGCCCGCCGGTCCCCCGCCGCCGTGGGCGCCGCCCGCGCCGGCCCCGGCCGGGCGACGGAACTGGCTGCCGGCCGCGCTGATCGCCGGCGGGGTCGCCGTGGTCCTGCTCGTCGGCGGTGCGGTCACCTGGGCCGAGCTGGGCGCCAACCACAAGACCAGTTCAGCCACGGGCTCACCCACCCCGAGCACGGCGAAGAGCTCGACGGCCACGGTCGTGCCCGGCACCACCGCCGTCGCGGCACCCCCCAGCGGCGCCCTGACCCGGTGCCAGTGGGATGCGCGGACCGAGCCGGCGCCGACCGTCACGGACGTCGGCACCCCACCGACGAGCGTGCCCGCCTTCGGCACCCAGACCATGACGATCACCACCAACCTGGGCGTGCTCGAGGTCGCGGTCGCCACCGCGAAGGCGCCCTGCACGGCGGCCAGCTTCACCTACCTGGCCGGCAAACGCTTCTACGACAACAGCGCCTGCCATCGGCTCACCACCTCGGCGATTTTCGTGCTGCAGTGCGGGGACCCGTCCGGCACCGGCACCGGCGGTCCGGCGTACCAGTTCGCCGACGAGAACCTGCCGATCGGGAAGCGACCGAACTACCCGAGGGGCGTGCTGGCGATGGCCAACGCCGGGCCGGGCACCAACGGAAGCCAGTTCTTCATCGTGTACCGGGACCTCGACAGCACCGTCCTGACTGCGAACTACACCATCGTGGGTACGGTGACCCGGGGCATGGACATCGTGGACACGGTGGCCGCGGGCGGCGTGACCCCGGTCGCCGACTACCCCGGTGGTGCGGGCGACGGCACCCCGAAGACTCCCGTCACCATCACCTCGATGACGGTGGGCCCGCCCATCCGATAGGCCGCTCGTCGCACACCGTGTGTGCCCGCGAACAGCGCCGTTGGTCGATGCTGACCCGCGTCACTGTCACGACGCGCTCGTGCGCATGTCCTCGGATTGGGTCACATGACAGCGATCGGGCACGCGCCGGTCCCCGGCGTCGTGATGGTGCGGGTCCTGCACGACGGTGTCTGGTACCCCGCGACGGAGGTCGCCGACGGCGCGGCGTACGAGCTCTTCTCCGACGAGCCGTACGTCGGCGCGTCGTCAGCCGAAATTCTGCTCAATCCACGGCCCGACATCCCGCACCGGTACCGGCGCTTCGTGCACGTCAACGATGTCGCCGCGGTCTCCGGACGAAGCGCGCGCTCGCAGGAGGCTCCGCTGTACGCCCGGGTCAGCACCGAGCTGAGCTGGTCCGCGCTGTACCGGATGAGCCAGGCACCGGCCAGCGAGGAGTCGCCGATCGGCGCGGTCCGGTGTACCGCCGTGGTGCGTCGGGGCACCCGGATGATGAAGGTGCTCTCGGCCCGCCAACTCGGCGGGTACCTCACCGGCTGGCTGCCGTCCGGGTTCTGCTACCGGGAGTACGACGTCGCGCACCTGCGTACCCCGACCGCGCTCTCCGCCCTGCGCAGTGACGACACCCCGACCGGCGACGTCGCGTTCGCGCTGCGCTGGCGGGCGGTCGACCCGATCGACTACGAGATCCCCTTCACCAGTGCCGAGGCGTACGGCGGGCTGCTGGAGATGCCGTCGCAGGAACGGCTCGGACCGCGGGTGATCGGCAGCGGGTTCGCCCCGACCGACCGGTACCTGATCCCCGAGTTCGTCACCACCGATCTGGCCGATGTGCCGCTCACCGCCAACGCCTCGCTGGTGGCGTACACCCCGGACGGCACCGAGGTCACGCTCTACGCGTACCTGGCCGAGCAGCGCGCCTGGACCCGTACGTTCGGCAAGCAGTGGCGGCACCTGCTGGCCGAGGTACCCACCGGGCCCGAGGGACCGTTTCCGATCACCACCGCGTACCTGCCGGTGGAGCCGGGGCTGAGCCGCTTCATCGGCCAGTACGGCGGCGGGCTGTACGAGGCCGTCGCCGATCCGCCCGCCGGGTTCTGGCCGCTGGTGAACACCCGGGCGGATCCGCACCCGTTGGACCGGTTGGCCCGGCGGACGGCGTACGGCTCCTGGCGGGGCGCGGCCTGCACGGTGGTCCGGGTGGACGGCGACTGGCTGCGGCTGCGGCTGTGCCGTCCGGATGACGAGAGCGTCGCCCGGCTGCGCGCGCGCTGTGTCGAGCGCGGCGTCTACGAGGTGTGGGCCCCCACCGAGCAGGTGAGCGACTGCCGGCCGGTGGATGTGGAGTACCGGCTCTGACGGCTGCGCACCGACGACCGCTTCTGATCGTCCGCTCAGGCCTCCAGCCGGGCCAACTCCTCGTCCACAATGGACGGGTCGAGTTTGCGGAAGACCGGGGTGGGAGTCGTCAGCCAGCGGCCGACCGTCAGCGGTACCGACTCCCAGCGCGCGCCCTGGGTGTAGTCCCCGGTCAGGATCGGGTACGCCGGACCGCCGTCCAGATCGTCCACCTCCACAATGGACGGCATCGGGGCGTGTACCCCGGTCCCGCCGAGCAGCTCGTGGATCTTCTGCGCAGCCTGCGGCAGGAACGGGGTCAGCAGCGTGTTGCAGTCGCTCACCGCCTGCAGCGCCACGTGCAGGATGGTGGCCATCCGTGCCCTGCCACCGGCGTCGGCGGCGTCCTTGAGCTTCCACGGCGCCGACTCGGAGATGTACTTGTTCACCTCGGCAACCACCCGCATCGCCTCACTGATCGCGGCCTTCTGCCGGTGCCTGGCGATCAGGCCACCGACGGTGTCGAACGCGGCCCGGGTGGCGGCCAGCAGCGCGCGATCCGTTTCGGTCAGCTCCCCGGCCGGCGGGATCGCACCGAAGTTCTTGGCAGCCATCGAGACCGAGCGGTTGACCAGGTTGCCCCAGCCGGCGACCAGCTCGTCGTTGTTGCGACGCAGGAACTCCGCCCAGGTGAAGTCGGTGTCCTGCGACTCCGGTCCGGCGACGGCGATGAAGTACCGCAGCGCGTCGGCGTCGTAGCGGGCGAGGAAGTCGCGTACGTAGATGACGACCCGGCGCGACGACGAGAACTTGCGGCCCTCCATCGTCAGGTACTCGCTGGAGACCACCTCGGTCGGCAGCTGCAGAGCGCCGTTCACGCCAGGTTCGCCACCGCGGGCGCCGGCACCGGAGTACCCCAGCAGGATCGACGGCCAGATCACCGAGTGGAAGACGATGTTGTCCTTGCCCATGAAGTAGTGGCCGTCAGCCTCGGGCGAGGACCACCAGCGCCGCCAAGCATCCGGGTCGCCACTGCGCCGGGCCCATTCGATCGAGGCCGACAGGTACCCGATAACCGCGTCGAACCAGACGTAGATGCGCTTGTCCGCCCGGTCCCGCCAGCCGTCCAGGGGAACCGGCACCCCCCACTCCAGGTCCCGGGTGATGGCCCGCGGCTGCAGGTCGGCCAGCAGGTTCTGGGAGAAGCGCAGCACGTTGGGGCGCCAGCCGTCGCGGGTTTCGAGCCACCTGCCGAGCGCTTCGGCGAAGGCGGGCAGGTCGAGGAAGAAGTGCTCGGCCTCGACGAAGGCCGGGGTCTCGCCATTGATCTTGCTGCGCGGGTGGATGAGCTGGTCCGGGTCGAGCTGGTTGCCGCAGTTGTCGCACTGGTCGCCGCGGGCTCCGTCGTACCCGCAGATCGGGCAGGTACCCTCGATGTACCGGTCCGGCAGCGTCCGGCCGGTGGACGGGGAGATCGCTGCGAGCGTGGTCTTCGGCACGATGTACCCATTGCGGTGCAGCGTTTCGAAGAGCTCCTGCACCACCGCGTAGTGGTTGACGGTCGTGGTCCTGGTGAACAGGTCGTACGACAGCCCCAACCCGTGCAGATCCTCCACGATCACCCGGTTGTACCGGTCGACGAGCTCCCGCGGCGTGACGCCCTCGGCGTCGGCCTGCACCTGGATCGGGGTGCCGTGCTCGTCGGTGCCGGAGACCATGAGCACGTCGTGCCCGGCCATCCGCATGTACCGGCTGAAGACGTCGGACGGGACCCCGAAGCCGGAGACGTGACCGATGTGGCGGGGGCCGTTGGCGTACGGCCAGGCGACCGCAGCAAGAACGTGGCTCATGGCGGTCAAGCCTAGTGAACGGAGCCGACGCCGGTCGCTCCGGCCGACGCCTGGCGCACTTTGCACCCGACACGCATGGCAATCTCCCTGCGCGCGCCGCTGGTCCAGTGTGGAATTGACGGCGTGACCGAGTACAGCGGCAGCGCCGCCCGGAACGAGGCGTCGCCGCGACCGTGGCCGGTGCCCGGCCCGGACCCGACATGGTGGCGCGACGAACCCACCGAGTCGGGTGCCGCCCAGCGCAACGCCCAGGTCACCACCCAGATGCCGGTCAGCGCACCGCTGCCGGCCACCACCCTCGCGCCGGCTGGTGGGCCGCGCAAGCACCGGCGGGACCGCTGGTCGCGTACCCCCGAGCTGACCGTGCCCGAGCCGGAACCGGATGCCGGCGGCGAACCCGCGGCGGAACTCCCACCAGCGGCAGCCGAGGCGGAGAACGACGGTTTCCCGCTCTGGCCGTCGGCACAGCCAGCCGACACCGCTGCCGGTCCAGCACAGCCCAGCGGCGGCGCGGGCGGCGACAGCCCCCGGCTGCCGGACGACGGTCAGCCCCCGCCCGGCGACAGTGCCGCCCAGCAGTGGCCGGCGCCGTCGATGCGCGCCGGACGCCGTTTCACCGAACCGGCCCCGCCGGTGAAAACGAAGCGCCGCCGGGTACGCCGGCTCCGCCAGCCCGCGGTCGGCCTCGTGGCGCTGCTGCTGTTGACCCTGCTGGCCGGATTCATCGCCTGGGTCAACGCCGACGCGTTCTGGCTCGCGGTCGGGCACCGGAGCTCGGGTACAGCCACCGTCAGCGGGTGTACCGGCACCGGCCTGGGTGTCCGCTGCACCGGCAGCTTCGCCGCCGACGACCACGGGTTCGCCGCCCCTTCCGTGGTGCTCTCCGCGGTTCCCCTGCAGGCTCGGCACGCCGGGGCGGCGGTACCGGCGACCATGGTTTCGGCGCGGGGGCGCATCGCGTACGCCGGTGCCCCGCAGCGGCTGCTCCTGCGTTGGCTGCTCGGACTTGCTCTGGTCCTGCTCTGCGGACTGGGCATCGCGTGGGCCACCGGCGCCTGGCGGCTCACCGGGCGCGCGGCCCGCACCGGCGCCTTCCTGACCAGCCTGGGCGCCCCGCTAGTCCTGTTCGTCGGGATCGTCGCCGCCGCCTGGTGAACCGTCGTCGTCCGCCGACCCGCGCCCGCTGACCACAGCCGCGTACACCTCCCGCTTGCGCAGTCCGTGCTGGGCGGCGACCGCCGCGATCGCGGCCTTGCGGGGCGTACCGGTGAACTCCAGCGCAGCGACCGCGGCCGCGAGATCGCCCGCGGCCGGAGCCGGCCCGGCGGCCGGCGGCGCCCCGGCGACCACGAGCGTGATCTCGCCGCGGGGCGGGTCGGCGAGCGCCTGGGCGTGCAGCTCACCGAGGGGTGCGCGGCGCACCTGCTCGTACACCTTGGTCAACTCGCGGGCCAGCGCGGCCGGGCGGTCGGCTCCGAAGGCCGTGGCGAGGTCGGCCAGGGTGTCGGCGACCCGGTGCGGCGCCTCGAAGAAGACCAGGGTGCGCGGCTCGGCAGCGAGCGCGGCCAGCCGGGTCCGGCGCTCGCCGCCCCGCCGCGGCAGGAACCCCTCGAAGCAGAACCGGTCGCAGGGCAGGCCGGAGAGGACCAGTGCCGTGGTCACCGCACTCGGCCCGGGCGCGGCGGTCACCGGTACGCCGGCCTCAAGCGCCGCCCGGACCAGCCGGTACCCCGGGTCGGAGACGCTGGGCATCCCGCCGTCGGTGATCAACGCCACGGTGGCGCTCGCGGCAAGGGCCACGAGTTCGGGGGTACGCCGCTGCTCGCTGCCCTCGAAGTAGGAGACGATCCGTCCGGTGATGGTGATGCCCAGCTCCCGGGCCAGCCGGGCCAGCCGCCGGGTGTCCTCGGCGGCGACGACGTCGGCCGTGGCCAGCACCTGGCGCAGCCGCTCCGAGGCATCGGCGGTGTTGCCCAACGGCGCACCGAGCAGAATCACACCCATGTCCGGCATTCTCCGGCATGGGCTGCACGCGATCCTGGGGTGCCACCGCAACGGCCTCCCGCCTAGGATCGCCAGGTGACCTCGGGGGTACTGACCGACACTGCGCAGCTGGGCGACCCGCAGCCACCGCTGGCCCCGAGGCCCGCGGTGGACGACGTCGTCCGGCGCCGGCTCTCCCCCCTCGTCGGGCGCGACCCGTGGTCGTGGGTCTTCACCGGGCTGGTGACGCTGATCGCCGGCGCGCTGCGGCTGATCGGGATCACCCACCCGCGAGGCAAGATCTTCGACGAGATCTACTACGCCACCGAGGGTCAGGAACTCTTCAGCCACGGGGTGGAGTGGCGCCCGGAGAGCAACACCGGCGACTTCGTGGTGCACCCGCCGCTGGGGAAGTGGCTGATCGGCCTGGGCGAGTGGCTCTTCGGACGCGACACCAACGGCAACTGGCTCGCCGACGGCCAGTCCGGCACCAACCAGCTCTGCCTGGGGCACTCCAAGGTCTGTGTCGTCTGGCAGACCAACGCCGAGTTCGGCTGGCGGATCTCGGCCGTGGTGGCCGGCACCCTGTCGGTGCTCATCGTGATCCGGCTCGGCCGGCGGCTCTTCGGCTCGACCGCGCTCGGCTGCGCCGCGGGCCTGCTGCTGGCCCTGGACGGGATGCACTTCGTGCTCACCCGTTCAGCCCTGCTCGACGTCTTTCTGATGTTCTTCGTGCTGGCCTCGTTCACCTGCCTGGTGCTGGACCGCGACCAGCGCCGGGCCCGCTGCCTGGCCGAACTGGAAGCCGGACACGATCCGATCCGGCCGAAGCGGGCCGGCGCGCGCTGGTTCCGCGCGGGCCGGCGCGGGGTGGGCCGGCCCGGGGTGGGCCGGTGGCGGCTGGCCGCGGGGGTACTCATCGGCTGCGCGGGAGCGGTCAAGTGGAGTGCCCTATTCTACCTGGGCCTCTTCGTCATTCTGATCTTCGCGTGGGAGATCGGGCTGCGCCGCTCGGCCGGCGGCCGGCACCCGTGGCGGGACACCATCCTGGACGAGATCGGCAAGGTGGCGGCGTTCGCCGGTGCGTCCGTGGCGGCCTACCTGGCCTCGTGGAGCGGCTGGTTCGCCACTGACACCGGCTGGTCCCGGCACTGGCTGCGCGATCACCAGGTCAACTTCCGGATCGGTGTTCCGCGGTTCGGCGTCCATTTCAACGACGACACGCCGATCCTGGGTCCGCTGCTGAACCTCTACCAGTACCACCAGGAGGCGCTGGCCTTCCACACCCAGCTGACCCAGCCCCACCCGTACCAGTCGGATCCGTGGCAGTGGCTGCTGCTGGGCCGGCCGGTGGCCTTCTACTGGTCCGGCGACTGCCCGCCCGGTGCGGCCAACTGCGCCTCCGAGGTGCTGCTGCTGGGTACCCCGTTGCTGTGGTGGTCGTTCATCGCGGCGCTCGGCGCGCTCGTCTGGTTGGGCGTCGCGAGGCGGGACTGGCGGGCGCCGGCGATCGGGCTCGCGGCAGCGACCGGGATCGTGCCGTGGTTCAAGTACCAGTTCGATGAGGTGCCGGTCGTCACCAACGGCGTGGAGACGCTCATGCACCGCACGATGTTCTACTTCTACGCGCTGCCGGCCCTGCCGTTCCTGGTCCTCGCCGTCGTCTACGTACTCGCTGCGATCATCGGGGGGCCGTCGGCGCGTGGGGCACCGGTCTCCGAGCGCCGGCTCATCGGGACGATCATCGTCGGCGCCTACCTGCTCGCCATCGCGTGGTGCTTCGCGTACTTCTACCCGATCTATTCGGGGGCCGTCATGAGCCACTCCGACTGGTACCTGCGGATCTGGCTGGACCGCTGGGTCTGAGGCGTCCTCAGCGCCCGGCCCACTCCGGGTTGGCCCAGGCCCAGCCGAGGTACAGCGCCCCCGGATCGTTGATCCCCAGGCGCCGGATGGTCGGGCCGGTACTCAGATAGCTGCCGTCGCCCTCAGAGATCATGACGTGCCCGTACCAGCCATTGGCATTGCCCGGAGCGAAGAAGACCAGTGCGCCGGCCGGCGCGGCACCCGACCGGATCAGCCCCCGGTCGCGCAGGTCCAGGTAGTGCGCGATCGCCGACTCGTACCCACTGGCCGCCCGCCCGAAGGCGTGCGCGACGAAGTTGTCGCACCAGCCGTCCCACGGATGATCGCCGTCGCCAAGATCCCCGCCGGTGCGGTACTGGCCGAGCACCGCGTGGGCCCAGGCCAACGCCCGCTGTTCCCGGCTGGACGCGCTGGTCGGCGCGCTGGCCGGCGCCGCGCCGCAGTCGCGCTCACCAGGGAGGTACCGGTCGAAGGTCGGCGTTGACGTGTACCGGTCGCTGATCCAGCCGGCGGCCGGTGCGCTGATCCGGTGCCAGACCGTGTTGCCCAGCACAGCGCGGCCGTGCACCGCACAGACCAGGGTCACCGGCGTACCGTCGACCAGCCTGGTGATGACCCGCGCACCCGGGTCGTACGGGTCCACCCGCACGTTCAGCCCGCCGCCCCCGGTGCCGACCACCCGGTACCCGGTGAGGTCGGCGTACACCGGCCCGATGCCCAGCCCGAAGGCCAGCGCGAAGCCCATCACGACCACGAGGAGCCGACTCCGGCCGGTCACGGCTCTACCTCCTGGGCCGTGTCCTCGTGGCCCTCGCTCCGCTCGGTGCGCTCGGTCACGCCTCGTCCCCCTGGCGGGCGAGCGCCATCAGCGACTCGTTGAGCGTCTCCGCCTGGCCGGCCAGGTCCGACCAGATCTTCAGCACGGCACGCCGGTCCGCCAACACCCTGTCGCGCTGGGCGTCCAGCTCCGGCGCCACATTCGCGGGGTACAGCTGCAGCACCTCGTCGATACCCTCGATCAGGTGGCCGGATTGGCGCATCATCCGCCGGATCCGTTCGACCACGTCGCGAATCCCGGCCGAGACGACCTCCGGGCCATCGCTGGCCTCAGGCTCCGGCAACGCTTCGAGCGCTGCGCGCATCTCGTCCTGCTCGCGCACCAGCGCCGTCATCATGTCGCGCAGCTGCTCGGGGGTCACGCGTGGACAGTACGTCTCCCGCCGGTCGCGGCAGCACGAATCGGTGACAGTCCCACCGAAGTGGAGAGAACTGAGGTTCCCCGACGCAGGGGACCGGACGTGGCGCGGAGCCGGTCATTGGGATGCAACGGGCCTGACCGTTCTCGGGTCAGCACCCTATGGTGGTGACCAGCCGCAGCAACTCAGGAAGGCCGGCCCATGAGCGGTGATCACTTCATCCCGTTTCGCACGACTGACATCGTCGCGATGTGCGCCGACGAGCTACCCGAAGCCGAGCGGGCGCTCTTCCTGAGCTGTGCCAGGATGCTCGCGAGCCTTCAGCACCACCGGTTCCACGCCCATATCGAGGCACTCAAGGATGCCTACCACCCGCTCAATCCTGATGCCGACACCCGGACCGTACTCCGGCTGACCCGGGACGAACGGCTGGCTGCGCAGCGGCGCCTGGCGGAGGAGTTGGCCACGCTGGCCCGCGCCGCCAACTTCACCCCGATCGACTCCAGTGAGCTCGACCGGGCCTTCACCGACCATTCGTTGCTGAAGGTCAGGATGGTGGTTGATACCGATGCCATCGACACGGTCATGTTCTTCCGGCGCGGCGAGTCGACCCGAAGCCGACAGGTGCCGTCCTGGCATGGGCTACGCCGCAAGACCGTCACGTTCACCAACTACGCCATGGTGCTGGTCTACGCAACGTTCAAGGACGCCGATCAGTTGGCGGACACCAACCTCGACCGATTACCGTTCCAGCCGGGATCGACGATCGTCAAGCTGTTCCGAAACGTCCCGCGCGACGACCTGGAGATGGTCTTCCCGAACGTGCAGGTGCGGATGCGCCGCATCGACAAGTTGCTGATCGGCGTTCCGGCGCTGATCTCCGGAATCGCCGTGATCGTCACCAAGCTCTTCGCGTCATTGGGCTTGCTGTTGCTGTTGCTGGCCTTCTGGACCGGAGTGCGACACGAACCGGTGGTGCTCAACCAGGCCGCGCTGGTCTCGGGCGCGGCCGGCCTGGTCGCGTTCGGCGCCTACCTGGTACGCCAGGTGACCAAGTTCAAGAACCGGAAGATCCTGTTCATGAAGGCCCTCGCGGAGAACCTCTACTTCCGCAACCTCGACAACGACGCCGGGGTATTCCACCACCTCCTCGACGCGGCGGAGGAGGCGGAGGTGACCGAAGCGCTGCTCGCCTACCACCTCCTGCGGACTGCACGGCAACCGTTGACCGCCGCCGAGTTGGACCGCCGGATCGAGGACTGGTTCGCGCAACGGTGGGATACGCCGCTCGACTTCGAGATCAACGACGGCGTACGCAAGCTGCGCGCGTTTTCGCTGGTCATCGAGGACGAGTACGGACGCCTGAGCGCGGCAACGCTGACCGAAGCACGACAGCGCATGTCCCACGTCTGGGACAACCTCGCCGACGGCCACGACCAGCCGGTGGACAGCGCCGCGACCCTCACCTCCTCCTGATCCACCAGGAACACCCGGGATGATCGTCTGGACGCCCGCCGGCTGACCGGCGGCGCGTCCCACCCGTGAGAGCACCGCAACGGGCGCCAGCGGACCGTTCTCCCTCAGCGCGCAACGCCGAGGGAGAACGGTCGGCCAGGCAGGCGGGCAGGCGGGCAGCGCCCAGGGTGGCACTTGTGCCGGCGTTGATATGTGGAGCTGAGGGGATTTGAACCCCTGACCCCCTCGATGCGAACGAGGTGCGCTACCAGTCTGCGCCACAGCCCCCTGCCACAACCACCGCGACAAACCGGTGGCGGACCGGCGCCCAGGGTAACAGGTGCCGACCTCGGGCTGCGAATCAGATCCGCCGCCGCGTGTCCGATTCGTCCCGCCGGGCCGTTCGACCGAGCACACCGCGTCGACCGAGGCCACTGCTGGAGAACCTATGAGGCTGCTAGCACAGATGGAGCAGCCTCATAGGTTCCGAACAGGAGACCAGGATGATCGCGGGAGGTCGCAGCCGCAACGGTCGCCGAGCCACGGTGGTCGGCCGCGGCTCAGCCGATCCCGCGTGCCTCGTACGGCTGGCCACGCACCGCCGAGCGCGCCGCATCCCGGCGTACCCGCTCACGCTCCAGCAACTGCTCGCGCAGCAGTTCGCGGCGGGCCGCCGCGCGACGCGCCTGCTCCCGGCGTACGACGGCCTGCCGCGCGGTGACCCAGGCGGCATAACGCGCCTCAGCGCCCCGGCGCCGACGCTCGGCCAGCGTGCGGTTGCGCAGGTGCACCACGTACCCGAAGAAGAGCACGCCGCTCAGCCCCGTACCCATCCAGAAGCCCGGTGAGACCCAGACCACGCCGGCCAGTTCGACGGTGTTGAGCAGCAGCAGTGCGGCGAAGACCCGGCGCCGCCGGTACACCGCCCGGGGGTGGCGCAGCTGGCGCGGTGTGCGCCGGACCGCGGACCCCGACCGGGCAGCCGACCCAGCCGCCGAGCCGGCGGACGACGCGACAGCCATCAGGACCGCGCGCGGCGGGTTGACCGGACGCCGGCCGGGGACGGTACGCCGACGGCGGTGCTGTCGCGCCCCCGCGCGGGTCAGCACCCGGGCCGTCGAGAGCGCCCGCTCCGCCACCAGGCGCTCGGTCGCGTCGTAGCGTCGGACCAGCGCCGGCGCGAGCGCGAGGAGCCCGGCTGCGGCGAGGACGGCGAGGAGCACCGAGGTCGGCACCCTCACCCCTCCTGTCACCAATGGCGTCAGCCAACCAGGTCAGCGGAGGTCACGAAATGGTCACCCCGCTCTCCGAGGTTACGGTGCGGTATCGCCCCGGCCGTTGCGCCACGCCTGCGGCGCAGACAAACTATGCCTTCGCGGCGGCCTGAATTTTGCGCCAGCGACCCCGCAGGCCGCCATCAGCGTGCAGCTCGTCGGAGGTCAGCGCGTACCCGATGTGGTCGCGCCACGCGCCGGCGATGTGCAGGTACTTCTCGTGGTACGCCTCCTGACGGAAGCCCAACTTCTCCACAACCCGGCGGCTCGGAGCGTTCTCCGGCCGGATGTTCACCTCGATGCGGTGCAGCCCACCCAGCGCGAACGCGTGGTCCACGGCCAGTGCCAGCGCAGTCGGCATGATGCCCTGCCCGGCGAAGCCGGAGTCGATCCAGTAGCCGGCGTACCCCGAGCAGAACGCCCGCCGCACGATCCCGCCGATGGTCAGCTGCCCGATCAGCCGTTCCTTGGAGCCGGCCAGGAAGCAGATCGCGAACGGCATCGCGCTGCCTTCCTTCGCCGCGCGGCGCAGGTCGGCGTAGACCGCCCGGAAGGTGGTCATGGAGTTCAGCTGGCGCCAGGTACTGCCCGAGGTGGGCTCCCACGGCGCAAGCCACTTCTCATTCGCCCGCCGGACGTCGGACCAGGCCCGCGCGTCACCACGCCGGTACGGCCGCAGCAGTATCGGACCATCCGTGAGTGTCGCGGGCCACCCCGGCTGCATCAGCGCCGCCGATCCAGCAGCAGTACGTCCACAGTGGAGCCTGCTGGGGCGCTGACCACCCGCTCGCCCAGGACCAGCAGCCCGTTCGCCGCAGCGAGCCCGGACAGCGTGTACGCCCCACCGGCCAGCGGCGCCACGGTGTACCCGCCGCCCCGGCGTTCGGCCACCGAGGCGGGGCGGAACTCGCGCAGCCCGGCCGGCGAGCTCACCGTCTCCAGCAGGTGTGCCCGCACACTGGGCCGGAACACCGGCTCCGCCCCGGCGAGCACCTGGATCACCGGGCGGGCCAGCACCTCGAAACCGATCAGTGCGGCACCCGGATCCCCGGGCAGGCACACGATCGGCACCCCGTCGTCGCCGACCGAGCTGCCGACCGTCCCAAAGCCGAGCGAGGTGCCCGGATACACCGACACCTCGGTGAACACCACCCCGGAGGGGTGGCCGTCGCGGCGCGACAGGATCCGGCGCACCATGTCCCCCGGGCCCTTACCGGTCCCCCCGGTGGTGACGATCAGGTCGGCGCGCAGGGTCTGGTCCTCCAGGAGCCCCCGCAGCCCCTCGGGATCGTCGTCACAGATGCCGACCCGGTACGCGTGCGCCCCCGCCTCCGCCGCGGCGGCGGTCAGCGCGTGCGAGTTGGCGTCGACCAGCTGACCGGGCTGGCTGGCCCGGCCGACGTCGACGAGCTCGTCGCCGGTGGCCACGATCACCACGCGCGGGCTCGGGCGCACCACGACGTGCCCGATGCCGCAGGCAGCGAGGATGGCCACCATGGCCGGCGTGACGTAACTACCGGCCCGGGCCAACACCGCCCCGGGCGCCACCTCGTCGGCGCTACGGCGTACCCCGAACCCGCGCCGCGCCGACCAGCACACCTCGACCGCGGCCATCCCCTGGTCCGTGGCGTACGCCGGCACCACCACGTCAGCGGTGGCCGGCAACAGCGCACCGGCCGCCACCGAGAAGCAGGTCCCCGGGGTGAGCCGGACTCCGCGCCAGCTCGCCGCCGAAAGATCGCCGACCACGTTGAGCCGGACCGGGCGGCTGGGCTGGGCGCCCAGAATGTCCTCGAAGCGGGCCGCGTACCCGTCGATGACCGCGTGGTCGTACGCCGGCAGCGGGCCCGGTGCGAGCACATCTTCGGCGAGCAGGTTGCCGTGTGCCTGGGTCAGGTCGAGATCCAACGGTGGCAGGGCGCGCAGTCCACCCAGTACCCCCGAGAGGTAGTCCGCCAGAGGGGTGAGGCCGGCCCCGGCCGTGCGGGCGATCGCGTCGTAGTCGGCGCCCGCCGTCGGCACGGTGGTCACTGGACGATCCTCACCCGTGCAGCTCCTTGTTGACGAATTCGATGAGCCACCGGCTGAACGCCCCGCCCAGATCTGGGCGCTGGCAGGCGATCTGGACCACAGCCTGCAGGTATCCCAGCGGTGCACCGGTGTCGTAGCGGATGCCGCGGTACACGATGCCGTGTACCGGCGTCCCCTCGGACAGCAGCAACGCCAGCGCGTCGGTGAGCTGGATCTCCCCACCGGCGCCCGGGCCGACCCGGCGGATCGCGCCGAAGACGGCCGGCGGCAGCACGTACCGGCCGACCACGGCGAGGTTGCTCGGGGCGGAGCCAGGGGCGGGCTTCTCCACCAGGCCGGTCACCCGGACCACCTCGTGCCCGTCGACCTGGACATCGGAGGGTGCCACCGACGCGATGCCGTACCGGTTCACCTGGTCGTCATCGACTTCGATGAATGCCAGGACGATCCCGCCGGTGTGCGCCTGCAGGTCCAGCATGGCCGGCAGCAGCGGGTCGCTCTCGTCGGTGAACTCGTCGCCGAGCAGCACCGCGAACGGCTCATTCCCGATGTGCGACTCGGCGCAGCCCACGGCGTGCCCGAGGCCGAGCGGCTCGGGCTGGCGGCAGGTGTAGATCTCGGCCAACTCGCTGGGCCGGCGGATCGCGGCGAGCCGTTCGGTGTCACCCTTCTCGGCGAGCCGGGCCTCCAGGTCCAGCCGGCGGTCGAAATGGTCCACCATGGAGGTCTTGCCCCGACCGGTGATCAACAGAATGTCCCGGATCCCGGCGGCGGCCCCCTCCTCCACGATGTACTGCAGGACCGGGCGGTCCACCACCGGCAGCAGCTCCTTGGGCACTGCCTTGGTGGCGGGCAGGAACCGGGTGGCCAGGCCCGCGGCAGGGATGACCGCCTTGACCGCGCGCCTGCGGTCGGCTGGGGACGTGGTGTCCCCGGGGAACGGGGTGGTGGCATCCCCGACGGTACGAACGGCGACAACCATGACCGGAGACTATCCGCCGCGGCTCTGGCGCGGCGCCTGAGTCCCATTGGACGCGCCGCCCGACCCCGCGCCCGACCCGCCGCCCGACCCCGCCGTCGCCGGTGAGGCGCTGTGCGCGGAGATCACCTCCCGCGGCTGCGCCACCCGGTAGGTGTCCCGCCCAGCGGCCTTCGCGGCGTACAACGACTCGTCGGCAGCTTCGAGCACGACCGGGCCGGTCCCACCGTGTTCGGGATAGACCGCGATACCGATGGATACGGTCACCGCGATGCGCTGCGGGCTCGGCGCCGAGGCCGGATAGACCACGACGGGGGTACGCCGGACCGCGGCGATCAGCCGCTCGGCGACGACGATCCCGCCCGCGGCATCGGTCTCCGGCAGCAGCACCACGAACTCCTCACCACCCTGGCGGAACGCGAAGTCGACCTCGCGGATCTCGCCGCGCACCCGCCGGGCGAACTCGGCCAGCACGGCGTCCCCGGCGGCATGCCCGTACGTGTCGTTGACCTCCTTGAACCGGTCCACGTCGAGGGCGAGCACGGTGAGCGTGTGGCTGAACCGGCTGGCGCGCTCCACCTCGCGGCGCAGCGCCTCCTGCAGGTACCGGTAGTTCGACAGCCCGGTGAGCGGGTCGGTCAGCGACAGCCGCTCGACCTCCTTGTGCGCGCGCACGTTGTCCAGCGCCACCACCGCCTGACCGGCGAAAGTCCGCAGCGTGTACAGGTCCGCGTCGTCGAACTCGTCGAAGCCGTGCCGGTCGTAGAGGGCCAGCACGCCCCGCGGCGCCGGCAATGCGGCAGCCTCGAAGCCGCAGATCGCGGTGGGCTCGTCGACCGCATCGGTCGCGTCCCCACCCGCATTCGCCATCGCGAACGGCACCGCCACGTACGTCCGGCAGCGCGGCTCGTTCGGGGAAAAGATCGGCCCGTCCCGGTCGACCCGTCCGCGGCGCGCCTCGCCGGTGGCCGCCACCTCGCCGAGCAGCCCCTCGCCGACCGGTACCCGCACCAGGTCCGCCCACGATCCGAAGCCTTCCGGCAACGCGTACCCGCCCGGCGAGACGAGCTCCTCGGGCAGCACGAGGCCCTCCGCACAGCGCGCCACCAGCACACCGGACGCCGGGTCGAGCAGCAGGATCGCACCGGACTGCGCACCGGTGGCGGTGAGCGCGGTCTGCAGGATCACCTGCAGGATCCGGTCGAGGTCGTGGGTACTGGACAGCGTGTGGCCGAGCAGTCCGAGCTGCCCGCGCAACTGGTCCCGACTGGCGGTCAACGCCTGGACGTACCCCTGCGTCTCCAACGCCATCCGGTTGAACGTCGCGCCGAGCCGGCCCACCTCATCGTGGCTGCGTACCGGTACCCGGGCCGCCAGGTCGCCGCCGGCCACCCGCTGGACGGCGTACGCGAGCTCGGTCAGCGGCGCGACCGTGGAGCGGGCCATCCACCACGCGGCGCCGACGGCGAGCAGGCCGGCCACGACCACGACAGCGATCAGGATCGCGTACAGGCCCCGCGGGTCGTCCCGACCGACCGACAGCGCGAGCGGCAGCGGCTGGCCGGGCCCCGGGTCGACGCGGCGCACGTACCGGCCACCCGGGGTCTGGGCCATCGCGGTGCCGGGCAGTCTGCGGGCCGCCGCGACCACCTCGCCGCGGGCCGGGCCTTCTTCGGTGGAGAGGGCACCGGCCGGGGTGTCCACCAATACGGTCACCGCCGCTCCACCGGCGTCGGCCAGTTCCCGGATCAGGGTGCCGGTGACGGGCTGTACCGCCCAGGCGTACCCCAGCAGCAGCCCACTGGCATCGCGCAGCTCGACGCGTGCGGCGATGGCCGGGTACCCGCCCGCCGGTGCGGCGGAGCCGCCGTCGCGGCAGTCGGCCCACGGCTGGGCCGGCAGCTCACCGGCGGAGTACGTGACCTGCCGGTCAGCACCGGCCAGCTGTACCCCCGGCGCCAGACCCTGCGCGATCACCTGCTCGGCTGCCTCGGGGGCCCGGCCGCCCTGGCTGGCGAGCCCGGCCGCGTCGGCCGCGGCGGTCAGCCGGTCACAGAGCGCCGCGACGGCGGTCCGCACCCCCGTGGCGGCGACATCCAGCCGCTCGGCCGACCGGGCATGGCCGACCGCGGCTACCGTCATCCCCACGAAGACCGCACCGAGCAGCACCGGTCCGAGCACCACGGCGAGGAAGGCGGCTGTGAGGCGCACGCGAAGCGTCACTCGTTCCTCCCATTCATCCCGGAGCGTAACGAAGCGATTGCTATGTGCGATGTTGTCATATCAAGTACGGATCACCGACGTGGGGACCAGGAGTGTCGTGTGCCCGATTTATCTGATCTTTCGCACTTGACCGGCGGGTCGGCGCCGACCAAGGCCGACCTGCGCGCCGCGCGACTCGCTGCCCGCCGGGCGCTGCCTGCCGGCGCCCGCGTACAGGCCGACGCAGCATTGCGATCGGCGCTGGTCGCACTGGTACGCGCCCGCCGCCCCGCTGTCGTCGCCGGGTACGTACCGATGCCCGGCGAGCCGGGCGGTGCCGAGTTCCCGGCTGAGCTTGCCGCCGCACTCGCCGCCCCCGCCACGACGCTGGGTCGGCCGGCCACGACGCTCGCCGCCCCCGCCACGACGCTGGGCGGCGGGCCCAGCCGGCTGCTCCTGCCTGTGGTGCGCCCCGACAGCGAACTCGATTGGGCCCAATACGACGGCCCGCAGTCGCTCGCACCCGCGGCCTACGGGCTACACGAGCCGACCGGGCCGCGACTGGGCCCCGAGGCGCTCGCCGAGGTTGGGCTGGTCGTGATTCCGGCGCTCGCCGTGGATCTCCGTGGGGTACGGCTGGGACGCGGCCGCGGCCACTACGACCGTGCTCTGGCGTACGCCGGAGCCGACGCGTACCTGGTGGCGGTGGTGTACGACGACGACCTGCTCCCGCTGGTACCGGACGAACCGCACGACCGCCGGGTACACGCCGTGATCACTCCGAGCGGCGGGGTACGGGCACTGTGCTGAGCGGCGCACTGGACGGAACCCGGTCCGATGTCGCACCATTGGCACTCGAATACTCAGAGTGCCAACCGGCTGCACCCGGGAACCCCGCCCGGGCCAGCCGGTACCCCGATCACGGAGGCTGACGTGCCGACCTACCAGTACGCGTGCACCGCTTGCGGCCACGAACTCGAGGCGGTGCAGAGCTTCACCGACGAACCGCTGACGCAATGCCCGGCCTGCGAAGGGCGGCTGCGCAAGCTGTACTCGGCGGTCGGCATCGTCTTCAAGGGCTCCGGCTTCTACCGCACCGATTCGCGGGCAGCCGCCAGCGCCTCGAAGGCCACCGACAAGAAGGAAGCGGCGAGCACCGTCACCGCGGCCAACAGTGGCGCGGCCAGCAGTAGCGCCGCCAGCAGCGCCACCCCCTCGGCGGGCTCGTCCAGCTCGTCCGGCAGCTCACCGTCCGGCTCGTCCAGCACGTCGTCGTCAAGCGGCGGCGCCTCGTCGTCGAGTACGTCGACCAGCTCATCGAGCTGACCCGCCCGGTCGCATCCCGGTGCAGGCTCAGTCCCAGTGCGGCGGACGCTCGGCGAGCAGCCGGTCGTCGTTGCCCGAGGAGCGCTCACCCCAACCGGCATCGGTGTCATCCCTGGTCTGATCCGGAAGGATCACCAGCTCATCGGTGAAGGCCACCTCGCGCTGGTCTCCGGCAAGCTCAGCCTCGTCAGTCCCTCGGTCGTCGATCGACCGCCCGTCCGCGTGCGCCACCCAGGCAGCGTAACCGCCCGGGCGGGTACCCGTCGGACTGCGCGGACGTAGGTTGCGCGCCGGCTTGGTAGCGTCGGCGGGTGCCGAGCGGAAGCGGACCACAGGACGACGCCCAGTGGCGGCGGCCGGTCGATGGTGCGCTGACGGAGCCGGCAGCCAGGCCCACGCCAGGCCCGCCGTCCTACACCGGACCGCCGCGGACCATCGCGCCACCGGCCGGTTGGAAGCCACCGGTGGTGGTCCAACCGGCCGCAGCGCGCGAGCTTCCCGAGCAGGACACCGCCCGCCTGGACGCCGAGGAGCAGTCCGCACGGACGCTGACCTATGGCGTGGCGATGATCGGCGGGGCCATCGTGCTGGTCCTGCTGCTTCTGCTGTGCGGCCGCGCGTTCTTCTGACCCACGGTCAGCCCCACTTCAGGTGCGCGCCCGCGTCCCCGGCCTGGAACACGTAGTACAGGCTGGCCAGGGCGAGCCCGACCGTGGCGATACCCAGGATCGTGAGCACCACGTAGTGCGCCCTGAGCCGCTCCGTCCCGGTGAAGACACGCGTGGTGAAGACCAGGAGCACCAGCACCACCACGCCCAGCGCGATGGTCACCCACAGCGTGATGTTGCCGAACGCCCGGTGATTATCGATCTTGACGAGAAAATCCCCACCTGCGCCGCCGTTGTCGACCAGTTGCTGCCGCAGCGCATCCCCGGAAAGCTTGGTCACCAGCGCCGACAGCGGCGCGACGATCGCGAGCAGCCCGACCGCCCAGCGGATCTTCGATCGGAGGAACGGCAGGGCCGTGTACGTGATCGAGCCCAGCGCCAGCAGCGGAATGAACACCACGGCGGCGTGTAATAGCAGGGGGTGGGCGGGGATGCCTCGGATCTCCCAGAACACTGTGGCCTCCTTGAGATTTCGATCACCATACGCGCGGCCCGCACGGCCCCGCACCCCTGCAGAACCGAGTCCGACGTCAGCCGGCGCGGTCCGCCCCGACCGGAGGATTGTCGATCGCTGCCCAGGGCTCACGGACCGGCACGTCGACGCCGGCCGGGCAGACCCGCCGGTAGTCGCACCAGGCGCAGCCCGGGCCCGGCGCGGTCGGGAACGCCGCGTCCGGGTTGGCCCCCTCGGCGATGGCGTGCTGCGCATCCGTCACGTCCCGGGCCGTCTCCTCGGCCCGGCGCACGTGCCTGGCCAGCGACTCCTCGGTGTGCTCGTGCGCGGCGACAGTGCCGGTGGGCAGGTGGTGCAGCTCGACCCGGCGGCAGCGGCGGCGGAACACCCTCTCCGCGGCGTACGCATACAGCGCCAGAGCCCGGGAACCCCGCGCATCATCGGCGTTCAACCCGGTGCGCCCCGTCTTGTAGTCGACGATCACCAGCTCGTCGCCGACCGCGTCGATCCGGTCGACCCGCCCGGACAACGCCAGGGTCGGCGTGCGCGCCCCGACCACCCGCTCCACGCCGACCGGTTCGACCAGTGGATCGAGCTCGGTCAGGTACGACTCCAGCCAGCCCAGCGCGCGGCGGAACGCGGCGCGCTCCTGCACCTCGTCGCGGTACCCCTCGCTGACCCAGGTGGCGTGCAGCACGGTGGGGGCAGCCGCGGGTCCGCGCCGCTGCGCCGGCAGTGCGTACCAGTTGCGCAGCGCCGTGTGCACACTTGCGCCGAGCGAGTTGTGCGCCCACGGCGGCCCCTTGGACGGTGCAGGACGGTCAACGTAGGCGTACCGGAACCGCCGGGGACAGTCCTCGTAGCTGGCGAGCTTGCTCGGAGTGCAGGTGAAAAGTCGGGGTGGCGCAGCAAAGAGCCCCAACTGTCCGGAATCATCGGCGCCGGGGTCGGCGCGGGAATCATCGGCGCCGGGGTCGGCGCGGGAATCATCGGCGCCGGGGTCGGCGCGGGAATCATCGGCGCCGGGGTCAGCTACCTGCACCTGGCCGATCCTGCCACCCAGGTGCGACACTTGTCGGACTGCGCCGGGCGGGGCGCGCCTGGGAGGTTCGATGAGTTTCCTGCGATGGCTGCGCGGCGGTGACGACAACGCGGCATCCACCAGCGTGATCTCCGCCGGCCTCGCCGAGATCGACGGACTGTTCCGGCCCTCCCGGCACAAGCAGACCGAACACGTCGAGGAGTCCAAGCGCCGTCGGCTCGACGTCAGCAACAGCGGCGGCATCGATCTCGACCGGGGAGTCGCCGTCATCCAGGTCACGCCCCCGGAGTGATCGAAGTGCCGCGGTGGCCGCTACCACAGCCGCCCGGGCACCAAGATTATGACAGCGTGCCGGGGACCGACCGCTGCACGGCGTAGCCGGTCGCCGCGGCGGCGATCTGTTCGTACACCTGCGGGTCGGTTGTGTCCGCCCCGAGCTGCACGGTCTTGTTTGCACCATGGAAGTCGCTCGAACCCGTCGCGACCAGGCCCAGCTCAGCGGCGAGCCCCCGCACGTGCGCGCGCTCCTGCGGAGTGTGGTCGGAGTGGTCGGCCTCCAGCCCGAACAGGCCAGCCGCCGCCAACTGCGCGATGAGCTCGTCCGGGACCACCCGACCGCGCCTGGTGGCCCGGGGATGGGCGAAGACCGCGACCCCGCCCGCATCACGCACCAGCCGGACCGCGGTGAAGACGTCCAGATCCTCCTTGGGTAGCCGGTACCGCTCACCGAGCAGCTGTGGCGCGAAGGCCTCGGCGACCGTACCGGCGAGTCCGCGGCGGATGAGTGCCTGTGCCACGTGCGGGCGGCCGACCGTACCGCCGGCGGCGTAGCCGCGCACCTCCGCGTAGGTGACATCGATGCCGTCGGCCCGCAGTAGCTCGACCATGCGCTCGGCGCGGTGCTCGCGGGCCTGGCGGACCTGCGCCAGCGCCGCCACCAGTTCGGCCGAGGTCGGGTCGAACAGGTACGCCAACAGGTGCAACGGAATCGGCGGATCCACGGCGTACCAACGGCAGGAGAGCTCAGCCCCGGGCACCAGGGTGAGGCCGGCCGGCAGCGCCGCGGTGGCCGCAGCCCAGCCCGCAGTCGTGTCATGATCGGTGATCGCCACCACGTCCAGTCGGGCCGCCGCGGCCGCCGCAACCAGCTCAGCCGGGGTCAACGTGCCGTCACTCGCGGTGGAGTGGGCGTGCAGGTCGATACGCATCGGGACCGAGGTTACCTGGTCGAACCGGTCAGGTGCCGTCGTCGCCGCTACCCGCGTTGGCCTGGCTGAGCCGGGCCTCCACCGCCTCCGGCTCGTACATCTCCTCGACGATGCGCAGGTAGAGCTCGTTCGGGTTGGGCATGTTGTCCACCCGGCGCAGCGCCTGGTCCTGTCCGGCCGACTCGATCTCGAAGGTGCCGTAGTTGAGCACCCGACCCATCGGCGACTGTACGTACTTCATGTCGGTGACCCGCACCAGCGGCATCATCGCCACGTTGCGGGTGATCAGTCCGTTGACCACCATGACCCGCTTGTTGGTCAGGATGAACCGGTCGTAGTGCCAGTCGACGATCTTCCACAGGGCCCAGCCGATCACACCGACCCAGATCAGCACCGCCGCCACCAGCGCATCGGACTGACCCCGCCGTGACAGGTAGCCGGAGAGGAAGCCCAGGACCACGGTCACCAGCAGCACGATCACGATCTCGCTGGTCAGGTGGATCCAGTGCCGACGCCACTCGCCGCGGAACTTCTCCGAGGGGAACAGGTACTTCTCGACCTGGGCACTGGCCTGGGACTCCAGCGGCAGCACCCGACGGGTGGAGGTCGGCGCCGGCGCCTCGTCGGGCCCGGTCTCCGTGCGTACGCCCCCACTGCGCAGACCCGAGAACTCCTCGTCGCTGAAGGCAAAATCCTCGGTTTGGCCGTCGTCGCGCCGATCGGCGCCCGGCTCAGGTGCGCCGGCTGTCATCGAAGTCAGCCGTTGATGAGGGTGATGAAGAAGTTGCCGATGCCCCTGGCGATGTCGAGTACGCCATTTCCGATCGAGCGGAACACGCCGGCTGCGGTCGTCGGCTGGTTCGCGATGAAGAAGATCAGAAAGGCGATTCCGGCTGCGGCGAGGCCCTTCTTGAGCATGTGATGGCTCCCCTCTCCCCACGTGGCCGAGATCATGAAACACGGCGCACTGAGCGTATCAAGGTGCGACCTTACAGTGAACTTGCGTTCATTGAGACCAACTCGGTGGTTGATCCTAGTCGTACCCGTCTAGACCCGACCGTGAAGATACGGCGATGGCGCGCCAAAAATAAGTTCCGACGGCACATCATCGGTCAAATCACACAGAATGAGATCCTCGGCGAGCAGGTACCCGGCAGTGGCCGGCCAGGCGACCGCGTACAGCCACAGCCCGCCGGCCTGACCCACATAGGCGCAACGGTCGGCGGCTGACTTCACCGACCACAGCGGCGTGGGCCAGCCCGCGGCCCGCACCTTGGCGTGCGCCGGCTCGTGCGACACCACGCCCTCCAGGAACGGGCCAGGGTCCTGACCCGCAATCCCGGCGAGCCGGGTACCCAGTCCGATGCCGGGCTCCTCGGCGACGAGCACGATATCGGCCGGACCCCCGTGCAGCGGCGCGGGACCGCTGCAGGCCAGTGCCGAGCCGCGCACCCCGGAACGGTCATCACCGACCCAGCCCACCCCGGTGACGGTCCACCCTGAGGGGAGCGGCCAGGGGCACCACACCGGCACCTCGGGATCGCCCGGTTGGCGGGCCTGGACCCGGCCCAACACGGTCTGCAGAATCTGCCCACTGATGTGCTCAGCCACGTGCAGCGGCAACACCGGACCGTCATGGTCACAACGCCATTCGCTGATCATTAGATCCGGGCCACGTACCGCACCGCCGCACCGCGGACAACTGACGGCCACGCCCATAGCAACTACGGTGCGTTCAACCCAGTCGCGAGTCAAGGCACCCGGCTATGCAGACTTCCCGGGTTCTGCGGCGTACGTCCGGATCCACGCGTGCATGGCAATGCCACTCGCCACCCCGGCGTTGATCGACCGGGTCGAGCCGTACTGCGCGATCGAGAACACCTGCCGACACGCCCGCCGGGCCGGTTCGGACAGGCCCGGACCCTCCTGCCCGAACAGCAGCACACAGCGCCGCGGCAGCTCCGCCGACTCCAGGGGCAGCGCACCGGGCAGGTTGTCGATCCCGATGATCGGCAGCTCGGCCGTACCTGCCCAATCCAGGAACTCGTCGATCGTGTCGTGGTGGCGCAGGTGCTGGTACCGGTCGGTCACCATGGCGCCACGCCGGTTCCACCGCCGCCGGCCGACGATGTGCACCTCGGCGGCGAGGAACGCGTTGGCGTTGCGCACCACCGCGCCGATATTCAGATCGTGCTGCCAGTTCTCGATCGCGACCTGGAAGTCGTGCCGCCGGGTATCGAGGTCGGCGACGATCGCGTCCAGCCGCCAGTACCGGTATCGGTCGACGACGTTGCGCCGGTCGCCGCCGGCGAGCAACTGCGGGTCGTAGTGTGCGTCGTCCGGCCAGCTCCCCGGCCAGGGGCCGACCCCGATCTCACCGAATTCCATCGCACCCAGCCCCCAAACAGAATCTTGGTCGTCCGGTACCCCGGGAAGGGCAGCCAACGACCGAGATCAGTGAATCAGGCGGAGGGCCTGGGCTCCGGGAAGCTGGGCTGCTCCGGCCCGGCGAACTCCTGCTTGGGCACCATCACCCGGCGGCGGAAGATGCAGACGAGCGTGCCGTCCTGCTTGTACCCCTTGGTCTCGACGGTGACCACACCCCGGTCGTTACGGGACTCGGACTCCCGCTTGGCCAGCACGGTCGTCTCGCCGTAGATCGTGTCGCCGTGGAAGGTGGGCGCGACATGACGCAGCGACTCGACCTCCAGGTTGGCGATGGCTTTTCCGGAGACGTCGGGTACCGACATCCCGAGCAGGATCGAGTAGATGTAGTTGCCGACCACCACGTTGCGTTTGAAGTGTGTCGACGTCTCCGCGTAATGCGAGTCGATGTGCAACGGGTGGTGGTTCATGGTGAGCAGGCAGAAGAGATGGTCGTCGTACTCCGTGACGGTCTTTCCCGGCCAGTGCCGGTACACCGCGCCGACGGTGAACTCTTCGTAGTAGCGCCCGAACTGCATCCCCGGATGCCTCTCCATCAGGACTGGACAATTGAGCATGCCCTACCCTGGACGCAATGAGCGGCGGGGCCCTCCCCGGCACCCGCCGCCCACGCTCTGTTACGGAGCATTCTGCCCGCTCCGCGACTCAGCGTACAGAGACCTGGGTCACAGTTTCCGATTTGTTTCTCGACGCGTAGCCCCGGACGCAGGTTGTTCTACCGAGAGTCGATGACCGGGCGCCGGGCGCGCCACTACGAACAGTAACCGAAATCGGGTTCTCCGACCCCGGCAATGGCCCGACTGCGGGAATCACTCTGCCCCGGATCTGGGTTGTCGCGTGATAGTCGCAGAATCTTCGCCCGACCTCGGCAGGTCCACGACACTGGATACCGTTGGCGGGGCTCTTCCCGAATCGATCGGAGACAGAACATGGCAACGATGGCGCTCACGACGGGCACCTTCGGCGAGACGGCCTCGCGGGGCGGCATCGTCATGGTCGACTTCTGGGCCAGCTGGTGCGGTCCGTGCCGGTCATTCGCGCCGGTGTACGAGCGCGTCTCGGAGAAGCACGACGACATCGTCTTCGCCAAGGTGGACACCGACGCCGAGCAGGCGCTCGCTGCCGAATTCGAGATCCGCTCGATCCCCACCATCATGGTCATTCGCGACGGCATCGTGGTGTTCGAACAGCCCGGCGCGCTGCCCGAGGCGGCACTGGAGTCACTGATCAGTCAGGTGCGGGCGCTGGACATGGACGAGGTCCGCCGGCAGGCCGGCGCCACCGCGTCCTGACCCGCCACCCCCGGCTCGGCCGCCGGTCTGGCACGGCTCGGCCGCCGGTCTGGCCCCGGGCTCCTGCGGGCCGCCCGGCCGGCCCGTCGGGTGGCGCGGCGTTCGAACGTATGTTCTAATATTCGGATGCGCTGGGACAACCTACGGGCCGCACCGGGGGATTCCGGGGCGCCGGGAGATACCGGGGCGCCGGGGGATTCCGGGGCGCCGGAGGAGTTGCCGCTGGCGCTGCATGAGGCGGTCGTGCGCACCTTCGACACGCCGGACTTCCGCGGTATGACCTTCTACGAAGTGCAGGCGAAGTCGGTCATCAACCGGGTCGCGGGCGGGTCGCGGGTTCCCTTCGAGTGGACCCTGAACCCGTACCGGGGCTGCACCCACGCCTGCAGCTACTGCATGTCGGGCGACACCCCCATTCTGATGGCGGACGGCCGGACCAGGCCCCTGGCCGACCTGCAGGTCGGCGACGCGATCTGTGGCACGGTGCGGCGCGGGGCATACCGGCGGTACACCGTCACCCAGGTGCTCGCCCACTGGTCCACGGTCAAGCCGGCGTACCGGATCATGCTCCAGGACGGCACCCAGCTCATCGCCAGCGGCGATCACCGCTTCCTGAGCATGCGCGGGTGGCGGCGGGTGGCTGGCGCGGAGCCAGGCCGCGGGCGCGGGCCGCGGCTGGGCACCGGCGACGTCCTGCTGGGGGTGGGCGAGTTCGCCGCGCAGCCCAAGGACTCGGTCGACTACCGCCAGGGGTACCTGCGCGGGGTCGTCCGCGACGGACCAGTCGGCGGCCCCGGCCAGGGTGACCTCGACGGCGACCGCTTCCGGCTGGCCTGGACCGATGCCGAGGCCGTGGAGCGCGCCGACCGCTATCTCGCCGATTTCGGGGTTGCCAGCATCGGGGCGGTCCCGGCAGAGCTGATCCGGTGGCCCGCCCGGGCCAGCCTGGAGTGGTGTCAGGGCTTCCTGGCCGGAGCCTTCGACGCCGACGGGAGCTACCTGCGGGGCGCGCTGCGCATCGCGCACACCGACCAGCAGCTGACCGACCGGATCGTGTCGAGTCTGCAACTCTTCGGCTTCAACGTCGAGCTCGAAGGTGCCCACCGCTCCGGCGAGGTGACGCATGTCCGGATCCGGGGCGGGCTCCGCGGGCATCTCCGCTTCTTCCACACCGTCGACCCGGCGATCACCCACAAACGCACCATCACCGGCGCGGTCGTCAGGACCAGCGCACAGCTCGGCGTGGCATCGATCAGGCCACTCGGCATCGAGCTTCCGCTCTTCGACATCACCACCGGCACCGGCGACTTCGTCGCCGACGGCGTGGTCAGCCACAACTGCTTCGCCCGCAACACCCACACCTATCTGGACCTGGATGCGGGGCGGGACTTCGACACCCGGGTCGTCGTCAAGGTCAACGCCGGGGAGTTGCTGCGCCACGAGCTCGCCGCGCCACGGTGGCGCGGTGGGCACATCGCGATGGGTACCAATGTCGACTGCTACCAGCGGGCCGAGGGGCGGTACCGGCTGATGCGCGAGATCCTGACCGCGCTGCGCGACTTCGCGAACCCGTTCTCCATCCTCACCAAGGGCACTCTGATCCTGCGCGATCTCGACCTGCTGACTCAGGCCGCCCAGGTCGCTCCGGTGGGCGTGGCGCTGTCCGTGGGCTTCGTCGACGAGACGCTGTGGCGCTCGGTCGAGCCGGGTACCCCCAGCCCGCGACGACGCCTCGACGCAGTACGCCAGCTCGCCGACGCCGGCTTCGCTGTCGGTGTACTGATGGCGCCGATCCTGCCCGGGCTGACCGACACCGCGGAGTCCATTGAGGACACGGTTGCTGCGATCGCCGCCGCGGGAGCGGCCAGCATCACGCCGCTGCCGCTGCACCTGCGCCCGGGCGCGCGCGAGTGGTACCTGCGCTGGCTCGCGGGTACCCACCCGGAACTGCTGCCGCGCTATCAGGAGCTGTACGGCGAGCGGAGCTACCTCGGCTCGGGGTACCAGCGCGAGGTGACGGCCCGGGTCCGGCTCGCCGCCCGCCGGCACGGGCTGGGCAGCGGCACCGCCGGCGACGCGCGGCGGGTGCCGACCTCGCCCGAGGAGTCGCGGGCGCTGGGCGTCGGCGCAATCCTGCGGGCGCCCGAGCGGCCACCACCCGAACAGCTCACCCTGCTCTGACGCCGACAGGTAGGCGCGGGCTGCTGCTGCGCCGGGGTTGCGTGCGGAACAGCTATCGGATGATCGCGCCCGCGCTAGCCTCGGACACATGAGGACGCCGCAGGAGATCCTGGAAGAATCGATCACAATCGCTGTTGTGGGGGCGTCGCGGGACCCGGAGAAGGTCGCCCACTCGGTACCCGCCCAGCTGCAGCGGCACGGCTGGCGGATCATTCCGGTGAACCCGTACGTCGACGAGATCTTCGGGGAGCGGGCGTACCCGACGCTCGCCGACATTCCGGAGCCGGTCGACCTGGTCAACGTGTTCCGCCCGAGCGAGCAGGCGGCAGAGGTGGTCCGGCAGGCGGCCGGCATCGGAGCGCGTGCGGTCTGGCTGCAGGAAGGCGTCGTCTCAGCGCAGGCCCGCCAGATCGCCACCGAGGCCGGTATGGACTACGTCGAGAACCACTGCATCGCAGTGGCCCGCGCCGCGTTCGCGCTCACCCGCCGCCCGAATCCCTGAGATCTTGGACGCCCGGACAGCCTATGGCGGCCTGAGCGTCCAAGATCGCGGAAGGGATGGGGGGTGGGATGGGCGAACGGCCGTCAGGCCTTGTACTCGTTGAGGAGGCCGCGGGAGATTATGGTCTTCTGGATCTCGCTCGTACCCTCGCCGATGAGCAGGAACGGGGCCTCACGCATGAGCCGTTCGATCTCGTACTCCTTGGAGTAGCCGTACCCACCGTGGATCCGGAACGACTCCTGGACGACCTCGACGCAGTACTCACTGGCCAGCAGCTTCGCCATGCCGGCCTCGACGTCGTTGCGCCTGCCGGCGTCCTTCAGCCGGGCCGCGTTCACCACCATGCCGTGCGCCGCCTCGATCTTCGTACCCATCTCGGCCAACTTGAACGCGATCGCCTGGTGCTTGTAGAGCGGCTGACCGAAGGTGGTGCGCTGCTGGGCGTAGGCGATCGCCAGTTCGAAGGCCCGGATGGAGATGCCGCAGGCGCGGGCGGCCACATTGACCCGCCCCACCTCGATGCCGTCCATCATCTGATAAAAGCCGCGGCCGAAGCCCGCCGCGCCACCCAGGATCGCCGACTCCGGGACCCGGACCCCGTCGAGCACCATCTCGGTCGTCTCGACGCCCTTGTACCCCATCTTGTCGATCTTGCCGGGAATGGTCAGCCCGGGCGCGGTCTCGCCGAAGCCCGGCTTCTTCTCCAGCAGGAACGTCGTCATGTTGCCGTAGACGCTGTCCGCGCCGTTGTCGGTCTTGACCAGGGTGGCGACGACCGAGGAGTACGCCCCGTTGGTCAGCCACATCTTCTGTCCATTGAGGACGAAAAAGTCACCGTCCCGCTCGGCCCGGGAACGGATCGCAGCAACGTCGGACCCGGTGTTCGGCTCAGACATCGAGAAGGCGCCGCGCACCTCACCAGTCGCCATCCGGGGCAGCAGGGACGCCTTCTGTGCAGGCGTTCCGTGCTGGGAGATCAGATACGCCACGATGAAGTGGGTGTTGACGATGCCGGAGACCGACATCCAGCCCCGGGACAGCTCCTCCACCACCAGGGTGTACGTCAGCAGCGACTCGCCGAGTCCGCCGTACTGCTCCGCGATGGTGAGCCCGAACAGCCCCATCTCGCGCATGCCCGCGACGATGGCCTGCGGGTACTCGTCGGCGTGCTCCAGCTGCTGAGCGTGCGGAATGATCTCCCTGTCGACGAACTCGCGTACCGTTTCCAAGATCGCGCGCTGGACGTCGGTCAGGCCGGGCGTCTGGGCGAGGCGGGCCATGGTGATCCTCCGAGAGGGTGAACGGCGATTCAGGTTACCGACGAGTTGTCGTGCAGCTGTGAAACCCCTCACCGCCGCAGCGACGGCGCACCCCGGCCGGCCTTGACGACGGCCACCCCGGCCGGCCTTGACAACCGGGTCAGCGGTACTGCGCCTCCTGCACGCTGTTGCCGCCGTCGACGATGAGCATCTGGCCGGTGATGTACGACGCGGCGGGCGAGCACAGGAAAGCGATCGCGGCGGCCACCTCATCCGGGACGCCGGGGCGCCCCATCGGGGTACCGAAGCCCTGCTTCAGCTCGACCAGCGTGGAGGCACCGGTGTGGATGATGCCCGGGGCCACCGCGTTGACCGTGATCCCGTCGGCGACCAGCTCCATGGCGAGCGCCCGGGTCAGCCCGACCACGCCGGCCTTCGCCGCGGCGTACCCGGCCTCGGCAGGCAGCGCGTTGACCGGGCCGGCGGTGGCGGAAAGGTTGACCACCCGCCCCCAACCGTGCTCGGCCATCCGGGCCACGAACGCCCGGCTCACCAGGAACGCCGTGGTCAGGTTCCGGTCGATTTCGGCACGCCACTCGTCATAGGTCAGCTGGGCCACCGGGCGCAGCACCTCGGGGCTGGCCTTGCTGGCCAGACCGGCGTTGTTCACCACGATGTCGACCGGGCCGAGCATCTCCTCCACCGCGTCGGCGAGCGCACCGACCTCCGCCTCGACGGTGAGGTCGGCGACGAAACCGGTAACGCCCAACTCACCGGCCCGGTCGTGGATCCGCTTGGTGGTCGACACGATGGCGACAGTCGCTCCGAGGGCCTTCAGCCGGCGCGCTGTCGCGTACCCGATGCCGTCCACACTGCCGGCCCCGGTGACCAGCGCGACCCGCCCATCGAGCCGGTTGGAGGCGAGCAGGTCGGTGTCGACTGGTGCCTCGACGGCGCCATCCTCGCTGGTGGCGGCCGTCCGGAGGGTACGTCGAGCCGCTGGTCGGGTGGCGTCGCGTCGGACACCCTTGCCTCCGGCGGCAGCGCCGCGGCGCGCGTCAGTTGCCATATCAGCGATCCTGCCTGGTACCGGTGAGCCGGGCAACGACGTCCGCCCCGGTGGCGTGGCGAGAATGCAGGATCGCGGGCCCGGCCGGTCGCAGCGGTGCGGCGATGACCGCCTACCCTGACGTGGCCGGCAAGCCGACCGACATGGGCTGGGTCCGGTCGTGGCACCCGGGTGTCGCGCCCTTCACCCCCCGGAGCACGCGATGACCTACCCGCCGCAGCAGCCCGGCAACTGGCCTGACCCATCGTGGCCCGGCCAGCAGCCGTACGACCCGGCCAGCGGTGCGCCAGCGCAGTCCTATTCCTTTGACCCGACCAGCGGTGCCGGTGGGTACCCCGGCTCGCCGGCCTACCCACCGGCCTACCAGCAGCCGTATCAGCAGCCCTACCCGGCCGGGTACCCGGCCCAGCCGAACGTCAACGTGTACACCCCGGTGATCGCCATGGCGCCGCCGAGCAACGGCACTGCGGTGGCCTCGCTGGTGCTCTCCCTGGTGGGCCTGCTGGTCTGCGGCATCACGGCTCCGATCGGCGCCATCCTGGGCCACGTGGCCCGAAACCGGATCCGCCAGACCGGTGAGGGCGGAGACGGCATGGCGGTCGCCGGCATGGCCATCGGCTGGATCGTCACCGGCCTCTGGGCCATCGCCGCAACCCTGGTCTGCCTGCTCGCCGCCGCCCCGCTGGCGTTCCTCGGGCTCAGGTAGTAGCGAGTCGAGGACCGGTCAGGCCGGTGGGGTGAACGACGAGGTGCGGGTGAGGCCGCCGGCCCGCCCCTTTCCGGCGATCACCGTGGCCATCTTGCGCGACGCCTCATCGATCATCTCGTCGCCGAGCATGACCGCGCCGAGCCTGCCGCCCGCCTCCGAGGTGTAGTACGCGTACGCGTCCAGGATCAGCTCGGCGTGCTCGTAGTCCTGCTGGGTCGGCGAGTACACCTCGTTGGCGGCGTCGAGCTGGCCGGGGTGCAGTACCCACTTGCCGTCGAAGCCCAGCGCCGCCGAGCGCTGCGCCACCTCGCGGAACGCGTCCACGTCGCGGATCTGCAGGAACGGCCCGTCGATCGCCTGCAGGTGGTGCATGCGGGCAGCCATCAGGATGCGCATGAGGATGTAGTGGTACGGGTCGGCGGGGTAGCCGGGGATCAGCGCCCCGACCACCAGCGACTTCATGTTGATCGAGGCCATGAAGTCAGCCGGGCCGAAGATGATCGTCTCGACCCGCGACGAGGCGGCCGCGATCGCGTCCACGTTGACCAGCCCGGCCGCGTTCTCGATCTGCGCCTCGATACCGATGCCGCCCACCGGCAGGCCGATCGTCTTCTCGATCTGGGTCAGTGTGAGGTCCAGCCACTGCACCTGGGCTGCGGACTGGGTCTTCGGCAGCATGATGCAGTCGAGGTTGGCGCCGGCACCCTCGACCACCTCGACGACGTCGCGGTAGGTCCACTGGGTGGTGAGGTCGTTGACCCGGACCACTCGCGTCTTGTCGCCCCAGCCGCCGTTGTTGAGCGAGGCGACGATGTTCTTGCGGGCTTCGGGCTTGGCCAGCGGCGCCACCGCGTCCTCAAGATCGAGGAACACCTGGTCGGCGGGGAGACCCTGGGCCTTGTCGAGCATCTTGAGGCTCGAACCCGGTACGGCGAGACAAGACCGACGGGGGCGTCCGAGAGCGGCCATGGTGAAACGGCTCCTTAGCGAACGGTAAGTTTGTCGCAGGTAACGGTAACCTCGTGCCGTGGCCGCCGAGTACCGAGGTGCGGAAGATCTCACGGTCGTCGTGACCGGTTCGAGCTCCGGTGTCGGGCTCGCCGCGGCCGAAGCCTTTGCCCAACAGGGCGCCACAGTGGTCCTGGTGGGCCGCCATCCGGGCCGCCTGGCCCGGGCCGTCGGACGGGTACGCGACGCCGGCGGCGGGCGGATTCCGCGGGCGTACCGGGCCGACTTCGCCCGCCTGGACGACGTACGGCAACTCGCCGCACGACTACGCACCACAGTGGACCGGATCGACGTGCTCGCCAACAACGCCGGCCGGGTGTACCGCCGGTACCGCTGTACGGTCGACGGATACGAGGCGACCCTGCAGGCCAACCATCTGGCGCCGTTCCTGCTGACCCACCTGCTCCGGGACCGGTTGACCGGCGGACGGGTGGTCAACACGGCCTCCGCGCTCTCCTTCCACGTCCGGGTCGACCCGGACGACCTGACCCGGCGGGGCGGGCGGGGTTACCGGATGTGGCGGGCGTACCGGGCCAGCAAGCAGGCCAACGTGCTCTTCACCCAGGAGGCGGCCCGGCGCTGGCCCGAGATCCACTCGACCGCGTTCCACCCAGGGGTGGTCCGCACCGGGCTCGGCCGGGGCACCCTCTCGGCGGCGTTCTTTCGGCTGACGCCGGGACTCGCCACCCCGCAGGAGGCTGCCGGGACGCTCATCTGGCTGGCCACCACCCCGACCGACCAGCTCGTTGCGGGCGGGTACTACCACCGCACCCAGCTGGCCCGGCCGGTGCCCCGGGCGACCGACCCGCAACTGGCCGCCCGGCTCTGGGAGGCCAGTGTCGCCGCGGTCGGTCTGTGACGGCCCGGCAGGGCGGCTGACGCCGACGGCCGGCTGCGGCGGGTGTCGGCGACGGCAGGGCCCCGGTGCACGCGGCCTGCGGCGGGCGTCAGCAGCAAACGGACCCGGTGCAGGCGGCCCACGGCGGGCGTCAGCGGCGACGGACCCGGTGCAGGTGGAACGGGCGTCGGGCGGGCCGGGCCGCGGGGGTCGGCCGGGGCGTCGCGGCCTGCGAGCCGTCCGGCAGCTCCGCACCCGACGTCGGCTCGCCCGCCGGTACCAGTCGGCTCAGCACACACTCGGCAGCCCAGCGGGCCACGGTGGCTTCGGCGCCGCCCGGTGCGTTGAGCCGCTTCGCGGCCACGGTCGGGGCGACGACGGCCCATCCCTCGTCGGCCGGCGTCAACCGGGAGACCACAGCCGGCCGGGAGACGATGCGCCCGCCGTGGTCGCCGCGGGCCATCACTGTCGCCGCATCCGCCTCAGCGAGACCCGGAGCCGCCTGCTCCCCTGGGCCGCTCACCACGTACAGCGCACCGTCGAGCCAAAGGCACCAGACGGCGTACCCGGGAGCTTCCGCCGTACCCGACCGGGCCCTGGACCGGGCCTTTGGCGCCACAGCCGGCACCGACAGCCACACCACGGCGGCCTTCTTCATGGCCTCCTCGACCAGCGGCGGCGTCTGCATGGCCCCGATCCTGCCCTATCCGGCGAGCGGTTCGCGGGGCCCCGGGTCGCTGAACTCCACCGCGGTGTGCCGGGACACCCGAATCCGCTCCGGCCACCGCCCCTGCGGCCAGCCACCCTTGGCCAGCAGCGCCGCCACGAAGGCGTCCGGCTCGGGGAGCTTGCGCCACACCGCAGGCAGGAACGTGGCGCGCCGCTGGCCATCGGTGAGCAGTAGGCCGTCCACTCCCGGGCGCAGCGCACCGACCAGCGCGGGCGGGCCGTCGACGGCCAGCAGCTCGGGCCGGCTGAGTACCGAGACTCTGACGGCGAGGTCCGGCCAGTCGTCGACGGTCACCGGCGGCAGCCGCGGGTCGGTCATCGCCCCCAGTGCGTTGCGGACCACATCGATCCATAGTGGACGCACGGCGGTGAGCGAACCGACGCAGCCGCGCAGCCGGCCGAGCCTCTCCAGCGTCACGAAGGACGCGCCCCGCTCGCGCAGTGCCGCGCTGGCTGGCCCGGCGCCGGCAATCTCCCGACCGGCCAGCCGGGCGGCGACCGTGGTAGCGGCCAGCCGGGCCAGGCCCGCGCCGGCGGCACCGTCGAGCATCGTGGCCGGCCCGCTCATGTCGACAGGGTACGTCCGCCGCGTGCCCCGCGGACGCGGCGGCTCAGGCCGGCAGGCGCTGCCGCCCGACCCGCTCGGGCCGGCGGGCGCTGCCGTTCAACCCGCTCAGGCGGGCGCTGCCGTTCAACCCGCTCAGGCCGGCGGGTGCTGCGTTCAGACCAGCACAGGCGACCGGTCGAGCAGAGCGATGACATCGGTCAGTGTCGGTACCGCCGGGCCGGTCCAGTCCGCGCTGCCGTTGAAGACCAGGTGGTCGACGAGGTCCGGGGCAGCCAGCCGTACCGCCCACATGCCCACGTCCTGCGCACCGACCAGCTCACGACTCCCGCCGTCCCCGACGTACAGGCACTCGTCAGGGTCCACCCGCAGCCGGATGCAGGCCTGCAGGTACATCGCCGGATGCGGTTTGCAGTGTCCGACATCCAGCGAGTACACGTACGCCTCCAGCAGGGGCGCCACCGGCAGGTCGGGGAGGAACGCCGGCAGCTCGTACCAGCAGTCGCTGACCACGGCGGTACGCAGCCCACGCTGGCGCAGCTCCGTGAGTACCCGTACCGCCTCCGGACGCAGCACGGTGTCCCGGCGTACCACGCCGACCCGGGCGGCTACCGCGTCGGCGATGGCCGCCTCGGACGGGTCCGCCCCGAGCTCGCGCACCACGTGGCGCAGCGCCGAGGCTGGCGGCCCCAACCTCCCGCAGGCCCGCTGGTAGAACGTGCGGTCCAGGACAGCGAAGTACTCGTCCACGTCGACGCCGAGACTGCGGGCAATGCGCGCGTGGTCCGGGCCCCGGCGCACGGCGCGGGTGAGGGTACCGAAGAAGTCGAAGAGCACGGCGCGCGGCCGCGACACTGCAGGGTACATGGCGGAACCCCCGTGGGGTAGGGGCGACCCGACTGAGTTGTCCGGACCGACCGAGCGTAGTCGTCAGGTTACCGAAGACTCAAACAGCCATCCATCTATGTGTTTGATCCCACACGAGCTCCCGGCCGGCGCCGCACCGGACGGGTCCCCGCTCGCTCATGGGTCCACAGGCCGGCTCGCGGCGCGGCCGGCGCGGCTAGGCTGTCCAGGTGACCACGGCGACCAGGGTCTACGTCGCGCGACTGGCCGGCCTCGTGGTCTTCGATCCCAACGGAGACCAGGTCGGTCGGGTCCGCGACGCCGTTGCCCGGCTCCGCTCCGGCGGCCAACCGCCACGGGTGCTCGGCCTCGTGGTCGAACTGCCGATGCGGCGGCGCATCTTCGTCCCGATCGGCAGGGTCACCACGATCGAGGCCGACGCCGTGATGCTGAGCACCGGCACGATCAACCTGCGCCGGTTCGAGCGGCGCCCGGGCGAACTGCTGGTCCTGGAGGATCTCCTGGACCGTCGGGTCACCATCACGGCGGCCCAACGGCCCGGGACCGTGGTCGACGTCGCCATGGAGGGCGACCGGCACGGTGACTGGTCGCTGGCGCGGGTGGCGGTCCGCGAGTACACCGGCCGGCTCACCCGTCGCGGCCACCTGAAGCAGCTCGACTGGAGCGAGGTGCACGGTCTGGTCGGCGAGCCGGAGGCGCAGGGCACCGCCGGCCTGCTCGCGGTACTGGACAACCTGCGCGCCGCTGACCTGGCCAACGTCCTGCAGGACCTCTCCGACGCGCGAAGGGTCGAGGTGGCCACCGCGTTGGACGACGAACGCCTCGCCGACGTCCTGGAAGAGTTGCCCGAGCACGACCAGGTCGAGATCCTCTCAGCGCTGGCACCCGAGCGCGCCGCCGACGTTCTTGAGGAGATGGACCCGGACGACGCCGCCGACCTGCTCGCCGAGTTGCCCAAGCCGGACCAGGATGTCCTGCTCGACCTCATGGAGCCGCAGGAGGCCTCGAAGGTCAGCCAGCTGCTGGACCATCAGCCCGGTACGGCTGGCGGCATGATGACCTCCGAGCCAATCATCATGGCCCCGGACGCCACGGTTGCTGAGGCCCTGGCCCGGATCCGTCAGGCGCAGCTCTCCCCCGCCGTCGCGGCGGCGGTATTCGTCACCCGGGCGCCGACGGCCACCCCCACCGGGCGCTACCTCGGCATGGTGCACTTTCAGCGACTGCTGCGCGAGGCGCCGTCAGCGCTGCTCGGCGGGGTGGTCGACAACGACATCGACCCGCTGGAACCGGCCACCCCGCTCGCCGAGATCACCCGCCGGATGGCCACCTACAACCTGGTCGGTGCGCCGGTCGTCGACGACGGCGACCGGCTCGTCGGCGCGGTCACCGTGGACGACGTCCTGGACCATCTGCTGCCGCCGGACTGGCGCGACCGGGCTGAGCCGTCGACCGGATCTGCTGGCGCTGGCGGATCTGCTGGCGCTGGCGGATCTGCCGACTCAGGCGGATCTGGCGACTCTGGCGGCGCCGGCGACCCGGTTGGCCACGTCGGCCAGGCAGGGTCGGTCGGGCTGGAGGGGGCCGACCATGGCTGAGGTCCGCCGCGGGGGACGGCTCGACCAACCCCGCGAGCCGCGGCTCACCCTGCCCCGCCTCGACACCGACGCCTTCGGCCGCTTCGCGGAGGGCTTCGCCCGCTTCATGGGTACCCCGCGCTTCATCGTCTACATGACGGTCTTCGTCTGTATCTGGGTGACGTTCAACGTGATCAGCCTGTTCGGGCTGCGCTGGGATCCGTACCCGTTCATCCTGCTGAACCTGTTCTTCAGTACCCAGGCGTCGTACGCCGCCCCGTTGATCCTGCTCGCCCAGAACCGGCAGACCGACCGGGACCGGGTCGCGCTGGACGAGGACCGGCGCCGGGCCACCGCGCAGAAGGCGGACACCGAGTACCTGGCACGGGAGATCGCCGCGCTCCGGCTGGCACTCAGTGAGGTGGCCACCCGCGACTTCCTGCGCTCCGAGCTGGCCCGGCTGATGGAGGAGCTGGACGAGTCGGCGCGCCGGCAGAAGGGCGACCGCAGGGAGCAGCGCCGCGAGCACCGGCGCGCGGCCGAGCACTCGGACCGTGCCGCAGATGCCGCCTCGGCGACCGCCAGGCAGGCCGACGAGGCCGCGGCGCTGGATGGCGAGTACCTCGAACCACCCGGTCCGCCACCGAACCGGAGGAACTCCCGAGATCTTGGACTCCGGAACCCGCCATAGGGGGCAACGGAGTCCAGGATCTACGAACGACGGGGCCGGCGGGGCGGCGGCTTGGCAGCGGTGGAGGGTTGACCGGTGCGACGTAGCATGGGCGGCATGCCTGCCGCCGCAACAACTGTCGACTCCGCGCTGCTCGCCGCGCTGGCACGCGTCAACGACCCGGAGATCCGTCGCCCGATCACCGATCTCGGCATGGTGCGCTCAGCCACGGTCCGCCGGGACGGCGTCGCGGAGGTGGCGATCCTGCTGACAGTGGCCGGCTGCCCGCTGAAGGACAAACTGCGCACCGACATCACGGCAGCCGCGGTCACCGTCCCGGGCGTCACCGAGGTGGAGATCGAGTTCGGGGTGATGAGCCCGGAGCAGCGCAAGGACCTACAGACCCAGCTGCGGGGCGGTGCCGGCGCCGCCGAGCCGGTCATTCCCTTCGCCCAGCCGGGATCCCGGACCCGGGTGTACGCGATCGCCAGCGGCAAGGGCGGGGTGGGCAAGTCCAGCGTGACGGTGAACCTGGCCGCGGCGCTCGCCGCCCGGGGGCTCTCGGTGGGCGTGGTCGACGCCGACATCTACGGCCACTCGGTCCCGCGGATGCTGGGCGCCGACGGCCGGCCCACCCGGGTCGAAGACATGATCATGCCGCCCCAGGCGCATGGTGTGAAGGTCATCTCGATCGGCATGTTCACCGACGGCAACGCTGCCGTGGTCTGGCGCGGGCCCATGCTGCACCGGGCGCTGCAGCAGTTCCTCGCCGACGTGTACTGGGGCGAGCTGGACGTACTGCTGTTGGATCTCCCCCCGGGTACCGGCGACGTGGCGATCTCGCTGGCTCAGCTGCTGCCCAGCGCCGAGATTCTCGTGGTCACCACACCGCAGACGGCTGCCGCCGAGGTCGCCGAGCGGGCCGGCGCTATCGCGCTGCAGACCCATCAGCGGCTGGTCGGTGTGGTGGAGAACATGTCGTGGCTGGAGCTGCCCGACGGTACCCGGATGGAAATCTTCGGTAGCGGCGGCGGGCAGGCGGTGGCGGACTCGCTGACCCGGCTGGTCGGCGCCGCGGTGCCGCTGCTCGGTCAGATCCCGCTGGACCCGCAGGTCCGCGAGACCGGCGACAGCGGCCGCCCGATCGTGCTGGACTCGCCGCAGAGCCCGGCCGCCGCAGCGCTGCGGGCGGTCGCCGACCGGCTGGCGGTGCGCAAGGAGAGCCTCGCCGGCAAACCCCTGGGCCTGCGCCCCGCCACCACCTGACCCCCCCGCCCACCTTCCGCGATCTTGCAGTCGTGTCCGGGTATTCGCGGCTTGCATCGAGATTTGCCCGGGACACAGGTGCAAGATCGCCGTCGAGAAAACCCCGGCGATCAGGTGGCGTCGGAGTCGAAGGCTTCTCTACGGGTACCGGCTGACCCGGGCCGCCCGGTCCCGGACACCCCTGGCCCCGGCACCGGAACGGGCGACTTCGGATCCAGCAGGGCTGCGGTCTCCCGCGCCTGCGCGCGCAGATCGGTTAGCGGCTTGCGCAGCGCCGCCTCATCGGCCTCACTGAGCAGGTGCTTGCGGACGAAGGTGCGCGGATTGAGGTCGTCCAGCTGGATGTCCTGCCCCAGCTCGCGGCTGAGGTCCCCGGTCGCGTTACGGGCCATCTGCCGCAGTTGGCGCAGCATGCGCACACCCTCAGCAATCATCTTCGGCAACCGGTCCGGGCCGAAGATGAAGAACGCCAGGAGCAGGATGCAGACCAGTTCCCAGCCGCCGATGTTCTCCAGCCCCATGTTCCGTGCCGTCCTTCCGGTCCCCGGCCAGCCTACCCAGCAGGCGCGGCCGCGCGTCCACCGCAAGCACCTGGCTTACCGGGCCCCCGGCTATTTCGTGTCGGCGACCAGCGTCACCCGTACCGTGTGCGACTCGCCAGCGCGCTGGTACTGCACGGTCACCGCGGCACCCGGCGGGTACTTGCGGATCAACGCGATCGCGTCCGACGGCTGTTCGAGGGGGGTCGCCTCGATGCGGACGAGCACATCAGCGGTGCGCAGTCCGGCGTTGGCGGCCGGCCCGCCCGGGTCAACCGTCCCGAGCTTGACCCCGACGCCCTGGTACGAGCTGTCGAACGACGCGCCGATCACGGTGCGGTGGGCGGCACCGGTGCTGATGATCTCCTGAGCGATCCGCTTCGCCTGGTTGATCGGAATGGCGAAGTTGAGCCCGATCGCGTGATCCTGGTCGCCGCCGGTGCCGGCCCCACTCGAGGTGACGCCGATCACCCGCCCGGCGGCGTCGAAGAGCGGGCCGCCCGAGCTGCCATGGTCGATCGTCGCGTCGGTCTGGATGGCCGCGTAGTACCGGGTCGGGTCAGCTCCCGACCCTGGGAGCTCGATCGGCCGGTCGACCGCGCTCACGATGCCGGACGTCACGGTGTTGTACAGCCCCTGCGGCGAGCCGACCGCGAGCACCGGATCACCCACCTGAACGGCGTCGGAGTCGCCGAACTCCACCGCGGGGAGGTTGGTCTTGTCGATCTTGACCACCGCCACGTCGGACTCCGGGAGAGTGCCCACCACCCGGCCGGAGAGCACGTTGCCGTCATTGAAGCGGACCAGGATCGCGCCGACCGAGCCGATCACGACGTGGTCGTTGGTGATCAGGTACCCGTCGGAGGAGACGACGAACCCGGAGCCGGTGGCGACCACCCCGCCGCCGCGCGACGCTGCGACGGTCACCACGCTCGGCAGCACCTTCTTGGCCACGCCGGCCAACGAGTCGGGCGGGCGCTGGGTCAGCGAACCGCCGCTGCCCAACTGGCTGGTCGTCACCCCTTTGCGGCTGGCGAAGACGTACCCCAGAGTGCCACCCAGCGCGCCGGAGAGCAGCGCTGAGATGATCGCGACCAGCAGGACCAGCCCGAGGCCGGGTCGGGAGCCCGTCGACTTCGGCTGTTCGGCTGGCTCCAGGGCCGGCCCGCCCGGCTGCGGAGTCAACACGACCGCGGACGGCGCTGCCGGGTCGCGCCACGGGTCGGCAAGAGCATCGGTCCACCAGGCCCCACCGGTGGCCGCTGTCCCGCCGGTTCCCGGGGGTACCCCGGCGGCTGCGGGCGCACCGGTAACCCAGCCCGTCGGCGGAACAGCGGGGGGCCGCATCGCCTGGGTGGGCGGCACAGCGGGTGCCGGTGCCGGGGCGTACGGCGGCCACGGGGCGCGGCCGGGCGGCGCGGCCGGGGCAGGTCCCGGAAGATAGCGGGGTGGCCCGGGGTGGCCCGGTTGCCCGGCCGGAACCGGTCCCGGAAGATAGCCGGGCGGCCCAGGGTGGCCCGGTTGCCCGGCCGGAACCGGTCCCGGAAGATAGCCGGGCGGCCCGGGGTGGCTGGGCGGCGTGGGGAAGCTCGTCGGCGCGGGCGGGCTCGTCGGCGCGGGGGGACCGGGTGGCGCGGAGGCCCGTGGCGCGGCGACCGGATATCCACCCGTGCCCGCATCCACGGTGCCGGGCGGCTGCGGCTGGCCGTCAGTCACGTAAGGACTCCTCCCCATTGTTTCCGTCCAAGGATCGCACGACGGAACATCCTGTCGAACGGACCGCTGGTGCCGCTCTTCTCACGCCGCCCGAGTGTCGCGGGCCGCGCAGCGACGTCAACGGCCCATAGTTGCCTAGGCTCGGCCCTGAGGTCGCGGCCGGTGCCCGCGAACCGCCCCACGCCCGCCGGCCCGGAGGTGCACCATGACAGCTACCCGCCAGTACACCGAACAGGAACATGACTTCGTCGAGGGGTACGTCGTCGAGGACGCCGTACTGGTCGCCGCCCGCGGCCAGGCGCACGAGGTGGGGCTGCGGGCGGTATCGGCTGCGGCCGGCGCCGCGCTCCGGATGATAGCCGCGGCGGCCGACGCCAAGGCGGTGGTCGAGGTCGGTACCGGCACCGGCGTCAGCGGTGTGTGGCTGCTGCGCGGGATGCGGGCGGACGGCGTGCTCACCACGATCGACATCGAGGCCGAGCACCTCCGGACGGCAAAGCGGGTCTTCGGCGACGCGGGATACCCCGCCTCCCGGGCGCGGGTGATCACGGGCCGCGCGCTCGACGTCCTGCCCCGCCTTGCCGATCGGGCGTACGACCTGGTCTTCGTCGACCACGACGTCAACGAGTACATCGCGGCCGCCGACGCAGCCCGGCGCCTGCTGCGCCCCGGTGGGGTGCTGGTGCTCAGCGCGGCACTGGCTGGCGGGCGGGTCGCCGATCCGACCGTACGCGACCCGGAGACGGTGACGCTGCGCGAGACAGTAAAGGCGATGCGCGACGACGAGGCGTGGATTCCGGCCCTGCTGCCGACCGGTGAGGGACTCCTCTGCGCGGTCAAGCGCGGCTGAACCCGGCGGGCTGAGACTCGCCGGGCGAAGGCTCACCGGCCCGGGCCAGTGCGTCGAGCCAACGCACCAGGGTCCGTACACCCCAGCCGGTGGCCCCCTTGACCAGCACACCGTCGTTGGAGTCGGACCACGCCGACGACGACATGTCCAGGTGCGCCCAGACCGCCCGGGCCGGTCCGGTGAACTCGCGCAGGTACAGCGCGGCCAGCACCGAACCGGCTCCGCCGTCACCCGAGAGGGCCACGTTGGCCAGATCGGCCACCTCACTGTCCAGCGCGTCGAGGTACCCGTCGACCAGGGGCATCCGCCACACCGGCTCGCCGGCTGCGCCGGCCGCTTCGGCCAACGCGGCACAGAGCTGTTCGCTCTCGCCGTACAGGGCCGCGGTGCGCTTGCCCAGCGCCACGCCCTGCGCACCGGTCAGGGTCGCCAGGTCCACCAGCAGATCGGGCTGCAGGTGCTGTGCGGCGTACGCCAGCGCATCAGCCAGGACCAGACGACCCTCGGCATCGGTGTTGCGTACCTCCGAGGTGAGGCCGCCGAAGTGGCGTACCACGTCGCCGGGGCGGGTCGCGGCCCCGCTGGGCATGTTCTCGGCGAGCGGGGTGAGCGCAGTGATCCGTACCGGTAACCCGAGGGTCGCCGCCGCGATGGTGGCCGCCGCCACGGCTGCTGCGCCGCCCATGTCCTTACGCATGAGCTTCATACCGTCAACCGGCTTGATACTGATGCCGCCGGTGTCGAAGGTGATCCCCTTGCCGACCAGTACCACATGGGTCCGGGCTCCGGGCGGTCTCCAGGAGAGCTCGACCAGGTACGGGCGACGCGCGGAGCCGGCACCTACGGCGAGGATGCCGCCGAAACCCTCCGCTGCCAGCTGGGCGGTGTCGCGGATCGAGCAGGTGAGCCCTGGCAGGCGGGCCCGGGCGGCGCCCCGCTGGATGCGCTGGGCAAGCCACGATGGGCTCTTCCGGTCGCTCGGCGTGTTGGTCAGATCGCGGGCCAGGATGGTCGCCCCGGCCACCACCCGGGCCGTGGCCAGCGCCCCGGCGTAGCGCTGCGGGGAGTCCGCGGCGACCGTGACCGTCCGCAGCCTGGGAGACGTGTCGGGTGGGTCGGCCGCCAACCGGTACCGGTACCCGGCGAGCCAGACGCCCTCGGCCAGCCCGGCTACCGCTGCCGGCGCGGCTCCGTCCGGCAGCCCGATCGTGACGGCGGCGTTGCGCCTGGCGGCCCGGGCGATCGCGGCGCCAGCGGCCCGCCAGCCGGCCTCGTCGCCCTCGCCGACACCGACCAGGAGCAGGCGCCCGGGGCGACGCAACGGGCGCGCCAGCGCGTGCAGCACGCCGGCTGCCCCACGGTGCTCGACGTCGCGCAGGTACGCCTCAACTTCCTCGCGCAGCGCCGGCTCGGCTGCGCACGCCGTGCGGAGCAGCTGCCCGACGCGGGCGTCGGGAGGCAGCTCGCCGACGCGGGCGTCGGGACCCAGCTCGCCGTCAGCGGCGGGATCCGGTGCTGCGCCGACCGGCAGGGCCAGCGTGTCCGGGATGCCCCGGCCGGTTGCGAGCCGAACCGTGAGCACGCCTCGTCCCTCCCGTGGTGCTACCCGTCCGATGTTCCCGACACCGGTGGGGAGAGCCGGCACCGTCGTGCCGGGCTCCCCACGCCGAACGCTGCGCCACCGGACCCCGAGCCCACCGGACCCCGAGCCCACCGGCGCTGAACCGCCGAGCGCTGCGCTACCCGGCGCAGGCACCCGGCGCAGGCACCCATGGTACGGCCCACGGCTCACCCCGTTGCGGACTTCAACGCCTCACTCAGCGCGTTGGCCTCATCGGGCGTCATCTCAACAACGAGCCGGCCTCCGCCTTCCAGCGGAACCCGCATGACGATGCCGCGGCCCTCCTTGGTGACCTCCAGCGGACCGTCGCCCGTCCGCGGCTTCATGGCCGCCATCTTGTCTCCCCTCACACTCCACGGTGTCCAGGCATCACGGGCACGCCGGCCGCACCCCTGAGCTGTGCACACCTGTGCCGGCCCCTGACACATCGGCGGACCGGTCGCGGTGCTGACCAATGATTTTCCCTGATGATGGCCTCAAGACCCAAACCGGGCCGGAATTGCTGTGTCAGCTGACCGCCAATCAGCAGGCAAAGTGTCACAATGGGCGACCAACCGAATAGGACGAACGGCTCGATCTACTGGTCGTCGATGCGCCGGGACGCCGCGCAGACCCCGGTGCCCGGCGCTGACCTGGGCCGCACCTGAGTCTTACCGAACCCGAACCTTGCCGGCGTACGTTGCCTGCATGACGACAAGGGCAGAGGTTGCCCACCTGCTGCGCCGGGCCACGTTCGGGCCCCGCGCGGAGGAGGTGGATGCGGCCGAGCGCGCCGGCTACGCCGCGACGCTGGAGGCGCTGCTTTCGCCAGCCGGAGCGGACGCTGGCGCGGCCCGTACCCCGCCGCCGCCGCTGGCCCCCGATCCCTACCTCGCGCTCGACAAGAACGCGGACAGAGCGGCCAAGCAGAAGGCCCAGCAGGAGCGGCGCGAGCAGGCCCAGACGGTCGCGCTGTGGTGGCTGGACCGGATGGTGCAGGCCGACCAGCAGCTCCCCGAGAAGCTCACGTTCTTCTGGCACGGCCACTGGGCCACCTCGATCGAGAAGGTGAACATCGCCGCGCTGATGGTCGGGCAGCGCCAGACCATGGCCCAGCTGGGCCGGGGTGACTTCGCACTCATGGTCAAGGCGATGCTGCGGGACCCCGCGGTCATCCTCTTCCTGGACGGGCAGAAGAACACCCGGCAGGCAGCGAACGAGAACCTGGCCCGCGAGCTGATGGAACTGTTCACCCTCGGCATCGGCAACTACACCGAGGACGACGTCAAGGCCGGCGCCCGGGCGCTGACCGGCTGGCAGCTCAATCGCGACACCGGCGCTGCGGTCTTCACCAAGGCCCGGTACGACTCGTCGGAGAAGACGATCCTCGGGCGTACCGGCGATATCGACACCGACGGCTTCGCCGACATCCTGATCGCCCAGCCGGCCAACGCGGAGTTCCTGGCGCGGCGGCTGTGGTACCGCTACGCCTCCAGCGAGCCGATCGGCGATGCCCCACGGGGCCGGCTCGTCGCGGCGTACCACCCGGCCCGAGATGTGACGGCGCTACTGCGCGCGCTCTTCAGCGACCCGGATTTCGCCAGGACCGGCGGGCAGCTGGTCAAACAGCCGGTGGAGTGGGCCGTGGGCGCCATGCGCCAGCTGGGCATCCGTCCGGGCGAACTGTCCGACAAGGAGAAGAAGCAGCTGCTGCAGGGTCTGGACCTGCTCGGGCAGGTGCCGTTGAAGCCGCCGAGCGTGGGCGGGTGGCCGGCCGGCACGGCCTGGCTCACCACGTCCTCGGCCCAGCTCCGGCTGGTGGCCGCGGACTTCCTCGCCGGCCATGCCGACGCCGCGGTCGCCGCGAAGCTGACCGCGGTACCCGCCGCGCAGCGGATCGACGCGCTGGCCCGGCTGCTCGTCGTGGACGGCTTCACCGACCGTACCCGTGCGGTACTCACGCCGGTCGCGGGCGATGTACGGCGGCTGGTCACGCTGGGCCTGGCCAGCCCCGAGTACACGGTGATGTGAGGAGACTGGCGATGGATACCGTGACCCGGCGCAAGTTCCTGATCGCCAGCGGTGTGGTGGGCGGTGTCGCGATTGTCGGCGGCGCAGCCGCATACACGCTGCGCGACATCTTCGACACCGCGAAGTGGGGCGATAAGTCAGCCGAAGCCAGAACCCTGGTGGTCGTCACGCTCTACGGCGGCAACGACGGGCTCAACACCGTGATCCCGTACGCCGACCCGGCGTACCACGATGCGCGGCCGGACCTGGCGTACCAGCCGAACGAGGTTCTGCAGCTGGACAAGGAGCTCGGCCTCAACCCGGGCATGAAGAACTTCAAGCGCCTCTTCGACGCCGGCCGCCTCGCCATTGTGCGCGGGATCGGGTACCCCAAACCGGATCACAGCCACTTCCGCTCGATGGACATCTGGCAGACCGCGCAGCCGGATCGGCCGGGCAACACCGGCTGGCTCGGGCGCTGGCTGGACGCCACCGGCGGCGACCCCCGGCACGCGGTCTCGTTCGAGCCGGTGCTGCCCCCGCTGCTGGCCGGCGCGACCACGGCAGGTGCCTCGGTGCCGCTCGCCGCGCTGATGCACAAGAAGCCGGCGCCGACGGACGTGCTCACCGGCTTCGGCGTGCCGTCGCAGGGCGAGTCGGCACTGCAGGCGCGGTGCTCGCACAGCTTTGCGGACCTGGTCGAGGTCAACGCCATGGTCGCGAGCGTCTCGGAAAACGCGGGCCCGTCAGCTTCTGCCGGTGCCGATGACACGCCGAAGGCGACCGGTACCGGTGGCCGCGCCGGCCTGGCCGAACAGCTCGACCTGGTGGCCCGCTGTGTCGAGGCGAACGTGGCGACCCGGGTCTTCTCGGTCTCGCTGGGCGGCTTCGACCTGCACGCCGACGAGAAGGACGCGCAGCAGCGCCTGCTCACCGAGGTGGACACCGCGGTGGGCGGCTTCACCGACCGGATGGCCAAGACCGAGGCCGGACGCAAGGTGGTCGTGGCGATCTACTCGGAGTTCGGCCGGCGGGTACGCGCCAACGCCTCGGACGGCACCGACCACGGCACGGCATCGGACTTCTTCCTACTCGGCGAGGCGGTAAAGGGCGGCTTCTACGGCGCCCAGCCCAGCCTCGGCGACCTCGACGCCGGCGACCTGAAGTTCACCACCGACTTCCGCGACGTGTACTCCACTCTGCTGCAGGACGTGCTCGAGACCGACCCGGGAAAGGTGCTGGGCTGGTCCGGCCGGCTGGACAAGGTGTTCGGCTGATCGCGCCCGGATCGGCCCCGACGCTGTGCCCGGATCGGCCCCGACGCTGTGGCCGCGACTGCCAGTAGGCTGTTGGCGTGAAACGGAGGTCAGCGTGAGTGCCACGACGATCGGCTCGCAGATGCCGATCGAGATCACGCTGGATCACGTGTCCGCGATGGCGGCGGCTGACGAGCACCACCGCTACGAACTCAGTCGCGAAGGGGTCCTGTCGATCATGCCGCCCGCGACGCCCGAACACGCGTTGATCGTCTCGCGGCTGGTCCACTGGCTCTACACCCACGGCTTCGGTCCCGAAGAGATCACCGCCGACTGCGGGATCGATGTCGGCGGCGGCAGACAGCCCGACCTGACGGTCTGGGCCCGGGGCAAACCACCGCGCCGGGCCCGATCAAGCTATGCCGGCCTGGACGGGTTGCTCCTCGCGATCGAGGTGGTCTCCCCGGACAGCGAGATCACCGATCGCATCGTCAAGAAGGCGGAGTACGCGGCCGCCGGAGTGCCGCGATACTGGATCATCGAGCACGACAAGGGCAACACCGTGCAGATGTACCAGCTCAGCGACGATGGTTACGCACCCGAGCGTGAGCCACAGTCGCTCGCCTGGCTGCTGAACGCAGCGGTGCCGGGCCTGGTCTGATCGCTACTCGTCCGCTTCGGGGTCGAGGTTGGCCGGTTCACCCAGCAGGTACGCCTGCATGGCCAGTTCGTTGCCGACCGGCGCCACGAACGCCGGCAGCTCAGCCGGGCCGAGTTCCAGGGCGTACGCCCAGAATGCGTGCACCGCCTCAGCCGCCGTGTTCGCCTCGATCGGCAGATCCAGGCTCACCAGCCACTCGCGCTTCGCCATGCCGCCATCTCACCACGCCCGTCGACTCCGGCGGGTACGCCGGCAGCCCGGCCACGCGGCTGAGCCGACGCCATCGTTCTCCGGCCGGGGGGCCCGACACCGGTGGGCGCCATCAATGCGTGGTCACCGAGATGACCCGGGAGAGGACGCTGGCCAGGCAGAACAGCGCCGGCGCCACCCCGACCACGATCGCCCCCGGCACTGCGTAGAACCGCTGCTGTCGGTACTCCTTCACCATCGCGCCGAGCTTCCCGGGCGAAAAGGTGATCACCGGTGCGCGGTACTCCAGCTCCAGCACCTGTCCCGGCTGGACCGTGACGGTCAGATCGGCCGGCCCCATCCGGACCGGCATGAGGTACGGCGTGTGGATGTGCACCTGGTGCTGGCCCGCCGGCACGGCGATGGCGCTGCGCCCCCACTCCGAGACACCGGACTGCACCCCGTCGATCAGGATCCGGGGCCGGCAGAAGAAGAGAAAGAACCCCGCTGGAAAGAACCTGCTGGTGATGGCGATGGTCGAGTCGGCCTGCGCCGCGCCGGGCTGCTCCGGGTCGCCCACGCCGTCGTCCCGGGTCAGGACCGCCGTCTGGACACCGGCCTGCTGAACACCGAACGCCTGAACGCCGGCCTGCTGAACTGACGCCGTCTGAGCGCCGGCTGTCGGCTGCCGGGTGGCGGCCTGCCGGATCCGGCGCAACGCGTCGGCCTCCTCGGTACGCCCGGCACGCAGCGCGCGCACCTCGGCCTCCAGTACGCCGATCAGCTCCTCCTTGTACCCGACGTCATAGGCCAGCCGGCGCAGCGCCAGGTCGACCTGCGCCATCCGGTAGCCGCGTACCGCGGTGTCGAAGCGCAGCGCCCCGATGTCGGACTCGTCAAGTGGACGGTTCGCGGGCGGTGGCACGGCCTGGCCGTCAGGCTCAGCCGGTTCCAGGCCGGAGTCGTTGCCGAAGATCAGCGCGAAGACACCGAAGCCGATCGCGCCGACCACGAGCGCGCCGAGCAGGATGAGGAGGAACTGAGCCATCTGCCGATCGTGGCACGCTGGCGGTACCGGGGTGACCCCGGGATTGGACAGGAGGACCACGGTGAGCGCGAGGAGTGCAGCGCAGCAGGCCCCGCTGTCGCGAACCAACGGCTCCGTGACGGCATTGCGGCTCGGGCGGCGGACTTTCGCCCCTGGCGAGCTCGCCGTGATGGCGATCGTCAACCGGACCCCGGACTCGTTCTTCGACCGCGGCGCGACCTTCGCCCCGGACGCGGCGCTGCGGGCGGTCGAGGCCGCCGTCGCCGAGGGCGCTGACCTGATCGACATCGGAGGGGTGAAGGCCGGCCCGGGTGCCGAGGTCGACGCCGCGGAGGAGATCCGGCGTACCGTGCCGACGATCGCGGCGGTGCGGGCCGGTTTCCCGGACGTGGTCATCTCGATCGACACCTGGCGGGCCAACGTGGCCCGCGAGGCGATCGCGGCCGGCGCCGACCTGATCAACGACACCTGGGCCGGGGCCGACCCGGAGCTGGCCGAGGTGGCCGCGGCCACCGGCGCCGGCCTGGTCTGTTCGCACGCTGGCGGAGCGACTCCGCGTACCCGCCCGCACCGGGTGGCCTATGCCGACGTCGTGGCCGACGTCCGCGCCACGGTCACCGCGCTGGCCGAGCGGGCGCTCGATCTGGGGGTACGCCGCGACGGGATCCTGATCGACCCGACCCACGACTTCGGCAAGAACACCCGGCACTCGCTGGAGCTCACCCGCCGCCTCGACGAACTGGTGGCCACCGGCTGGCCGGTGCTGGTCGCCTTGTCCAACAAGGACTTCATCGGCGAGACCCTCGACCTCGCCGTGGATCAGCGGCTCGAAGGCACGCTCGCGGCGACCGCGGTCTCGGCGTGGTTGGGTGCCCGGGTGTTCCGCGCGCACCAGGTACGCCAGACCCGGCAGGTACTCGACATGGTCGCCTCGATCCGGGGTGACCGGCCACCCGCAGTGGCCCGCCGCGGCCTCGCCTGAGCCGGGCCCGGGTCCGGGTACTCAGGCCCAGCGCAGGACCCGCTTGCGCCAGGCGTACAGCAGCCCGAGCGCGAGCAGGCCGACGAAGATCGCCATCTCGACGACGGTGGCCGGCCCGAAACCCGGCGCAGCGAAGATCAACGCCCAGGGGAAGAGGAACACGCTCTCCACCGCGAACAACACGTACAGGTACGCGTACACGTAGTACCTGATCTGGGCCTGCGCCCAGTCGCCGCCGACCGGGTCGAGGCCACACTCGTACGTGTCGAACTTGCCAGCCGGGCTGGCCGGGTGGCTGGGGCGCAGCAGCCGGTTGGCGCCGAAGGCGACCGTGAAGAAGCCCGCGGCGACGAGCAGCAGCGCACCGAGGGTCGCGTACGAGCCAAGAATTCCGCCCATATGCGCAGCCTAACGATGCAGGCAGCACCCTCCCAACGGACCTTCCCGGGCCGCGGCGCCACAGATCCCCTCCGATGGGCTGTTGATGTGAGGTCCGACCGGCTGGACCCCCCCTGAGCCGCGCCGCCGTAGGCTCGGGGTGTAGGAAGGACCGGGTCTATCGGTCCGCCGCCGCACGTCGTGGTGCGGCGAGGCGGGTCAGGGGCCATATTGCTGCCCTGAGGAGGTCGGTCCCCGTGACCAAGCAGGTCCGCCAGTTGGACCGGGTGGTGATCCGCTTCGCGGGCGACTCCGGCGACGGTATGCAGCTCACCGGCGACCGGTTCACGTCCGAGACAGCTCAGCTCGGCAACGACATCTCCACGTTGCCGAACTTCCCGGCCGAGATCCGAGCTCCGGCCGGGACCCTGCCGGGCGTCTCCAGCTTCCAGGTGCACTTCGCCGACTTCGACATCCTCACCCCGGGCGACGCCCCGGACGTGCTGGTGGCGATGAACCCGGCGGCACTGAAGGCCAACATCGGTGACCTGAAGCCCGGCGCCGACATCATCGTCAACACCGACGAGTTCAGCACCCGCGCACTGACCAAGGTCGGGTACGCCGCCAACCCGCTCTCCGACGGCTCGCTGGACTCCTTCGCCCTGCACCCGGTGGCGCTGACCACGATGACCGTCCGGGCGTTGGAGGGCTCCGGGGTCTCCAAGAAGGACGCCGAGCGGGCCAAGAACATGTTCGCGCTGGGCCTGCTCTCCTGGATGTACTCCCGGCCACACGCCTCGACGCTGACCTTCCTGGAGCGCAAGTTCGCGGCCCAGCCCGAGCTTGCCCAGGCCAACATCACCGCGTTCAAGGCCGGCTGGAACTTCGGCGAGACCACCGAGGACTTCGCCGTCCGGTACGAGGTCAAGCCGGCGAAGATGAGCCCCGGCGACTACCGCAACATCACCGGCAACACCGCGCTGGCGCTGGGCATCGTCGCCGCCGGGGTCCGCTCCGGCCTGCCGGTCTTCCTCGGCGCGTACCCGATCACCCCCGCCTCGGACATCCTGCACGAGCTCTCCAAGCACAAGCGCTTCGGCGTCACCACCGTGCAGGCCGAGGACGAGATCGCCGCGGTCGGGCTCGCGCTGGGCGCGTCGTACGGCGGGGCGTTGGGCGTCACCACGACCAGCGGACCCGGGGTGGCGCTCAAGAGCGAGACCATCTCGTTGGCGGTCGCGCTCGAGCTGCCGCTGCTCGTCATCGACGTCCAGCGGGCCGGGCCCTCCACCGGCCTGCCCACCAAGACCGAGCAGGCCGACCTGAACATGGCCCTCTTCGGCCGGCACGGCGAGGCGCCGGTCGTGGTCATCGCGGCAAACTCCCCCGCCGACTGCTTCGCCACGGCGCTGGAGGCGGCCCAGATCGCGCTGACCTACCGCACCCCGGTGCTGCTGCTCTCCGACGGGTACATCGCCAACGGCTCCGAGCCGTGGCGGCTGCCCACGGTGGCGGACCTGCCCGACCTGCGGGTGGAGTTCGCGGTGGCACCCAACGGCAGCGACGGTAAGACCTTCCTGCCGTACCTGCGCGATCCGGTCACCCTCGCCCGGCCGTGGGCGGTTCCGGGTACCCCCGGACTGGAGCACCGGATCGGCGGCCTGGAGAAGGCCGACATCACCGGCGACATCTCCTACGACCCGGCCAACCACGACTTCATGGTGCGCACCCGGGCAGCCCGGATCGAGGCGATTCCGGTCCCCGACGTGCAGGTCGACGAGGGGGACGGTCCAGCCGGCGCGGCCCGGGTGCTCGTCCTGGGCTGGGGCTCGACCTACGGGCCGATCGGCGCGGCCTGTCGGGCGCTGCGCCACCGGGGGGTACCCATCGCCCAGGCGCACCTACGGCACCTGTCACCGTTGCCGCACAACCTCGGCGAGGTGCTGGCCCGCTACGAACGGGTGGTCATTCCGGAGATGAACCTGGGCCAGCTCGCCCACGTGATCCGGGCCAGGTACCTGGTCGACGCGATCGCCTACAACCAGATCCGCGGGCTCCCCTTCACCTCCGCCGAGCTGGAGACCGTGCTCGAGGAAGTAGTCAAGAATGTCTGAGTTGAAGCTCACCGCGAAGGACTTCAAGTCCGACCAGGAGGTGCGCTGGTGCCCGGGCTGCGGGGACTACGCGATCCTCGCCGCGATGCAGTCGTTCCTGCCCGAGCTGGGTATCCCCCGCGAGCGGATCGTCTTCGTCTCCGGTATCGGCTGCTCGTCGCGGTTCCCGTACTACCTGAACACCTACGGCATGCACTCGATCCACGGCCGGGCGCCAGCGATTGCCACGGGCCTGTCGGTCTCCCGCCCCGACCTGTCGGTATGGGTGGTCACCGGTGACGGCGACGCCCTCTCGATCGGCGGCAACCACCTGATCCACGCGCTGCGCCGCAACGTCAACCTGAAGATCCTGCTCTTCAACAACCGGATCTACGGGCTGACCAAGGGACAGTACTCGCCCACCTCGGAGCTCGGTAAGGTCACCAAGTCCACCCCGATGGGCTCGGCGGACTCGCCGTTCAACCCGATCTCGCTGGCGCTGGGTGCCGGGGCGTCGTTCGTGGCGCGCACCATCGACTCCGACCGCAAGCACCTCACCTCGGTCCTGCGCGCCGCCGCCGAGCACCGCGGCTCGGCCTTCGTCGAGATCTACCAGAACTGCAACATCTTCAACGACGGCGCCTTCGAAGCCCTCAAGGACTCCGACACCCGCGACGACTACCTGATCCGGCTGGAGCACGGCCAACCGCTCACCTTCGGCGCCAACGCCGAGCAGTGTGTGGTGCACCCGCCGGGCGGCTTCGGACTGTCGGTACAGCCCACCGCCGACGTGGCGCCCGGCGAGATCGTGGTGCACGACCAGACGGTGGCCGAACCGGCGTACGCCTTCGCGCTGTCCCGGCTGCCCGGGGAGGATCTGCGGAACACCCCGATCGGCGTCTTCCGGGCGGTGGACCGGCCCAGCTATGACGACCTGGTCCGCGACCAACTGGAGACGGCCAAGGCCAAGCTCACCAGCCCCGCCGAGGAGGCACTGACCTCACTGCTCAACTCCGGCGACACCTGGACCATCCTCTAGCCGGCTGTACGGACGTTCGGCAGGCACTACCCCGGACCGGTCCATCAGGCCTGGTGTTCGGCCATGATCCGATCGAGCGTGTCCTGGTCTGCCCCAGCCAACGCGGCCCGCGTCAGGCGATGAGCCCAACCGTCGACAGTCGGCGTCATAGAACGGAGTTCGACCAGAATCTCGGCAATGGCGCGCTTTCCTTCGTCAATCTTGCGCCTGCGGTCAACGACCCGGCTGAGCCAGGCCGACAGGGACAGACCTTCGACCTCGGCCTGTTCCCGAACGTACGCGAGCACCTCTGCGTCGAGCGTGACAGTCACGCGTTCAGCACTCATGTCTGCACCGATCCGCTCATGACGGCCACCGCATCGACCCGGTACGACAGATCCGGTCGATGTCAGGCGTCCGCATCTCGCCTCGACAGCGACGGACGGATGGAGCGAGGCGGGTCGTTGTCGCGATGCTCCTCGACGTGGGCACGCACCCGGTCGGTCCACGCCTCCTGGTCCGCGTCGGGGTCGGGGCACAGCCATCGATGGGAGTTGTCGACGTAGTGCAGCTTCTCGTCGCCCCGTCTGATCGCATTCAGCTCGACCTCCTCGATGTCCATGGAAGGCGCCGAGGCGGGCGGACTCGTCAGTGTTCAGCACCCACCCCGGCGCCGGAGCCACATCGTCCGGCCGCCGACCTACGCGATGGAACAACGAACTGCGACCCGCACAGATGTGCGAGTCGCCACCGCAGCCGGCTGGTAGGTCAGCCAAGCGCCGCGAGCCGGGAGGCGATCCAGGCAGGATCAAAGTTGGCCACGACCTCGCCCCCGGTGCCGGAGGGAACGGGGCTCGTACCCAGCGCCCCGGTGCGGATATCGATGAAGGTCGCGTCTGACTCAGCCAGAATCGCGAGGCTCCTTGCCCATGACGGGTGGCCCCACAGCCTGTCGTTGACCATCGGGACGAGGAGGGCGGGGGTACCCGCGCCCAATGCCTCGCACAGGACGCCGAGAGCGTAGCTGTCCGCGATGCCGGCCGCAGCCTTGTTGAGGGTATTGAATGTGGCGGGACACACCACAACGACGCCCGGCCGAGCATCGCGCTTCGGCTCGGCCGGTGACCGGTAGTCGCGTCGGATGGGCGCACCGAGCGCCGCCTCATCAATCCAGCTCGTCGACGCCGCAGTGCCGACGACTGACACCGTCCATCCCGAGGTGACGAGCCGGGCGACGAGGTCGGGGGCACGAGCAGCAAGCGGTGCGCCACACACGATGAGGCTGACGACCCTGTCCACAAGAACCACCTAGTCCAGGGTTCCGGCCCGGACGGCCAGGTTGTGTAACGCATTCGTCCTCGTCCGCCGACTGCGCGCCAGCATCTCGCGGATCAGCTCCCGTACCGCCACGTTGTAGCGCACCGCTTGCGGGGCAACCCGTTCGACCTCAAGGAGGTGCAGCAGGGCGTCGGCGTCGCGTCTGCGCTGAACGTGCGCCCATGCCAGATCCAGCTGAACCTGAACGCGGCGGCTGACAAGTCCCTCCGCCAACCGTCCGGCATCGGCCGCTGGCGCCGCCCGCAAGGCCTCCGCGGCATCGCCGAGCTGCGCAGCAACACTGACCCGGTGGATCGCGACGTTGGTCGGCCCGAACGCGGTCCACCCGAGGTTGGCGTTCTTGCCGAGCATTGTGGCCAGGTCCTCAGCGGCCTCCAGATGCCGCCACGCTTCACTGCGATCCGCGCGTCGTGCCGCGGTGACCGCTGCGATCAGCCAGAGAGATCCAGCGACGGAAACGAGGACCGGGAGCTCGGGACAGGCCTTGCGGCTGACCCGTTCTGCCATCGTGACGGCCAGGCTCTCGGCCTCCTCGGCGCGGCCGGCCCGCAACAACGCGCATACGACCTGAAAGCCGGCCATTCCCCGAGCCGCCAGCGAATCCGCCTCGGCGGCCGCGGTCGAGCACCTGTCGGACGCCAGGAGCGCCAGGTCAGCCTCGCCGAGCTTGGTCAGAAGCTTCGCGGCCAACACGTAGGCCGACACGTAGCTCAGCAGCCTCTCGCGTCGGTTGTGGGGCGGGGATTGACTGCGACAAGCGTCCGCCGTTGCCAAGAGACCCGGCAACAGGGCGATCGTCTCCTCGTAGCGCGCTGCCTGGTAGGCGCGATGCGCGGCGGCAACCTGGGCGCGCACGCTCACCAGGTCAACCGGTTCCACATTCTCCAAGTCCAGCATGTGGTCGTACTGCGAGAAGAAGCGCCGAAGACCGCCGAGATCGACTCCGGTGGCAGGGCCCTTCGATGCGCGCTGCGGGACCCTGTCCGTCAACGCCTCGACTTCAATGTGGAGGACCCGCGCAAGGTCCAGCAGGACCGAGAACCGGTCGGCCGAGCGCACACCGCGCTCGACCTGCGAAAGCCATGACTCCGAACGCCCAACCAGACCCGCCAACGCAACCTGGCTCAGGCCTCGCTGGCGGCGGTACGCCGCTATCCGATCTCCGATACCTGGGGAGGGCACCCGCCCACGATCTCACGAAGCCCCCGAAGGATGCGCCCGCGACGCTCAGGCGGTACGGCTCTGCACTTCGGAGAAGCGCCCGGAGCCGACCGCCAGATCGGGGTGCTCGACGGTGAGCGCCAGCGCGGTCGCCTGGTCCAGGGTGATCGCCCCCCCGTCGGCGTACGCGGCGTCGAAGGCGGTGTCGCCGAGCGCGGCGCGTACCTCAGCCTGCTGCTCGGACCAGTACGGGCCGCAGACGCCGTCGGAGATCCGCAGCCGGCTGCGGGCCGCCTCGGCGGCGCCGAACAACCGGGCCGCCGTAGGCAGGTCGCCGCCGCGCCCGGTACGCGCCGCGACCGCCTTCAACGTCTCGCCGGCGCAGGCGTGGAAGCCGTGGCTGACCCGCGAACGCAGCGCGACCACCAGGTGCTCGTGTGCCGCGACCAGGTCACCGCGGGAGAGCGCGACAAGACCAAGGATCATGTCGAGGGTACGGCGACCGCGCTCCGCCGGCCGGGCCGCTTCCAGCCCCCGGGCGTTGGCCAGCAGGTCGGCCGCCTCGCTCAGTGCTCCGCGCCGCCACAGCAGGTGGGCCAGGGTGTACACGGCCTGCAGTGCATCAGCGGCAACGCCCTGCTCCTCGGCCCAGCCGATGATCTCGCGGCTGGCGCGCTCGGCCTCCTCGGTGCGCCCCAGGGTGGCCAGTGGCGCGGCGCGCCCGGCCAGTACCCGGACCAGCAGCCCCGGATCACCGGCGCGGCGGGCTGCCGCCTCGGCCCGGTGCGAGAAGCGCAACTCCTCCACGGACTCGCCGTCGGCGCCGGCGTGCCGGGCGTGCGAGTGGTACGCGGCGGCCAGCTCCGCGTCGGGGACCTCTTCACCGGTGGCGCTGAGCCGCTCGTACATCCGGAACAGCCAGCGCCGACCCTCGCGGGCCAGGCCGCGCTCGCGCCACCACTGGTCGAGCCCGGTCGCCAGGGCCAGTCCCTGCCGGGCACTGCCCCGGCTGGCCGCCCAGCCCAGCGCCGCCCGCAACTCGGCAGCGAGCGGGTCCAGGCCGTACATGGACAGCGTCACCGGGCGGCCATCGGCATCGAGATGGACCCGCTGCACCTCACTGAGGCACCACGCGACGTGCGAGTTGCGGGCCGCTTCCTCCTCGTCCGCGGCGGCGAGTTTGCGCACGACGTACCCCCGGATCGGGTCGAGCATCCGGAAGGTCGGGCCGTCAGCCCCCGGCTCGGCCTGGATCAGGGACTTGTCGACGAGGCGGGCCAGCGGGTCGAGCGGGTCGGCGCCGGACGCCCACTGCACGGCCGGAAGGTCGACGGGGCCGGCGAAGACCGCCATCCGGCGCAGCAGAGCGGCGGCGGCGGCGTCGAGGTTGCGGTACGACCAGCCCACCGCGGCCTGGATCGTGCGATGCCGATCCGGGCCGTCGACGACCCGCTGGGCGGCGCCGGCGTCCAGCGTGGCGATCACGTCGTGCATCCGCTCGGCGAGCTGACCGGCGGAGAGGACCCGCAGCCGGGCGGCGGCCAGCTCCAGCGCGAGCGGCAGGCCGCTCAACGCGGTGGCGACCCGGCTCAGCGAGTCGATCTCCGACGGGCTCCCCGGCCGGCCGCCACGGGCCGCGGTTGCCCGGTCGAGCAGCAACGCCACCGCCTCGCCCGGTTGCCCGTCGGGCCCCGGTGCCAGCGACATCGGCGGGATCCGCCACACCACCTCGCCCGGCAGCCCGATCGGCTCCCGGCTGGTGGCCAGCACCCCGGCTCCGGTGCCGCTGCCGAGCAGCCGGGCGACGACCGGAGCCGCCGCAGCCAGCTGCGCGTCGCAGGTATCCAGAACGAGCAGGAACCGCCGGGTCGCGGCGTGGTCGACGAGGGTCTCCACGAGTGGCCGTCCAGGCTCGGGCCGCAGCCCGAGCGCCCCGGCCACGCTCGCCGTCACCGCCTCGGGGTCGCTGACCAGGGCCAGATCGACGAACCAGACCCCATCCGGGTACGCCACGATCAGCTCGGCCGCGACGCGTACCGCCAGCCGGGTCTTGCCGGCTCCGCCGGCCCCGACGACGGTGACCAGCCGGTGCGCGCCGAGCAGTGCCCGTAGCCGGTCCTGCTCGGCGACCCGCCCGATGAACGAGGTCGGCGGGCTCGGCAGGTTGTGCGCGGACTTCGCGACGGTACGCGGCCGCGGGAAGTGCTGCTCCAGCCCGGGAGCGACCAGCTGGTACAGCCGCTCGCGACCGTCGAAGCCGCGCAGCCGGTGCAGCCCGAGGTCGACGAGCGAGGCGTCACCGGGGAGCTGTCCGGCGCGCGCTGCCGTGGCGGCGGAGCACAGCACCTGGCCGCCGTGCGCGGCCGCCGCGATCCGCGAGGCCCGGTGCACTTCGGGGGTGGCGTACTCGCCGTTGCGCGGCTCGGCCCGTCCGGTGTGCAGCCCCATCCGGACCAACGGACGCCCGTGCGGGGGCCAGTCGTGGGCGGCGAGCGCCCGCTGAGCCGAGGTACATGCGGTCAGCGCCGCGGCGGCATCGGGGAAAGCCGCGAAGAGCGAATCTCCCTCGGTGAACAGCTCGACACCCGCTGCGGAGTCCAGCGCGCCACGAAGGACGCGTCGGTGCTCTCCGAGCACCGACGCGTATTCCGTACCGAGCAGCTGGGCCAGCCGGGTCGAGCCCTCGATGTCGGTGAACAGAAAAGTCACCAGCCCACTGGGCAGGCGTGTTCGCGCTGACACGCTGTAGTACCTCCACCCCCAGGAGTTGCGTTCTCATGCTGCCGGACGGTCGGCGGAGTTCGCATCGTGAGAACGGGTGAAAGCACCGGGCCCAAGTTCTCTACCAGGGCATATCCGGTCGGCCAGGGTGTACGGCGAGCTCCCGGCCGGAGCTCAACAGCCACACCCTCCGCCACAACAGCCACCGCCGGCGGACCGTTCGCCGGTTGTGCCGGGCTGACCGCGGCCGGCTGCGGAACCGCCGACCGACCCGGTCAGCGAGATCGTGGAGAGCAACTTCACCGTGTCGTCATGACCGTGCGGGCAGCTCGCGGGCGCTGACGCCTCCCGCATCGGACGGTTGACCTCGAACGTCTCGCCGCAGCTGCGGCAGCGGTACTCATAGCGGGGCATGCAGATGAGGTTAAGACTCCCGGCGCCCGCCAGCAGCGGCGGCCGGCCTGGGCGATACTCGTCGGCATGGCCGCCGGCAAGAAGCTGGGCGCCCGGCCGGACAGCAGGCGGCGCAACGCCGTGCCCCAGCACCGACACGCCAGGCACCCTTCACCCCGGCTGCGTGGGCTCCTGCTCGCCGTCGCGCTCGCGCTGGCCCTGACCGGCGGAGCGGTGCTGGTACCCCGGCTCAGGTCCGGGCCAGCTGCGGTACCGGCCGGCACCGCCAGTACCCCCGGTCGCGCTGTCGTGCCCACCGCGAGCCTCGGGCCCGCGCCGACCCCGACCCCTTCGCCCGCCGGCGCTGGCCGACCGGCCGACGCCCTCGCCGGCTGGGCCGGGCCGCTCGCCGCCCGGCTGGACATCCCGGAGGTGGCGCTGCAGGCGTACGGCTACGCCGAGCTGGTCATCGCCGCCGCGCAGCCGTCGTGTCAACTGCACTGGAGCACCCTGGCCGGCATCGCCAGGATCGAATCGGACCACGGGCGGGCGCACGCCACCCTGCGCCCCGACGGCCGAACCGAGCCGCCGATCATCGGACCGGCGCTCGACGGGCGGGACGGGCGGCTGCGCGTGGCCGACACCGACGGCGGACTGCTCGACCACGACCGGACCCTCGACCACGCGGTCGGCCCGATGCAGTTCCTGCCCTCCACCTGGCACGACTGGGCGATCGACGCGGACGGCGACGGGGTCGCCGACCCCCACGACCTGGATGACGCCGCGCTGGCCGCCGGTAACTACTTGTGCTCGGGCGGACGCACTCTGTCCACGGCGGACGGCTGGTGGGCGGCTCTGCTGGCGTACAACGGGATCCAGGCATACGCCCGCGACGTCTTCAACGCTGCCGACGACTACGGCCGGCGCAGCCACGACTGACCCGGCCAGCAGTCGTCTTTGTCCGCCGTGCGTACTTTCCATCAGCCGGGCACTTCCCTCCACGCGGTACCGCGGGCAGAGTAGGGGGGTGCAGGTGCGTGAATGGGATCCGGCAGCCGCCCCATCAGTGGAGATCGCCTCAGTGCTGCGCACCGTCAACGTCATCCTCGCCACCGATCTGCCCGACGACCCGCCCTGGTGCGACGCGTCGCTGCGGGAATACCTCGCCGTCACCATGCCCGGGGAGCACCGGGTGTGCTGGCTCGCCGAGTCCGATGGGGTGCTGGCCGGCTACGCCAGCGTGCTCATGCTCGGCGACATCGGCGTGCTGGAGCTGTTGGTACACCCGCAGGCCCGGCGTAAGGGTGTGGCCAGCACGCTGCTCGCGGTCGCTGCCGAGCGCAGTGCCGCCGCCGGCTTCGAGTCCCTGGGCGTCGAGGTGGTCGGAGGTACCCCCGCGGAGCAGTTCTACGAGGCGCTCGGCTTCCGCTGCGCCTTCATCGAAGTACGCAACGTCCTTGACCTGTCCACTGTGGACTGGCCACGCCTGGCCCGACAGGCGTACGACATCGCCGCCGGGTACCGGATCGAGTACCATCCGGGCGGCCCACCCGAGGAGCTCTTCGAACCGTACGCGGCGGCCAAGACGACCCTGCGCGACGCCCCGATCACCGACCTCGAGCTGCGCCCCAGCTCGTACGACTCCGAACGGCTGCGGGCCAGTCTCAGCACGCTGCGCGCCCGCGGCATGCGCCCGCACACGGTGCTGGCGGTGCACGAGTCGAGCGGGCTGGTCGCCGGGCTCACCGAGGTGGTGGTGCCGGCGCACCGGCCTGGCCGGGCCGACCAGTACGACACCATCGTGGTGCCCAAGCACCGGGGGTACGGCCTGGGCCGCGCCATGAAGGCCCGGATGCTGCTGGAGCTACGCACGAGCGAGCCGGCGCTGCGCGACATGCAGACCTGGAACGCCATGGAGAACGAGCCGATGCTGCGGGTCAACGCCGAGTTGGGGTTCCGGCCGGACCGGCAATGGCGGGAGTACGAAGCCGACGTGGCCGATCTGGTCCGCCGCCTCCAAGCGGCGTAGCCGCATTCACCTAGTCTGCTGGTCATGAACGAACGGGCGAGTACCCCTGCCGCACTGGCCTGGCTCGGGCATCCGGTGAGCCTGGCGGCGGTGGCCCTGCTGGTGGTCAACGACCACCTGCTCAAGGCGGCCTTTCCTGGTCTGCTGACCGGCAAGCTCAGTGATGTCGCCGGGCTGGTCTTCGCTCCCGCCCTGCTCGCCACCGTGGCGGGTCTCGGGCTGCCCCGGTTACCGCAACGGACAACCGCTATCGGCGCGCTGGTCGTCAGCGGGCTCGGCTTCGGTTGGGTGAAGGCGACGGTGGCCGGCGCTCAGACGGCGTCGGCAGCGTGGAGCCTGCTGCGTCCGTCGACCGTACTGGCCGACCCGACCGACCTGGTGGCGCTGCCCGCGCTCGGGTTGGCCTGGTGGGTCTGGCGGCGGACCCGGGTCGCACCGGTGCCGGACGAGCTGGTCCGGCTGGTCCGCAGCTGTGCGCTGGTGCCGCTGGCACTGCTGGCCATCGCGGCGAGCAGCACCCCGGTGGCTCCGGCGATCCGGGCCGACGTGCGGGTACTGGTCTGGCACGGCCAGGTCGTGGTCGGTGAGTCCACCGGCCGGGCGGACTACACCACGGACCTACCGCAGCACTTCGTCGGTAGTGCCGACGGCGCGCACTGGGCTGCGCTGGCCGGGCCGGACGATCCCGCGCTGCGAGCCTTGCTGGGCAAGGAGTTCGTGACCGAGACATGTGTACCGGCACTGCCCGCGCACTGCTTCCGGGTGGTACCGGGGACGCTCGGGGTGGACGAGTCGACCGATGCGGGGCGGCACTGGCACCGCGCCTGGGAGGTCTCTGACGGTCGCCGCGAGTTCCTGGCCCGCCAGGCGGCACAGGCCGGTATGGATCCGGATCCGGTCGAGGCGAACTTCCGCTCCACCGAGGTGGCCGTGATCACGGTGCCGGACGGGTACCTCGTGGTCGTCGCCAACCTTCGCGACGGGGTGGCCGTACGGCAGCCCGACGGCGGGTGGCGGCGGATCGGCCTGCCCGGTGCCGACGGCGGCTCGCCCGCGCAGGCACTCGCCGCCCCGGGTAGCGGCATTGTCGGGGAGTACCTCCTCGCCGGGCTGGTCGGCGCCACGCTGCTGGGTCTCGCCGTGCAGGCGGTGCTGGGCCGTCGGCAGAAGGAGGCCGGGGTGGCGGCCGGGCTCGTCCTGCTCGGCCTCACCGCGGCCAGCGTCAGTGCCCGCAGCTCGGGCAGCCCGATCGCGTTCACCGTCGGGTTCGGGATCCTGGCGCTACCGGCAGCCCTGTGGTGGGTCGCCCTGGTGGCACGCGACCCGCGGCTGCGGCGGCAGTACACCTGGTCCGTGCTGAAGGTCGCCGGGCCGACCGCGGTCGGCGTCGCTGCGGCGTTCGTCGGCTGGTCGCTCGGCTACCCGGACGGGTACTCCACAGCCGCCATCCTGGCGGCAGGGGTGGTGGTGGTGGGCACCGCGCTGACGGCGGTACCCACGCTGCGCCAGCGCGGCCTCACCCGCCGGCTGGACCGGTCAGCGAAGCAGGCGAGCGGCCTCAGTGGCCCAGTAGGTGAGGACGATCTGAGCACCGGCGCGCCGGATTGAGGTGATCGTCTCCAGGATGACCCGCTGCCGGTCCAGCCAGCCGTGGGCGATCGCCGCCTCGGCCATCGCGTACTCCCCGGAGACGTGGTACGCGGCGACCGGCACGTCCACAGTGGAGGCGACTGCGTGGAGCACGTCGAGGTACGGCAGAGCCGGCTTCACCATGACGATGTCGGCACCCTCGGCAATGTCGAGGGCCACTTCGCGCAGCGCCTCCCGCCCGTTCGCCGGATCCTGCTGGTAGCTGAGGCGGTCTCCGACCAATGTGGACTCCACCGCCTCGCGGAACGGGCCGTAGAACGCCGAGGCGTACTTCGCCGCGTACGCCAGCAGAACCGTATCGGTGTGACCAGCGGCGTCCAGCGCCCGGCGTACCACGCCGACCTGGCCGTCCATCATCCCGGACAGGCCCAGCACGTGCGCCCCGGCGGCGGACTGGGCAAGCGCCAGCTCGGCGTACCGGTGCAGGGTCGCGTCGTTGTCGATTGAACCGTCTGGCGCGAGCACTCCGCAGTGGCCGTGCGAGGTGAACTCGTCCAGGCACAGGTCGCTCATCACCACCGTGGCGTCGCCGACCTCGGCCACCACGTCGCGGATGGCGACGTTGAGAATCCCGTCCGGGTCGCTACCGGCAGAGCCGACCTCGTCGCGGTGCGCCGGTACGCCGAAGAGCATGACGCCGCCGACTCCGGCCTGGACCGCCTCCACCACCGCCTTGCGCAGCGATTCCCGGCTGTGCTGGAGTACGCCGGGCAGCGAGCTCACCGGGCGGGGCTCGTCGAGCCCCTCCCGGACGAAGAGCGGTAGCACCAGCTCAGCCGGGGCGACCCGGGTCTGCGACACCAGCCGCCGCAGTGCCGCACTGCGCCGCAGCCGCCGCGGCCGCACCTCGGGGTAACTCATCGGGCCAACCCCCTCACCGGAAGCGTAGGGCCGTGGGTCCCTGGACCTTGGACCCGCGCCGCTGCTTGGCCGGCATCGCGGCGAGCTTCTCGCGCAGCTCGACCGCGTACGCCGCGAGCGCCTCGACCAGATCGGGTACCGAGGCGTGTGCCGGCTGTACGTCGACCCGCAGCCCGAACTCGACAGCCGTGTCAGCTGTCTTCGGTCCGATCACCGCGACCACGGTGCGGGCATGCGGCTTGCCGGCGATCCCGACCAGGTTGCGCACGGTCGAGGACGAGGTGAAGAGCACCGCATCGAAGCCGCCCGACTTGATGGCGTCCCGGATGTCAGCAGCCGGCGGGGCGGCCCGTACGGTGCGGTACGCCGTGACGTCGTCGACCTCCCAGCCCCGCTCGGTCAGGCCGGCGGCGAGGGTCTCGGTGGCGATGTCGGCGCGCGGCAACAGGATCCGGCCGACCGGGTCGAGCACCTCGTCGAAGGGCGAGAACTCGGCGAGCAGCCCGTCGCTGGACTGCTCCCCCGCCGGCACCAGCTCCGGTGCGATCCCGAAGGCGCGCACCGCGTCCGCGGTCGCCTCACCGATGCAGGCGATCTTCACGCCGCCGAAGTGCCGCGCGTCCAGCCCGAGCTCGGCGAACTTCTCCCAGACGGCGCGTACCGCGTTGACCGAGGTGAAGATGGTCCAGGCGTACCGCCCGTCGACGAGGCCCTTGACGGCGCGCTCCATCTGGGCCGGGGTACGCGGCGGCTCGACCGCGATGGTGGGCACCTCGCACGGGATGGCGCCGTACGAGCGCAGCCGCTCGCTCATCGCGCCGGCCTGCTCCTTGGTCCGCGGGACGAGCACCTTCCATCCGTAGAGCGGCCGGTTCTCCCACCAGCCCAGCTTGTCCCGCTGGGCCACACCGGCACCGAGGCACACCACGACGCGGCCGGCGAAGCCGAGCGCCGAGGCCACCATACTGTCCACAGTGGAGCCTGAGGTGTACTGCGTCTCGCAGGTACCGTCACCGGTCACTGTCACCGGGGTGGAGGGTTCGACGCCGGCGGCAAGCAGCCCGTCGCGTACCGCGGCAAGCTCACCGGCCCCGACGGCCAGCGCCGCACCGCCACGGCCGACCGCAGCGGCGATCGCGTCGAAGTCCGTGGTGGGTACGTCATCGATGTCGGCGACGGCGCGGACCCCGGGCAGCGGTACACCCGCGTAGGTCGCCACCCCGGACGCCACGGCGACGCCGGGCACCACCTCGAACGGCACGTTGGTCCGGGCGACCGCCTGCGCCTCCTTGACGACGCTGTCGTGCCCGAACGGATCCCCGCCGACGAGGTGCACCGCGCACAGCCCGGAACGGGCCGCGGAGAGCAGCACCTTCGCCACGTCGCCCGGCGCCCCCTCGGCGGGGCTGAGCTGCAGGTCGGGATGCGCGGCTGCCCGGATCGTGGCGAGCAGGGGTTCCGGGACCCCCCGGTCGTACACGACGTGGTCGGCGCCGACGAGGGCGTCGTACGCTCGGCGGGTCAGCAGGCCGGGGTCACCGGGACCGGCTCCCACGAACGCGATACGGCCAACGGACTTACGGCTGCGGGTCATTGCTGCACTCCCAGTACAGTGTCAGCGCCTTCGGCGCGCAGTGCGGCGGCGAGCAGCCGACCGACCTGTTGCGCCTCGGCGGGCGTTCCGGTGCGGGTGGCCCGGACGGCAATCCGGCCGTCCAGGCTGAACACCGCACCGCGCAGGTGAATCTCCGCCCCGGCGAGGACCGCCAGCGCGGCGACCGGCGCGGAGCAGCCGGCTTCCAGCTCGGCGAGCAGGGCCCGCTCAGCGGTCACGACGGCCCGGGTCGCCGGGTCGTCGATCGCCGCCAGCAGTTGCACCAGCTCGGCGTCGTCGGCCCGGCACTCGATGGCCAGGGCGCCCTGGGCGGGCGCCGGCAGCATCAGCTCCGGGTCGAGGATCTCGGTGGCCTCGTCCGCGCGGTCCAACCGGACCAGCCCGGCACGGGCCAGGATGACCGCGTCGAGCTCGCCATCGGCGACCTTGCGCAGTCGGGTGTCGACGTTGCCCCGGATGGGTACCGCGACCAGCCCGTGCCCGAGCGCCCCAAGCTGGGCGATCCGGCGCACCGCCCCGGTACCGATCCTGGCCCCGGCGGGCAGTTGGGTCAGGGTGAGCCCGTCGCGGGCCACCAGCACGTCGCGCGGGTCCACCCGGGGCGGCACCGCCGCCAGACTCAACCCGTCAGGCTCCGCCGTCGGCAGGTCCTTGTACGAGTGGACCGCGACGTCGATCTCCTTGGCCAGTAGGGCTTCCCGCAGTGCGGAGACGAAGACCCCGACGCCGAGGCTGGACACCGGCGCGCTGGAGCGGTCACCGGCAGTGGAGATCTCGACCAGCTGCACGTCGAGATCGACCGAGGCAGCCACGGCGTCCCGCAGGGCAGCGGCCACGAGGCCGGACTGGGCGAGCGCCAACGCGCTGCCCCGGGTACCGAGGCGCAGCACGGTTGTCATTCGACCGCCACCTCCCCGGCCCGGACCGGGTCGATCTGCGCTGGTACCTGCAGGTCGAAGAGTTCGCGCAGGGCTGCGGCGTACGCCTGTCCGCCCGGCTCGGCGGCGAGTTGGCGGACCCGCACTGTCGGGTCATGCAGCAGCCGCTGCACGATGCGGTGTACCGCGTGCGTCACCTCGGCGCGCTGTTCGTCGGTGAGGTCGGGGCTGCGCTGGGCCAGCCGGCCGAGCTCGGTCTCGACCACCTCGTCGGCGCGGGCCCGCAGTGCCGCCACGGTCGGCGCCACATCCGAGCCGCGCAGCCAGGTCAGGTACGCCTCGACCTCGGCGGCGACGATCTCCTCCGCGGCGCGGACGTCGTCGGCGCTCGCCCAGCCCGCCACCGGTTCGCCCCGTTCCAGGGTGTCCAGGTCGACCAGGACCACCCCGGGCAGCTCAGCCACGCCGGGCGCCACATCGCGGGGTACCGCCAGATCCAGCACGAGCAGCGGACGCCCTGCTACCGCGCCAGCGGCAGCGGTGACCGCGACGGCCCCGCCGCCCGGCCTGACCGCGGCCGCACGGCTGCCCGACCTGACCGCGGCGGCGACGGCCTCGACGGTGAGCACCGGCTCCGGCGAGGCGGTGGCACAGACCACGATGTCCACAGTGGAGAGTATGGCGGGCAGTTCGTCGTACGGCACAGCCGTCACGCCGTGGTTCGCCGCGATCCGCTCCGCCCGGTCGATGCTGCGATTGGTCAGGTACACCGACTGCACCCCGGCCCGGCGCAGCGTGGCGACCGAGAGCGCCCCCATCGCTCCGGCGCCGACGACGAGCGCGCTGACCCCGGCCGCGCCGAGGTCGGCATCGGCCCCGAGGCCGCGCAGGCTCAGGCCGAGCCGCAGCGCGGCGGTGACGATGCTCTGGCCGGCCCGGTCGATCCCGGTCTCCGCATGCGCCCGCTTACCCACCCGCAGCGCCTGCTGCATCAGCTCGTGCAGGAGCCGGCCGGCCGAACCCTGCTCGACCGAGGCGGCGTACGCCTCGCGCAGCTGGCCCAGCACCTGTGCCTCGCCGACGACCATCGAGTCCAGCCCAGCGGCGACCCGGAACGCGTGCCGCACCGCGTCCGCGTCGTAGTGCACGTACAGGTGCGGCGCCAGTTCAGCCACCGGGCAGCCGGCGCGCTCGGCGAGTACCGCACCGATCTCCGCGAGCCCGCCGTGGAACGCGCTCACCGCGGCGTACACCTCGACCCGGTTGCAGGTCGACAACACCAGCGCCTCGCCGAGGTACTCCTGGGCGAGTAGCCGGCCCAGGAGCGCGGGGAGCTGGTCGTCGGCCGCGACGGTCAGCCGTTCGAGCAGACTGACCCCGGCGGTGCGGTGCGATACGCCGACGGCGAGCAGGTTCATCGGGCCACCGCCTCGCCGCCGAGCGCGGCGGGCAACCCGGTCAGTGCTGACTTGCGGTGCTCGTGGAAGGAGAGGATCTGCAGCTCGATGGCGAGATCCACGTTGCGGACGTCGACGCCGTCCGGCATGGCGAGCACGCACGGCGCGAAGTTGAGCACGCTCGTCACGCCGACCGCGACCAGCTGCTCCGCGACGGCCTGGGCGGCGTGCGCCGGCGTGGCGATCACGGCGATCGAGATCTCCTCGGCCGCCACCACCTCGGCGAGCTCCCCGATGTGCCGTACGGCCATCCCGTTGATCTGCTCACCGACCCGGCTGCAGTCGGCGTCGAAGAGCGCGACGATCCGGAACCCGCGGGTACCGAAGCCGTCGTACCCGGCCAGCGCGTGCCCGAGATTGCCGACGCCGACGAGCGCGACGGCCCGCCGCTGGGTCAGCCCGAGCACATGCTCGATCTGCTCGACGAGGTGGTTGACGTCATACCCCACGCCCCGGGTGCCGTACGAGCCCAGGTGGGAGAGATCCTTGCGCAGCTTGGCGGAGTTGACTCCGGCCGCGGTGGCCAGACTCTCGCTGGAGACCGTCTCGCTGCCGGCTTGGGCGAGGTGGTGCAGGGCCCGCAGGTACTCCGGCAGCCGGGCGATGGTGGCCTCGGGCAGGTCCGGAAAGCCGACACCGGTGGAAGCACCGGTGGGCGGTCCGTTGCGCTGCTGGCTCATCTGACTCCGAGATGACAGACCTGGGGCGCCCATCTGCCCGCGCGGAAACCGGCAGTGCTCATGGGCTCGACGTCCGTACCAGACTAGGCGGTTTGTGAAGCCGTGCACAAATCGCGATCTTGGAAGGAACGAATGGTCAGCGCCCACCCACCGGATGCGGCAAGACGAGAGATGCCCCCGCGGCACATTGCTGTACCAACCATTCTCGCCTGCGCCCCACGGTGGGTGGGCGCTATCGGAACTATCGCATACGTCCGCCTTTCAGGTGATTCCTTTCGCCGAACATGCCGCCCGGGTGAGCCGCGACACATCGCCGGGCGCGACAGCCCGCCAGCGGGATGGGTGCGGGCCGTATCGATGCCTGCGGTCAAACCATGCCGACGATCACACCCGCCCTGCGGCAGAAGTGGTTCACTGGACGCGATCCTGCCCCGGGGAGAAGCCCATGAGTACGCCCGAAGCCGACCTCGTCGGAGCCCCCTCGACACCCGAGGACGGATCCCGCGGCGCGATGCTGGTCGGCACACCTGCCCGACAGTCGCCTCTGCGGCTCGACCGGCTGTTCGTCCCCGCCCCCGACCGCCCGGTCCGGCGTGGGGCGGTGCTGCTGGCCGTGGCGGCGCTGGTTGCCGGGACAGCGGTGAGCCTGTCCCGGGTGCGTGGACGTGGCGTGTTCGACACGATGTTCGGTGAGGACGGCAGCCTCTTCCTCAACGACGCATGGACCAGCGGGCTGCTGCACTCGCTCCTGCGTCCGTACAACGGTTATGTCCACGTGGTACCCCGGCTGCTGGCCGAGATCGCGGCGGTCTTCCCGGCGTCGTGGGCACCCGGTGTCATGTCCATCGAGGCGGGGCTGATCGGTTGCGCGCTTGCGCTGGTCGTCTACCTTGCCAGCGCCGGCCACCTCCGCCACCCGCTGGCCCGGTTGGTCATCTCCGTACCGGCCGCCCTGGTCCCCACCGCCCACGGGCTGCTCGGCGGGGAGTCCGGACCGGTCGACAACAACATCGCCACCCTTCAGTTCCCAGCCCTGTACGCGACGTTCTGGGTACTGCTGTGGCTACCGGCGCGGCGCTGGGGCCGGGCCGCCGCCGTGGCGGTGGCGCTCGGCACGACGCTGAGCAGCATCCTGCCGGTGATCTTCCTCCCCCTTGCCGTGGCACGCCTGCTGGTCCGCCGCGACCGTGCCTCGCTGACCCTGGTCGGCGCATTCTGTACCGGCATCCTGGTACAGCTGCTCGGGATCCTGACGAACTTGCACAGCCGCGACGGGGTCAGCCATCCTCGGCCGGACGCCAGCTGGGTCCTGGCGGAGTACCTCCGTACCGCGGTGCCGAATGCGCTCTTCGGTGAGGTGTGGCTGTCCCCACCCAGCCCCCACCGTTGGGAGCAGTTCGCGGTTGTGGCACTGGCCTGGCTGATCGTGCTCACCGCCGTCGCCGTGGCGCTGGTCAAGCTGACCAGTCCCGCGACGGTGCTGGCCGTGGTGGCCGGCGGGTACAGCCTGCTGCTGTTCGGCTTCGAGATCGGCGCGCATGGCAGCGTGCCTGCCCGGTATGTCACCGCCCCGGCGCTGCTGGTCCTTACCGCCGTCGTAGCGCTGCTCAGGCCTGGCCTGCGACCCGGTGGGACCGATCTGGTGCCCCTCGTCTCGCTCGCCACCCTGGTCGCTGTGGTCTGCGTGGTGAACCTGCGCGTGGACTCCTACCGCTCGACCGCCCCGTCCTGGCGCGAAGCCGTCAGCCGGGCGGCTGCGCAGTGCGCCGCCGGCGAGTACCCCTCAATGCCGCCACCGCTGGCCGGCAGTCATGGGCCCAACGCCTACGTCGACTACGCCGGTCCCGGGTGGACGATCCACATCCCATGCGGCAAACTCCGCTGAACTGCTGACCGTGGGCTTCCCGAAGACGCGCAGCAACAGCCAGAGCGACGGCAGGGTGACCGCGAAGCCGGCCAGCAGTACCGCCAGCGTCACCGGGAGCGTCTGCGGTGGCGCCGCGGCGGCCCGGACTGTCAGTACCCCCGGGATCAGGTCCGGGTACTGCGCCAGCGACCAGCCGCCGAGCACACTGACGACGGCCACCGCGGCGCCGACCCGCGCCGCGACGAAGCGCCACCGCCACAGCGCCACGATCGAGGCGATCCCGCCCAACGCCGAGAACACCAGGACCGGTGCCGCGCGGCTGAGCAGCCGCGCCCACAGCAGCGGGGCGTCAGCCGCCAACGCGGGCAGCCCAGCGGCGGCGAGCACCCCGGCGACGACGGCCGCGGCGAGCGCGCGCCGGCGGAAGTCCGCAGTCAGCGCGGGGTCACGGCGTACCTCCGCCTCGCGGCACAGGTAGACCGCGGCCAGGTAGGCGCAGACGGCGACGGTGAGCGCGCCCGCGACGGCCGGGAAGACGCCGCGGAACGGCGCCGCCAGCCCGCCCGGCGCGTGGCCGGTGAGCCGGCCGGTGGCGACGGCGGCACCGCAGACGCCGAGCATCACCGGGGTGATCGTGGACGCGACGGCGAAGACCCGGCCCCAGGCCGCCGTTCCGGGGATCGGCCGGGCCGGGTCGAGCGCGCCGTACTGGCGGTACACGAAGGCCGCGCCGCGTAGCACGATGCCGAGCAGCGCTAACGCCAACGGCAGCGGCAGGCCGCGGGCCAACTCGCCGAAGGCGGCCGGAAATCCGCTGAACAGTCCGATGAGTACGAAGATCAGCCAGACGTGGTTGGCCTCCCACACCGGTCCGATCGTTGCGGCGACGAGCTCGCGCTGGCGGTGCCGGTGGGCTCCGCGGGCGAGCAGATCCCAGACTCCGCCGCCGAAGTCCGCCCCGCCGAGCAGGGTGTACGCGATCATCCCGCCCAGGATCACCAGGAGTACCCCGTCCGCCGCCGTCATCGGGTCACCTCGCGCGCGTCATCCTGCGCAGGCGCTCCGCTGTCGCCGAGCGCCTCTTCATCCACAGTGGACAGAGGTGCGACAGCTGGGCGGGCCAGCCGGCGCAGGATCGCCACCAGCGACACCGAGAGCAGCGCATACACCGCGACCGTGGCGTAGAAGTACCAGTACAGCCCGGGGGTGTCGGCCACCGCGTCGGGCGGTACGCAGTCGCAGGTGGACGATCCACGGCTGCCGCCCGACCTCGGTGACGACCCAGCCGGCGAGCAGGGCCGCCACAGCCGCCGGCCCCGACACGACGACAGCGCGCAGGTACCAACGGGATGCCGCGACGGCGGGGCCACCGCGCCGGGCCCGCCACCACCGGCCCAGCGTCCACGCCGACAGGGCGAGCAGCCCGAAGCCGAGGCCGACCATCAGGTCGAAGGCGAGGTGGGTCGCGGTGACCGGCGGCCGATCCGCCGGCGCGACCACGTCCAGCCCGAGCACTGTCGCATCGGTACGCCCGTGCAGCAGCAGCGAGAGCACACCGGGTAGCTCCAGCGCGCCGCGCAACCGCTCGCCGTCGTACACCCCGCCCAGCGACAGCGATGCGGCGCCGGTGTGCGCGAGCCCCTCCAGCGCGGCCAGCTTCGCCGGCTGCTGCGCGGCAACGGCGCGGGTCGCCCAGTCCCCGACCACGATCTGCAGTGGCGTGGCGAGCGTGCCCAGGACGAGCCCGGCGCTCAGCCCGCGCCGGTGGTACCCGTCATGCCGGCCGCGCAGCATCCCCACGGCGTACACCGCGGCAACTCCGAAGCCGACACACATCCACGCGGCGACCACCATGTGCACCACCTGATGCGGCGTTGCCGGGGCGAGGAAAGGCGCGAGCGGCTCGGCGGAGATGACCCGCCCGTCGGACTCCACGAAACCGACCGGCGTGTTCATCCACGCGTTGGCGGTGGTGACGAAGCCCGCGGAGGCGGTACCCGCCACGGCCAGCGGCACCCCGGTCCACCAGTGCGCGCGTGGGCGCAGCCGGTCCCAGCCGTACAGGTACAGCCCGAGGAAGATCGCCTCCAGGAAGAAGGCGAACGCCTCCATCGTGAACGACAGCCCGAAGACCCCACCGTAGCGCTGCATGAACGTCGGCCAGAGCAGCCCGAACTCGAACGACAGCACGGTCCCGCTGACCGCGCCGATCGCGAAGAGTACCCCGAAAGCCTTGGCCCACTTGCGGACCAGCGCGTACCAGACCGCGTCGCCGGTACGGATCCAGCGGTCCTCGGCGACGAGCAGCAGCACCGGCAGCCCCATCCCGAAGACGGCGAAGATGATGTGAAAGCTCAGCGACAAGGCCATCTGCTCGCGTGCTGCGGTGAGGTTGTCCAGCATGCCGTCCCCCTCCAAACTTCTACGCTTCGTAGAATCTTCTACGTATCGTAGAATCGATTGCCGGTGCACAGCGAGGAGAGGTGAGCGATGCCACGCCTGGGCGACCTGGAGCGGGCCGTGATGGAGGCACTGTGGAGTGCCGACGTCCCGCTGACGGCGAAGGAGATCGTGGCGGCGCTGGGCGACCGGGGCCAGCGTGCTGAGTCCTCCTCCGATGCCGCCGCGGACCGCGGCGGCGACGGCGCGCTGGCCGTCACGACGGTGCTCACCGTGCTGAGCCGGCTCGAACGCAAGGGCGTGGTCCGGCGCCAGCGCGCCGGCCGCGCCCATACCTACCGGGCGACCGCGAGCCGGGAGGACCACGTGGCCGAGCTGATGCGCGAGGCGCTCGGTGCGGCCCCGGACCGCGACGCCGCCCTGGCCCGCTTCGTCAGCGCGGCCAGCCCGGACGAGGCCGACGCACTGCGCCGCGCACTACGCGCGCTGACCCGCCGGCCCGCCCGCGGCGGCCCGAGTTGAACCACGAGCGGTCCCGGGGCGGCCCGGCGGGCGGCCCGGGTTGAACCGCCAGGCCCTACTGTTGCTGGGCTTCGCGCTGGTGCTGCTGTGGCCGACCCCGCGACTGCTCGGGTCCGCCCGCTGGCCGCCGCTCAGCCCGGTCCCGGCGCTGATGCTGTGGCAGGCGATCGGGCTGGCCACCGGGCTCGCCGCAGTCGGAGCCGGAGCCGTGTACGCCCTCGGCGCGCTCGGCGACAGCCTGCCGCACGCCCTGCTCGCCTGGTGGCGCAACCCTTCCGCGGTCCGGAACCTGAGCGCTGGCCGCTGGGTGGCGCTGGTCGGCAGCGCGCTACTGGCCGGGTACCTGCTGGCGGTCGCCGCCGCGACAACGGCGCGCACACTGCGGACCCGTCGACGCCACCGGCAACTGCTCGACCTGGCAGCCGGGCCGTTGTCAGCGTCCGCCGCGCCGCGGTACGGCCGGGTGCTCGACTCCGCCATTGCGATGGCGTACTGCCTGCCCGGGCTGCGCCCGCGGCTCGTGGTCACCTCCGGCGCCCTGAACACGCTGTCGGAGCCCGAACTGGGCGCTGTGCTGCTCCACGAACGGGCCCACCTCAGTCAGCGGCACGACCTCGTGGTGCTGCCGTTCGTCGCCTGGAGCGCGGCGCTACCGTTCCTGCCCGGTACCCGCGAGGCCCGCGTCGCGGTGGCGCTGCTGATCGAGATGCTCGCCGACGACGTCGCCCGTACCCAGGTCGGCGCTGAGCCGCTCACCGGCGCGCTGCACCACCTCGGCGCGGCAGTGGCGCCGGACGCCGCACTCGGCGGGCCGGGCGCGAACCTCAGCGGCCCGGGCCCAGCGCCCGGCTCAGTCGGCGACCACGCGCTTGCCCTGCGGCTGCTACGCCTCGCCGCGCCGCCGCCACCGGCCCGGGCCCTGGGCTGGCTCGCAGCTGCGGTCGCCATCGCCCTCGTCGCTGCGCCAACCGCGATGCTCCTGGCCTAGGGCGTCGACGTCGTGAAGAAGTTGCGCAAAGCCCTTTGATGAAGTCAACGCGGTGTTGGTGACGGTATTTGAGGACCGGCGACGGCGCTCCCTGATGGCAGGACCAGCAGCCCGGCGACCCGGTCGGCTAACGCGGAGCCACGATCGCCCCGGTCGCCGCGCCGGCCAGCGCGACGGCTTCGATCAACGTCGTCGCGACCGGTAAGCCGGTGGCGGCAAGCCGCTGCGGATCCGTGAACCCGCCGGCGTACAGCACACACGCCGCTCCGACCACAGCCGCCGCGTCCGCGTCGTCAACCGAGTCGCCGATGAGTACGCACGCCTCGCCCGGTACGCCCAACGTGGTCAGGTGCTCGGCAAGATGCCCGGCCTTGAAACCGCCGCCGATCGTGGCCCGCAGTCCGTCCACACGCGACAGTCGATCGGCCAGTCCGCGGCGGGCCACCTCGCAGACCAGCTCGTCGTGGAACCACATCGACAGCAGGGACTGGGTACCCGGCCAGGCGCCCGTCGCTTCCAGCGCCTGCACGGCCAGCGCACAGTCAGCCAGCCCCGCCCGGTACGCCTCGTGAAAGACGACGTCCAGTCGCGCGAACACCACCTCGTCGACCGGCTGGCCCAGCACCTGCGCGTAGAAGTCGGCTATCGGCCGGCGGAACAGGCGCCGGTGCTCCTCGGCCGTGACGGCCGGCCCGCCGACCGCGGCCAGCGAGGCGTTGGTGGCGGCGACGACCAGGTCCAGGTCGTCGAGGAGCGTTCCGTTCCAGTCCCACACCAGGTGCGCCACGCCGGCCAGACTACCCAGTCCGGCGTGCGGAGCGTCCCGGTGGCCACCAACGCCCGGGATCGCGCAGGCGATCTCCGCGTGACGCAGCGGCAGACGACCTCGCGTATGTACCCTGAGGCACGGCGCAGGCACCCAGAGGCACCGCGCACTGGGTGGAGGTGGGACCGTGAGCATGCCCCCGTACGACTCGCCCTACCCCGAGCAGTACCCGCCGGCCTACCCCCAGCCCGGGTATCCCGCGCCGGCGCCCCGCGGCAGCCGGGCGAAGTGGTGGTACATCGGCGGCAGCGCGACCGTGGCGGTCCTCGGCGTGCTCATCGCGCTCATGGTCGCGTGGCTCTCGCAGAGCGCCCCGCACACCTCGCTGCGGCCCGTCGCCGAGGTGCACCGTGAACCGATCCGCACCGCCGGCGACAACCCGTTCATGCCCGCGGTCGGCGAGGACCAGCCCGACGTCTCTGCGCCGGCCGGCAGCAGCGGCGGCTACCCCGGCAATACACCGGGCCTGTACGGCGGGACCCTCAACAACGCCAGCTGCGACCCCCGGCAGATGGTGAACTTCCTGCAACAGAATCCCGACAAGGCGGCGGCCTGGGCCGGCGTCGTCGGCATCGCCCCGAACGACGTCAGCACGTACATCGGCGAACTCACCCCGGTGATCCTGCGCGCCGACACCGCCGTCACCAACCACGGCTTCGCCGCCGGCCACGCCACCACGTTGCAGTCGGTCCTGCAGGCGGGCACCGCTGTGCTCGTCGACAAGTACGGCAGCCCGGTCGCCCGGTGCTACTGCGGAAATCCACTGACCAAACCCGCCGAGTACAGCCAACCCCAGTACACGGGACCGTCCTGGTCGGGCTTCTCGGCCAACACGACCGTCATCGTGACGCCGGCACCGGTGCCCATCGAGGTGTTCACCATTGTCGATCCCGCAAACGACAGGCCTTTCGATCGGCCCCGCGGCACGACCGGACTCCAGGACCGCCCCACCAGGACCACCACGTCCGCATCGCCGTCCCCTTCGCCGTCACCGTCACCGTCACCGTCACCGTCACCGACCACCCCGCCGGTGACCGGACTCGACGCGATAGCCCTGATGAAGACTCGACTGGGCAAATGCGCGGGGGTACGTTTCCCGTTCGAGCAGGACGTCAGTGAAGACTTCAACTTCGGCACCACCGAGACGGCCGGCGTGTACCTCGTCACCATCACCGGACACACCGACAGCGGCAACACCCAGGTCTTCCAGTGGCGGGTGGACGTGCCGCGCAACCAACTCACCCCCGTCGGCGACCTGGCCACCACAGCCGCCCAGTACTGCTCAGCCCTGACCGGCTGAAATAGCCCTGTCACGGTCTGTGAGCCAGCCCGTGGCGCGCCGGCCGTTCGGTCCGTTAGGAAAGAGCCAAAAGGATCACTTTCACTGAGTGTGCTCCCCTCCCGAGTCGAAAAACCGCGATACATAGTTCTCCACGTCCAACTCACTGGTGCGAACCAACGAATACAATTCATCACCACCGTTGGGTCTGGTATGACCGATCTCAAAGGACTGCGCTAAACCGAGGTAGCGGCCGCCGATGATGCCGTGTGCGTACTCCCGAGCTTCAGACTCGGCCAATTCGATCGCCTCATCAAAGTCGCCGGCCTCCCAAAGCAGGATCCGCTCCTCATACACTCCGGCAGACCACTGAAAGACGCACCGGACCGAATACCATCCCACTGGGGCCTCCCTCAAAGACACGAGACATCGCCACCCAGGCCGGCGCGGCCAGAATCTGATTCGGCCATCGCCTGACCTTACAGAAATTCCTCGTTGGCGACCGCTCCGCACCACCAGAGACCCGTCAACCCGCAGCACAACCATCCCCGGCTGGCACATACCCCCAGCGAACGTCGACTCCGGCAATCCGGGCTCTACGCAGCCATGCATTGGAGTGCCTGCTACTCAGCCTTGAACAGGGCCAGCAGCGCATCACCATCAGCCTGAGCACGCTCTCGCAACTGAGTCAGTGACGCGCTCTCGAGATCTTCGACGGCAGAACCGAGGCCGCGCAGCACCAGTTGGATCGGTGCCTCCTGCTCCAGATCCGCGATATAGGTCTGGTTGGGAGCTTCGCGCTGAACGATGTAGTCGGCGGCCTCGTAGAGCTGTCGTGCGGCCCAGACAACGTCCTGGGCATCGTGAGAACCCATCGTCCTGAGGGCGTAGGCGACAGCCGCGATCGTGTTCTGTACGAGGGCAACGTCTACCGGCGCGTCCTCGTCGTCCTCATCCGGCACTAGCTCCTCAACCTCCAGCTGCGCCTGTTCGGCCTGCTCCCGCGAGGTACTCGCAGACCACGCGAGGTCAAGAGCCGAGCGGACGCTGGCGGCCGCAGCACCCCCCGAAGCGGCAGCAATCCACTCGTACAGCGGCATCAGCCGCTCGGCGCAGGCCGCGGCAAGAAGAGTTCGCTCAGCTCCGGGCAGCCTGGCCACCCGCGCCGCGAGGGCTGCCTCGTCGTACTCGATCAAGGCCTCGCCCGTCATCAGGGCCACCAGGCGAACATGCCTCCTGGAGCGACCGTGCCGCCCGACCCCTCGATGGCCGCCTGGCAAGCGGGGCAAATGGGCAGGGACACTGCCATCTGCCACGGGGTCAGCCCCGCCTTGCCTGCGGCGTCCATGGCGGTGGTCTCGGCGTGAGCACCGGGCAATCGCCCGAGGACGTTGTCGCCCTGGCCCAAGGCCCGCTGAGCCGGACTGAGATCACGGCCACCACTAGCCAGCACGTCCGTGCCCTGCCTTGTGCTCATCACAGCCGACGTCCGACTGTTCTGGGCGATCGGATCGAGCGCCCCCGTTAGCCCATCAGTCCGACTCGCGAGCCGGGCTCCGTCTTCTGCGGCAACTACGGCATGGGGGGTCGTAGATGCAGAAGCCGCGCTGGGGCCGACGGCAAGCAACACGGTGACTGACGCAAGCAGTGACACCACCATCGCCACGCCGCGGAAACGCCGGTGACCCGTTCCCCGGACGAGTGTCTGCCGACCGAAGATCAGGACAACCGCCAACGTCGTTGGCGTCAAAATGCTGACCGGACCCATGTTCCCCCGACCGATTCCCGCTCGGCTTCCTGGTTGGGCTGGAGGTCCATCACCTCAGCAACTGTTGGATCTTGGCCAACCACGTGGTTCAGCCCAACGACACGGTACTGACCTGCGTCATCCGGATGGTCGTCACCGCAGAGCGCGCACCAGTCACCTTCCGGCCGGGTTACGTAGAGCACGGGCTTGGAGCCATCGAATACGTGGATGCAGACGTATGACTTGGTCTCGGGCGAGCGAGGGGCCCCTGCGTTGCTCACCATGGCCATCCCCACTCGTCGAGGGTCCGAGCTCCCTTTTGTCGGTTAGAGGTCCGGCACAGGTCCCAGATGTTGTCGCTGCCGCGACCGCCGCCCCGCGAGAAAGGCCAGATATGGTCAAACTCGCGAGAGTTTGGTGCGCCGGAATTTGGCGTCATCGGGTCTCCGCAAGCTTGGCAGCGCAACACTCCGTCGGCATCCGTCGCCGCCTCGTCCGCGGCTTTCCTTACGCCCACTGTCGGACGTCGACCCGCCTTCGACACGACGCTCGTCGTATCAACGACGGCGGTCTCAACGCCTTCTGCGGGCGCCGAGGTGGGTCAGACCGGTCGGGTCGGTGTCGCCGTCGACGAATCCGTGGGGGGTGGGCCAGGCGGGTTGGGCGCCGCGGGGGTTACCGAACGGGTCGGTTTTGCGGCGGGTGACCGTCAGGTCGCTGGCCTTGATCGATAGTTGGCCGGTGCCGTGGTTGTCGGCGGCGAGCCAGGTGAGGCCGCCAGTGCTGGTCCGCACGGCTGGACCGTAGAAACGGGTGCCGGTGGTTACCCCCGCGGTGTTGCGGTGGATTTCGGTGCCGGGCAGGTAGAGGGTGTTGCCAGTGGAGTCTTTGGCGATGAGCCGGTTCCCGCCGGTGTCGTAGATATAACTGGCGGTGCCGGTGCTGTCGGCGATCGCGGCGAGGTGGCCTTCGGGATCCCAGGTCAGGGTCTGGCCGGGTTTGCCAACAATGTTGCGGGTCTTGGTGTTGCCGGTGTTGTCGTAAGTGTAGGCGTCGGTGCCGGTGGCGGCCCCGCTGACTACCACGTTCTTGACCGCATGGGGTGTGGCCGTTCCGGCGGTCGGGTAGGTGTACGTGCGGGTGGTGTCGCCGGTGCCGGCGTGTTTGATGTCTTTGGTGCGGTCGCCGATGGTGTTGTATTGGTAGCTGTTCCAGTACGGGTCAGGCCCTCCGACAACCGATTGGGTGGGGCTGGTTTGGCAGGTACTCGCGGTGGTGGTCCAGGCCTCCGTCAGTTGGGCCAGGGCGTCGTAGCCGAAGCACTGGTTCGACACGGTGGCACCGGCGGCGGTCTCTTGAATGTTCTTGACGTTGCCGGCCGGGTCGTAGCCGTAGCTTTCGGTGAGTTTCTCGACCCAGGTGCCGGGGGTGGTTTGGTTCTCAGTCTCGGTCTTGTTCTGGGTGAGCCGACCGGTGGCCTCATCAATCACCGTGGTCTGCCGGACCCGTTTGCTGCCGGTGCCCAGGGTGCGCTGGTAGGGGGCACCGGACGGGTAGTAGCTACTCGCCGACACGTAAGTGTCCAGTGCACTGGCCGCGGTGAGCGGTGCACCGGTGTTGTCGTAGGTGTAGTTGACGGTTTCGGCGGCCAGGCCCCCGCCTGCCGGGTAGCTGGTCGAGGCGAGCGACCCGTCGACGTTGTAGGTCGAGGAGGTGGTCCAGGTGCCAGCCAATGAGGTCTCGGACATGGGAATGGTGACCGCCACACCGAGGGGCCGGTAGGCGTTGTCGTAGCCGGTGACCGCAGCGGTGTAGATGTTCGCACCGAGGGTACGCTTCGCGGAGTCGAGCTGGCCCTTGGCGAGGGTGTCGTAGGTCCATTCAGCGAGTTTGGTGCCGGTGTCGACCGCCCCCTGCCATTCGCTGGTCTTACGACCGAGGCCGTCGTACTTGTAGGACACGGTGACCGGGCGGGCGTCGGTGACCGAGTGCAGTTGCCCGTCCTCGTAGTACGTCATCGAGACGGCACCCAGGTCGGGGTCGTTTGTGGAGTCTGCCCGGCCGCGCAGGTCGTAGTGGGTGAGCCACTGGTTGCCGGCCGGGTCGCTGACCGTCGTCAGCTGCGACAGCCGGTCGTAGCTGTAGGTGGTGGCCTGGTAGGCCCCACTCGGGGTGCCGGTCAGGTACTGACGCAGCTCGGTGGTCTTACCGCGCGCGTTGCTGATGACCATGGTGGCGTTGCCGCCGGTTGGTGGGGTCACGCTGACCCGGTCGCCGTCGTAGGCGGTGCTGGTCTGCCACTGCAGGACGTTGTTCTTCCACAACGCGTCGCCAGTTTGCCTCGCCAGGTTGTCGCAACCGTAGCGGTGCTGGTTGGCCACATCGGTGTCGTTGAAGGCGACGAGGGTGTCGGTGGGGCCGGACGCACTGTTCCACAACGTGGACGCCTTGACCTGCAACCCGCGACCGTCATAGACGGTGTCGTTGATGATGCGTCCGCCGTTGGCCTGCGGGGCCGGACTCTGGGCCTGGCGTAACCGCATCCGCCCGTCGTAGATGGCGTAGCTGCTGATCTGGTTACCGGTCGGGCTGAGCTTCTTCGTCATCACAGCGTTGGGACCCGAAGACCGCAGCGTGTAGCCGTACTCCAGGTTCGGGGTCTGGGTGCCCGGGTCGCGGCCCGCCAACCACACCTTGACGAGACGACCCATCGCGTCATAAGCCAGGTTGGTGGTCTTGTTGTTGGCGTCGACCACCCGGGTAGGGGTGCCCCACGCCGGGTCGACCGTGGTGGTCGTGACATGCCCGAGTGGATTGGTCACGGCCACCTGGGTCAACGGCCCGCCCGACGCCGGGGTGTAGACGGTCATCGTCTTACGGTCCAGCGCGTCATAGATGTTGACCGGCCGGCCGTAACTGGTGTCGTAGTCGACGCGGCTGGCCTGTTTCCAGGTCTTCGCCCCGCCAACCACCGACGCCAGGGCAGTGGCCGTGGTCGGCAGACCCCTGGTCGGGGCGGTCCCGAGGGTGGTGGACCCGTCGTAGAAGATCTGGCCGCCGGACAGGTAGTTGCCGTCACCGGCGATCCCACCGCAACTCGTGGTGATCACCTGGGAGGGGTAGGCCAGCAGGTACCCGCTGGTGTTCTTGGCGTAGTCGGTGTGCGTGCAGGTGTCATCAGACGCCGCAACCCCGCTGTTGGCGTTGTCCGGACCGGTGTCACCCAGATCGGTGACGTCGGTGAGTAGCCCATCGCCGTCGTAGCTGTTCTGGGTGCGGGTGTAGCGGCCACTGCCGGTGGCGTCGATTTTCGTCCAGGTGGTGGTACCGGCGTCGGCCACCCGCCAGGCGGTGACGACCTCACCCGGGGAGGCGGTGTGGTTGACCAACGCGGTCGCGGTCGGGTCGGTCCAGGACAACGCCACGATCGTGCCCGCGTCGAAGGTGCGGGACTCCAGGACCCGACCCTTGTACATTTCGTAGTCGGTCACCGTGCCGGGGCGGGTGTCATCGATCGACACGGCGCGGGTGCCCCAACCGGCGTCGGTACGGTCACCGTGCATCCCCCGGTAGTACATGGTCAACGACTGGGTCAACGCGGTCGAGCCAGCCAACCCGTGCTGGGTGAGCACCGCGGAGTAGCCACGCCACTGCGACCACGTCCGGTTTCCCATCGTGGCGGTTTCGTTGTCGTCATGGTGCCACAACACCGGCGTGGTCCAACCACCAATCCAGTAGTCGTAGTACCAGCCCTCGTCCGGGCCACCGGTCAGGTCCCGTTCGAACACCGACGCGACCAGGTTCTTCGCGAACCAGCCGTACCCGGTCACCCGGTCGCCGTCGGGTGGGGTGAACAGTTGCGGGAAGCAACGCGAGGAGTTCTGGTCCGGCTTCGGTGGGCTGTTGCGGGTGCAGTCGGTGTTCAAATAGTTCACGATGGTCTGCGCGCCGGTCCCGGTGGTGACCAGGTTGACCCGAAAGTGGTACAGGCACAACACCCCGACGTCGGCGCCGCAGTCGACCCGGTTCGCGAACGCCACCCCGTCCAGGTAAATGTCCTGCACGCTGATCGGGGTCGGTCCGGCCAGCCCGGTATGGGTCACCGACCGCAACCACAACGCCGTGATGCCGTCCGGGGCGGCCGGGAACTCCTGCGCCGTCGCATACTGGTCGATGTTGCGGTAGGCCAAGGTGGCCTGGTTGTAGACCTGGGTGGTGACCGTGGAGAGTTTCTGCTCGGTGAAGAACACCGGGCTGGTCACGTTCGGGCACCACGTGCTCGACATGCAGACCTGGTCGATCGGGGTGTCCGGCCAGCTCTGCGGATGGTTGTTGTCACACACCGAACCGGGCAGGCACCGGTACGTGTAGCCATACTGCACACGCATCGGCGCCGCCACCACGCCTTCACTGCCGGCACGGGTGCCGTAGTCGACGTGGTCGAGCACCGAGTAGTGGTCGTAAATGTTGGCCCGGGAGTTGTTGTACTGGCCGTAGTACTGCTGCTCCCGCGAGTAGAACAGGGTCATCGTGTTGCCGCGCGGGTCCACCACATAGTCGAGGTTCCACCGCCAGCCCCGCATACACCACGACAGGGCGAAGTTCGCGTTGTAGCAGTTCAGACCCGGCGACGCTGAGAACACCTCCACGTTGTTCGTCGCGTAGGTGTTCTGCGGGTCCCCGCTGTAGCGGGTGCCCTTACCGAAGAAGTACTGGGTCCCATCCGTCGTAGTGATCTTCCAGTACTCGCCGCGGACATCACCGTTGGGCGCGTCGAAGAGCCGCTCGACCCGCGACCCGTCATCATCAGCCAGCCGGTACGACTCCGCCCCATCCTGCTTGATGATCTTCGTGGAGTGCCCGTTCAACACGATCGACGCGGTCTCGGCCTTCCAACACAGGTCCCCACTACCGCCAATGCCCGCATCCGCACACGACTGGAACGACCGCTCCACGTACGACGCCGACAGGTCCCACCCCTCACCCAACACCGACGGTTGCGAGTTCGTGGCCAGGGTCCGCCCGTCCACCGACTGCGCCGAATAGCCGAACTTCACCTCCGGGACCGGCCCACCCAACGACCGCGGCACCCGCAACGGATACGAATAGGTGAAGTCACCACTGTTGTTCCCCGCCGCCCACGAATACGTCGGCGACAACGACGTCGCCGAGTACGTGCCCGCCGGCGACGACGACCCCGACGACAACGCATACGCCGTCCCACCCGACAGCAACGCCCGCATCGGCGCGGACCGGCCCAGCTGACCCCCCACCACCGCGGTGTCACCCGCCACATCCAACGCGTCCACCGACACGACCTTCACGGTCGCCACGTTGCGGGCCCCACCCACCGGGGTCTGGACCTGACACTCCGGCTTGTCCGGGGTAACAAGCACACACCCGGGCAGGCTCACCAACCGCAACCGGCCCGCGTAGTCACCCCCGTAGGCGTTCGCGAACTTCGAATAGTCCACATCCAACGCCACCCGACCCGGCGCGGCGACACCATCAGCGCGGGACACCGCGAAGACCACCCCACGCACCCCGGCCCTACCCGCCACATCCTGACCGGCCACCTCGAACCGCACCTTGTCCGTCGAACCCGCCGACGCAGCAGTGGCCGACGACGAGCCAGCCGACGTTGAGGTACCAGACGTTGAGGTACCAGAGGTTGAGGTGTCCGACGCGCCGACCGCGGCGTTGACCCGCACGTCCAGACCACCCGGGCTACCCGCCCCGACAGCACCAGCCGCGGCCAACGCATGCGACGCACCCACCGACGCCACATCAACCTTCACCACCGCTGTGCCACCCGCCGGCCAGGTGACCGCCCCCGGGGTCCACTGCGGCATACCGGGGTGCACCGGGGTCTGCGGTTTCACCGCGCTCACCGGCACCGATTTCGTGTCTGGCCCACCCGGGGTGGCCGACAACCAGTCCAGCAACGGCGGCACGAACGCCAACAACCCGGCGACCACCACCACGCTCAGCGCACCGGCCACCAGCCGGGTCCGCAACGACCAGCCCCGCCACACCAACACCGGCCGCCGCACCACCCGCCGGGACGGGCCCACCCACGAACCGACCACGACCAGCAGACAACACAACTCCCCCGAAGATCAACCAACAGGTGACCACGACAGTAGGGAGGAGATCATCCCAAACACAGTGGGCCGAAAGGCTGAATCACCCCCCGCACAGGCGACCCGTCCCGATTCGACGCCCCGAATCCCGTTCACCGTGACACACAGTAAAACCCAACAACCCGGCACGCCACGAACCATCTCAATATGTGGATCGGGCCGACGCTCGCCCCGACGCGCTAACGCGCGAGGTCGCGCAGCAACCGGGCCTGGTCGACCCGGAAGTACCCGTGCTCGGCGCCGTCGAGCAGCACCACGGGTACCCGGTCGCCGTACTCCCGCTCCAACTCGATATCGGTACCGACGTCGAGCTCGTACCAGGTCTCGCCGCTCTGCACTGCGACCGCGTCCATCACGTCTTTCGCGACGTCGCACAGGTGGCAGCCGCGCCGGGTGACCAGCGCCAACCGCGGCCGGGCCGCCGGGCCGTCCGCAACCGCCGGGCCGTCCGCAGCCGGCACCGGCTCAGCCATAGATGCGTTCCAGCTCCGACTTACGCACCTTGCCGGTTGTCGACTTCGGCAGCTGCGGCACGAACTCCACAGCGGTCGGGCACTTGAACCGGGCCAGGTGGCGTTCGCAGTAGGCGAGCAGCTCCTCGGCGGTCACCGAAGCGTCCGCCGCCCGGACCACGTACGCCTTCACCGTCCTGCCGCTGGACGGGTGCGCGACGCCGACCGCTGCCGCGTCGGCCACCTCCGGGTGGGCCCGCAGCACAAGCTCCACTTCGGACGGATAGACGTTGAAACCGTTCACGATGATGAGTTCGCCGAGGCGGTCGACGAGGAACAGGTCCCCATCGGCATCGGCGTACGCGACATCACCGGTGGGCCACCAGCCATTGGCGTCCGGACCGCCGCGCCCGTCCGGCCAGTACCCGGAGAAGAGGTTCGGCCCGCGGGCGATGATCTGGCCCGGGTCGGTGCCCGGACTGTCCGCGGCGTCGTCGTCGAACCCGGCCTCCATCGACACCTCCTCACCGGCGGCGTCGACCAGCTTGAGCTCCACCCGGGGCAGCGCCTTGCCGATCGAGCCGACCTTCGGCACCGGCTGGCGCAGCGTCGTGGTGAGCACCGGCGCGGTCTCGGTCAGCCCGTACCCCTCGTGCACGCCCAGGCCGGCGAGCGCGGTGAAGCGCCGCGCGGTCGCCGGGTCCAGCGGCGCCGCGCCGGAGACCGCGACCCGGACCCCGGCAAACCCCCGGGTGAGCTGCTCGCCGAGCAACGACCAGGCAACATACATCGGGGGTACCGCGACCACGGCCGTCACCTGGTGCCGGACGATCTGGTCCAGGGTGTCGGCGGGGTCGAAGCGTTCGATGAGCACCCCACAGGCGCCGTGGTGGGCGACCGCGCCCAGCCCGGAGTTCAGCCCGTACGAGTGGAACAGCGGCAGCGTGAGCAGCACGACGTCGTCGGGGCCCAGCGGCGGCGGATCCAGCTCGTCCAGCTGCAGATGGTTGGCCAGCAACGCCCGGTGCGACAGCATCGAACCCTTGGGCGCGCCCGAGGTGCCCGACGTGTAGAGCAGCACCGCGAGGTCCTCGCCGCCGGTGCGCGGCTGCACCGGGGCAGCCGGGAACGCCAGCAGCTCGCTGAAGGATCGCCGGTCACCGGAGCCCGCACCGAGGACGTAGCGCAGGCGTGGCGCGTCAGCGCCGAGCGCGTCGAGTACCGCCGGCGCGGCGATCAGGATCGTGGGGCCCGAGTCGTCGAGGATGTGCCGCAGCTCCCGGGCGGTGTACCCGGGGTTGACCGGTACGGCCACCAGCCCGGCGCGCAGCGCCCCGAAGTACGCGGCGGCGAACTCGGGGACGTTGGGCAGCGCGATGGCCACCCGTGCCGGCACCTGCGGCGCCGGGTCGGCGTCCTGTGCCGGCGGCGATGTCGGGTCGGCGTCGACCAGCCCGCGCAGCGCGGCGGCGACGGCGTCGACCTGGCCGTCCAGCTCTGCCCAGGTCAGCCGCTGGTCATGCCAGATGAGTGCGGTCCGCTGCCCGCCGTCACGGTCGGCGGCGCGGCGGACGAGGTCGGCGAGATTGCGTACGTCCTGCACGGTGGCTGAGTCTGGCACAGTCCGCGGGGTGTGTGCGGGCTCGGGAGGGGCCATCGGCGAATCGGACTCCAGGGGCGCTTCCGACGTCCTCTCACAACGCCTGAGGAATCCCAATTTCCCCCAAACGGTGGATTTTTGCCGACCACGACAAGGAGGTATTGTCCCGTATATCACCCGTTGTCGCCCGTGTCGGGCGTGTCGCTCGGCGTGTTGTCCGTAGTGGTGCGCACACCGTGTGCGACGTCCGTGCCGGTACTTCGCAATACTGTGCCTGCGCGTAACGGACCCCCTCGACGCCGGTGATGGGCACCCCTAGTATCAACTGGTCCGTTCGCCCCCTTTGTACTGAGTTGTAACCCCTTGCCGTGAACGAAGGAGGCCCCGGTGCCGATGTACGCGTCCTTTCAGCACCCAGTGGCCTCGTACGGGACAGCAACAGGCAGTACCGCTGGACGCGCCGGAGCAGGTGCCGGACGGACGTATGGGCGCGCCGCAGGAGGCGGCGCCATACCGGCATGGTCGCGCACGGACGCGCGGCGCCATCCGGTGGAAGGAGGTGCGGTGAGCGCGAGGAGTGAGCGCAGCGAGCCCCGCAGCCGCGAACGAACGATGGCACCGGTGAGCGCGAGGAGTGAGCGCAGCGAGCCCCGCAGCCGCGACAGCGAGCCCCGCAGCCGCGAACGGG
>Ga0209515_10000320_pt1 | contig 90493 bp, 77 predicted proteins | sample Subgroupgradi54m_FD_187454 | JGI IMG/M metagenome (GOLD analysis project Ga0209515, IMG submission 187454) | Subsurface groundwater microbial communities from S. Glens Falls, New York, USA - GMW60B uncontaminated upgradient, 5.4 m (SPAdes)... ...
GTGTTGCGAGAAGATAATGGATTTATTATAGAAAAGGCGACACACACTGAGGGGAATATACTTATGACACTGATCGAGACTTTCAATGATTTCATCGTGTAAATCTTTTGGGTGGACAGCAATATTTGCGATCCAATAATTAATGTGTGGATTTATGATATAAAGTGTTCCAAGTATTCCCAATAGGAGTATTAAAATACTCAGTAGAATAGATTTTTTAGATATGAAGATAATTAGAATAAAGATTATGAGATTAAACGTCAGAAGAAATGGGTTCATATGTGAAGTTATGTTTCAACGAGCGTAAGCAAAAGCTTGTTATTTGGTAGCGTAATATTTTTTATATTTTGTTTACCCAATAATACTTCACGAGGAATATTTTCCGAAAAGTCAATTAATATAGTATTAGATAATAGCATATCTTTTGTCCAATCAATGCTACGAAACTCAAATCGATCGAAGTTTTTTACATGAACGAAAGCATCATCAGTGGGTGGATAACGATTTGTTTTTTGTTGATATGATAGTGGGTCATAATGTATATAGAAGAGAAGGAATATATAAGGAGAATACTCTGGATGAGAAATAATAACATGTTTGTATGCAGTCTTTGGGTTTTGTAAGATTTGAGCAAGTTGTTTATACCCATATCCCCAATGTTGTGCTTCGTTTTGAGGGAATTGGACAAAGTAGCGATTTATATACATACTCACATTAAAAGCATACGCAATTGTAACTATTGCTATGAGAATATGTTGTACGTTTTGTCTGTTTTTTGCGGTTTCAAGAATTTTTTGTATTCCTAGTGCGATAAGCAGAGGTGGCAATGGGTAAATAGCAAACATTCTATTTGTATGTGGAGCATCTTTCGTGATGCTTGCTGCTACTGGTGCAATAAGTAGCCACCAAAGCAATAGTTTCCATTTTTTTTCTTTTCTTTGTGGAAACAAGAGTATAATTCCAAGATAAAAAAATGGCGCATCGATAAGGTAGAGGTTGCCAAAATTTTTTATATTATGCGCATGATTCGTTCCACCTCTTATAAATAAAAATTCAGGACTGAAAGCTTTTATATAATTTTCCGTGATCATTTCGATGGCAAATGTAACGCGATTATAACGGAGTCTTACATCCCATGTGTTTGGATTGGCATATTGGTTTCTTGGTATTTCTATTTTTTCATGGATTATGGAGGGATTCCCAAAGATACTAATTCCGGAAAGTTTCGTTTTGTCTGCTTGATGGAATGTTTGGAAGAGAAGAAATCCTACAAGAATGACAAAAATCATTCCCGCAATCACAGTATGAATAGTTTTTGGTATGTTCAATCGAAAAATATAGATAAGCCCCATGAGGAGAAGTGTTGTGGTAACATGATTTCCATGATAGGTAAAATAACAAAGAGCAAAAAACAGAGAACTTCCAATTAAAAATATTGATTGTTTTTTTATACCTCTGAAAAAAAAGAGCAAACCTATTACAGTAAACAACACTGCCAAATTTGATTCAGATTCGACTCTGGATAAATGCAAATGCCAAGGAGAAATGGCAAGCAGTGCCATAGTCAGAAAAGACAAAGATGTCGATGTAAAAAGATATTCGACCAAAAAAAAGCTAAGTCCAACAGTAGCAATACCAGCAATTGCAGAGGGCAGTCTGACTGCTAATTCTGTAACTCCGAAAATTTTTATAAAAGGAATGGTTATATAGATATATAGGGGTAATTTCCAGTCTCCAAACGATTGGAATGACAGAGGAAATGGTTTGCCGTATTCGTCTTTTCCAGTCTGGATGAGAGAATATGCAGTATATCCTATTGATGCCTCGTCACGATTAACACCAGGAGGGATTTGGTCTAATTTATATAATCTTAAGAAGCTGGCAAGGCATACTATGAAAACAAATAGAATGATTTTCCAGATATGGAGCTTATCTCTTTTCATATTTTTTCCTTAATAAAATTCCGATGCCACAGAAAATAATAAGTATGCTGATTGTAGACATGGTAGCGCCTAGTTGAAAAGAGAACGGTTGATAAATGAAGTGTATTATATGTTGTCCTTTTGGTACATAGATGGCACGAAATGTATAATCTGCCCGATAAATTTTTGTCTCTTTACCATCAACAATTGCTTTCCATCCGGGATAATACGTATCCGAAAGAAATAAGAGTCGATTTCCATCATTGATAGTTTTTATGGTGATTTTATTTGGTTCATATTGCTGTAGTGTTATTTGGTCTGGAATGATTGGCATTTGTATTTGTTGGGGTAAAGATTGTTCCAGAAGGATAGTAGTAGTTGGGTCAAAGTTTTTATCAAAAAATATTTTTTCGAATTCTTCATTATTTTGAAAAATTCGATACGAGGATGCTAAAAATATTCGAGAAGCAGCTTTGTGATTCTCTAGAATTTTCCAACCATCTTTACTGTATATTTCAGAAAAGCGTTCCAGTGGAAACGTTTGGGTGGTGCTTCCATTTTCTGTTCGATCTAAAATATACTTTACTCCCAACACATCTAGAATTCGGAGTCGGTATACATTAGAAGACAAGTCTTTTTCGCCGTATCCACCTGCTATCACTGCATCAGATCGAGTTTGTGTAGTAAAAGTAGTAAGAATTTTTCCATCATGTGTTGAGCCAATGAGTTCTCCATAGCGTTTTGGATAAAGAGGATCATATCCATCGGGAGAGAAAAGTTGATATTGCGTAGCAAAATTTGCCTCTATCGCAGCTGTTCCATATCCCCAAAATCTATTGATTCCTGCGATGCGTTGTAATTCACTAAAGATTTCTGTTTTTGGAAAAACTAAAGATGTCGACACGAAAGGATTAAATTTTTTGAAATGATAAAACAGATCTCCAGCGTGAATGAATATGAGGATCGTGAGGATGGGAATCATCAATTTGCGACGGGTAATTGCAAGAAGGAAACTAAAGAGCGTTAGTGCTGTCAGTCCAAAAGAGTAGAGAATAGCTTTTTGTGCAATGATTGCATGCGACGATAATCGAAAGCTTATCCAAATTATGATGAAGAAAATAAGAACAGTGAGTGAGCGGTAGGCAAGTTTACCGATAGAATGTTTTTTTTGCATCCATCCATCCAAACCTAAAGAAGTCACTACAGCAAGGCAGAATGAAAAAAGAAATTCCATGAGCGTTGGGCTGCTTGCTGAAAAAAATGGGATATTCAATTTATAAAGAATGAACGTGATGGGATTGGCAGTTATAAGAATGAGGATGATTAATGCAGCGACAGAAAAAAATTTTACGAACTGATTTTTTAATCGAAAAGCTGCTAAAAGAAAAAAGAGCGGAATGATGCCAATGTACATCGCTTTTCCGACAAATGTATCTGCCGGCCAATAGGTGCGGGCTGCTGGATGGCCAAAGAGATTGGGGATAATCATCATGAGAAGCTGTTGAGGTTGGATAAGAATTTTTTGAAAAAGAAAAGAAAAATTATGAGGACTTCTGGCCGCATACAAACTTGCTTCTATACCAGGAATAAGCTGTACGGCCGCAATGCCTAAAGCAAGCATGGTCGATATAAAAACAAACTTGAAGAGAGATCGAATACGCACCCACGCATACGCGAGAATGAAAAAAAGAAGGTACATGACAATTTGCGGATGTCCTGCAAGAAGTGCGCAGACTTGTGAGATTAAGAGAATGACGAACCATCGAGGAGTTAACATATTTTTCATTTTTTCTATAGCAATCAGCATAAGAGGCAACCATAAGACGACTTGTCCCATGGTGTTGTACTCGAGCCAAACCGTGTTATAGAGAGAGAAAGCATACGATAGGGCTCCAAGCCATGCAGCCAGTCGCGAGCCGCTGATGGTTCGGATGTATCCATAGGTAAAAATGAGCGCAAGAAATGGTTGTAAAATAATGAGGATTGTCCACGCAACGGTTTGCGGTAAGGCGAGATACATGATATTCAGCGGGTAGAAAACTGCTGATTGAAAGTTAGCAAAAAGCGGAGCTCCAGAAAAGTTATATGGGTTCCAGAGGGGAATTTTGTTTTGTTTCAACTGGTTAAGAGCTAATGTCTTCCATGGATAAAGTTGGCGCAATGTATCAAAGTATTGGGCTTTGTTTGGATATGATCCTGGCACATATCCAAGATATGAATACGATTGCCAGGGTTTATATTCTGCTATGAGAAGGTCGCCGGGAAAAGGAATTTGTCCAAACAGGACTGTTTTATAAAAAAAGGTTGCAATAATTATTCCGATGAAAAGAAGCGGTGCAAAACGCGTAAAGAATTTCATGAGTTTTTTTTGCGAATATGCATGACGGTCATACAGGTAAGAAGTAGTATTGTTCCTAAAGAAATATATTCTCCGATTCTTTGGATTATGCTTTTTTTAAAGATGACTCGAATATTTGATTGTCCTTTTGGTATAGCAAATGTAACTAAACCTCGCCAATTTTGATCTTGAAATTCTACGGGTACTTTTGTATTGTTTACATATACTTTCCATCCAGGGAAATACTGAGTATTGTCAACAAGTCGTGCTCCATTTTTTGATTCAACAACAGTAGTATGGATTGTTGATTGTTTTATGATAGATGAAAAGTTTGCTTGTCCATCGATAATTTCTATTTGTTGTTTTGCATACTCTTTGGCAGGGCCAGCTGACCAAACAACATCGGTCTCTCCAAAATAGGTTGTAGTAAGGGGGTAATTCCAGAATTGTTTTTCATCTTTGATTTTGTCAAACCCTAGCGGGGGATACCAATAATATGCAGTTGAGAAGATCATGCCAAGAATGATAATCAAAAAGACCCAGTTATTTTTGTTAAATATTGGATAAGAAAAAAAGCTTACTGATAATAATGCTGTTGCTAAACTAGTTACCGAAAGGAATCGCCATGGAAATTGAAATTGTCGAAGCATTGGTATATTTTCCCAAAATATTTTTGAGATAGGCTGCATAAAAAATAAACTTATGATGATCAAAACGAGAGAAAAGAGTAATGATTTTTTAATAATAGAATCAGTTTTTTTATTTGACATAAATATGTGAATACTTGTAAGAAGAGCTATCATATGAAAAAGACCAAATTGTACACTTATTCCCCCAGTTTGAATATTTTTTGCATTGAAAAAGTTAGGAATAAAAAAATTCACTATTGGCGGAAAATGTTCTTTGAATCTATCGCGCATATATAAATCGCCTAGTGTGTATCCATGCTCCAACATGGCTGGGAGCCAATAGAAAGAAGCAAGTGAAAGACCTAATGCGAGGGCAATGACCCCATAAGGGATGCGTTCCTTTTTAAAAAAGAACAGGATGAAAAGACTTGAAATACCAAAAAAGACCAAGCTGATAGAATTATGAGAAATAATAAGAAGTGCGGTGGCAATTGCCGTTATTACGATATAAGATATTGTTGGTTTTTTTGAGATTTTAGTTAGTCCGAAAAGAACAAGCGGAAGAAATGCATAGGTGTACATTTCGCCAAAACTTCCCCGTACCAATACTTCTACGAGTCGAAACGGCGCGAATTGGTAAAATAATGTTACGACCAGTGCTTTTTGGCTATCATCAAAAAGTTCATGAGCGAAAGCAAACATCGTAATCCCTGATAGTAAAAAACTCAAAAGAAGAACAATCTTAAAAGAATTAACGAGGCTAAATCCGACAGAAATAAACAATGCAGAAAGAAGATACGGTGTGTGATAGATAAAATTAAAAAGCGGCATCCCGTATCCGTAGTTGAGGTCGCTTACCCACCGTGGAAGAATCTGTCCGCCTCTTAATGCTTTGTCGTAGGCTGCCATACGAGCCAAATGTACTAGGCCATCGTGGGTGTGGGGCAAGTCTGGTGTCAGGAAAATACTGACTAATGGAAGAAAAGAAATTGCAACAATGAGAAGATAATGTTTAAATAAGCTCATGTTATCCTATTATATCAAACGATTGAACATGATAAACAAGCGTCGTGTGTTTCTCTTTTTACTTATTATCCTTGCGGCATTCTTGCGATTATATCGGATTGAAGTCCTAACGGAATTTTTAGGAGATCAGGGGCGTACGGGTATTATCATTTGGAATGCGTGGACAACTAAAACGTTGCCATTAGTAGGGCCGCCAGTGCTCACGGGTCAATTCCTTGGGCCATTTTTTTATTATTTCATTGGATTGCCGTTTATTTTGTCTGGATTCCATCCGCTTGCTCCCGCCTTATGTATGGCATTTTTTGGAGTTTTGAGCGTTTACCTAGTATGGTATCTTGGAGAAAAATTGTACGGTTTTTGGATCGGTATAGCGATTGCCAGTCTTTATGCAGTTTCTCCCTATATTGTTTTATCGGATCGTACGCTGTGGGAGCCAAATATTATTCCTTTTTTTGTACTCTCCTATATTTTTTGTATCTACTCTATCTATCAGAAGCGAAAATTTTCTGCGTTTTTTTTGATGGGAATCATTGTTGGGATTTTAGTGCAACTCCATTATCCAAATATTTTTTTTATAGTACTAAGCGGTCTATTTTGGGTATACATCCTTGCAACAAGAAAAAAGCAAGAGTCAACCTTGAAGATTCTTCTTTGGTCTTTTTGGGGTATCATTGGTTTTCTATTGGTTTTGAGTCCTTTTTTGTATTATGAATCGCACCATGCATGGCAAGATGTTAAAGAGATTGTGCTTATTTTTCTTGTCCCAACAGCTTCTGGTGCAGATACGAAACCAGTACAACAGATCCTTTTTGATTTGTCTTCTCGAGTTTTTTACAAAGTAATCCCTGCATCGATACAATATCTTAATCTTATGGGAATAGTTGAATTTGTAATTTTGGGAATTGCCTTTTTGCAAAAAAAGTTTTGGAGTATCTTTTTTGCGTTTTGGTTTACTATTGGCATTTTGGCTATGTCATTTTACCATGGCACCGTATTTGATCATTATCTTCAGTTTCTTCTTCCTGTGCCGTTTTTTCTTTTGGGTGGAGCAATGTTTTTTTATAAGCAGAAGATTTCATCGACGACTTTGGCCTTTATTATCGTAGTGATACTCATTTCTCAACTTCGAAATACAGATATATTTTCAAAGGAGAATAATGATATTGTTCGTACGAGTCGAATGATTTCGGAAGTGATTTCTATGACAAACAATGAACCGTTTTCTTTTACGCTTATTTCTTCGCGATCTTTTTCTGATCTTCACTATCGTTACTTTTTTACAACACGTCGGAGGAATCCTGTCCCTATCATAAACACTTCATATGGCAATCTTTTTCTTGTTTGTGAAAAAACGCCGTGTGTATCACCGCAAGAATTAGAACGCATAGGCTTTATTCAAGCACTCTGTTATGAGGACCATTGTGGTGGTCCTTATCCAACGATTGACCTAAGAGCGTGGCAGTTCGTCACTCATAGCGATGTTTTGGATGGTAGAATCTATATGTATAAGAGGAAATCTTTTGGTGGTACTTAATTTCCTGTACAATCAGGATATATGAATTTATTGACGTTGGATGCACTCCTTCTTTTCGTCTTGTCTGTTCCTGTGGTTATGCGATATAGGATTTTACCTATTACCGGTACACCGTATTGGTTATTTGGTATTCTCTTTTTTATCCTCTGTTGTAATATGTTTATCTCTCTGTATCCGATTATTAAAAAACCTGCTCACGTGCTTCGGTTGAAACTGTTTTTTTTATTAACCACACTTTTTATTGTGGTTGGGGGAACGACAATTACCGCTATTGTCGATCGAAATAAAACTGCACCAGTATACGGCGTCCACGATATTATTTTGCAACAGGAAGCTGCTATGCGGTATCTTTTGATTGGCAAAAATCCGTATAAAGAAACCTATTTTGGTACACCGGTAGAGCAGTTCCATTACGATGAATTAGACAAACCGTCCGGTAAACCTGCAGTCAATCCGGCTCTCTATCATTTTGTGATGCCACCATGGTATCTGTTATTTCCGTTTTTGTTTTACTTTGTTTCTACTCCTTTCTTGGGGTTTTTTGATGGGAGAATGGTGCTTTTATTTAGTCTTTTTGGACTCATCTACATTTTATATCGATGGTTTGTCGATAAAAGAATTGCTCACGTTGTTATTGCTCTAACGGCATTAAGTCCAGCATTTATTGATTATTTCATTGAAGGAAGGAGTGACATATTTGCGTTGTTTTGGTTTGTGTGGTCTTTGTATCTGCTTGACAAAAAAAAGTTTGTTGCCTCATCAATTATTTTTGCCTTGGCTCTTCTTTCAAAACAAACTATTTGGTTTGCTGTGCCATTTTATTTTATCTATGTATGGCTCATGCTTAAAAAATCTTTGAAAACAACAATTATAAAAGTGATTGTGCCATCTATGCTTGCTGTATTTGCTTTAGTTTTTCCATTTCTTCTGTGGGATGCCCGGGCATTTGTTGACAGTACCATTTTTTATTTGAGTGGAAATTCCGCAATTGCATATCCGGTTTCTGGGTATGGATGGGGGATGATGTTGTATAGTTTGGGTGTTATCAAAAATCTTCATGGATACTATCCATTCATTTTTTGGCAGATCTTTATAGGATTGCCCATTATGGGAATAGCTCTATGGTGGATAAAAAAGAAAGCATCAATGTCTCGATTGTTGGTCGGGTACGGGGCAACACTTATGGTGATTTGGTACTTCAGTCGTTACTTTAATAATAGTCACATTGGATACGTATCGAGTATATTCGTATTGGGCGTGTTAAAAGACTGGGATGAAAAGGGCACAGCATGAAAAAAGTATTTTTGATTGTTCTTCTTGCTTTTTTTTTACGGATAGTAAATGTAGGGAACATTCCTTCTTCTCTTTCTTGGGATGAGGTATCGATAGGATACAACGCATATAGCATTCTGAAAACAAGACGAGATGAACACAAGAAATTTTTACCACTTGATGCATTCGCTGCATACGGGGACTATAAACCACCATTAACAATTTACTTAACGGTTCCGTCTATAGTCCTTTTCGGTTTGAATGAATTTTCTGTTCGATTGCCTTCGGTACTCGCTGGATCATTGGCAGTGTTTTTGACGTATTTATTGGTCAAGGAATTGTTTAAAAAGTCTCCTGTTGTTTATCAGTTGGCACTTCTTTCTGCTTTCTTGCTCGCTATTTCTCCATGGCATATTCAATTATCTCGAGCCGGATTTGAAGCAAATGTCGCCACAACATTGATGATCTTTGGTATATGGCTGGTATTAAAAGCTCGAGAAAATAGAGGATTACTTTTTATTTGTTGGTTGCCTTTTGTTGCTGCCATTTATACGTTTAATAGCGCACGGTATCTCGTCCCATTTTTGGGACTGGCACTTTTGGTCTATGCCAAAAATATATTTTTATTGCACCGGAAGCAATTAATCTCTGGTATTGTGGTGAGCTTTATTGTATTGCTGCCAATTCTGCCGCACTTGTTGTCTAAGGAAGCGCGTTTGCGATTTGCGGAAGTGAATATTTTTTCTGATTTGTCTGTTATTCAAACTTCAAACGAACGCATTGCCTATGATAACAATTCAATTGTAGGAAAAATTTTTCATAATCGACGAATTGCATTTATTCGTTCTTACTTGAATCATTTTTTTGACCATTTTGAATCAGGATTTTTATTTATTCACGGGGATGGGAATCCTAAATTTTCCATACAAGATGTTGGCGAATTATATCTTATAGAATTGCCATTTCTTATTCTTGGGATTTATTGGATGTTTATATCAGAAAGAAAAAATGCATGGTTTTTACTTTTTTGGCTTATTGCAGCAATTATTCCGGCAGCAACAGCACGTGAGACTCCACATGCACTTCGTATAGAAGATAGCTTGCCTACATGGCAGGTATTTATAGCTTTTGGGATCATTACATTCATTACAAGATTTAGATCTATCAATAAGAAAAAGATTATTATAGTAGGGATTATTGTCCTCTATATAACAAATTTTTCATATTATCTGAGTAACTATTACAGTCATTATGCAAAAGAATATTCTGGTGAATGGCAGTATGGATATCGAGAGGCAATACAATTTATCCAACCAATAAAAAATCAATATAATTCCATTGTGATGACGGAAAATATTGGTAGGGCATATGCGTATGTGCTTTTTTATGAACAATATAATCCAGAACAACTTTGGAAAGCAATCGATGCGTCGTTTGATGCAGCTGGATTTTATAATGTATATGGTTTGGGCACATATCGTTTTGTGAAAGAGGGTATTGGAGAAGGGAAATTAAAAACACTTTATATTTTAGGTCCCAAAGATGTGCCAGCGGGGGTAAGGATTTTAAAAACAATCACATTATTAAATGGTGAACCTGTATTGATAATCTTTGATAAACCATGAAGATATTATTGAAATATAAATTTTTATTAACGATTATCGTTATTGCGGCAATTCTTCGGTTGTGGCAACTGGGTGTAGTGCCTCCTAGTCCGGATTGGGATGAAACTGCATTGGGATATAATGCTTATTCTATTTTAAAGACTGGGAGAGATGAATATGGCACCTGGTTTCCCCTGACCATCCGTTCCTTTGATGATTATAAACCGCCGCTTTATGTGTATCTTACTATTCCATCTGTTGGGCTATTTGGTCTTAATACGCCAGCGGTGCGACTGCCATCGGTCATTATGGGAATCGTCGCAGTATTAGGGACATACTTTTTGGCAAAAGAGTTATTAGATCAGCGCGAGAAAGAAGACAAATACATTCCATATCTTGCGTCGCTCTTTCTTGCGATTTCACCATGGCACATACAGTTTTCACGTATTGCATTTGAAGCAAATATTGGCGTGACGTTAAATATTTTAGGGGTTGTGTTTTTTTTGAAGGGACTGCGATCACGACAATTTTTATGGCTCTCTGCTTTCATTTTCGGTTTATCTCTTTATGCATATCATAGCGAACGTATTTTTATGCCGCTATTGGTTTTAATTTTGGCTATTTCTCATTGGAAAAATTTAATGAAAATGCGTCAAGCTACAATTGTTGCGATTATTGTCGGAATGTTCACAGCAGCACCTTTGATACCCGTATTTTTAAACCAAAATACGCTCATGCGGTTGCGAGGCACGAGTTCACTTTCCGATCAAACAGGACTTTTGGCTCGGACGGTAAAGAAACTTGATGACGATAAAATTTTTCATAACTATGTGGCAATGATTTTTGATAATCGTCGACTTGTGTGGGCAAAAACACTTGTTGATGGATACCTGTCTCATTATTCATTTAAGTGGTTATTTTTAAACGGCGATAATGCTCGACACCATGCACCAGATATGGGAGTGTTGTATTTTGTTGAATTGCCATTTCTATTATGGGGAATGTATAGGGTTGGAAGACAGGGTGGAATAATGGCTAAAGTATTATTTGGCTGGTTTTTGATTGCACCGGTTGCCGCATCACCTACGACAGAATTACCTCATGGAATACGCACCTTAGTTTTTCTTCCGACGTTTCAAATATTTACTGCAGTTGGTGTATCTGAATTTTTCAGCTGGATCAAAGATAAAAAGTTTTGGTTTGCTCGATTAGGAGCTTTTTTGTGTATTGGTTTATTTACTTTTAACATTGCTTATTATCTTCACATGTATTTTGGTCATACCAATAGAGAATATTCAAAATTTTGGCAATATGGGTACCAACAGGCAGTTGCTTACACGCAAAAAAATAAAGACAAATATAAGAAAATTGTTGTTTCGACAAAATTAGAACAGCCCCATATGTTTTTTCTTTATTATTTGAAATATGATCCAGCCCGATATTTGAAAGAAGGTGGTACTGCTTCAGGAGGTTTTGCAGAAGTGCGCAATAAATTTGATATTTATGAATTTCGACCTATTCATTGGGAAAAAGAAATCGCTGATGGCTCCACGTTATATATCGGTTTACCAGGAGAGATTCCTGTAGCGCCACTTCAAACAATTTACTACTTAGATGGAACAGAGGCAATGCGAATTGCAGATAAATAAACTATATGAAGAGTTTTTTGGAGCAGTATGGACTGATTCTCTGCGTTTTATGTATTGGAATTTTTTTTCGGTTTTATCATCTTTCTTCCGTTCCGCCGAGTCCGTCGCTTGATGAAGTGTCCATTGGGTATAACGCATATTCCATACTCAAAACCGGTGCAGATGAATATGGTACGCGGTTTCCGTTACTTCTTCGCGCATACGATGATTGGAGACCAGCACTCTATATATATTTCGTAATTCCATTCGTTTCCATTTTGGGACTTACCCCACTAGCGGTGCGTCTTCCATCTGTTCTTCTTTCTATTATTCTTCTCCCAGTTACGTATGGCTTGGTATATGAATTGTTTGGAAGAAAGCCACCGCAGATAAAAATAGGACAGATCACCCTTGGTGTACCACTTCTTGCCATGGCACTTCTTGCCATATCACCGTGGCATATTTATATTTCCCGTTTAGGACATGAAGCAAATGCCGGACTTACATCGGTAGTCATTGCTGTTTATTTTTTTTTACGTGCTATCAACGAAAAACAAAAAACTAAGTGGTTTATTTTTTCTGCCATAATATTTGCTGTAGCTTTGTATACGTATCAAAGTCAAAAACTTATTGTACCAGTATTACTTCTTGCATTGGGATTTTGTTATAGAAAAATTTTACTCGAATGGAAAAAAGTCATAATTGTCTGCATTATTATTGGCGTCTTGTTGTCTTTGCCAATAGTTTTTGTTTCATTTTCTCCTGAGGGGCTTATGCGTTTGCGCGGTACATCGGCATTTTCATCTGATCAAACTATCTATTATGAGTATACAAAAAAGTTTGCAGTAGCAAAAGAGCGAGGCGATGTCTTTGGGATATTAACATATCATCGATATGTTATAAACGTCCAGATTTTTATTAAAAATTATTTTGCACATTTTAACTGGAAGTGGTTATTTACTGGTAGTAATGTTCCGGAAGCGCATAAAGTGCCGCGGATGGGACTTCTTTACTGGTGGGAGTTGCCATTTATTCTTTTTGGAATTATTGCTGTTTTAAAAAGTAGATTAAATAGTGCGGCAAAAGGATTTTTGTTTATCTGGTTTTTATCCGGGCCGCTTCCTGCTGCTATCACTACTCAAGCGCCGCATGCCATGCGCTCGTATACATTTTTGCCCACTTGGCAGATATTCGGGGGAGTAGGAATCATGGCGTGTTTACAGTTAGGCGAAGCCAGTTTCAAGCGCATTAAGGAAGGGTACAGAATGTTGGGTTATAGTTTATTTGGCCTACTAGTTATAGTGGGTAGTTCTATGCAATTTTATAAAAATTACTTTTTTATCTTTCCGAAGCAACAATCATCTTCTTTCCAATATGCACTGTCACAAGCCATTCCTTATGTTTTTGCCCATGAAAGCGCATATGATAGGATTGTTTTTTCTAATCAAAACGACTTATATCAATCGTACATGTTTTTTCTTTTTTTCAGCCATTATGATCCAAAAGAATATCAAAAGCGAGGGGGGACACTATCGGGAGGATTTGCTCAAACCCATACCATAGGAAAGTATATATTTCGACCAATTGACTGGAAAAAAGAACAGAAAAATCGTTCTACGTTATATATAGGAAATAGTACTGATTTTCTTAAAGCTACTCCCAATCTGGCAACTTTTTCGAATCTCGACGGTATCTCAGCTATTCGTATAACTAGCGGAAATGAATAAGAAACGTTTCATGGTATGTACGTTATTAATTTTTATCCTGATCATAGGATTTTTATTGCGTGGTCAGGAGATTCTGAGCAACAACTATCTGTTTCTTAAAGATCAAGGAAGAGACATGCTTGATATAAAGTCAATAGTTTTTGATCGTAAGCTTACACTTATTGGACCATATACAGGCTTGCAAGGAGTATTTCAGGGGCCACTGTATTATTATCTTTTGGGCATACCTACGGCAATCGGAAGAGGTGATCCACGATGGCCACTTGCCCTTATTGTTGTTTCGCAATTGGCAGGACTCATTGGGATTTATATCGTAGGAGAAAGATTTTTCTCTTTCCGAGCAGGGCTATTTGCTGCGTTTCTTTTTGCTGTCTCCCCAGTTGCTGTGGCAGCATCAACTTATATTTGGAGTCCACATTTGACACTACCAATAATGACTTTCTTGCTTTATTGGTTTTTTTTATGGTTGGAGGCGCCAACATTGAAGCGTTTTGTTTTTACCGTGTGTTGCTTAGGGCTTTTGTATCATTTTGAGATTGCATTTGCTGCACCCTTGACTCTCGTATTTTTTTTCTTGTTTACCATTCTGTTAAGAAAAAGATTTTTTCCTAAAATGGCTTTGGTGTATATCGCAATTATATTATTTTTTCTATCGCCATTGTTGATTTTTGACGTTAAACACAACTTTATCACTTCTGGTTCCGTACTGAGACTTTTTTCTGGTAAAACACAAGGACTTGGTCAATCGTTTGAACCAATAGGAAAGATAGCACGCGATCATCTATTTCGGTTTGAAACATTGTTATGGTCTAGTTTTGTGGATCAAAAACATCCCATCAGTCGCCCAATGACAACATTTTTTGTGGGAATCACTGGATGGTTTCTACTATGGAAGCGAGATAAAAGACTATCGATATTGAGTGCAATTATGGTAGGTATGTTTATTATCTATCTCATATATCCATTTCAGATTTATCATTGGTATATTATTGGACTTATGCCGGTCATAGTTTTGCTTATGGGTGTAGCATCGGATCGGATATCACGATGGAAAGTAGGCACATTTTTAATCTTACTTGTTATACTATTGATTAGTGGTGATGCCTCTGAGAGATTGTATAGACTTTATGCTGTGATAAACGATGGAGGCACGGCTAAAGTAAAAGGAAAACTTGAGGCGATAGATTACATATATAAAGATGCACAAGGGAAGCCGTTTAACTTATTTATTTTTACGCCGGTTGTGCTTACTGATGCATACGATTATCTTTTATGGTGGCATGGTAAAAACGTATATGGCTATTTACCTGGCAATGAAAAACAAGGGGTATTTTATTTGCTGGCTGAGCCAGACTACAGTAAGCCCTGGAGCTATCAAGGGTGGATGGAAACGGTCATAAAAACTGGGAAAATTTTGGAAACTAAAGAGTTATCGTCAGGATTTATTATTCAAAAGCGAATGAATGAAGGAAAGAGCTTATGAAATTGAAGAGTCGTTTTTTGATTATATTTCTTTTGTTGATTGCAAGTATTCCATTAATGGATTTGTTTCATCCGGGAATACCCATAACACATGATGGGCCAGATCATGTGGCGCGAATTGCAAATTTTTACCAGTCTCTCAGTGAAGGAAATATTATCCCTCGTTGGGCGGCAAATCTCAATTGGGGTTTTGGTCATCCAATTCTCATGTTTCTCTATCCACTCTCTTCTTACATTTCTTCATTTTTTCATTTCGTCGGATTTTCCTTCGTCGATAGCACGAAGCTTGTTTTTGCTGTTGCTTTTGTTGCAAGCGTTTTAGCGATGTTTGTGTGGGCGCAGGCGCAGTGGGGTGCACTCTCAGGTATAATTGCTGCGCTCCTGTATGGATTTGCACCGTATCGCTTTGTAGATCTTTATGTGCGAGGCGCCATTGGAGAACATATGGCATTTGTATTTCCTCCGCTTGTTCTTTATGGACTTTTTATGCTTGCAAAAAAGGGAATGTTTGGTAAATGGGTAATGTTTACTTCATTAAGCATGGCTGGTCTTATTGTGTCTCACAATGCAGTCAGTCTGATGTTTTTGCCGGTTATTGTTCTTTACATTATTTATTTATATGTCTTTGAAACGAAACAGGAAAAAATGTTTATTATTTTTTCAATAGCGTCTATTTTTTTAGGTTTTATTTTGAGTGCTTTTTTTTGGATACCAGCGCTTTTTGAAGGAAAATATACACTGCGTGATATCGTCACGAAAGGAGATTTCAAGAATAGATTTGCGCCATTGTCTTGGTTTTTTTATTCGCCTTGGAATTATGGAATCGGGGTAGAATTTAGTAAATCATTAGGATTTTTTCAGTGGATAGCCGTAGCAGGAGGGCTGATAACTTTTTGGAAGTCAAAAGATAAAAAGATTCGATGGATGATTGTTTTTAATGCATTGATCCTCATTGGTTCAATTTTTTTGATGACTTCATCATCTTTTGTTTTGTGGCAGAGAATATCTCTGCTTCAGAAATTCCAATTTCCATGGCGATTACTCACGCTTGCTGTTTTTGCTAGTTCAGTATTGGGTGCAATAGTTGCATCAATAATTCCCAAAAAATTTTCGTTGGTTACCATCATAATTTCCTTTTTGTTCGTTTTTGGTACAACACATCCAATGTGGCACTCGAAAGCATATAGTGCTAAACCTGAAGAATATTATACTGGTATTTATGATAGTACTACTGACACTGGAGAAAGTAGTCCTATTTGGTCGACACGATTTATGGAAAAACGAGCAGCAAGCCCCATAGAGATTATTGATGGATCTGCCACAGTCGTTCCGTTACTTAAAAAGAGTACGCGACACGAATATGCTATTGTAGCGCAGACAAAAACTCGCCTTGTTGAAAATACATTGTATTTTCCAGGATGGACTGTGCAGAGTGACGGGAAGCTCGTCCCTATTGAATTTCAAGATCAACAATATCGTGGACTGATGACGTTTTGGGTTGAACCAGGAAGACATTCTATCCTTATCACATTTACCGATACAAGATTGAGAACGTTGGCAAATATCCTTAGTCTTGTCGGATTAGGGTTATTGTTTATATCTGCTATCATACCGGTATGGAAAAGAATAAAATAACACTTTCTGTTGCGCTTGCTACTTACAACGAAGAAGATGTTTTGGCAAAATGCTTGGAGTCAATTGCTTCTTGGGTTGATGAAATTGTGATTGTCGATGGTGGATCAACAGATAAAACAGTAGAAATAGCACAGCGCTACAAAGCGAGGATTATTATTACCGACAACCCTCCTATATTCCATATCAATAAACAGAAAGCGGTTGATGCGTGCAAAAAAGAGTGGATTTTGCAACTTGACGCAGATGAAATCGTTTCACACTCATTAAAAGAAGAAATTCTTACGATTATTCAAAGTACAGCAAAGCCTTATGCCGGGTACTATATTTCAAGAAAAAATTTTTTCTTGGGTATATGGATGAAAAAAGGAGGACAATATCCAGATTATGTTATTCGTTTGTTTCAGCGTGGTAAAGGAAAATTTCCCAGTAAGAGCGTTCATGAACAAATTAGTATATCTGGTGATATTGGTTATCTCAAAAATCCACTTCTGCATTATCCTTATGAAACATTTTCTGAGTATTGGGAAAAGGCGTTACGATATAGTAAACTTGTGGCACGTGAATTAGTAAAGCAAGGAGTACCCAAGAATATATTAACTGCTTTTTCTTTTTTTATTGTAAAGCCGTTGTATACGTTTTTGAATCTTTTTATTCGTCATCGAGGGATTATGGATGGGGGGGTAGGATTTTTATTTGCATTTTTTTCTGCATTACAGCATCCCATCGCCTATATTGAATATATCTATGGAAAAAATATCAACTAAACAACATTGGCAACAATATTGGCAGCAGGAAGATCATCAACCACTCGTCACGCATGATGAGTTGTTAAAAAATTTACAGTCAGTTATTGATGTATCTGGAAAACGTATTTTAGAGATTGGGGTGGGGATGGGAGGAGATAGTATTTATCTAGCTAAACAAGGGGCAAAAGTGACTGCGTTGGATTTTACTAAAGAAGCACTTATCGAAGTTAAGAAAAATGCAAAACGACATCATGTGAATATAAATACCGTCCAGGCGGATGCAAGGGAAATTCCATTTCCAGATGGAACATTTGATGTTGTTTTTCATCAGGGATTTTTAGAGCATTTCACCAATCCCTTAGAAATGATTTTTGAGCAAAAACGAGTGCTAAAAAAGGGAGGATATCTTTGTGTCGATGTTCCTCAAAGGTATACTACGTACACGATTAAAAAACACCTGCTCATGTTTCAGAAGAAGTGGTTTGCGGGTTGGGAGCGAGAATTTTCCATAGGAGAACTTGAGGAACTTATGCGCCGGGCAGATTTGACTGTTACGAGGAGTTATGGATGGGGTTACTATGGGAAACTTTATCATATACGTCATTTTATAGAACATACAAAACTTAAACTCTATTTATGTTGGTGTATTGGAGTAATTGCGAGAAAATAATGAAAAAATGTTTAGCTTTTTTTTGCTTCATCTTTTTCTTTTTATCGTCTCCTGTATACGCTGATTACATTCTTCCATATCCTTCCTATATGCCTGGAAATAGATTGTATCAGATTTCTCGTATACTCGATGTTTTCAGCCAATGGTGGTATTGGGGAAATATTGCATCAGTCAAATACCGTCTTAAATTGGCGGATAAATATATCGTGGAAGCCAAAACACTTTTTGAATACCATCAATATCAACTGGGAGTAGAAGCCCTAAAGCGATCTGATATGCAAGTATCACAGATAGTGAAATATTTAGTATTAGCAAAACAAGAAAATAAAGATATTAAAAAAATGGATTCTACCATAGTTGATGGAATGAATGCACATATCACAATTTTGGAAAAATTATCAAAAGAATTACCAGAGACTTTTACCTGGACTCCAGAGAAGCAAGAGTCTACGCTACTTAACTTCTCCCAATTATTTCAGAATGCCAAGATGGAGAGGATGAAATTACTGAAGTAGTATGAGGCATATTTTTTTCCTTGTGGCATTAGGTATAGTTATTCGAAATATTTTGTCGGTGCTTTTGCCTAGTTATTATTACTTAAGTTTTTTACAACCAGTTTATAGTGATGATTTATATCACACATTAGAAAATCTATACAATCAATCTCAGTATCGACAAAAAAATCCTACGACACTTATTCCGGATCATACCGTATTTCGATATGCAGCCGGAGCATATTTACGAGGAGTAGATCCAATCTATATAAACTCAGAGCATACTCCTTTAGGTAAATATTTCATAGCACTTTCTATTTTTTTATTTCATAACGATGCTACTATAATTTTATTTTTTGCACTTCTTACATTATTCGTAATTTGGTTGTTGGGGCTAACGCTTTTGCAAGATGGCTTCTGGGCAATGGTGCCTCTGGTGTTGTTTTCCTCAGAACCACTATTTCTTGATCAACTTCGTGTTGCCCCTATGTTAGATACAATTCAGCTTCCTTTTATTCTTCTTGCTCTCTACTTTTTTATACGTGAATATAAAAAGAAGAGATTTTTTATTACTGCTCTTATAATTGGATTCGTTATAGCGACAAAAACTGTCGTTCCTGGAGTATTATTGATATTCTGTTTTGTATTGTTTTTTTTGATACAACGATTATTTAAATCAATGTTTATGTTTTTTGCCTATCTTCCTATTTCTTTTTTGGTACTTATATGTTCGTATGCTCGTACATTTCTTAATGGTCATACATTTCGTGAATTTTTGGGATTCCAAAAATGGATTTTTCTTTATCAGCAAAGCAAGCTCATCTATCCATTTTCTGTGTGGCGACTCTTATTTTTCAATCAATGGCAGACGTGGTGGGGTGAACAGCGATTAATGCAATCAGCTGAGTGGCAAATAGCATGGCCATTATTTACCGCATTATTGTTTGTCTCTCCAGTATTGGTAGTTATAAGAAAGATTAAGAGTCCTCCTATTTATATATTGTTTATACTTTGGTGTACCATCTATCTTGGTTTTCTTTCTCTGGGAATTGTTTCTCCACGATTTTTATTGCCTGTCCTTCCTGTCATGTATATTGTCGGTATATATACATTAAGGCGTATAGTGTTATCTCTCCTAAGAGTAAAAAATATATGATTTTTTTTGTCCTCTATGGTTTATTTTTATTGGTCGTTACAATTTTTTCATGGGGTTTTGTCGGAAACAATTTCCCATTTTTTGCAAATAATTTTTTGTTTGACTTTTTTCACAAAACATGGTGGTTTCAGGGAGGTTTTTATTGCGGAGTGATAATTGTCTTTTTTATTTTTTACTTATTCATTTTAAATAAAGCGCGAAAGAGACTAATAAAAGATAGATATGTATGGAAAATTATTGTATTGACCATTCTCATTTTATTGCCTTCATTTCCAGCTTTTTCATATGACATTTTTAATTATATTGCAACAGCGAAAGTTGCATTTCTTTATAAAGAAAATCCTTATATTGTAATGCCTATTGAAATTCCTAATGAGCCACTCCTTGGTTTTATGCATGCAGCTAATAAAACGGCTCTTTATGGTCCTATATGGATAGGATTAACTACGATACCTCACAGTATTGGATTTAACAATTTATTGATTACAGTATTTACATTTAAAATATTTATAATATTTTTTTATCTTGGTTTAGTATGGCTTATCTGGCATGTATCGGAAAAAAATATTCAATCAGTAGTCTTTTTTGCCCTTAATCCATTAGTACTGCTGGAAACGTTTGTTTCTGGTCATAATGATGTGGTAATGATGTTTTTTGCTTTAGCATCTTTTTATTGTCTTAAAAAACGAAAGTTCACGTTTTCAATCTTTTTACTGTTTTTGTCTGTCTTTATTAAATTTGCAACAATTTTTTTTATTCCGATATATGTATATGTGATCTACCTTATCATGAAAAGAAGAAAGATAGTATGGCCTAGGTTATGGTTTTGGTCTGCCGTTGCTCTTTACATTGTTTTTTTCTTATCTCCACTTCGAGAAGAGATTTACTCTTGGTATCTTATCTGGCCACTCGTGTTTGTGGCATTAATTCCCAATTGGGAATTTCTTCACTTTGTCACACTTGCTCTCTCATTCGGACTTTTGTTCCGTTTTGCTCCTTTTCTTTTTACTCTTAATTGGGGCGGAGCTACTCCTGTAATTAAGAAGATTGTAACGTTTCTTCCACCCACCCTTGCAGGTATATATTATGCGATCAGAGAGAAAATTTGAATTATTATTGGTTACTATTTTTTTACTTTTTTCTTGGTGGTTAATGGATAAGTCATTTGGGTACAATCCAATAACACATCAAATGAGAATAGCCAGACATCAAGTTGGTGACTTTGGTCTTCATCTATCTTTGATAAGATCTTTTTCTTGGGGAAATAATTTTCCGCCCCAATCACCATTTTTTCCAGGAAAGCCATTGCCATATCATTACTATTTTGATTTATTCGTGGGAACCTTAGAGCGTTTAGGGATAAGAATAGATATTGTTTTTAATGGCTTTAGCATTTTAGTTTTTACTGTATTGCTATTTCTCGTCTATAAACTCCCACAATTAATTTTTGAAAAAAGCAAATTGATTGGCTTACTTTCTGTTGTGTTGTTTGTTTTGCACAGTAATTTGACGTTTATCGATTTTTTCAAAAATAAACCATTTTCCATAATGGTACTAAAAGATATATGGCTATTGCCAGATTACATCCACAAAGGTCCTTTTGATGGATCTCTTATTTCTATTTTTTTTACTTTAAATGTTTTTTTAAATCAACGACATCTTATTGCTGGTTTAACAATAAGTCTTTTTATTATATATATGCTTCTTTCGAATATTATGAAGGAGAGAGAAATGTCGACAAAGAACCTTATTTTATTAGGCGTAATTTTGGGAATATCTTCTCGTGTACATAGTCTAGTCTTTTTGTCGACTAGCGTAGTTTTGTTATTTCTTTTTTTCTTTCTGAAGAGGGCTCGATGGATACTGCCATTTTTCTCTCCTGCGTTTTTATTCGCCTTTCCTCATCTGTGGAGTATTGTTCATCAAGATACGACAACATTAACAAGAGATTTATTAAGCCCAGGTTTTTTATCGGAGAAACCATTTACTTTTTATCATTTTTTTCAGTATTGGATTTACAATTTAGGCATAGCAATTATTTTAATTCCTCTCGGTGTTTTGTTATCTAAAACTAAACAACGGATCATTTTTTTCTGTTTTCTCAGTCTATTTGTTATCGCCAATACGTTTCAGTTGAGTTTTCGAATAGATCACAATCATTCTTTGCTTAATTATTTTTTCATTATAGCAAATTTTTACATAGCGTATTTTCTTTCGCGATTATGGCAACGCTCTATATTGGAGAAGGTAGGTACTATGGTTTTGATTTTTTTTCTGACTATTTCTGGATTTATCGACCTTATGGCAGTCAAAAACGATTTTCGTTATCCCGTAACGGATGCGCCTGGTAATAGATTTATGCAGTGGATTAAAGATAACACAGAGAAGAACGCCATTTTTTTATCTCGACAGGAAATTTTTGATCCTGTCACATTGTCTGGAAGAAAAAACTATTTTGGAACAACTTATTATTTATCAGTCATGGGATATGATTATCGAGAAAGAGAAGATTTGGTTAAAACATTTTTTGAAGCTGAGACCATTGAGACATTAGAGAACATGAGGCGAAATGGTATAGCATATTTGGTAATTCCAGTAAAATCGGTTACAGATTTTCACTATCAAATTAACCCATCATTTTTAAGTCAAAATCTTAGGGTTGTATATTCGGATTCAGAGGTATTGGTATATAAATTATGAAGTCATTACTTATTTTATTGATAACTACCATTATCTTGGTTATTTGGCCATTGATTACTCCTGGATTTTTGCCGACACATGATGGTGAATTTCATATCATACGATTTTGGCAATTTGATAAAATGCTTAGCGTTGGTCAATGGTTTCCTCGCTGGGCTCCTGATCTTAATAGCGGCTATGGAGTGCCACTTTTTACCTTTTATTATCCATTTCCAAATTATATCGGCGTATTATTTCATAGACTAGGAGCAAGTTATCCAGATGCAGTGAAGTTTTCTTTGGGATTAGGATATATGGTGGGGACGATCGCTTGTTTTTTGTGGCTTAGGAAAATATTTGATGCCAAATCAGCCATTGCTGGAGCGATTATATTTGCTACCGTGCCATATATACTGGTGAATATCTATGTTCGTGGGTCTTTGGGTGAAGTATGGGCACTGGTATTTTTTATGACCGCGCTCATTGGATTAGAAAGACCTTGTCATACATTTCTTATTGCAATCTCTGTTGCCAGCATGATTTTGAGTCATAATATATCCGCAGTTCTCTTTTTACCAATTCTTTTTGGATATGCGCTCCTTCGATCTCAAAAAAGTCTTCTATGGATTATTTTTGGCGTAGGACTTTCCGCTTTTTTTTGGATCCCAGCGATCTTTGAGCAAAAATATGTCATGGGTTTAAGTAATTTTGACTATAGAGATCACTTTCCTTTAATTCCACAACTTATTTTTCCTTCTTGGGGCACAGGATTTTCTGGGCCAGGATGGATGTATGATGAGTTTTCTCAACAGATTGGACTTACTAGTATAGCCATGGTATTGATAACGTTTCTTTTTATCTGGAAAGAACCAAGAAAAGATTTGAAAAAACTTGTTCTATATTTTCTTGTTGTGTTTTTTTTATCCATTTTCTTTATGTTGGAAATATCTATTCCTATATGGAATACCATCTGGCCACTTCGATATATCCAATATCCATGGAGGTTATTGCTTTTGGTTATTATCACTAGTGGGTTTTTTGGTGCATACATAAGCTCAAAGATGCAAAAACAGATATTGCTGTTTGGTATATGTCTCATTGGTTTGTTTATTATCTGGCCGTATATTCATCCAGTGAAATATGTTTCGCGAGATGATAATTATTACCTTTCTCGTCGCGAATTTACTGATGGCACGACAACCGTAGGAAATAGTTTTTCTACTCGTTGGTCGGATTGGAAAAAAGAACGAGCAAAAGAGAAGATTGAGATCATAAATGGATCAGCTCAAATTTTCAACGCAACGATAAAACCAACTGATTATCAGTTTTCCGTTTTGGCAGAAACAGCAAGCATCATTGCTATTAATACACTCTACTATCCTGGTTGGATAGTAAAAGTAGATTCACTCGATGCACTTATTGATTATAAGAAAGATGGAATAATTAAATTTCTTGTCCCAATTGGGAATCACGTCGCGAGAGTATATTTTGCTGAAACACCGCTTAGAATCTTGGCACATTTCATTTCTTTATTGAGTTTGTTTTGGATTATTGGATCGGCTATACTCGAGAAAGTCTATGAACATCGCGATCGATATCACTCCAATGCACAGCGGGCATAAAATGCGAGGAGTCGGGAGCTATACTCGACTTCTCAAAGAGGCTTTAGAAAAATCAAAAAGTAGTCATACGTTCCATTTTTTTACTCGAGGTGAGAAATTACCCGGAAACATAAATTTACTCCATTACCCTTATTTCGATCCATTTTTTTTGACTCTTCCACTTACATCACAAACTCCGTATGTGGTTACTGTGCATGATCTCATTCCACTTGTTTATCCAGATAAATTTCCTCCGGGCTTGAAGGGTGAATTAAAGTGGCGCATGCAAAAATTTTTTCTTGGGAGGGCACGCAGAGTCATTACGGATTCACATGCCTCTCGGAAAGATATTTCTACTATTGCAAAAATTGCCGATGATAAAATAGAAGTTATATATCTTGCTCCATCACCTGTGTTTCGACCAATTCATAGTAAAGCTATGCTTGATTCTGTGCAGAAACGATATATGTTGCCAAAACAATTTGTGCTTTTTGTTGGAGATGTTAATTGGAATAAAAATATATTTGGTTTATTGAAAGCCTCTGTAATTTTGCTACATTCAAAAGGATTTCAAGATACGAAACTCATATTAGTAGGGAAAGCGTTTTTGGATAAACAGTTGCCAGAAGCTCAGAGGATCAATACTGCAATAAATGACTTGAATATAGATCGTTCTGTAGTAAAGCTTGGATTTGTATCAGATGAAGATCTCGCTGCCATCTATTCTTTAGCAAGTGTCTATGTTCAGCCGTCTTATGCTGAAGGGTTTGGTTTTCCAGTTCTAGAGGCGATGGCGTGTGGATGTCCAGTAGTTACTTCTGATACTTCAAGTCTATCAGAAATTGCAGGTCCAGCGTTAAGAGTGAGCCCACATGATCCTTCAAATATAGCACGTGGTATTGAGCAGATACTTAGAAGTAAGAAGGCTCAAGCATTGTCAAAAAAAGGAATTGCTTGGGCAAAAAATTTTAGTTGGGAAAAAGTTGCACAACAAACAATTGTTACCTATGAACGAGCTTTCAGAGGAGATTTACCATGAAAATTTTATCTATTATTATTCCTGTTTATAACGAAGTAAAAACCATAGATGTAGCATTGAATCGTGTTTTTGAAATAAATATTCCAGGTTGGAAAAAAGATATTATCGTAGTCGATGATGGGTCAATAGATGGGACGAGAAAAAAACTTGCACGATGGGAAAAACGTTGTGCTGTAGTGTATCAATCAAAAAATCAAGGGAAAGGGGCTGCATTGAGAGAAGGGTTTAAAAGGGTAAAAGGGGATATAGTGCTTATTCAAGATGCTGATTTGGAATATAATCCTGATGATTACCATATACTTCTTGCTCCTTTTGGCAATCCCATGGTGCACGTGGTGTATGGTTCACGGTTTTTAGGATCGCATCTTTCGACAATGTATGTATATGCGCTTGGAAATAAATTTGTAACATTAGTTACAAATATTCTTTATAACACTAATATTACCGACATGGAGACAGGATATAAGGCATTTCGCAGGGAGGTTCTGAATAAAATTCATCTAAAAGCGAAGCGGTTTGATTTTGAGCCAGAATTTACCGCAAAGATTCTACGAGCGGGATACCAAATATATGAAGTTCCTATATCATATTTTGGAAGAAAACATACAGAAGGAAAAAAGCTTACCTGGAGAGATGGCATTATAGCAATGTGGACGTTGATAAAGTATAGATTTACAACATAACTATTTGTATTGACCTATGAAACGTTTCCTTCAATCTCTTTCTCGCAATAGAATGTTGCGCGCCCAGGTAATCTTGGTGGGTGGCAATTTTTGCGCAAATATCGGAGCTTATTTTTATCATCTTTTCATGGGGAGACTATTGATACCAAGTGATTATGGTGCTCTCCAGAGTCTTATTTCTCTCCTCAATATATTTACTGTTCCACTTCTTACGCTCAATTTTATTATTACTAAATTTGTGGCAAGTTACGTCGGTCGCGGGGAGTATGCAAAAATTTCTTACCTTTTTCATTATATGGAAAGAATTCTTTTAGGTGTTCTCTTCGTTGGAGGGTTAATATTTCTTCTTTTTTCTGGGCCAATTCTTGGGTTTCTTCATGTCGATTCTTGGATTAGTTTTTTGTTTCTGGATGTCGCATTATTTTTCGGATTATTGACGACACTCAACCGCGCTACGTTGCAAGGTTTGTCTAAATTTGGCTCATTGACTGTCGCTCAATTTATAGAGGCGTATGGAAAACTACTATTAGGCTTTATCGTGGTTACTTTAGGTTTTCGGGTGCCTGGTGCATTTGGTGCATTTGTTCTCATTACATTTGTGTCATACGCGTATACAAGAGGGGTATTAAAACGTCTAGTCCCTAAAAAAGAAACCTCTGCAAGTATTCCCATTCGGCAAATGGCAAAATATGGGATTTTAAGTTTTTTTATGACCGTCAGCATGATGTCTCTTTACAACGTAGACGTTGTCTTGGTACGACATTTTTTTAGTTCTTATGAGTCTGGATTGTATGCGGCTCTTTCTGTATTGGGAAAAATTATCTTTTTTGGTTCTGCTCCGGTAGCAGTTGCAATGTTTCCTTTAATATCTGAAGCACAAGCAAGAGGAGAAAAATATCATAGAATTTTTTTGCAGAGTTTATTTTTTACCTTGCTCATTGCAGGTGTTGCCACCGTACTTTTTTCTTTTTATCCAACAACAGTTTTACGAGTTCTTGTGGGGACAAAATATTTAGCAGCAGCGCCATATCTGAGAATGTTCAGTTTATTTCTTTCTTTGTGTGCTGTCGTTAATTTACTATCAAATTTTTTCTTATCTATTCATAAAACATTACCGGCATATTTTCTTGGTATAGCAGCTATTCTTCAAATACTATTGATATCTTTTATCCATGTTAATTTATTTGTCGTTATTCTTATTTCTTTGAGCATTCTTAGTGTTCTTAGTATTATTTTTTTGTTATATTATGTCGCGATTTGCCGAAATTAAATTTATTTCTGTCATTGTCCCTGTATATCATGGGGCTAAAACGATTGAACATGATATTAATCAAGTGAATACTGCATTATTTCAGCTTGATATTCCGTATGAGATCATTGTTGTGGTAGACGGTATCATTGATAAAACGTTTGACAAAGCGTTAAAGATGATAAAGAAGAATAAATATCTTTCCGTTGTTGGTTATCCACATAATAAGGGCAAGGGATATGCAGTTCGCTACGGTATGGCCAGATCCAAAGGAGACATAATTGCTTTTATTGATGCTGGTAGTGATATACAACCGCAAGGTCTTGCGATGCTTTTGGAACATTTATCTTGGTATAATGCAGACATTGTTGTTGGAAGCAAACGCCATCCTGTATCTAAAGTGAATTATCCGTTCGACCGAAAAATTTTTTCGTGGGGATATCAAATGCTTATTAAAATTCTTTTTGGTCTTTCTGTTCGAGATACTCAGGTTGGTATGAAACTTTATCGACGTACGGTTCTTGAGGATGTTTTACCGAGACTTTTAGTAAAACGATTTGCTTTTGATATTGAGATTCTTGCAGTAGCGCGCCACCTAGGATATACCAGAATTTACGATGCGCCCATAGAATTAGATTTTGCTGGAGTTTCGACCATTACCTCGGTTGAGGTATGGAAAGTATTACTTAATATGCTGTGGGATACAATGGCAATATATTATCGTTTGCACATTCTGCATTACTACGATACTTCCAACAAGAGAAAATGGATTTTTGATCCAGAGCTGAACTTCCGCATTAATGTAGCGTAAACTCATGAAAATTCTCATTTTGAATTGGCGCGATATTGACAATCCCGAAAGCGGTGGTGCTGAAGTATTAACTCATGAAATTGCAAAACGATGGGTGAAAAACGGACATGAAGTGACACAGTTTAGTGCAAATTTTTTTGGGAGTCTTGCAGAAGAAGTAAAAGATGGAGTAACGATTATTCGTCGAGGGTCTGCAAATATTCGATCGTTTGGTATACCCGTGCATATTGCAGCTTATTTTTGGTATCGAAATCAGAAAGATCGTTTTGATGTGGTGATTGATGAAATCCATGGTATTCCTTTTTTTATCCCATGGTATATCAAAGAGAAAAAAGTAGCTCTTATTTGTGAAGTCGCCAATACAATTTGGGATGCAGCATTTTTATTTCCATTCAACATCATTGGCAAAAACATTGAGCGCTTTTATTTTCGTTTTTACAGAAGTATACCGTTCTTAACAATTTCTCCTTCAACGAAAGCAGATCTCTTGCAAAAGGGTGTACAAGAGAAATATATAACTGTTCTTCCCATGGGTTTGAATGTACCAAAGCGAATCCTTAAGTATCCTAAAGAAAAAAATCCTACGCTCATTTTTGTTGGACGGTTGACCAAGGCAAAAGGCATAGAAGATGCTCTCGCCGTTATGATCCATTTAAAAAGAATTCACCCAAAAATTCGTCTTTGGATCGTAGGTCAAGGAAGTTCAGACTATATTCAGCAGATTACAAACATTACACAGCAGCTAAAGCTGAAAGATTGTGTGCAGTTTTTTGGATTTGTGAGCCAAGAGAGAAAATTCGAACTCATGAGTCGTGCACATCTTTTGATTGCTCCATCGCTCAAAGAGGGATGGGGATTAACTGTGTCGGAGGCCGCTTATGTGGGGACGCCTGCTGTGGCATACAACGTAGAGGGATTACGCGATGTAATTATGCAAGATAAAACAGGACTCTTGACTCAAACTACGCCAGAACAGATGAGTAAGGGAATTGCTAAAATACTTGATGACAATACTCTCTATCGCAGACTCCAAAGAAGTGCGCAACAGAGGGCAAAAATATATTCTTGGGATAAGACTGCAAAAATTGCTTTATCAATACTCCAACAGTGACCTATGAGATCTAGGCAAGTAATCATTGGTATTATTCTGTTTTTGAGTTTAATACTCAAATTGCATAATTACGCTATATATCCCCAGCGTGGTGCAACTAGTGATGAATATACTTATTCTTTTCTGGGCGTCAGTTTACTTGCCAAGCATATTCCTATTTCTTGGTCATATTTTGGCGCATATAAAAATCGACAAGACTTGACTATTAACAAAATCTATTTTCCTATTGTCTGGCCATACTTTGATCATCCACCGCTCAATGGATTAGTGGTTGGCGGGTGGGCTCTATTATTTGGAGAAAATACATTTGAAAAAATACAACTCTCTGTTATTCGAATTATTCCGATTTTTTTATCAACATTGTCATCACTTTTTGTTTATTTGATTGCCCGTAAGCGATATGGCTTTCGAACTGCTCTCTGGGCATTGTTGATTTATACCACAGTACCAATATTTGTGGTACAAACTCGAGTAGTGCTTGCTGAAAATTTATTGACGCCACTCTTGCTTTTTACTATCTATATATACGATCGCGCACAAAAACATATAAGCATGACGCGTACGATACTATTGGGTGCGCTGTCGGGATTGTCTCTTTGGACAAAAGAGGTGGGTATCTGCGTTTTTATTACCGTCTGTTTTTTTATGATAACGGATCGAATTCGTATTCACTTATTGAGTAGTTTTATTTTTGTATTTGCTTTATTTCTTCTTGGATATGTCGCGTATGGTATATATTTTGATAAAGAAGTATTTTTGAACATTGTCACGACGCAGGCAACTCGAGATGTTGGTCCCCAGACACTCCTTTATTTATTATCTACACCTATTATCATTAATAAAATTTATTATGACGGCTGGTATTTTTTGGGATTCACTTCATTCTTTATAAGTTTATTGAACATAAAAGAATTTAAAATTATTATTGTTCCCGCATTTATTTATTTCTTACTTCTCCTTCTGTTTTTGACGCAAAATGCGCAAATGGGATGGTATCTGATACCACTTTTTCCGTTTATGGCAATTGTTATCAGTAGACTTCTGGTAGAAAGCTTGCAAACAGGAAATTGGTATATCATGGTCATGATATTATTCGTTGGATTTTCCCATATCCAGCATATATATCAGGAAAATTTTGGTCTTACCGCCCTTCATTTTCGTTTTTTTCTAGCAATACTTTTCTGGCCGTTATTTTTGACGTTTCTTTCAAAAAAGGAAAAAATTTTTCAAAAGTTAGGAAGTGTCTATTTTTATAGTTTTATTCTCGGTAACATTTATTTAACATACAATTATATGCATCCTGCATAGAGAGCATGGTATAATCTCTCTAATCTTATGAAGACGAAACGAATTGTGATTACTGGTGGAGCTGGATTTATCGGATCGCATCTTTGTGCATTTTTGGTTAACCAAGGTCATACAGTGATTTGCTTTGATAATTTGATCACTGGACAAAAAAGTAATATCGATACACTTCTGAAACAACAGAATTTTTCATTTATAAAAGGAGATACGAGAAATATTTCATCAGATGATCATCCATTCGGAAATCATATTGATCAAATATACGATCTTGCAAGTCCTGCATCGGTGACGTATGTAGTAGACCATCCCATTACGGCTGCAACAGTTAACGCGTTTGGTGCTAAAAATCTTCTTGATATTGCTCACAAACATCACGCTCGATTTTTTTTTGCTTCCAGTTCTGAAGTGTATGGTGATCCAAAAGAACATCCACAAAAAGAGACCTACTGGGGCAATGTGAACCCTATTGGGGTACGATCTGGATATGATGAAGGGAAACGATTTGGTGAAACTCTTACTATGGCATATCATCGCGAGTATGGTTTAGATGCAAGGGTTGCCCGGATATTTAATACGTATGGCCCGCATTCACACCCAGAAGATTCACGTGTTGTTCCTAGGTTTGTTATGCAAGCGCTTGCCGGAAAGCCACTGACTGTTCACGGTGACGGGTCACAAACTCGGTCATTTTGTTACGTGTCTGATTTAGTTGATGGATTGGTTCGACTTATGGAGTCAAAAGAGGTTGAGCCAGTAAATTTGGGAAATTCAGACGAATATACAATCATAGACCTTGCAAAGAAAATCATCGAAATGACGAAGTCTCAATCCAAGATTTCTTTTGTGCCGAGGCCACAAGATGATCCATCAGTGCGTCAGCCAGATATTACTCTTGCTCAAGAAAAATTGAAGTGGAAACCAATGATGCCGCTTGAAGAAGGATTACGCCGCACCATTGAATATTTCCGTCGCATTCTTTAAGGCCGTGAAAAACTTTTTGCTTTTTTTGTTTCCGTTGAGTTTTTTTGTCCTTAGTCTCGTTACCATTTCTGACTATAATATCAACTGGGATGAGCCAGAGCATTTCAACCGTGGACACGCATATCTACGATATTTTTTACATGGAGCAACAGATTATTCTGCCTTGCCTCTCTTTAAAGAATTTCGACACTATATACAAGATAGAAGTGTACAGCCCACTGTTCAATTACCGCGATATAGTATCTATCAAGATTCCATCCAAAATGGAAATTATTATTTAACCCGTGACAGTGGTCATCCTCCATTCAACGATATTTTGTCTGCACTGTTTAACTACACATTCTATCAAAAATTGGGCATAGTGGGAGATGTCGAGGCGTATCACTTATTTAATATCGTTATTTCTACTATAGCGGTGCTAGTGATTTGTGTTTGGGTAAAGCAAGAATATGGATTGTTTGCAAGCATCATCGCAGTATTATCACTCACCCTGCAGCCAATTTTTTTTGCAGAGGCTCATGTAAATATAAAAGATCCAGCAGAAACAGCATTTTTTACCTTGAGTCTTTATACGTTTTATCGCGGTATAAGAGACAAACGAAGCGTGTGGCTTTTTGCATCTGCTATGTTTAGCGGCATGGCTTTGGGTACCAAACTGAATATTATATTTTTACCTCTGATCGTTATCCCCTGGCTTTTGGTTTACTACCGTAACTTGACTACTCTTATCAATCAGAAAAAATTATTGTTGCCATTATTATTCTATCCATTGATTGTCTTTTTTATTTTTTTTATTACCTGGCCGTATTTGTGGTTTGATCCAATAAAGAGAATATCTATCATGCTTGGGTACTATCAAGGGATAGGGACAACGGTGGGCAATACACAACCACTAAGTTTTTATTTCATGCATATGAATACTTATCCTTGGCAAACCATCCTGTACACGACGCCACTGATTATTTTATTTTTGTCTTTTGTAGGACTAGTATCAGTTCCTTTTATAATTTCTAATGAGCGCAGTAAGGTTTCTTTTTTGATAGTTCTTTGGTTTTTTACTCCAATTTTGCGGGCAACTCTGCCTGGATCATCAATCTATGGCGGGGTGCGGCAAATTATGGAATATATGCCTGCTATGGCAATGTTGGCAGGAATAGGAGGGCGTCAGATAATAATGTTATTTAAAAAATCATACATGATAAAGATTGCCAAAATAGGCATACTCTTTCTTTTTTTTCCCATAATGGTGAAAATGATTTCGATTCATCCGCATGAAAATGTGTATTTTAACCCTTTGATCGGAGGACTTTCGGGGGCGAAAGAAAAAAATTACCCTTATTGGGGGCTTAATTTAGGAAGTTCTTATCTGCAAGCTGTGCGATGGCTCAACGAACATGCCCAAAAGAATGCAAAAGTAGCGTTCGTTATTTCCACTGCGACTAACATACCAAAAATTTTTTTCCGGAAAGATATTGAGTTTCATAATGGAGCATGGAGTGGGGCAGAGCGAAAAGGAGAATATCTTATAGAAGCTGTGCACAGCGGATGGATTCGAGATTGGTACTATGCAGGTGAATATGTTGATAAAGTATTAGTACCAGTGTATGAGGTAAAAGTTGATGGCGTTCCCATAGTGAAAGTTTGGAAAAATGACAACGAACATGCGATGGAAAAATATATACATGAGAAAAAAATTGATGCAAAAGACATTATGTGGGAAAAAGAGCATGAAGTCTTCATCATTACTCTCAAACAACCCTATGACCTTATGGGGGTGACTATTGATTATAAAAGTGATAGTTGTCCGCCGCTTGAAAAAGGAAGCGTTTTTTTGTCTCTTGACAGAGTAGTCTGGCATCAGGAAAGAGAACCAATAAGAAGGGCTATGAATTCCGAAGGAAAATTTTCATATCCGATCGTAGCAAAAAAAGCAATGTATATTAAAATCGACGCTCCACAAGATGCGTCCTGTCTATTTACTCCCCAAGGAGTTGGTGCTACCTACGTGCAATAGAATTAAAATGAAAATTTGCATTTTGACGCATAGTTTTCCAAGATTTGAAGGGGATACCGCCACCCCTTTTATGGGCAATTTGGTTACAGCCATGGGCTCTTTGGGCCACGACGTCTATGTGCTTACTCCATTTGATCCATTACTGGTGCTGCGCAACCGCGGTCCTTTTAGCATTATTCCGTACAAATATATTTTTCCAGACAGTCTTCATATCCTTGGCTATGCTCGTACATTCAAAAAGGGAAAAGGATTAAGTTTGTTCACCTATGTTATAGCTCCTTTTATGTACTTTTTTGCTCTCATTGCACTTATAAAACTGGTAAGAAAAGAAAACATTGACGTAGTAAATGCTCATTGGATTATTCCCAATGGCTTTATTGCACAACTAGCTAAGTTTATTCTCAACGTTCCAGTGGTCGTTTCTATTCCTGGAGCCGATGTCCATATGGGGGGAGAAAATGAATTGTTCCGCCGCATGGTGGGGATATCTGCAAGAGGCGCTAACCACATTGTGTCTGATAGCACTCATTACATTGATCAGTTAAAGGAACTTGGATTTTCACCAAAGTATGTCAGTATTTTGCGCTATGGCGTCAATCCAGATACATTTCAGCCAACAGCCAAAGACAAAACAATCTTAACGCACATGGGAGTAGACGAGCGAGAGAAAATAATTTTAGCAGTCGGCAGAATGATAGCTCAAAAAGGGTTTATATATCTCGTCCGCGCTTTTGCAACGGTTGCCAAAAAAGTTCCCAATGCAACGCTTGTGATGATCGGTGACGGGTATGAGATGCCACATTTAGTGAAGGAGACAAAAAAGCTCAATCTTTCGGATCGCGTTATATTCCCGGGGACTATTTCGTATGATCAGTTGAGTAGGTATTACAATATTGCTGATGTATTGGCTATGCCCTCAATAAAAGATAGTGAAGGCAATTTAGATGCTTCACCGGTTGCTATGATGGAGGCCATGGCGTGTGGTGTGCCGGTGGTGGCAACGAAGTTTTCTGGAAATGATGATCTTGTCATTGCCGGCAAAACTGGATTTTTAGTCAAAGAAAAAAATAGTATCGAAATTGCTCAAGCTTTAGTGAAACTTTTGAAAAACAAAAATCGGGCAGAAACACAAAAGCAGGTACGCGCAATTGCGCTGCAACATTTTTCCGTCAAAGAAATTGCCAAAAAGTACGTGCAGATTTTCCAGTCTATTTCTTAAGGGATTTTTGCGCCAACGCAATTATTTTAACCACATTTATTCCATCGGCAATAGACGTACGAGGACGTTTTTTAGTTTTGATACATGCAATAAACTCACGCAGCTGCAGAACGAGCGCCGTTTCATTTGAAATTGCCTGTTCTTGTTTTTCATTTTTTTTATTAAAAAAGTACAGATTTCTCGGATTCACAAATTCATTGAGAAGAAACACTCCTTTGTCAGTTTGCACAATAAATTGCCTTTTTCGTTCATGATGGATCGTACCAATGTGAGCCGTGGCAACAACTCCGTTATCAAATTCTATGATCAGCTCTATATTGTCATACTCTGCTTTTTGCGCCGAAACTTTTTTGGGCATTTTCCCCAAAAGATCTACGCATACATATATTGGGTGTGGTCCCGCGTCTTGGATCACCGTCAGTCCCACTGGTACGCTTTTGAGTGCTACATAACGGATCCTTTGGATACGGGCATTCTTTTTTTTGATCCATTCTTTCAGCTGATTATAGCCTGGATCATAGAGTTGAATGTGAGCTGCCATAAGACGGACGTCTGGATGAGATTTTTCAAACGCAAGCAATGTTTGAGCCGTTTTAAGATTATGGGTGATTGGTTTTTCAATTAATAAATTTTTGTATCCGTTTTTCAGGAGCACTTGGGCGACTTTGTAATGGGTGGCCGCGGGAGAAGCAATAATGACGCCATCAATATTTTTACTCACTTCAGAAGTAAGAATTTCCCTATAGTCACGTGCACAGATATATTCTGGAGGAAGAACAACGTCATTCATGCCGGCAATCGTTTTGGCATACGTTGTCCCCCAGTGTCCTTTCCCAACAATGGCAAGAGTTACCATACACCCGAGTATAGCACGCGAAATGTTGTGCGGGGTAGTTGCGAAGTGGGAATTGGCGGTTTATAATGGCACATACAGGCATGATATCTTCAATAATCAAACCTCAAAAAATCCCTTTTAATATCCCATACCTTACCGGTTACGAAGAAGCGTATATGCTTCAAGCACTTCGCTCTCGTGCGCACTCCGGCAATAATGAGTTTGGGACTCGCTGCATGACTCTTATGAAACAACGATATGGATTTGGAGAAGTATTTTTGACGCCTTCCTGTTCGGCTGCAATGGAGATGGGGGTGCTGCTTGCTGGTATCAGACCTGGTGATGAAGTCGTTTTGCCATCGTATACGTTTAGTTCGACCGCCAACGCAGTTGTTTTACATGGAGGAATTCCTGTGTTTTGTGAAGTAGAAGCCGGCACGATGAATATAGATGTTGAAAAATTAGAAAAATGTATTACTCCAAAAACGAAGATGATTATCCCTATTGATTACGCTGGTATTCCATGTGACACCCTCGCAATCAACGAAATTGCCAAAAAGCACCACCTTGTGGTCATGGTTGATGCAGCGCAATCATTTCATAGTTATCGCCAGGGTAAGTCTTGCGGTAGCCTCACTGATTTAGCGGCATTTAGTTTTCATGAAACGAAAAACAACTCTTGTGGAGAAGGAGGAGCGTTGATTGTCAATCGACCCGAATGGGTACGAAGAGCACACTTTATACAAGAAAAAGGAACTGACCGCCAACTCGTGCTCGATGGCGTCACCAGTAAATATCATTGGGTAGATAAAGGCTCAAGCTATTTGTTGGCTGATATATTGGCCGCAATGCTTTTGGCACAAATTGAAAAAGCTCAAGAAATAGTCGAAAAACGCGCAAAAATAACAAAGGTATATCGCAACATTACCACTCCATTTGAGAAAAAGGGATATATTCAAACGCCAGTCCACCGCAAAGATATCAGCGTCAATCATCACGCTTTTTTTATCATTTTTGACAAGCCGGAAAATAGAACTACCTTTATTGCCAAACTAAAAGAAAAAAACGTCGCGGCCTACATCGGATATGAGCCGTTACATTCTTCACCTATGGGACAAACATATGGTTACAAAGCAGAAGATTTACCTAAGACAGAAACACTTGCTTCACGCCTGGTGCGATTGCCTTTTTATGCTGACTTAGCAGATCATGGACTAGATTATTGCGCTGCTCAAATCAAAGAGACACTCGCTTCATTGTATGGGTAGGATGTTGAACTTGCGCATTCTCCGTGACGTACAAAAATTACACCGAGGCTTACAAAAGGCGCTTTACTTTTCCGGTGAGTCAAAAAACATTGACTTTTATATTTCCTCTCTTACTGAATATAACCCCTTTTACTCCACGTTGGACATGGAGGAGTGGTTAAAATTGTTGAGTACTCCTCAATATTTTGATGTGAAACAGGTTCCATTGACCGAGTTGCGAAAGTGGCGATTTCATAAAGAGACGGGCGACTTAGAGCACGTTTCAGGAGGATTTTTTAGTATTCGAGGACTGCGAGTCAAAACAAATATGGGCAAAGTCGGTGAATGGTCGCAGCCAATTATTCATCAGCCGGAAGTGGGAATCCTCGGACTTCTGACAAAAAAAATACATGGCATTTTGTACTTTTTAGTACAAGCAAAAGCAGAGCCTGGGAACATTGATACGTATCAAATTTCACCAACAGTCCAAGCCACCCATAGCAACTACATGCGTCTGCATGGAGGCAAGCCTACCCCATATCTAGAATATTTTTTAGGTGGTAAGAGTACGCATGTCTTGATCGATCAGCTTCAATCGGAACAAGGAGCACGGTTTTATCGTAAACGCAATCGCAATATTGTTGTCCGCATTGCGGATAATGAAGATATTGAAATCAGTCCACAATTTCGTTGGCTCACATTAGGACAGATTCATCACTTAGCACAAAAAGATAATACGGTAAATATGGATACGCGCTCGATAATATCTGAAATTAATTTTGCTCCCGAGCGGGTGAATGCATTAACTATCGTTGACCCCAAAAAACTTAGAGATGTTTTGGGAAGATCTCTTATTATAAATAAACCAATGAGCGAGTTTGGCATTCAACTTGCAGTCTCTTCCCATCCAAATTCAATATCTCTTCATTCAACAGAACATTTGCTGCAAAGAATCACTCACAAGAAATACACATGCATGATCGAGACCCAGCTTATTCCTCTCAATAACGTCAAGCGTTGGAAACGCACAGACCATGAAATATTTCATGAAGCACAAAAGTATTTTTCTATCATGGGGGTACGTATCCACGCATCCGACCGTGAAGTGCGTACGTGGGACCAGCCAATCATAAAACAAAAACATTCTGGCATTGTCGGCTTTATTGTCAAAGAAATTGATGGAGTACTCCATTTTTTGACCCAGCTGAAAATGGAAAGCGGCGTGATGGATCTTTTGGAAATGGCGCCGACAGTTCAATGTATTACTGATAACTATACCTTGGGCGACATGCCTCCATTTACTGATGCATTTTTACACAGAGGTCGGTCAACGACTATTTTTGATGTTTATCAATCAGAAGAGGGTGGAAGATTTTTCCGTGAATCAAACCGAAACATCATGCTTTTGGCTCCGAAAAGTTTTCCTATTGAAGAACCAGACTTTTATATGTGGCTAAGTTTCAAGCAGCTTAAAGAATTTATTAAATTCAGCAACTTTGTGAATGTAGAAGCCCGAAGCATCCTCGCGAGCATTCCCATGACGTAACTATGAAAGATACTGTGAAAAAAGCATGGGAGGAAAGAGGAAGGGTATTTAAAGATCAAAAGGCGGCAGTGCTCCATAAATCGCTTCCTGTTTTGGTCCACCAGTATATCCACCGCATACATCTGCAAGAAATAGTGCCTCTTTTACCAAAAAAGAAATGTATATGTTTGGATGTGGGGTGTGGGTATGGAAGGATAGCACAAGAAGTAGTGTTATATAACCCGAAGGCTTTTATCCATGGGATTGACATTGCTTCAACATTCGTACATCTTTTTAATAAAAAGCTTGGTAAGAGAGGAAAGGCTATTACAGGAGACATCAGGAAGCTTCCTTTTGGCGATAATCATTTCGATGTTGTTTGGATGATTGCAACGCTTATGTATTTGGAAAAAAAATCTGATCAGGAGCAAGCGATTCATGAGATATTTCGCGTTGTAAAACCCGGAGGAAAGGTCATCCTTATTGAGGATAATACCAGAGGGATGGCAATCGTTGAACTGTGGGGGCTTATACCGCGGTTCATGAAATTGATGACACGAAAAAAGAAACATGTAAGCACGCAAGGAATTTCATTTCGATGGAATGCAATTGATGAAATGGTTGTTGAGTCAGGAGGATTGCTTATCAATAAGAAGGGATATCCATTCTTAACTTTTTTTCTCACCACGCTTGTTTTGACAGGAAAAATATTTCCTTTATTTACTCAAATCTTTCTTGATATAATAGGCCGACTAGATAAAAAGTTCCCTCATCCTTACGTTTCTTATTTTGTAACCTATGTTGCACAAAAAAATTTTTAAATGAGAAAACCACTTTTTTTCGCATTGGGCATTGGGGTCATTTTTTTTATTGTGGGGCTTTTGACGTTGTCCCATTACGGGATGAATTGGGATGAGCCGGAACATTATATACGAGGGCAGGCGTATTTGCATTTTTTTTTAACGGGGAAAAAGGATTATACGGATTTGCCAAAGCTGAGAATTCATTATGTAAATAATTCTACGCCTATTACTGATCACATAGATTTTGAAGATGATCGCTTTTTTCGAAGAAGTATTTATCAGTTTGATCGAGAAGGGTCACGGCTTACGTTTTCCTATTACCGCTCCCAAGATAGCGGTCATCCGCCACTCAATGGCATCATTGCTTCATTGTTTAATGTCATTTTTTATCAAAAGCTTGGTATACTTGGGGATGTTGCAAGCTATCACCTTCTGCCTGTGGTGGTAAGCGCGATACTTGTTGCGGCGATTTTCGCCTTTACAGCAGAAACGTTTGGGATATTTGCGGGTATCATTGCTGCGGCATCGCTCACGTTGTATCCGCTGTTTTTTGCTGAATCACATTTCAATATCAAAGATCCGGTGGAGAGTGGATTCTATGCACTCACCATATTATTTGGATACGCTAGTATTAGAAGAAATAGTCCCAGATTAGCACTCCTTGTTGGTCTTTTTGGCGGATTGGCATTGGGTACAAAACTCAATGCGCTCTTTGCGTTCGGAACGCTTTTTATTTGGTGCATCATCATCTTTCGGAAAAAACTCTTCAGGAGCCGGCGGCCGCTTTCTATTGCAACAACACTTGTTTTGGTTGCTAGTCCACTCATCGCTCTGGCAGTGGTGATGCTGTTTTGGCCGTATTTATGGAGTAGTCCTATCGATCATGGTCTAGAAATTCTTAAGTACTACAAAGAGATTGGGTATACGGTTTCATATCAACCACCATCTTTTCTTCTGTTTGGCATGATCAATACCTACGTTTGGAAATGGGTACTGTTTACGACGCCACTGGTCACATTGGGATTAAGTTTTTTTGGTCTGTGGTATGCGCTCACCCATTGGCGGAAAGAAAAATATGCACAATCTCTCCTTATTATTTTTTGGTTTTTTGTACCGCTTATTCGTGTTTCTATGCCTCGTGCAGGTATCTATGGAGGTCTTCGGCAGATTATGGAATACATACCGGCTATGGCAATTCTTGCAGGAATTGGAGGGAGAGAATTAGTAAGACTTTTGGAAAAGAAGATTGCAAAAGGACGAAAAATGTTTGTTTTTAGACTCGCTGTGCTTTCTTTTTTTCTTCCTATTACTCTCAAGCTTATCTCTACTCATCCCAATCAAAATGTTTATTTTAATCCTCTTATTGGCGGTCTTCGGGGTGCCAAACAGCAAAATTTTCCGGATTGGGGGGTGACGTTGGGGAGTGTCTATCAGCAGGGGGTTGACTGGCTCAATCTCCATGCAGAGCCTGGAGCCAACCTAACGTTAGTAAAAGGTCTCCTATCAAATGTTCCCTCAATCAAATTGAGAAAAGATATACATTTTGGCGAGCAATATTATAGTGGCACATCAAAAAAGGGAGAGTATGTGATGGAAGTTTTTGATTATTATTGGACTCGTGACGTCTCGCAAGAAAAACGAAAATACTTTGCCACTCTTATTCCTGTACATCAAGTGATCGTGGAAGGCGTGCCCATTTTAATGATTTGGAAAAACGATATAGCGCATACACGAACTACTCAATAATGGTATACGGTGGGTATTGTTTTGGCCCATGATAGATAATCATTTCTGCGATGAGTCCTGTTGAAAGCAGTTGGACCCCAAGCATGATAAAGAGTATGCCAGCAAGAAGGAGCGGGATTCTCCCTTGCGTACTTCCGGTAGTCAATCGGAGAAACGATACGTACGCATCCATCACAAAGCCGGCAAGAAAAAAGAGTAATCCGATTTTTCCAAAAAAATGTGCAGGTTTACTTGCATAATCTGTGAGAACGATGGTGGTCAGAAGATCAATAATACCTCGCCAACTTCTTCCCAGGCCATATTTGGATGCGCCAAATCGTCTAGCGCGATTATGGACGGGGATTTCGGCAACACGATATTTTCTTTTTGCTACGAGAATAGGAATAAATCTATGGAGCTCGCCATGGACATAGAGGTCGCGGGCGGCGTCTGTGCGAAAGGCTTTGAGTCCGCAATTGACATCATGGAGTTTGACGCCAGTGAAGATGGCAGTACCTTTATTAAAAAGCAGACTTGAGAGTCGTTTGACAACGGTATCAGTGCGTTTTTGTCTCCATCCGCACACCAGATCATATTCGTTTCCTAACGTTGATAGGAGAGCGGGGATATCTTTTGGGTCGTCTTGTAAATCCGCATCAAGGGTGATAATACGATTTCCTCGTGCAAGAGAAAATCCTACCCAAAGTGCTGCAGATTTTCCAAAATTTGCACGGAACGAAATGACGTGTACATGAGCATCAATCTTGCGTAGGTGTCGTAACTTTATTTCTGATGCATCGGTTGATCCATCATTAATAAAAAGAATTTCGTATGGCTTTTTTAAGCGTGCAAGGACACCAGTAAGCTCTTGATGAAGAATTGATAAGGAGTCAAACTCGTCTTTTACCGGAATTATGACGGAATAGGCGATAGGCCTTTTTGACATTGGTCTTATTGAGGGGTAGGTTCTGTTTCGTATCCTGCTATTGTGCGAAGATTGCGGTCCGAAAACTCAGATACCATGGTAAACACCTGTTGTTCCTTTTGGGAGGAACGGGCAGCTAACCACTTGAGTACTTCTTGGTGTTTTGCGGATGCAGTTTTGATTTGATTCATGAGATCTGGATAGTTGCGAAAATTAAACTCAAGCAAAGATTGGGAAATTTCCGTCATATTGTGCTCTGCTTTGAGCGCAGTTTGTGCAGCAAGCGGGTAGTTGTGCTTGTCTACAAGGATTGCCGCGGCAGATATACCTTTGTCCGCTTCTTTAAGGAGGAATGCTGTTTTTTTACTTGGATCGCCTATGAGGGCAAGTTGAATTTTGTTTCGAAGTACTTTTAATTTATACCATGGATTATCGGGGAGTATACCGGGGAAAGCAAGATCATATTGTACTTTTACCAGAGTCGTCGTACCGAGTGCTTCTTGTGCATGGACAGAAACCGAAAGAGTCAATAAGAGAGCCGATACAGTGATAAGAAAAAATTTTTCCATAATTATGCATGATACACTTCAGTACGCTCACGTATAGGCAAGTATAGGAAACTCTATTGGCAAAGTCAATGTGAAGTTTTATAATGCGATCTTAATGAGTTTCCTAACCTTCCGATCTAAAATCCTACAAAAAACAGCGCGCATCGGAGTGATCGGTTTAGGGTATGTGGGATTGCCACTCGCTATTTTATTTGCAAAGAAAGGATTTCAGGTAACAGGGTTTTTGCGCGATCACAAAAAGATTTCTGCACTGCAGGGTGGTGAAAATTATTTAACAGATCTTGATATTGCCGATGACCTTGCAAGGGTAATTAAATCAAAATCACTGCGGGTGGCGATAATGAATGCCCAAGAAGCAAAAAATCAAGATATTTTTATCATTTGCGTCCCCACACCCATTGATGCGAAGAAAAAACCAAATATTGAAGCCTTACGATCGGTTGCACGATTTCTTCAGAATATTCCTCTTGATGGAAAACTTATTATTAATGAATCAACAGTAGCGCCCGGGATGACGCGATCGGAATTCGGACATTTAAAAGGTCACTATTATCTCGTTTGTTCGCCAGAACGCGTAGATCCGGGGAACAAAGAAAAGCCAGTGACCGCAATTCCTAAAGTAGTTGGTGGGATAAATCGCGATAGTCAACAATTAGCAAAAACGTTATATGAATCTATATTGGAAAATCCAGTTCTTACAGTCAGCAGCCCAGAAGCGGCGGAGATGACAAAAATGCTAGAAAATACGTATCGGGCAGTGAACATAGCGTTATCTAATGAATTTGCAATACTTTGTGAAGCAAGTGGAATCGATATTTTAGAAGTTATACATGCAGCGAAAACGAAATGGAGCTATCATGCTCATTACCCCGGTATTGGTGTTGGTGGCCATTGTATTCCGGTTGATCCCTATTATCTCGTTGAGTATGCAAAGAAAAAAAAGATTCCTTTGTCGTTGGTGTCAACGGGACTCCGCAGAAATGAGGAAATGGGAAAACATGTATTGAATAAACTTCTTGCCGTTTATAAAAAAGGAATGAGCGTGCTGGTGTATGGACTTGCATATAAAAAGGATGTAAAAGATCTTCGAGAGAGTCCAGCGTTACATATTTGTATGTTGTTAAAGAAACACAATATTCCTTTTGCTGTATACGACCCCTTTTTGTGCAAGGAAGAAATACAAGGGTTTTCCTATGTAGTCGGGAAGCTGGCGCCTGTTGACATGTTGGTGATAGGAACAGATCATGGTGCGCTTGCCAAAGATGCAAAAAAACTTATCAGGAGTAATACGATCATCGTTGATGGACGAAATTTTTTTCAAAAGAAAGTAGGAAAGGTAGTATATGGTGTCGGACGTAGTTTCGTATGAGAAAAGTTCTGCTAGTTTCAGTCATTATTCCATCATATAACTCTGAAAAAACAATTACTCGTTGTCTAGAAAGCATTCAATTACAAACCTATCCACACATTGAAATTATTGTTGTTGACAAGAACTCTTCAGACAAAACCCGTCAGATAGCAAAAAAATATACAAAACATGTTTTTGTACATGGACCGGAGCGCTCAGCACAAGTAAATTTTGGTACCAAAAAAGCTCGCGGCACATATATCTATCGTGTCGATTCAGATTTTATCGTTGATCCTGATGTCATTTTTCAGTGTGTGGAGAAATGTGAAAAAGAACATCTCGATGGTATCGCTGTCCACAATACATCCGCAGAGCGTTTAGGATTTTGGGCAGACGTGAGAAAATTTGAACGGAATACCTACATTGATGATGATCTCATCGTCGCGGTTCGATTTTTTACCAAAAAATCCTGGGAAGAAGTTGGCGGGTTTGATGAAACGTTATACGGGCCAGAAGATTATGACTTCCATAATAGATTTGTTACCGCAGGATTTCGTTGGGGACGGATCAGGGCCATGGAAAAACATTTAGGTGAGCCAAAAAGTTTGTCGGATATTTGGAAAAAACACTTTTATTATGGTAAACAGATGGTGTCGTATTTTAAAAAGCATCCGAGAGTTGCAACAAAGCAATTTAATCCTCTTAGAATAAGTTATCTGCGTCACTTTTGGACTCTTTTGGCCCATCCGATGATTGCCATTGGGCTTTTGATTATGACCGTTGTAAAGTTTAGTGCCGGAGGACTCGGTTTTATTTCGGAATGGTTCACCTGGTACGCGACTGCTGAAAATCAAGTAAAGAAACTCTATGGCAATCTGGGATGGGTGAGCGTGTTTACCCGTATTCGGTTTTGGACAGGATCATTTGTTCAGGTAGAACAGGAAGTGCCTGCAAACGGTAAGATTCTTGATCTGGGATGCGGATATGGAATTTTTGCTAATTATCTCGCTGTTTGTTCTCCTCAAAGAAAAGTTATCGGGATTGATACAGATGGAAATAAAATAAAATTTGCAGACCGCGGAATTCCTAATACATCATTTTGGGTGGGAGATGCGACAAAAATGCATTTAAAAAATCTTGATGCAATTCTCCTTTTAGATGTCCTTCATCACTTGAATTCTTATGAAGATCAGGAGCGCCTTATTCATTCCTGTATGAGAATGCTTACATCAAAGGGAAGACTATTTATTATAGAAGTGAACAATAAGCCATTTTGGAAGTTGGTATTGGGCCGAACAACAGATGCTTTATTATATGTTGGACAACCTGTATATTATCGATATAAAAATGAGATGGTTAGTATGTTGAGTAAATGTTTTGGGAAAAATTATATAATAGCCCATCAGTTTACTCATAATCCATTCCCACAGGTATTATATATATGTCAAAAAAGATAGCGGCACTTTTGCCGCCTCGTTATTTTTGTAGTTTTTTAGGATACCCAATAAACAACCAACCTAAAGAAATTCTAATAAGGATATAATAACTCAATCGGGAAATTAATAACAGCACCGGAACTTTATCTAAAAATTCAAGAATTTTTAAAATTTTAGCCACAAGAATTATTTTAGTTCCTCTTTCTTTATCCAAACCCAAATCTTTATATAAAACAAGCATTTCCAATGTAATATCTGAGACTTGAAAATATTCTTCAACGCTTTTTTTAAACTCTCCGTATGTCGGTAAATGTATATCGTGATAGTATTTTGCTCTACTTGTAATTTTGACATAGAGATCTGCTAATGGATAAGGCAAATATGACAAAAATGGTAGTTTGTAATGTGGCTCAATTGGCCATAGTTTATTTGCGGTAGTGATATGAAGTATTCCGTCTGGTTTAAGAACTCTATTAATTTCTCTTAGCATTGTCTGAGTATCCTCGGCGTGTTCCCAAACTTCCATGGAAGTTACTATATCAAAAGAATTGTCAGGAAAAGGTAAACGTTTTCCATCGTAAATTTTTATCGTTGTTTTACATTTTAGTTTTTTAAATTGGTCTTTTGCTATTTTAAGACTAGTTTTATCTATTTCAATTCCTATTGAATTTATATAAAATTTTGAAAGATAATATAGAGAAAGACCTATCCCACAGCCGCAATCCAATAGTCTTGCGTTTTTGCCTTTATATCTTTTTAAAATTTTTATCGTCCTTTTTGATTTAATAGGAGCAACATTACTATACCATTCTGCCCACTTTGGATTGTAATCAACATACGGATGGTAATGCTGTACATAATCCTTTAATTGTTTTTTGTTCATGAAGCTTTTATTAATTAAATTTTGATCCAATTCTAAAATGTAATACATCTATCAGTGTGTGTACTACTACTGAAAATTTGGCATTTTTTGCCTTACCGCCCCGTCTTTGCCTATAAAATGATTGAGCTTCTCGTATTATTAAGCCTTTTCGTTTAAATTTTATTATTATTTCGGCAAGCAAAAAAACTCCCTTTGAATGAATGCTAATTTTTTTTATCTCTTTGGTTCTCCAAATAGTAAGCCAGTTCACATCGCGATAGGAAATCCCAAATAGTACTTTTAAAATGAAAATATATCCATACGATAGTATGAGCCTGTATATGCTATAGTCTTTTCGTTTTCCCCTGTAACCCAGAATAATGTCTGCTTTCTCCATTAAGGGCAAACAATGAACCATGTCCCTTACTAAAAATTGGCCATCAGCTGGCATATAGACAACAAAATCTTTTTTTGCCTCAAGAATCCCTCTTTGCATTGCAGCTCCATATCCACTATTTTTTTGATGAATAACCCGAATTTTTTTATTTTTTTTCGCAAATAAATCTGCAATTTCTCCTGTTTTATCAGAACTTCCATCATTGATAACAACTATTTCGAAATCAGATAGGTATTTTGGTGCTTCTAGAATCGTGTTTTTTAAAACCCATTCTAAATTTTCTTCTTCATTATATGCGGGGATAACAAAGGTTAAACTTGGTAGTTTTTTATTTACTTTTTTTGGCATATATTATAAAGAATTGCTTGTATCATTTTTTAAGCATGCCTAGTATAACTCACTTGTTTTTTATAAATCAATCACATACATTCAATGAATGATTGCTATTCTCTTTTGAGACTGGTATTATACTAAGAAAACTTCTATGGTGTTTATCAAAAAATTAAAACCATTTCATGAAGATGAGCGAGGAACCATGACACATCTTCTTGATGGAAAGATAAAGATTATTGGCGCCTTACTTGTGACCTGCAAAAAAGGAGCTATTCGCGCAAATCACTATCATACCCATGATATCCATTATTCCTACATGCTTAAAGGTTCAATGAGATACGTTTATCAGGACTTGCGGAAAAAAGGCGTAAAGAAACGGTCAGCTATTGTAAGAGCTGGACACATCGTAGAAACGCTTCCTATGACTGCTCATGCAATGCTGTTTTTAGAAGATTCTATATTCCTTGCATTGACAACAGAAAAAAGAGACCAATCTTCTTATGAGTCAGACACGGTCCGAGTTACACTCATTCCACCGAAATGAAACGCATGATTCCTCATACTACTTGCCGTATGTGCCATAAACCACAGTTAGTATTTGCATTTTCGCTTGGGATGACACCGCTTGCCAATGCGTTTTTGACGCGTGAACAACTTGACGAACCGGAATATTTTTACCCACTTGATCTCTATTTGTGTCAGCACTGTGGACTTTTACAACTCGGTCATGTCGTATCGCCGGAAGTATTGTTTGGTAATTACGTCTACGTTTCTTCAACATCAGCGGTGTTTCGAAAACATTTTGCCAATTATGCTGCCGATAGTGTCAAACGGTTTTCATTAACTGGTAAGGATTTTATTGTAGATATTGGCAGTAATGACGGGGTACTTCTCAAACCATTCAAGGAATTGGGAATAAAGGTATTGGGAATTGAACCAGCAGAAAAGATTGCTGATGTTGCGAGGACTAACGGAGTTCCTACAGAATCTGAATTTATTACCACGCAATTAGCTACAAAAATCGTTGATACGCATGGAAAAGTATCGGTTGTTACTGCCAATAATGTGTTTGCACACATTGATAATCTTGACGAGGTCGTCCAGTCAGTAAAAATCCTTCTTCGTGATGATGGAGTATTTATCATCGAGGCGCCGTATCTCGTTGATTTTTTGGAAAAAACGTACTTTGACCTGGTGTATCATGAGCACATATCATATCTAGCGCTAATGCCTCTGGTTGTTTTTTTCAAAAGATTTGATATGGAAGTTTTTGATGTAATAAAAACTGATGCGCATGGTGGCTCAATTCGTGTGTTTGTAAAAAAATCGAACGGCCCATATCCAATAACCAATAATGTAAAAACCTTTATTTCTCAAGAAAAGAGCATGAGACTTGCGAAGGGGCAAACGTGGAAAAATTTTGAAAAGAAAATTTTGAAAAATAAAGCAGATGTTGTGAAACTTCTTGTGACATTGAAGTTGAAAGGAAAACATATTGCCGCCTACGGCGCACCGGCAAAAGGAAATACACTGCTTACCTATTTTGGTATTGGCAAAACACTCATTGATTTTGTGGTTGATGATAGTTCATGGAAACAAGGGTTATTTACTCCGGGGACGCATATTCCTGTAGTTTCCTCAGAGACACTTTATCAAAAAAAACCTGACTATCTTTTGATTCTTGCTTGGAATTTTGCTCCATCTATTATGCATATGCATAAAAAATATCATACAGAAGGTGGTAGATTTATTATTCCTGTTCCGCGACCACACGTTGTGGAAAACCTATGATTCATCCTGTCATCCGACAAGATTTACAACGTATTGCAAAAACGATTGCAAAAGATGCGAAAGCATTAGAAGGGAAGACGCTTCTTATTTCTGGTGGTGGAGGATTTCTTGGGAGATATATAATTGGAACGGTTCATGTTCTCAATGATAAGTTTTTTAAAAAACCATGTACCGTTATTTGTATAGACAATTTTATTACGGGAACCAAGAAGAGGATATTTGCAGATTCTGATGATATAAAAGTTTTAGAGCAGGATATTACAAAATCATTCCAAGTCGACAGTCAAGTTGACTATATTATTCATGCTGCAGGTTTAGCTTCACCGGTTTATTATAGAAAATATCCCATTGAAACCATTGAAGCGGCAATATTCGGTGCAAAGAATCTTCTTGAGCTTGCCCGCGCCAAAAAAGTAAAAGGATTTCTTTTTTTTAGTTCCAGTGAAATCTATGGAGATCCAGATCCAAATTTTATTCCGACTCCGGAGACATACCGCGGGAATGTTTCGTGCATTGGATCTCGGGCTTGTTATGACGAATCCAAACGACTGGGGGAGACATTATGCATGGTATATTACGATATGTATGGAGTCCCGGTAAACATCGTACGACCATTTAATGTATTTGGTCCCGGTATGCGCCCCGATGATTACCGTGTTATTCCCATGTTTCTTTCTCGTGCACTTGCCGGTAAACCACTTCCGGTGCATGATGAGGGAAATCAAACACGGACATTCTGTTATATTGCAGATGCAGTTGTTGGTTTTATGAAAGTATTACTGTCACCAAAAAAAGGTGAAGTATACAATGTCGGCAATGATGAGAACGAAATCAACATGATGAGCCTGGCTCAGGTCGTTTCAGAATTTTTTAAGAATAAAATTGCAATCAATAAAATTGACTATCCAGCTACCTATCCCAAGGACGAACCACGAAGAAGGGCTCCGGACCTTACGAAAATACGAACTCATTTATCCTATAAACCAGAAGTGAATTTACAACAAGGATTGCAGCGCACGATTCGATGGTTTCGGTCGGAAATTAAATGAACAATGGTCAATCTTGCACGTATTGATCTAGGTACATCTCACATTATTCGTGTGTAGCAGGAGCGCTTCATCACTGTTCTCTATGGCAAAACTATTCAAGTTTAAAAATAGTTGGCTTCTTTTTGCTATTCTTATCGCCGCATTTTTAATTCGTTTTGTTGGTTTGATTCCTGGTCACAATCCCAATCATCCTGATGAACCCATGAGTTATGGAAGCGTCATAGAGATGTTTGAACACAATGATCTTAATCCTCGTCGGTTTGATTACCCGGCAGGTGTACCCCTTTTGCACTATGCTATCTATAAAACGTATATCCTGCCTGTTGTCTTTTTTTTTCGTTATGTCCTGCATCCCCGGGCTATCCCAAGTTTGATTTTGCATTCAAGTACATTCGTCGCTGAACACAAAAATGAGATTTTTGGTAAAAGCGATATACTAGCTCTTTTTTGGTCTCGCTTTATTACTGCAATCATAGGGATATTATCTTTGTGTCTGACTTACCTCATCGCAAAAAAATTATTTAATAGAACAGCCGGACTAGCAGCTGCCTTTTTTCTTGCGTTTAATTATCGATATACGCTGTCGAGTCACCTCGCGCTTTCTGATATACCCAATAGTTTTTTTGCCCTCCTTGCCTTTTTTGCTAGTCTCTTGCTCCTTGAAAAAAATACGCGCAATCGCTATCTGTTTTGTGGGTTTTGCGTCGGTTTGTCTATTTCTATGAAATATCAAATTTTTACTCTCGTGCCATTTTTATGTATTCACGCTCTTTGGGCAGTAAGAAAGAAAAAATTAAGTTTCCTGTTCCATAAAGATTTCGTCATCAGTGTCGTATTGATATGTTTTATAGTTGCAACTATCAATATATACATTTTTTTCAATTTACAATCAGCGATGGTTTGGTTCACCATAGTCTCATTGCGTTACGGCGCCGGCGCGAATCGATTGAATCTATATCCTTTAGTATATCTTTACCATTGGGGGATTGGTCCTGGTCCAAGTATAGCAATCATTATTGGGTTTTTTCTGTCTCTTGTCACCTTTCCATTTCAAACACTCCTTTTGGCGACCTATGTAGGCCCTTTTCTGTATGTTTTTCTTTATTACATGACCGGGGGGACGTATATTCGGAACTTCACGACCGTTATACCGTTTCTTATGATATTTGCTGGATGTGCGTACGCTTTTATCGTTACTAATGTATTGCGTCGGTTCAATACCCGTCTTGCCACTATTGGTGCCATCGCATTGTTACTCATTGTGAATGTGCATTCGATAAAAGATTCTTTTTTATTAAGCATAAGCTACGCCCAATCTTGGAATAAACAGTTACTGGGGGAGTGGGCTTATGATCATTTGCCGGGCAACAGCAAGGTGCTCAATGCAAATGTAGGGTTGCCGCCACCGACAGAAAAACCAATGATCTTGATTCCCTGGAATCATACGAAAGAAAATTCTATTCCGGAACTCACTGAGGCGGGGTATGATTTTGCGATACTCAACACCGATTGGTATCAAATATACCTTTCGTGGTTTGGGTTACCGTTTCCTACCATCATGCATGGCATTCCTTTTCATATTTTGAGTGAATCCTATTATGGACTTGCGATGCAAGATTTTTTGCGTTATGCCATCTATGAAGTATATAAACCGTGGCAAGCGCCGGATAATAATTATGTGGTTGTAAAAGTTCCGCCCATTGCCAAAACCGTGGACACCGTGGCTGCATTCCATTTTGATACTGACCTCGAAGGATGGAATATGTATACAGAACATAAGACTCCAGGGTTGTTTTATGATGCCATAGTGGGTCATCAAAATTCAGGAAGCCTCCTCGTGTCTACCGACTCAGTCACGATATCTCCGTTTATTCCCATTCGTCCTGGTACACTATATACAGTGGAGGGGTATCTGAAGCTGGAGATGGCGCTGGAAAGTAGCGAGCGAGATGCGTTTTTGAGGGTTGATTTTTACCGCTCAAAAAATTTGGACAGTATTATGCAGAGTGCCGTCTCAGGAAGATTATACGGACCGATTGCATGGCACAAACGATGGGTCTCAACACGTGCTCCTGAGGGTAGCCAGTTTCTTACCATAAGCATTGGCCGTAGTGATCCTCAAAAAACGTACCGTTATTTCGTTGATGATATTACCATTTCTGTAGCAGGTCCACTAAAAGAAGTAAATCCTCAGCTTCCTTACATTCATCTAACGATACCATCAAGCGTGTTGTTCCCAACAAGTATTTATTAATATATGGCAAAACGATGTATCAGACTCATCAAAAAATTCTGGCTCGATGGTCTATGTTTGTTTTTACTTCTTAGCTTGTCATGGTATGCATGGCGAATGCTTCCCCAAGGAATACTCCGTGGCAACGGATTTATGTATATGCTTTCCCGTGTTCAAGAATGGTTTTGGACCAGACCCTATACCCTGACTGGTTTTGAGACAGCAGCAGCTATTTCTGGTGCAGTATTTCGGAATTTTTTTGGTGCCAATATTGGTCTCTACTTCTGGAGTGAACTTTTTGCGATATTGACGATAGCGGCATGTTTTTATGGAGTTGTCAGAATTCTTACCAAACATAGACTTGTCGCTTTTGCCGCATCTCTCATATTTACCGTAAACTATTTTGGTAATTTCGACATGCTTGTGGCCGCCTGCTACTGTTATCCTATGGAGCGAGTTTTTACTGTGCCGCTCCTGCTTCTGAGTTTTATCTTTCTTTTGCTTTTTCTTGAGCGCACGGGCCATAAATATTATCTTGTTTCCCTTTTCTTGTATTTTTTGGGAGTAGGATTGGCTCATTTCAGTTTTTTCTTTACCGCTCCATTTCTGCTTTTTCCATTTTTTTGGCATGTGTATCATAAAAAAAGAAAGACCGTGGGAAGAGGAGCGCTTATCGGTATCTCGTACGCGGCCATAACAGTATTTTTTGTTTTAGTGCAGCAGATAAACGAATCCGGCCTCGGACCAGCTTGGAGTCTTGGGGAATTTTTTTTCCATCCACAGAAATATCACTATATTGAATCTATCATTGCCGAACTTACCTATTGGTCGCAGTACCCGCCAATTTTTTTTCCTTTTATACAACGTGTCGTTTTTCACTATCAAACCAATAGGCTTCTTCATACGTTCCTCACCGTCCCCAATGCCAGAGAAATTAGCCCATATGTTGTTTCTACCTATATCATTGCAGCTATGGTGATATATAAGAAACTTTCTCAACAATGCGCAATGCTTTTGACGATTATATGTTCTACGGGTATCATATTTTTTCTCAATGCATATTTTGGACAATATCTTATTGCCAGTCAATCAGGATCGAATCGTTATCTTTATTTTTCTACGTTTCTTTTGGCGATTTTCTGGTCATTTTTTCTCTGGGCGGTTTTTTGGCAGAAGGGGTCTCGGATTGCTATTTGGGGCATCGTGTTACTGTTAGGATATTTTTTTATAAATGAAACACTCCTTTCTGATAATTTTCGTGAAGTACAGGAGTGGAACGAGTCAACAAAGATTGTTTTGGGCTATATTGTCCATGCCAGACCGTATCTCACAAGCAATACGTTAGTCATTGGTCCGCACCCTGAGATAGGAACTCAGGAATCAGAATTTTTAACAGAACAAATTGGGAAGGGAGGCGTCGTCTACCTGTCCGAAAGTGAGGACGTGAATACGTTAAAAGAAACCGCCTCCAAATCAGCTCAGGTGATTAAACTTCGTTACGACAAAAAATGTCGGTGTGTCCATGAGGAGAAAATAAAATAATATGTGGTACAAAAAAAGTGTTGCCATTATTCTGCCAACATACAGGGAAAAACGTTCCATTGCAAGAACAATTAGAGAGTTTGATGCAAGTGGGTATGTCGATGAGATTATTGTTGTTGATAATAACGCCGAGATTGGAACTAAAAAGGAAGTGAAAAAAACTCGTGCAAAACTTATTGCCGAACCCCAGCAAGGGTATGGATATGCTTTGCGAACAGGCATCAATGCATCAAAAGCAGACCTTGTGATCATCGCCGAACCCGATGGGTCTTTTAATGGAAAAGATATTGTGAAACTTTTAGCATATAGTGATGATTTCGACATGGTTTTTGGTTCTCGAACCCATGTTCCGTTAATCCATAAAGGATCGGATATGAATTTTGTGAAAAGAATCGGTGATGTGATGCTCGGAAAGCTCGTGACGATCCTGTTTCTTTGTTCGCCGCTCACAGATCTAGGATGCAGTTTTCGACTTACTTCCCGAAAAGCATGGGAACTCATAGCGCCAGAATGTTTGGCAGGCGATGGGATATTTGCTACAGAGTGGGTTCTTATTGCAGCAAAAAATAAGATAAAATTCATGGAGATTCCAATAAATTATAGAGCACGAGTGGGAAAATCTACTACGGGAGATGCCCTTGCAGAAAAAATTGTGCGCTGGGGAGGGAGAAAATTTTTTTATATATGGAAGGTATGGTTTTATAAAATCACCGGACAGCGATTATACGAGAGGGATGGTCTTGTTGAGCGCTTCTTGCCAGGAGTGAAAGGAAAGTCCTAGCATGTGTTGCGTTTGGGAAGTCTGAAATCCTCCCAGCCGTGTTCGGATAGCGCGTCCCTTTTGAGCAAGAAATTCCTTCATCGTACCAGGAACTAATGGTTTTTTGATATGCCAAATTTTGGCAATATATTGATCAAATACCCAGCGAGAAACCAGTCCCTGACAACCGACGTGAAAGGTACCAGATAATTTTTTTTCTGCAATAATCCAGATGGCGTCCGTCAAATCATCAATAAATGTTGGGGTAAACTGTTGATCGGTAAACAATATATGGCCGGCATCAATGTCCCTGATAGTCTTTTTAATCAAATCTCTTTCAGAATGCAGGTTGCCAAATGGATGAGATATTCGTATGATAGCAGCATATTTGTCAAGCTTTTTTGTTTCTGCTTCAGCAACAACTTTGGTATAGCCATACCAGTTAATTCCTTTTCCATGAGAGCTTGGGAGCGAATCTTCATGGTAGGGTCCGGAATAATCTTCCGTGCCAGGAAAGACTGCATCAGTGGAAATTTGAATAAGAAATGCACCCGATGCTTTACATGCTGCTACCAAATGGGAAACTCCCACGACATTCGTCTGCCATGTTTTCCCCCGTTTTTTCCCCCGTTCTTTTTCTGCTTCGTCAATATTGGTTATTGCGCAAAAGTTGATGATGACCCGTGGAGTATATTTGGCAACCATTGCTAAGATTTTCTTTTTGTCGCCGATAGGAAGTATACTATGTGATGGGGTCAAAAGAAGTGATTGATGTTGAAAAGAACGTTCGACAAATCGCGACCCTATCAGTCCAGAGGAACCAATAATCAATATGGGAGCGTGATGGCGTTTTTGAGTCATTGTCATTTTTGCTTGTTACCATTATAGTAAGCTTTTGGCTAGAGTAAAGCAGGCAATTATGAATGCACGTATGAGGAGCAAACGTTTACCGCAGACATGTCCTTTATGTGGAAAAAAACCAACCATTCATCCACAGTTTTCAGAGTATTGGTGGTGTGAGGCGTGTCATCTGGGTTGGCACAAAATATATCCAAAACAAATTCATTATCAAGCTTCCTATTACACCGCCACATCAGCAGTGGCATCTACACTTTTTTCGCCGATTGCTCACCTGTTTTACAAAATCAGAAATAGATATATTGGGAGAAAACAAGTCGATACATGGGTCGATGTTGGTGCAGGGGATGGGGGCTATTTACTTACCGTGCCGGCGGCAAAAAAAATTGGGGTAGAAATATCACCAGCAGGTCGGAAGTTGATGGATAAATTAGGACTTGTTACGTTAACGCCGCAAGGGTTTCTCCGTGGTCGTCAGACTAAGGTAAACGTTATCAGTTTTTGGCATGTACTGGAGCATGTCGATCGGCCATGGGCGTATCTTACTGCTGCGCGACGCCACCTGCAATCATCCGGTTTTGTGGTTATTGGCGTTCCAAATATTGATAGCATCGAGCGTATGGTATGTGGAAGGCGTTGGTTTCATTTGGTGCCTGCGTATCATCTTTGGCATTTTACGCCACATTCTATGACGCGGCTTTTGGAAAAAATTGGTTTTCATGTAGAACGAATTGATTATTGGTCAGTAGAACATCACTTGACGGGTGTGCTTCAATCATTTATTAACAAAACCAGCGGATCAGAGAGTGTGCTTCATAAATTAGTCAAACGTTCTGACGGTGGCGTGCATCTTTCTTTGAAAGATGTTGGGTGGTCAGTATTTTGGATTACCATTGGGTTTCCTATTGTAGTACTATTTTGGATTCTCGGGTCTTTAATGAAGCGCCCAGGAACGTTTGTGGTTGTAGCACGCCCGCAAGTCAAGCAAAAAATTGCTTAATGGTTTTTGCAACGAATGCGATTTTTTTCTGTAATTCACCGCCGCCAACGGCGTTTGACATTTACCCACTTATAAGATACTGTGTTACAGTAAATTTATGGCTAAACAAAATAGTTTTTATCGGGAAAAAGCCGAAACGCATTTAGTGGAAAGCATCAGGATTAAACAACTCACGTTGGAGAAATGCATGAATTCAATTCTCTCTGCAGCTCAATTAATTGTAGACACTTTTTTAGCTGGCGGTAAAGTTTTACTATGCGGCAACGGTGGAAGTGCTGCTGATTGCCAGCACATGGCAGCAGAATTTGTTAACGTACTGGATAAGAATTTTTTTCGTCCCTCCTTGCCTGCTTTTGCCCTCACTACTGATACGTCAGTATTGACATCCTTTTCTAACGACTTTGGTTTTGATGGTGTATTTGAGCGACAAATTCAAGGCTTAGGTAAACCGAAAGATTTATTAATAGGTATCTCAACCAGCGGAAATTCTAAAAATGTAATCAGAGCAATCAACGCAGCCAATTCTATCAAAATGCACACACTTGCTTTAACTGGTAATGGCGGCCAATTACAAAAAATAGCTACTGTGGCAATTTCTATCCCCAGTAGTAATACTCAATATATCCAGGAAGCGCACCTAACTGTTGAACATATCGTTTGTGAACTGGTTGAGCATTATCTTTTTATAGAAATCAAGAAAAAAGAACTATGGTCATAAGCAGAACTCCTTTTCGAATTTCTTTTTTTGGCGGAGGCACAGACTATCCTGCCTGGTATCGCAAACATGGCGGTGCAGTGTTATCCACAACAATTAATAAATATTGCTATATTAATGCACGATTTCTCCCTCCGTTTTTTGGTTTTAAATACCGAATTGCATGGTCTAGAATTGAAAATTGCAAATCTATTGATCGAATCATTCATCCTGCTGTTCGCGAAGTTTTGCGTTTTACAAAAATACCTTATGGACTTGAGATTCATCATGATGGTGATTTGCCGGCACGCAGCGGATTAGGTTCCAGTTCTGCTTTTACCGTAGGACTACTTCACGCCCTCTATGCTTTGCAAGGTCATATGCCAAGTAAACAAAAATTGGCCGAAGAAAGCATTTATCTTGAACAGAAAGTTCTTAGAGAAACTGTTGGATCACAAGATCAGACGCAAGCTGCATATGGCGGTTTAAATCTTATTACTTTTCATAAAAACGGAGAAATCACCGTTAAACCAGTCACAATTTCTTCAAAGCGAATTGAAGAGTTGGAAAGTCACTTAATGCTTTTTTACACAGGTATCGTCCGTAACGCTTCGGATATAGCTAAAACGTTTGTCCTTAATATAAAACAAAAAGAGAAACAACTTTTTGTTATGAGGGAAATGGTCGGTCAAGCCTTAAATATTTTAAACAGCAAACAGGATATTGATAATTTTGGTAAACTTTTACATGAAACATGGATCCTTAAGCGTTCTGTAAGCTCTTCTGTTTCGACTCCATTTATAGATAAAATTTATCTTGAGGCTCTGTCAGCAGGTGCACTTGGAGGTAAAATTATTGGTGCAGGAGGGGGAGGATTTCTTTTACTTTTTGTTCCTCCGGCTCGTCAAGCCAAAGTGAGAAAAGAGTTTAAAAAACTTATCTATGTCCCTATCAAATTTGAACATGAAGGATCTCAAATAATTTTTTTTGATCAACATAATGAATTTTTTTCGAAATAAAAAGATAGTAGTTACCGGTGGGACTGGATTAATTGGCAGGCCCTTAGTTGAAAAGCTTGTTGAAGAAGGCTCTGAAGTGGTGGTAGTTTCTTTGGATGATCCAAGTCGGGCACCCAAAGGGGTTACATTTATTAATGCTGATTTACGAGAATTTAGTAATTGTTTAAAAGTTTGTAAAGGTAAAGATATCGTTTTTCATCTAGCAGGCATTAAAGGTTCTCCAGTTCTTAATCAGAAACAACCAGCAAGTTTTTTTGTACCCACCATTGCTTTTAATACCAACATGATGGAAGCTGCTCGTCGTCAAAAGGTTTCTAGATTTTTATATACTTCTACAGTTGGTGTGTATGCACAGGCCCCAGTTTTTCATGAAGATGATGTTTGGAAAACTTTTCCTTCAGAAAACGATCGATTTGCCGGGTGGGCCAAAAGAATGGGCGAGTTACAGGCGGAAAGTTATAAAATTGAATATGGATGGGATACTATTTCAATAGTAAGACCGGCAAATACGTATGGTCCTTTTGACAATTTTGATCCTAAAACCGCTATGGTTATTCCTTCACTTATACATCGAGCGATGTCAGGAGAAAATCCTCTAACGGTTTGGGGTGATGGTTCACCAATCAGGGATTTTATTTATTCCAAAGACGTTGCAAAAGGAATGATGTTGGCAGTAGAAAAGGGGATCAATGTGCCAGTTAATTTAGGAAGCGGAACTGGGGTTACCATTAAACAGATCGCCGAAGCGATTGTCAATAGTCTTCCTAATGGGCCAGTGAAGATAGTTTGGGATAAAAGCAAACCGAAGGGAGATGCTAAACGTTTAATGGATATAAAAAGGGCCAAAAAATTATTAGGGTTTAAGCCAACATACTCACTTGAGAAAGGTATCAAAGAAACAATTGAATGGTATGTAAAAAATAAAGGTAATCTGGACAAAAGATATAACGTTTTTTATGAATCTAAATAAAAAAAATAATTATTAAATTATCTTCTATTTAGTGATAATTTTCCCGATAACATCTGCTGCTGCTAATAAATTGCGTACCACAAAACTAGGCTTTATTGACCCATCTTGAATGACCTTCTCTCCATAGCCTGTCCTGACTAAAATAGTTGTTGCTCCAATATTTTTTCCAAGCTCAATATCTGCCTTATTGTCGCCTATGACAAAGCATAATTTCGCTTCAAAGTTATGCTTTGTCATGGCTTTTTCTACTAATCCTATTTTAGGTTTTCTACATAAACAATTATCTCCTGGTGTATGGGGACAAAAATAAATATCATCTAAAGCGACTCCATTTTCTAAAAGTAGATCTGTTAATTTTTGATGGATTTTTGAAAGTGTGTCTAAATCAAAATATTTTCGTCCTACACCTGATTGATTCGTTATTACCAAGAGTCCTAATCCCAATTTTTTAAGCTTTTTTAAAGCATCCAGAACGCCAGGAATTAACTCAACATCATCGGGATGGGATAGATAATTTTTCTCTACAATTATTGTCCCATCTCGATCAAGTAAAACATATCTCTTTTTTTTCATAATTGATATTGAGCAAAAAATTTTTCAGCTTGAGCATAATTTTCAGGTGTTCCTATGTCTATAAAACTATTGTTATTCTTGTATCCATAAAATCCTTTGCCAATCCAACTAGAGAATATATCTTTTTCTATTGATAATTGTTTGTCTTCAGGAATTTTTGAGATAAAGGCCTTACTAATGAGGTAAATTCCCGCATTGGCAAATCCGGATCCGCTTCCAGTTTGTTTTTCTTGGAATCCAGTGATACTATCATCAACTCCTAGCTTTACTTTTCCGAAATGACTCGTATCAGAAATTTTTGAGAGGACTATCGTGACTTTAGATTTTTTGCTTACGTGGAATTGCGAAAATTTTTTAAAATCTACGTTACAAAAAGAATCCCCATTCATAACCAATATAATTTTTGATGTAAAAAGAGGTAAAGCATATCTTAAGCTACCTGCTGTGCCTAAAACGGTTTGTTCTCGTGAATATAAAAGATGAAGATTTTTATATTCTTTTCCAAATGTTTTTTCAACTTGATCGCTCAAATATCTTGTACAAAGAACTATTTTTTTAAAATGAACGTTATTTAATTGGTTCAATAAGTATTCTAAAAAAGGATGTCCGTTCACTTCTGCTAAAACTTTAGGTTTTCCTGAAACTGCCGATCGAAGCCTCGTTCCAAATCCTCCGGCTAAAATTGCTACATTAATTTCTGAAAGATTAGAAATTTGAGTATTCATTGACTTTAATAATTTGATACCCTTTGATTAATTCGGCAATCCCGCGGCCAATGGAAGTCTTAGCTTTGAAGCCTTTGTTTTCGATTTTTTCAGAAGAAACAACATAGTCACGTTTATCTGGATCTTCTCCAATGGGAGATTCCAAATAAACAAAGTTTGGAATTTGTTTTTTAATTTCTTCACATAGCTCTTTTTTAGTCAAATTTACATTTGAAAGTTTTATATTATAAATCTCTTCTTTTAGTTTTTTAAAATTATTAAGACAAAAAATGAAAGCATCAGCTACATCTCCAACGTACACATAGTCCCTTTTAAAATTGGGCTCAAACAGTACGGTGAACTTGTCGTATAAAGCTTTATAGGTAAAATTATTAACCAATAGATCAAGTCTCATTCTCGTACTTAAACCAAAAACAGTTGCCAACCTGAAAAGTATCCAGTTTTGGGTTTGGGAAATTACTTTTTCTGCATCCACCTTGAGTGACGAATAGAGAGAAAGGGGGGCAGGTGCCGTTTTTTCAGTGCAGACTTCAGTTTGGTGACCATAAACGCTTTGAGTGGAAGGAAATATAAGTAGCTGATTTTTATTTTTTAATTCAACAATCGTTTTCACAGCATCTAGATTAATTGTTTTTGCTCCCACAGGATCAAAGTTTGATATAGGCGCGCCTGTCAAGCATGCCAAGGGGAAAATTACTTCCGCTGTTTTAAGCTGCTGTTTGATTAGATTCTCATTTCGAGCGTCTCCCCTAATAATTTCTAGTTTTTTGTTCTTACAATGTTCGAGAAGTGAAGTTTGATGGTACCTGAAATTATCTATAACCACAACTTCAAACCCATGCTTTAAAAGCTTGGGAACTAAGATTGAACCTATGTAACCTGCGCCACCAGTCACTAAAATTTTCATACCAACTTAGTCTGTTTATACCAACGAATAGTTTTGCCAATTCCTTCATTCAGTAAGATTTTAGGAACAAAGCCTAAATTTTTTTTAGCTTTCGAAATATTAATTAATCTCACTGGAATCATTGAGGGTTTAGAGTTATTAAAAACAATTTTTGGATTTCTAAAATTATCAACTTTTAGCATAGCTTGTAAAGCATGTTTTATTGATATTGGTTTTCCTCCAGCAATATTGATGGGATCAAAAGCATTTATTTTCTCCATTGCCAATAATAATCCCTCTACCAAATCTTCAACATAAATAAAATCTTTAATATCGTTACCATCCCCCCAAACCTCCAAAGGATTGTGACGCTCTACAACTTTTTTTATTAATGCAGGAATTACGTGTGAGGTTTCCCATTCAAAATCATCATAAGGACCATAAATATTTCCCGGTCTTACCACTACACAAGTCATAGAATTTTTAATCTTAGTGGTATACATTTCACATAATTTTTCTGTAAATAACTTCATCCATCCCACAGGGAAATATTTTTCATAAAATTGATAATTAACATCAGTTTCTTTGACAGGAAAATCAGTTAAAGGATAAACTGTGTTGCTACTTATGAATAAAAACTTTTTAACTCCAGCCAAATGAGCCTGTTCTAAAATTAGAGCATTCATTATTACATTTGGAGTTACATGAACAAGGGGAGTTTTTTCAATTACAGCAGCTCCCGAAGTATTGGCAGCACACATAAATACGTAATCAATAGCACTAACAACTTTTTTGCAATCAAGTAACTTGGTCAAATCAGCATGAATAAATTCAACTTTTGAATTTTTAATTTGAGGCGGTCTTTTGTGGATTGTCGCTCTTACGTTTGCTCCCTTTTCAAACAGTTTTAAAATTAGGTTTGTTCCTACAAAACCAGCGCCTCCAGTTACGAGTACTTTCTTATTTTTAAAAAATTGATTACTATCTTTTGCCCGTTTCATCTCGTAATGATACTATTGGATTTTTTATTGGCCACCAAATTTTAAACCTTGGGTCATTCCACTTAATCGTAAATTGATTTTCTGGATCGTAATATATAGATTGTTTGTAATGATACATATCATACTCAGATAGTACGAGATGTCCATTGCCGTACATAGGCGGAACTAAAACTTGAAGTCTGTTTTTGTCCGATAAAGTAAATGCTTCCCACTTGCCATAATCTTTAGATTTGGAATTGTGATTTAGTACAACTAAATAGAATTTTCCAAGTAAGCATTGAACGAGCTTCCAGGTTTTAGTATCTCCATGTATTCCCTTTATTACCCCACGAGTTCCCGTTGAAATATCATCTTCAACAAAATGTAGATGTAAGGCATCTTTTTGATATATGGTGCCTCTTAAATTCTCGGCGATTATCTGAGAATATTTTTTTTCATTAAATATTTCAATGTATTCTCCACGAAAATCCTCAAAAGGCTCGGGTTTAATAAGTAAAACGCCTTCTAGTTTTGTTTTAAAAATTTTAATCATTTTTTTATTCAACGACAAAATATGATGTACGAGAAGTAAACTTATGTCTTTTTAATCTAATATTATTTAGTCCAAAAACCTCATTTAAAGCCAAAGTCTCACCGGGAGAATCGGGGTCATTCAGTTCATCAAATCCCAGAATGCTTCCCTTTACTAAATGCGGCTTTATAGCTTGTAAACATTTTTTTGTAGGTTTATAAATATCAAAATCAAAGAAAGCTAAAGCCACAATTGTTTCAGGATGTTCTTTAAAATATTTATCGATTTCTACATTAGCATCTCCCTTGATGAGCTCATATTTTTTGATATGCGATAGAGGATTTTCTTGTTCGTGATATTCCATGATTTCTGTCAAATATTCGAAGTAACCCTTCGTTAATGTTAAATTTCCTTTTAGCATCATTTTTGAGGTTCCATCTTTTGAGCTGATTTCTGGAAAACCTATAAAAGTATCAAACCCGACAATTTTTCTGTGTCTATTAAATGAGTCATAAATTCCACGCAGTGCTGAAAAGAGTGCTAAATTCTGTCCCCATCTTGTGCCAAACTCAATGATAATTCCAGGAACGTCCACGATTTGCTTGAAGATATAATCCATAAAAAGTATGCGGGATAAATTTTTAGAGTTTAAAAAAAGGCCTAAATTGGACGTTAATTGATCCTCAGGAATAGGGCATTTTTTTAAGAGTTCAACAATTTTTTGTTGAACTCTTATTTCGTGGTCACTGCTATACGCCTTTATTTTAATTAAATCTTTTTTTGCCATTTTAATCCTCAATTATCACAGGAATTGGTTTTTTGCCATTGAAAGCAATGACCCATGCCCAGTAGCGTATTCTACCATTTAATAATTCATATTCAAGGATGCCGTCCTTTTTTTGTAATTTCCGCACCCTAACAGGCTTTAGAAAATCTCCTTTTTGTAGATCTTGCGAAAGTATCTTTGGACTAGGAAAGAAGTTCAACTTATTTTTTAGGGCTTCTTCAACTGTTTTGTATGCAGCATGGTCACCAATGGTTATAACTTTAATTTTTCCGGTATCTATATTCATTACTTTTCTAGTGAATGTCTTTGCAAGAAGTTGAGTGCCACTTTTTTTCAGGATAAACTCAGCAGACCTTGCATTTTCCTCTAAATGAGTGATATTGGTTGTTGCCGGTATAGCAATAACGGGTGGATGAGAAATTAAAAAGTTTAATATTATTTGGGAAGCAGTCCTATTATATTTTTTAGAAAGATTTAAAAATATCTTCGAATTCTTTTCTGTTTTTAAAATATTACCTGAGTTTAGAGGAGTGTAGGCAATAATTGTAATTTTATTTCTTTCACAATAGGGAAGTAAATCATGCTCCATTGAACGTTCAAGTAAATTATATTCTGTCTGCAAAGAGACAGTAGGTAATATAGATATCTTTTGGATATTTTTGAGTTGACGAAGAGAAAAATTACATACGCCTATATATTTTATTTTCCCTTCTTTTACCAATTTTTCTAAAGCTTTTAATGTTTCTTCAATAGGAATAATAGGGTTTGGCCAATGGATTTGGTAAAGATCAATATAATCAGTTTGTAATCTTTTTAAACTACCTTCTGCGGCTTTTAAAACATCTTTATATCTGCAATGTTGGGGAGAGAACTTAGTTGCAATAATAACTTTATTCCTTTTTTTCTTAAACGCTTTTCCTATTAGCTCTTCTGCGTGACCGTCAAAATATATTTCTGCACTATCAATAAAATTGATCCCCAGATCCACTGCTTTTTGTAATATATAAATTAATTCCTGGTCTCTTTTTTTATCTATGTATTTAAAGCCAGTTCCAGTTCCTAAGCCAATTGAAGGAACTTTTGTTTTAGTACCTCCCAGATTTTTAAAATTTAAATCAGTCAACATTTATATTCCATCCTTTCAAATCATCTGTTTCAATGTTTGTTCTTTTTTTACCGGGGTCATTATCTCCCGCCATTTCTGAAATTTTATTTTTTATAGTATTACGTATTCCATTTAGCTGATGAGCATGTTTTAACAATTTTAAATAATTTTCTGAATCTTCTTTTTGCATCCTATCTTTATTCTCCCAGATATAAAGATTTAGTTGAGCTAAAATGATAATTACTCTAATAAGCTTAGAATTTATTTTAATTTCTTTTTCATCAATAATAAGATCAATATCATGACATATTTTATTTATCTCTTCAGCATAAGCTGTTTTTTTGTCATGAAATTTTATTTCCTTGATCTGGTTAATTGTTAAGCTATCAACTAAATCAGTAAGAGTTGGCAGATATTTACGATCCTGATTATTTTTTGTTTTTTTCATACGAGTCAGACTTGATATACCATTCTACAGTTTTTTTTACACCATCCTCAAGTGGTGTCTTTGCTTTAAATCCAAGTAAATTTTCTGCTCTTTTTATAGAAAGTACTCGAACTGAGTCACCAGTTGGCTTACTTGTATCCCAACTAAGTTTTGGTTTAGTAGGGATAGTATTGGCAATAGTTTGGGCAATTTTTTTTATAGTTACACCTTTTCCGCTCCCTAAGTTAATAGGTACACATGGTGGAGCCTTTTCTAAAGTCATAAGCATTCCTTCTACAGCGTCATTTACAAATATAAAATCTCTAATTGCATTACCATTCCCCCAAATCTTTACGGGATTTTCACCGTTTACCATCTTGGCAATTAGTGCTGGAATCACTTGAGCTGTTTGAGGATTAAAATCATCATAGGGGCCATAAACGTTTGAAGGGCGGACAATTTTAGGAGCTTGCCAATTGTATTCAAGTAGATAACTTTCTGCCTGCAGCTCACCGATCCTTTTTGCAAGGCCTGGAATGCGATCATTTTGTTTTGGCTGTCCATCCCAGACACTGTCCTCGACTTTCGGTTTATCAGATTGTGGATACGCACATATACTGCTAACAAAAAGAAAACCTTTTACATCATTTTTAAATGCCCCGTCCATTAAATTAGTCTGAAAACGAAGCATTGGGACTAAAAAACTGGCGGTTTTTGTTTGTCCAATGCCTACCGACCCTTTAATTCCAACAAGATTAAAAACTAACTCTTGCCTTTTTGTTACTTTCAAACAATTATTAAAATCTGTCAGATCGGTTTGTATAAATTTAACTTTTTTTCCAAATAATTTTTCTGCATATATCTTCGGTTCTAAAGATGCAATGGTGATATTGCAATTATACTTTAAAAGTTTATTTACCATGCAAATTCCAATCATTCCCGTACCGCCGGCTACTAATACTTTTTTTCCTTTATAAAAAGTGTTCATGTTACAGTGGTTTCCAAACGATATATGTATATCCTTCGTGATAAAAAGAACCAAATGTTCTTCTTGTGTCAACAATTTTAATTTGCTTTTTTGATTCAAGTTTTTTTAGATAAGGCCAAAAGCCCCTTAGGTAATTTCTCCGTTCCAAATATTTTATTGCTAGATAATCCAATAAATTATCTTGATCATACAGTTCATATAGTGTTTCCATATGGATACACACATTAGGTTTACTTTTTAATAAGTAATCTATAAAGGGTTTAAAATTTTTCCCCAATTGCTCAAGGGTACCAATGGTTAAGATTGCACAATCTTTATCAAGTGAGTACTTTTTATCTGGTTTAAAAAGGTCAAATCTTTTTGCGGAAATTTTGATATTAAGTTTCTCTTTTAAAGAATTCATAATTTCTATGGATGAGTTTGCCCAATCCAGTCCAACCAATTTCATTTTAGGAAAAACTTCTGATGCCGCAACTAAATTTAACCCGGTTCCTGCGCCAAATTCATAGAGTGTACTTGTTTCTTTATAATATGTATTAAAAAGGTAGTATCTCATTACGGTAACAAAGTCAGTTTCAAATGAATTGCTTTCTGGTTTAATAAGATTATTTTGGAATCTAATATAGGCGTCTTTTTTTACAAATTTAGGAATCAACTGATTTAAATCGAAATTAGTTTGTTTAAACTCTTGTAAATTCTCATGCCAACCACTTTCCCAATCACTTTGTCTGTGAGACCCAGCAATTTTTAAAGTTTTTGAATCTAAGGTTTTGATTATCCTTAAAATTGCCTCTTCATATTCTTTGCTTTTAAGGATTTGATATTTAAAATTTGCTTTTTTGATTGCCTCTCTTGCAAGAAGCGGGATGTTATTATCCTCGACGCCAAAAATCTTAGCAAATGATTCAGATGTTAAATTATGAACTTTTTTCATTTATCTTTTAAAAATTTTTCAATCTTTCTAATAATTTGAGGGTAAGATATTCCAATTTGCTCGTGCATATAATCTCTATCACCATATACAAAGAAATTTTCATCCGGCAATCCTATTCTTAAAAATTCTTTATTGAGAGAATAATCTGCCAGTACATCAGCTATAATTGTTGCTAAACCTCCATAAGAAAGATGTTCCTCTAAAACAATGATTTTTTTATAAGGGGAGAGGAGTTTGTATATTTTTTTTTCATTTAACGGTTTCAGTTGATAGATATCTATTACTCCAACTTTGCCTTTAAACTGATTCGCAATGTTTACAGTTTGATGAACCATTACTCCTGTAGAGATAATTACCATTTCTGTTCCTTTTATAATCTCATTCAAACCCTGCAAAAAATTATGATTTTTATCGTAAAGGACAGGATAGTTACCTTTGTCAAATCGAATATACGTTAGCTTAGGGATTTGATATGCGATATGAGGAAATGCGGATAAACTGACAATATCAGATGCGTTTAAGATTCTTATTCCTGGAATTGCGCGCATTGCAGCAACATCTTGATTGGCCTGATGGGTGGGTCCATCGCTTCCATACGTAAATCCAGCACCCACTCCCGCAATTGTCACCGGCAATTTCATAATTGAAAGATCAACTTTTATCTGCTCATAACAACGCAGCGTAGTGAAGTTGGCAATGGCATGGACAAACACTTTTTTTCCAGACAAAGCTAGCCCAGCTGCTACGGAAATCATGTTTTGTTCTGCTATTCCTACATTTATTAGTTGATGGGGAATTTTTTCTTCAAATTTTTTAAATGTCTGTGCTCCTTGATCAGCCATTAAAAGTATGACGTCTTTATCATCAGTTGCAATTTGGAAAAGTTCTTCAAAAAAAGCATCACGCATATCTTGATGCTGCCGTTTTGGAGCGAATATCTTATTCATTTACGTAACTCCTCTTTTGCTTGTTTATATTGATCATCATTTGCGACACCATGATGCCATTTGGGATCATTTTCCATAAAAGACACACCTTTTCCTTTGATAGTATTGGCTATAATGACAAAAGGTTTTTTACTTAAAGAGCGAGTTTTAGATTTTTTTAATGCATACATAACCTCTGAAATATTATGTCCATCAATTGATAATGTATCCCAACCAAAAGACTTCCATTTATCTTCCATGGAAGTTGATCCAACATATCTCTGTGTCTTTGACGTTGCCCCTACGAGGTTATTGTCAACAATTGCAATAAGGTTATTAAGCTCCTGTGCGACAGCAAAAGTAACTGCTTCCCAAATAGATCCTTCACAGCACTCACCATCCCCTAAGATTACATAGGTTAAATATTTTTGGTTGTTGAATTTTGCGGCAAGCGCCATACCTGCGCCAATTCCTAGACCGTGCCCCAAAGATCCGGAAGATACTTCTACACCAGGTATCAAATGGTCCGGATGACCACCTAGAAAAGTGCCATTTTGTCCATATCTCTCTAGTTCTGTTTTTGAAAAAAATCCTTTATCTGCAAGAGTCGCAAATAGAGACAAACAAGCATGCCCTTTACTAAGAATAATCCTATCTCTTGTAGGATTATTAATTTTTTTTGGTGAAATGTTGGTAATACCGCAGTAATAAAGACCAACTAGTATTTCAACTACGGAAAAGGCTCCTCCTAGATGCCCTTTGTGGGCAATATGCTGCATCTGTAAAGAACTGAGTCTTATTTTTCTTGCTTTATTTTTCAGTATAGAGGTCTTAGCGTCAAAAGGGTCCCCTAAATTTGTTTTCATAGTTATAAAACGTTTCGTTTGATAGGTCTGTTTCCTTTAGCTTAAGTTTTTTTTCAATTGCTCGTATCAAATTGATCGCATCGGTATAAAATTCATCCTCAAGCGGCCTCGTACATGGACAATGAGTGGGCGCAAATCCTAGTCTGGTAATCGGAGATTTTAATTTGTGAGATAATTTTTCATAAATTCTGGTAGCAACTTCAGCAGAAAATCCGCAAAAGGTCCAATCGTAATCTGCGATGATGCAATGACCAGTTTTTTCAACAGATTTTATAATGAGTTCCTCATCTAAAGGGAAGATAGAACGTGGATCAATTACTTCTACGCTTATGCCCCTTTTTTCCAAAACTTCAGCAGCTTTCACTGCTTCAACTACAGAATAAGAGGTTGCAACAATCGTAATATCTTTTCCTATTTTAAGAATCTGTCCTTTGCCTAAAGGCGTGGGAATGGGTTTAATAGGTACCTCGCCTTCAACGTCATAAAGCATTCGATGTTCTAAAACTATAACGGGATTATTATCCCTGATAGAAGCGATTAACAATCCTTTGGCATCCGCAGGAGTAGTCGGCATGACTACTTTCAAGCCTGGGATATGGGCGAAAAATGATTGCAAACTTTTACTGTGTTGGTATGATTGACCCCAACCTTTACCGATAATTGCTCGTATAACGAAAGGCACCTGTACTTTTCCATCTGAACCGTAATGATAACTAGCCACCATATTGACCAGTTGGTTAATAGCTACAAGAAGAAAATCAACTCTAATGTGAACGTTAATTGGCCGTAAACCACTAATTGATGCTCCTAGGCCAAAACCCAAAAGTGATTCTTCAGAAAGTGGAGTAGAAAAAACACGTTGGGGTCCAAATTTTTCCAGTAAACCCACAGTTGAGCCGAATATTCTTTTGTGGTCAGCAACATCAATCCCATAGATAAATATTGAATTATCTCGCTCCATTTCTTGATAAAGCGCTTGATTGATGGCAGATCTATAAGAAATTTTTTTAGTTTCTAATTTAATAAATTGTTTGTTCATAAAAAGTGTTTTTTAAAAGTTCTGAAGTATCGGGAAATGGGGCCCTTTGTGCTTTCCGCAAACTCCCTTCTACTTGTTTTTTAATACGATCTTCAAGTTGGATTATGATGTTGTCTTTTATTTTTATGTCTTTTAATTTTTTCCTCAATAACGTAACTGGATCTTTTTTTTGCCACTTTATAAATTCTAATTTAGTTCTATACCCTGCATTAAAATCTTCATGGACACCAACATGCTCTAAGTAACGATAATATTTTAGATGTAAAAAAGCTGGTTGGTGTTTTTTTGAGATTGAATCAACAGCTTGCAAAGTTAGGTTATAAATTTGTTCTGCATCAGTAGAGTTCGTTTCAAAAACAGAACAAGAATATTGTTTAATTATATTGGTTAAACTTTTGTACCCACGTCTTACTGAAGTTGGGGTATGCACTGCATACCCGTTATCTTCACAAATAAAAAGTACGGGAAGACCTTTGGAACAGGCAATATTTAAACTTTCCCAAAAAACACCTTCATCAACTGCTCCATCTCCAAAAAATACAGCCGTTACCTGTTTTTTTTTAAGATATACATTGGCAAACGCACTGCCTACTGCCAATGGCAAGGTGCTTCCCACAACCGCAGAAATCCCCAACAAACCGTCATCTGGTGATAAAAGGTGCATGGAGCCTCCTTTTCCTTTTAATACACCTGTGGCTTTCCCGTACATTTCTGCAAAAAATTTATCAGTTTTTTCTGTAACTGCGAGGTATAAACCATGACTTCTATACGTCCCAAAGGTTTTTGCGTTTTTCCCCAATGCAGTACAAACCCCAGCGACAATTGCTTCTTCTCCCATAGACATGTGCATGGGGGTCTTCATTTCATTGGTATCGTAATGACTTACAATTGATTCTTCAGCAAATCTGATTAAAAAAGCTTTTTCATAAAGCTTGAGCAATAGATTTTTTCTGTTAGAGAAAGCAGCTTTACTCGTTTTTGGCATAATAATTTCTCCAGTAATTTAATAAATCGTTTAAAGTATCATCAAATTTGTATTTAGGTTTCCAACCAGTTTCCTGCATGAACTTTTCAACTGATGGAATTTGTAATGTAACATCGGATGGTCTTAGCCGAGAAGGGTCAATAGTAACCTTGATTCTTTTTTTATTTGACATTTTTATAAGTTTTTCCAGCATTGCTCCAATGGTCATAGTCTCTTTTCCCCCGATATTATAAACTGCTCCAGGGGTGCATTTGCTGACGAGTAGCCAATAAGCGTGAACAGCATCCCGAACATCCATAAATGTTCTCACGCTGTTTAGGTTGCCTACTTTCACTTCTGGTTTTTGAATGCCCGCTTCTATCGCTGCAATTTGTTTTGCAAAATTGGAAGGTGCAAAGACTTCTCCCCGTCGTGGTCCTTCATGGGTAAACATTCTTGTTCTGATTGTTTTTATTTTCCAGGATATAAAGTATTGCAAGGCTAACATATCCTCACCGACTTTAGAAACAGCATATGGTGATGCAGGGCGCAAGGGATTTGTTTCTTTGATTGGGATTTCCTCTTTTTTGACTTGTCCATACACTTCGGAAGAGCTGCAAACATGGATAATAGGATTATATCCTTGACGCAATTTAAGAGTTTTAATGGACTCGAGTAAATTAGCTGTACCAATTACATTGGCTTGTAATGTTGATATTGGGGACACAAAACTAAAATCAACATATGATTGAGCAGCAAGGTGAAAAATAACATCAGGTTTTACGTCCTCAAGAATTTTTTCTAAAGAGCTGTAGTCTTCTAAGTCACCATAACAAAGGTTGACATAATCAAGGATTCCTGAAATATTATTTTTAGGCGATCTCCACCTGACCAGTCCATATATTTTTGTACTTTTCTGATACTTGAGAATATATTCTGCCAGATGGCTTCCAACAAAACCGGTAATTCCAGTAATTAAAATTTTCTTAAACATAGCTTGAAGATTATATCAAATAGTTGACTATGGTCAATTATTTATCTTTGTTTTATTTCTAAAACATCTTCTAAAAAAAATTTAGCATAGCCATCTTCAAACCATGGAGCAATAAATTTTTTGTCGTTCAATAATTTTTCTATATTTTCAATGTAGTTATTATATGTACTTTCATCTATTGAGACAAGGTAAGCAAGCAATTTCTTATAGTCGCCAAAATCTCTAAAATCGATAAGACAATTTTTTGGTATATATTTTTCTATATCACTAGCGCCCCAATATATAGGAACACATTTAGCCTTGAAGCAGTCAAATATTTTTTCTGTGATAAATCCTTTTACATTTGTCAGATTTTCAAAACATATACAATATTTAAAATTTGATAAAAGTTTAATCTTATCAGCAGCCTCTCCTTTATAAGTTGAGTATTTTTTGAAACCCAAGATTTGCTCTTTTACGTTATATTTCTTAGGTTTATTCCAACCCCTGCCGTATAAAGAAAACTTGTTTGGAATGTTATTTTCGAAAAACTCAATTGCTTTAATTCTCTCAGAGTATAATTCTCTACCAAAAGAGCTAAGTAGTTTAAATGGATAAAATGGAGATTTATTTGAATTAATCAGAGTCAAAAATTTTTTCTCTTTAAATTGTTTTGCGCGAGTATTCATTCCAATACTCACTTTTGGCAATCTAAATTTGAAATATTTTTTATTATCTATCAATTCATCGTTCCATGTGTAAACTTTTATAAAAAAGATATGAAATAGCTTCATATAATTAAAGGGGTTTACCATTGGCGGCTCAGTACATAAAAGGATGTTTTTCTTTTTATTTAAAAGGATGTTTTTCCAAATAAGGAAATTTGAAGGAAAAGGATAAGGCATATCAAAATGAATATTTTTGTAGGGAGGACTTTTGAGGGGTATATCGTGCGTGTTTAGAAATATATTTTGTTGTCTTAAAAAGTTTTGTGCACTTGCAAAAATTACAACCTCGCTTACTATTTTTTTTTGTGTGTCAAACATTTTATTACGCCACAAGTTTTTTGCATTATTGGGAAAAATACGTACGAATTTTTGTCGAGTTGATGGAGGTAGAGAATGCATGAAATTATTTGAAAATATTGCTTATGGAGTAGTTTATTTTTCTTTTACTGCAATGACATACGTGTCTATCCAAAGTAGGTCGGATGAGCTTGGATATAATACGCTTGCTATGCGAATAAATACTAGCTGTGGTAGGGCTATAAAAAAAAATGGAATAGCAAAAATAAATGCAATTTTACTGCGGCGGAAAAGGATAGTAGGCATCCGTAGAAGCTCCTGAACCATCCATGTAAAATAGTTTCCTGTGGTTTCAAGGGCGAGAATTTTGTATCCAAACATTGGTAAAACAGTTTTGTAAAATTCTCTCGAAAATCCAGAGTAAAAATAAAATGGATAAAAATGGGTTAGAGAACAATGTGGCGCAGCAAGAATCAGTGTGCCTCCTTTTTTGTGAATTCTTCGAATTTCTTTCATTGCTGCAAACGGGTTAGGAATGTGTTCAAAAACTTCCGTGCATAATACATAGTCAAAGGAGGCGTTTTGAACAGGAATATCGGCTATGTCCGAGATTATATCGACTTTGTTCGCATTGAAAACTTCTCCAAAATAGAGACCTCGTGTTGTATTTTTTCCTGTATATTTTCCGAAATCCTGGCTAGTGTACAGAAGGTGTTTGCAAGAAGATTTATAGGGCATTTCACCGGCGCCTACATCGATGATGCGTTTTCCGGGAGTAAGTTTCGCAAGTTCTTTTCGGACCCATGTTTCTCTAATTTCGTCACTATTTATGGTTAGTTTTATCGAATACACAATGTTTTTTAAAAATTCTCGTGTTTTAATTTTCATATCTAGAATGACTACCTAATGATTAAGATGACCTGTGGCTTTTGACTATTATAGCATGTGTTTCCGACTTCCAAGAAAGAATGATCAAGCGTATAATGCAATGAGCATTGAATGATTTTGAGTCAATTTGTACCAAAACTAGAGAAAAAAATGAGCAGTAATACTATCAATCCTTTAGTTTCTATAATAATGCCTGTATATAATGCCGAAAAGTATATTGGTACGGCGATAGAAAGCATTCTAAATCAAACATATAAAAAATTCGAGTTTATCATCATTAATGATGCAAGTGTTGATTCAACCCTCAGTTTAATTGGAGATTATATAAAGAGAGACAAAAGAATTAGTCTTATTCATAATAAAGAGAACTTAGGAGTTACTAAAAGTTTAAATCGGGGAATAAGGAGAGCGAATGGGCAATATATTGCTCGCATGGATGCTGACGACTGGAGTTATCCTGACCGTCTCAAATTACAAGTAGACCTTATGGAGCGCCGTCCAGATGTTGTGGTCAGCGGGTCCTATATAGAAATTTGCGACAAAGATCTAAAGACAAAGTATATTAGAAAGTATCAGCTTAATGATGAAAGTATTAGAAGACATATATTTAGATACAGCCCCTTTGCTCATCCTGCAACTATTTGGAGAGGAGACGTTATAAAAAAAGAGCATTATGACGAAAGGATTAAAATTAGCCAGGACTATGAACTATATTTTCGCGTTGGAAAGATGGGAAAATTTATGAATCTAGATAAGCCGCTTCTAAAATTACGCATGCATGAGGCCTCGATATCTGCTACAAAGAGCGATTTTCAATTAATAAACGCAGTTCTCATTCGCCTTAGCGCAGTCTTATTTTTGGGATACAATATGACAAGGCTTGATAAATTTTATAACTTCATCCAAGAGCTATTTATTAGTTTGATGCCAGTTAAGTGGAGATTCTACATATTTAACGCTCTTAGAAGATTTGATTTTTATTAAATACTTCATATATGTGTGGCATAGTGGGTTATGCTGGATTCTCAAAAAAGGTGTCTTTGAAAGAGGCAATCAATGTCCTTCATCACCGTGGCCCCGATAGCAATGGCGCCGAGTATTTTGATGGTGTCGCTATAGGTAACTTACGTCTCGCTATTATTGATCTTTCGAAAAACGGTCATCAGCCGATGTTTAATCATGATAGATCGCTATGTATCACCTATAACGGTGAAATATATAATTTCCCAGAAATCAAAAAGTTGTTAGAAAAAAAATATAAATTTAGATCAAATTCAGACACCGAGGTTATTTTATATGCATATCAAGAATGGGGTGTCCGGTGTCTAGATAAGTTAAGTGGGATGTTTAGTTTTGTTGTATATGATAAGAAGAAAAATATATTATTTGGTGCAAGAGATAGATTGGGACAGAAGCCATTAAAGTACTATTTTAAAAATGGTGTATTCATTTTCGCATCAGAAATAAAGGCAATTCTTTCTCTCTTAGACTTCAAGCCAGAGATTGATGAGATTGCGGTAGATAATTTTTTAACTTTTCAGTATATTCCATCGCCTCGAACTGGATTCAAAAAGATTTATAAATTGCCACCTGCACATTATTTTATTTACAAAGATAACAAACTATCTGTTCAAAGATATTGGTCACTTTCTTTTAGAAGAAAACTTATTTTATCTTATAAAGAGTGGATTGATGTAGTTTTTGCAGAAATTGAAAGAGCGGTAAGATCGCATGTAATTTCAGATGTGCCCGTAGGTGCCTTATTAAGTGGAGGGCTTGATTCAAGTATTATTACTGCTATTATGGCGCGAAACTCTCCAAGAAAAATTAAAACGTTTAGTATAGGTTTTGATGATGATCGATTTAACGAAGCAGGTTATGCCGCAATGGTATCTAAAATGTATGGTACCCAACATACTCAATTTACCGCCACTGCGAAGGACTTGTTGGACAATATTCCAAACCTAGTAAACATATACGATGAGCCAATTGGCGATAATTCTATTTTGCCCACCCTATTGGTTTCAAAGTTAACTGGTGCGAAAGTAAAAGTAGCATTAACTGGAGATGGGGGAGACGAAAACTTTGCAGGGTATGACAGATATACTATTACAAATATTGCCAGTTTTATTGCAAAATTGCCTCCCATACTTAAAAAGGTGGCCCTTCTAAAAGCAAAAACAGCTTTTTTCTTACATCCCAACAAGTTAACGGAAAGGACGAAAAAATTCTTTTTTAGTCTTGATGATCAATTTTACAGAAAATATGTTAACTATAATTCGTTTTTTACCAATGAAACCAAGAGCGTTCTCTACTGCGATGACTTTAGGGCAGGAATAGGAGATAATGACAGTTATGAAAATTATAGCAATTATTTTGATGAAAAACTAAGCGATTTGGATAATGCCTTATGTATTGATATACATACATATTTGCCTGATGACCTCCTTTATAAAACCGACTCAGCATCTATGGCATATGGGCTAGAGTTGCGGTCGCCTTTCTTGGATCATCAATTAATGGAGAAGATGACAGCAATGCCAACACAATTGAAAATTAAATCATTGACGAAAAAGAAAATTCTGAAGGATGTCGCTACCTCTTATAACTTGTTGCCAAAGGAAATTATTTATAGAAGGAAGCAGGGATTTACCATACCTCAAAATACATGGTTCAAAGGCCCTCTAAAAAAATATCTTAATAATCAAATTTTATCATCAAAAATGATTGGTGTAATATTTGAAAAAAGAAAAATGGAGATTTATTTGGATGACTATTTCAATTCTAATTTAAACTACGATAATAATATTTTTGCCTTGTTTATGCTTTCTCTTTGGACGGATAAACATTATTAGAGAGATTAGATTAATCTTTATTGTTGGTTTTAGCGATTCTGCGTTTGATTAATTTTGCAGGTATACCTGCAACAACGGTGTACGGAGCAACATCTTTTGTAACTACTGCGTTGGCTCCGACGACCGCTCCTTTCCCAATTTTCGTACTAGGTAAAATCACAGCACCCGTGCAAATCCAAACGTCCTCACCTATGCTAATGGGGCCGCCACGATAGCCTTGTTCCCGAATGGTTTTTGTGGAATTTTCATATATATGATTAACAGAAATTATATTCACATTATGATTAATAATTGTGTTGCTACCGATTTTTACTCCTTTCTGTCCAGCAATCGTAACATTTCTGCCAAGGAAGACATCGTCTCCCATTTCTACATTTTGAGGACTCATAATAAAAGCACCTTTGCTGATTTCTAGCCTTTTACCAATTTTTTTCAAAAAAAAATGATAAAAAAAACCTCTTAGCCGGCAAATTTTAAAAAAATATGTATTATAGAGTCTTTTTGCGATTAATGTGTACGACTGTCTCATTTTGGTTATGCCTTTCCCACATGCCATATTTATTATACAATATTGCGGTCTATTGAAAGAATAGTGAAAAAAAGATACATACTTTGAAAGTATTAAATAAATCAAAAACTCAATTCGACGTCGTCATAGTAGGGTCTGGTCCGGCTGGAGTGCATGCAGCATTTCCATTGGTTAAAAGGGGGCTCAAAGTTGCTATCGTTGATGCCGGGTTAGATAGTACAAAGCAAGATGGTCGACTCAGAGACCTTTCTAGTGCAAGAATTACACCACAGAGCCGCGCATACGGTTTACTCCAAGAAAGCAGTTTTGTATTTAATACGACGTATGAGCTATTAAAGATTCATAGTCAGACAGAAATTATTCAAAGTTTGGCAAAGGGCGGATTGTCAGAATTGTGGCATGGAATTTGTGATTTTTTTACTCCCGCCGAACTTATACGTATAGGACTTCCTGCTGATAAAATTTTGAGTGAGTATGGAGAAGTCGCTCAGCGAATAAAACTCGCGACCGGGCTGCGCCTTGATAGTCATGGTAGAAAGCTTTGGGCATTGTCACGGAAGAATCCGAGCATAAAACGTTTTTTGTATAAGGCGCCAAGGGCATTTCCATATCGGACACGTTCTGTCATCAAATATTTCAAGCGATTTGGAAACTTCATATATATACCCAATCATCTTGTTTCTACTGTCCGGGAGAAAGGTGCGTATATCGAAACAGCATGTCAATTGATCGGCAGCGGTAGGTCATCTACTATAAAGAGCAAATTCGTTATCCTTGCCGCGGGATCTATAAATACTACCAGGATAGTTTTGAGAAGTTTCGGACTGTACAATTATAGAACTCCATTTCTTACTAAGGCAAATTATTTAGTCGTGTGCCTTCATTTACGGACGTTGGGAAGACCGCTTAAACGGAGCCCTTCTGAACTGGGGCAGTTGATAATGCGTAGTACCGGCCACGATGGGAACAGCGGGTGGTTTACCCAATTATATAGCGTTAACCCTCTTTCATTTTATAAGGCGTTTAGTCAAATTCCTCTGCCTACATTTCTTACAAAGCCGTTTCTTTTGTTTGTGGCGCCGTCGCTTATGATCGCGGATATACGGTTTCCTTCTTATCCGACGGGCGAAAAATACTCTCTCTTGCAGAAAATGAAAGACGGAACAGATGTACTTGAGATTGCATTTACGGAATCAGAAGAGGAAAAACAGAGCCATGAAGAAGAGGTGCATAAAATTAAACAAAAACTACGATCTTTAGGTCTGTTTCCAATAAAAGTAATCCACGATTACACAACTACCCATTATGCAAGCGGCGTACCAATGAGTGAAAAAAGAACAAAAATGTCTGTGGATGCAGAAGGAAGGATTCATAGAACAAAGAGGATATATATAGCCGATGCAAGCTCATGGCGAGTTCTACCTGCTAAACCGCCTGCCTTTACGATTATGGCAAACGCCTCAAGAGTTGGGAAAAATGTATTAAGAAATTTCAAACGGAAATAATTATCTTTTTTTGCTATAATTTACCCCCAATGAGAAACATACTTATTACTGGCGGCGCAGGATTTATCGGGAGTAATTTGATTCGTTCACTCTTAAAAGAAACGGATGCAAGAATTACTTGCCTTGACAATCTCGATCCATTCTATGATCCAGCAATTAAGAAACGCAATATTGCAAGCTTCAGTAAAAATTCTAACTTTACATTTATAAAGGGAGATATACGAAATTTGGACCGCGTAAAAAAGAAGCTATTCCAAAGGTACGATGTAATAATTCATTTTGCAGCAAAAGTCGGGGTCGCACCAAGCGTACGTGATCCTCTTGAGTATACCCAAGTAAATATAAATGGAACTCAGAACATGCTTGAACTTGCTCGTAAGGTGGACTGCAAGAAAGTTATCTTTGCTTCTTCAAGTAGTATCTATGGATTAAATTCTAATTTTCCATGGAAGGAAGACGATCGAAATCTCTTGCCAATTAGTCCTTATGCGGCAACGAAAATTTCAGGAGAGTTACTCGGTCATGTATATGCGCATTTATATAATTTTCAATTTATAGCATTACGGTTTTTTACCGTGTATGGTCCGAGGATGAGGCCAGATTTGGCAATACACAAATTTGCGAAATTAATGTTGGAAAGTAAACCTATTTCTCTCTATGGGGATGGAAAGACAAAAAGAGATTATACCTATATTGATGACATCGTTTCAGGCATTAGAGCAGCGTTAGATTACTCAAATTCACAGTATGAAATTATTAATCTGGGTAATAATGAGCCAGTTGAACTTCAGAAGCTCATTTTTTTACTTGAAAAATTTTTAGGAAAGAAAGCAATTGTTAAAAAATTACCAGGGAAGCAAGGAGATGTACCGATAACGTTTGCAGATATTAAAAAAGCTCAAAAATTACTGGGATACAAACCTCAAACAAATCTTGTTGAAGGATTAAAAAAATTTGTTGAATGGTTTAGATCACAAAAATAGAATGCGCTTACGCATACATCATTTATTTTCATTATTCATAGTTATTATTGCAGCAATAGGCACGTATTGGGAGTTGCCAAAAACGTTCTTTCAGCAAGACGAATGGCAAACGTTATCAACTATTACATATTATTACAATAAGGGAATTTCAGGAGTCATTAAGTCTTTTTTACCAGCCGATGCCTTTTCGCATTTTAACCCTCTTGCTGCCATATTCCCATGGTTTGAATATATATTATACTATACAAACTTTTCATCGTATGCATGGCAAAGTATTATTTTACATATCGTTAACTCAGTTTTACTATACACCTTCGTGTTTTTTTGGTTTAAAAGGAAGGGTATCGCGTTTGTAGCGGCTTTATTCTTTGCGGTGAACAGTATTCCGCATCAAGCAGTTACGTGGGTCGTCAATACAAATAGTTACGAGGTTTCCACAATCTTCATACTTCTCTCCTTACTTTTTTTCCAACAATTTGTCTCGGAAAAAAGACATCGAAGGATGCATATATTTTTTTCAATTGGATTGCTTTTTATATCTCTTCTATTTCACGAAAACGGAATTTTTTTATTCCTTTTTTATCCTCTCATAGTACTATTGCAGCAGAAATTAGAGCGGAAAAAATTACTTCCAATTCTGAGCACCGTGATGGCAGTGTTTGTTTTTATCTTTTTCTTAATTCGGGTACCTTTTTTCTTTGGTTTCCTTCATAGGTTGCCCGCTATAACAGATATTACACATCCCCCGATTATGGTTTACCCTTATAGAATAGTTTCTTATATTTTTAAATCTCTGGCGGGAAGCGTTATTCCTGAAAGAAACCTTATATTCGTATCTGAACAGGTAACACGACTAGCCTATCCACAATTTCTGACTCCTGATAACCTCCCAAATCCATATGTCGCACAGTCAATTGTTTTTGACATGATGTCTTATGTGATAACTATTTTTTTTGCTTGTCTCATTATATTTTTTATTCGACTCACACAGCAGAAAAAATTTGTGGAAAGAATAGTGTGGTCACTCATTTTTATTCTCACTAGCATTCTTCCGTATGGATTTGTTTTGGGAAAAGCAGGATATGCATCTATTCTTGAGCCAAAGTTTTTTTATGTGGCAAGTATTGGAGTAAGTATGCTTATAGCACTTATTATTGCTTCACTTGTACAGAGATTTTCAGGGAGAAGGATTTTCATTACCGGTATTTACTTTTTGTATGGTCTTTATATTTTGTTCCATGTTTTTTCTGTCAGAACATATCTCGATAATTTAAAAAAAATAAGTGTACAGAGAAAGGCTTTCCTTACCACAATCCAATCTTCGTACCAGAGGCTACCACAACAAGTAATTTTTTTTACACAAAGTGACACGGCTTATTATGGCATGCCTGATACAGAAAAAAATCTTCCTGTTCAGGTGGGATTTGGTAAAATGCTCATGGTATGGTACCAGAAAAAAGAGCAGTTCCCAAGTTGTTTATATGAGGATCATTTTCTTCTAGATTTATTATCACAAGGATATCGTTATTGCGACGGACGGGGATTTGGATATTTTCGTCAGTACGATAAGCTACTTGCTACACTAAAAGAAAATAAACTTTTGCCGGAAGATGTTATTGCCTATTCTTGGAACGGTAAGACACAGAAATTCACCTCGATAACAGGCGATATACGACGCAAGTTAAAAGAAGTGTTAGATTTACAATAAATTCTTATGGTCTCAAACATATTTTTCTCAATGTGGCAAGAAGCGATGAATCATAATGTAGACAATATTCTTTCGCTACTTGAGAAAGATTCAAAAGCAAACGTTGTTGACATTGGGTGCGGCGATGGGAAACTTACTAGCCAATTTAAGGAAAAAATACAGTGTCGCAAAATGACCGGTATCGACGGGCTTGGCGATAGGCTGAAAGCAGCAAAACAAAGAGGTATTGATAAAATAATACTTGCCAATCTAGAAAAAAAGTGGCCACTTCCCAATAATAATTTTGATGTAGTTATTTCAAATCAAGTTCTAGAACATATAATTGATGTAGATCACTTTATTGAAGAGATATATCGAATACTAAAATCAGGTGGGTATTGTGTCATTTCAACGGAAAATCTGTCCAGTTGGCACAACGTCATCGCCTTGGCTTTTGGTTTTCAGGATTTTTCTCACCATCTCATTAGAAAAAAGCATGTCGGCAATCCTTTCTCTTTACATTACGGAGAGAAAACAGCCTCATGGAGTGCGAAAGATAACAGCGGTGTAGACGACTCTCTCCACCCTCATGTAAAAATATTTACGTATCGGAGTCTGATTGAAGCGTTTGAAGCATTTGGATTTCGTTTTGAAAAAGGAAGCGGAAGCGGGTATTATCCGCTTTGCGGTACGCTTGGGTTTTTTGCTTCGCGGGTTGATCCGTACCATTCGCACTTTATTTCCATAAAAATGAGGAAACCATGAACCGCCTACGTTTTATGTTTATTGTGATTGTTTGTTTTGGTGCGCTCACCCTCTCAGGTTACGGAAAACTTCCTCAAACTTTTTTTCAGCAGGATGAATGGGCTGTTTTTGGGTATCATATTTCCGCAGATAAATTGGGATTGAATCTCTATAATCGACTCCTTATCTATGAACAAGAAACACATGTGATCCCACTGAGTAATCTCGCTACTCTTGTGCAGTATCGTCTCTTTGGATTACGGTTTGATGCATATGCATGGGTAGCTATTGGGTTACATGTCGCCAATGGTGTGTTCGTATTTGTGCTTGCAAATATGTTGACAAGGAAGCGGTGGTTGGCTTTTTTGGCAGGCGCTTTTTTTCTCACCAACTCAATTCCACATCAGGCGATTACGTGGGTCGCAACGACGACAGGCACTGCGGGATCGGCGACTGTTTTCCTTTTATCGCTCATAGCATTTATCCGCTACATCCAAAAAGGGGATCGGCAAACGTATCTTCTTGTTCTAGCAATGCTGTTATTTGTGGTATCGCTTGGTTTTAAGGAAACGACTGTTTTTGGTTTTTTCCTTTTTCCGATTATATGGATACTGCTTACCAATAAACGTACGCTGCATGCAGGGGTACGAGTGGGTGGGGCAATATTTTTTTGTGGACTTCTTTATCTATGTACGAGATTTTTTATTTTGACGCAGCGATCTACTATTTCCATTTCGCCCGAAGTAGTGTTACAGCCACCCTTGGGTGTCTACGTATTTCGAACGGTCGCTATTCCGGTACGAGTTTTGGCTCAGAGCTTTCTTCCGCCAGAGTTCCACTTAGGCATGAGCAGGTTACTTGTGCGTCTTGCTTACCCAATATTTGTCGCAGGAGGAACTCCCGATCCGTATCTTGTCGAAAGTGTCGCTGCAGATATTGTTACCCTATTTGCATTTTTAGGTATTGTAGTTGTACTAGTTGGGGTAGGACGATATTTCCAAAAGATTCGACAAGCTTATCTTTATAAGGTTTTATCTGTTGGATTTGTGTTTACTTCCCTAAGCGCTTTGCCTTTTGTGTTTATCCCCGGGAGAGCGGGATATAATGCGTTGTTTGATGGTCGTCATCTGTACCTGACGAGTATCTTTACATCGATCCTTGCCGCCTTAATCCTGGTTGGTGTAACTCAGATGCTAGGAAAAAAAAGAATTCTCATTGTTGCATTGTTCCTCGTTGTTTTTATGATGAGTTTCTACCACATACAAAAAATACGCAAAGACATTGATTCTCAAATAACGATCGGTAATGTGCGGCAGTCGATCCTTCGGACACTTATGACATCTGCCCCGGTTCTTCCTCGGCGTGCAGTTTTTTATGTCGAAAGTGATCGTTCTTATTATGGTTTGGAGGAGCGGATCGTGCCATTTCAATCCGGTTTTGGCCAGGTGCTTCTCGTTTGGTATAATGCCCATGGGGCCAATTTGCCGGTGTGTTTGTTTGATAGAGAATATCTCTATATTCTTTTAGAAGAAAATTTTAAAGAATGCCAAGGGAGGGGATTTGGGTATTTTCGTAAAACGTCAATACTTAATACTGCCCTTCGGACATATCGTTTTCAGCCTAATGAAATATTCGCGTTCAAGTTTTTTTCAGCAACCAACACATTTAAAGACATGACTGCAGAAGTTCGCGGGAAGCTGGATAGATTCGGCAGCTTATGAAAAAAGAATTACCATTAGTATCCATTAATATTCCGACGTACAACTCTGAAAAAACTCTTCGAGAAACCCTTGAGTCTATCAGGAATCAAACCTATCCAAAGATAGAAATTATTGTTGCCGATGGTTACAGCCGCGATTCTAGCGTAAAAATTGCAAAATCATACGGTGCGAAGATTTTTTATGCAGAAAGACTGGCAGATGCACGATACATATGTTATCAGAATAGCCGGGGAAAATATGTTTTGATTTTAGATTCAGATCAGGTGCTTCAACCTGGACTCGTTGCCGCCTGTGTGCAGTTGTGTGAATTTGGTAACTATCATGCTGTGACTATTTCCGAAAGATCAATTATTTCACGCGGATCGCTCGTTGAAAAATTGATCGCCTATGATAAGTTGGTCGTTGATAAAAACCAGGATGCGGATGCTGTTTTTGGCACCGCTCTTCCCCGGTTTTTTAGCAAAAAGACATTATCTGGTATCCGCTGGCCAAGAAATCTCATCGTATTTGATCATACATACATTTATATGGAGCTCGTCCGTTTGGGTATGCATACTGCATATTTGAATTCCGTATATATTTCTCATCATGAAGTTACCAATTGGAGTTCATTTATTAAAAAATTCTACCGGTACGGGAGCGGGTACGTCGAGGCATTGCGTGGTCAACCCGGGCCGATTGCCGCGCATTCGTTGCCCCGGCGGTCTTATTTCAGTAAAGCTTCCTTGGCTAAGCCGCACTATTTTCTGGGACTTTTGTTTTTATACGGTGTGAAAGTGATTGCAGCTGGACTAGGCGTGCTTTCATATCTTGTCGGGGAACTAAGAAATACATTAGTTAACGCAGGAGATTGGGCTTATTATGCGACGCTTGCAGGGTATTTAAACAATGTCGAATCGGTGCTTGACGTGGGATGCGGAAGCAATTCTCCACTTGCTAAAGTCCAGAAACATTTTTACTCTGTTGGGGTTGACCTTTTTGGCCCAAGCATTGATAAGAGTAAAAAGGCTGGTATTCACGATTCCTATAAAAAAACAAACGTGCTGATGATTGATCGCATATTTAAAAAGAAAGAATTTGATGCAGTCATTGCATTGGACCTTATCGAACATCTTGAGAAAAAACAGGGATATGACTTGATAAAAAAAATGAGTAAACTGGCAACGAAGAAAGTTATTGTCATGACTCCCAATGGATTTTATAAACAGGAACCGTATGAGGAGAATGTATATCAAATTCATCGATCCGGTTGGGATGTTAATGACTTTTCGAAATTAGGATTTACTGTGCGCGGTATTCGTGGGGCTAAGTGGCTTCGCGGCGAATATGCTACACTAAGATGGAAGCCGTGGATTGTGTGGGGAATTATTTCAGTTCTTTCTGAGTCCCTCGTATACTTTTTTCCACGATGGGCGCATCAATTGTTTGCCGTAAAGGAGATACAATCATGAAAATTCTTGTGACCGGAGCCGCTGGATTTATGGGAAGTCATGTCGTGGATGCTTTGATTGCCAAAGGCGGCCATGAAGTATTTGGTGTTGATGACTTATCTGGCGGATACGAGAGTAATGTTCATCCAGCTTCTCATTTTACTAAACTTGATTTGCGTAATAAAAAGGCTGTTGAACAACATATTAGTCAAGTTCGCCCAGAACTACTGTATCATTTAGCAGCAGATGCGACAGAAGGAAGAAGTCAGTTTACGCCCATTAGCGCCACAGAACGAAATTATTTGGCATATCTTTACACATTAGTTCCCTGTATTAAATATGGATTAAAAAAGGTTGTGGTGACCAGTTCTATGAGTGTGTATGGCGCACAGGAAGCTCCATTTAGTGAGGATATGCCACCTAAGCCTGAAGATGTATATGCAATCGCTAAAACTGCCATGGAGGAAGCAACAACAATTCTATCAAAAGTTTATGGATATACATATGTAATTATTCGCCCTCATAATGTGTATGGTCCAAAACAGAATTTGTCTGATCCGTATCGAAATGTCATCGGCATATTTATTAATTGCCTTATGAACAACAAAAATTTTTATATTTATGGAGACGGAAATCAGAAGCGAGCGTTTACGTATATTGATGACTTTAACCCTTATTTTGTTGAAGCGGGATTACATGATAACGTTAATGGAGAAATTATCAATATTGGCCCAACAGAAGAACATACGATCAATGAAGTTGCTGATGTTGTGCTGCATACATTTTTTCCAGACGGAAATATACCACAAGATTTAAAACCTAAATATCTTCCTCTTCGCCCGCAGGAAGTTGTTGAAGCCTATTGTTCTAATGATAAAGCGATTCGATTGCTTGGATATAAAACAACAAAAAAACTTGAAGATGGTGTTGCAAAGATGGTTGTTTGGGCTAAAACCATGGGACCGCAGCCATTTCATTATCTTGATGAAGGGCTTGAGTTAGAAAGCCCAGATGTTCCTGCCACATGGAAGCAAAAACTTCTCTAGGATGAAGAATCCTTTGGTTTCTATCATTATCCTCAATTGGAATGGGAAAGAAAATTTAGTTCGTTGTTTGTATTCTCTTGGCAGGATTACGTATAAACCTGTTGAAATTATTGTGGTAGATAATAATTCTTCTGATGGATCACCAGAGCTGGTAAGAAAAAAGTTTCCAAAGTCAAGACTCATTGTCAATAAAAAAAATATTGGATATAGCGGAGGTAACAACATTGGTATTCGTGCATCCAAAGGGAAATACGTGTTTATCTTAAATAATGATACAGAAGTAAAGAAAAGTTTTTTAGAATCATTGGTGAAAAAGTGTGAATCCGATCGATCTATTGGATGTATTCAGCCTAAACTCGTGTACGCAACTGATCATAATCTTTTAAATGCTGTTGGATCATTTCTTACATCGACAGGGTTTCTGTATCATTATGGGTATCGTAAACTTTCATCACGACCTCAATATAATCGGTCGATACAGATGTATTCTGCCAAAGGAGCAGCGATGATGCTCCGTAAAACTGCATTAAATAAAGTCGGTTTATTTGATGAAGATTTTTTTATTTATTTTGAAGAAACGGATTTATGTCACAGGTTGTGGTTAGCAGGATACACCATATGGTACGAACCAACTTCGATAGTATACCATCGGGAAGCTATTGATACTCATAAACAGATGCAAGAGTTCACGATTACCTATCTTTCTTTTCGTAATCGTATCAGTTCCTTCCTTATTAACCTTGAGTGGGGTAATGTAATTAAAATTCTTTCTGTATTAAGTATAATTTATTTCTGTCTTATGATATATTATCTTATCAAGTTTCGGCCGAGGATAAGTTGGGCAATTTTTTTAAGTATCTTTTGGAATATACAACATATTCCATTAACATTAAAAAAAAGAGAACATGTTCAGGTCTATATACGAAGACGATCCGATGCAGGTATTTTTTTCACTATTAAACGAGATCCCCCTGTCATTTATTATTATTATTTATTCACGACGTTGAAAAATTTTCGACATGAAAAAGCTATTCAATAAGAAAATTATTGCCGAACTGTTGATTATTTTTTTGTTGAGCTTAGTTCCTCTTTTGTGGTTTAAACCTGGAACTATTTTAGTTGGCCATGACAATACGTATCCACTTGCTCCTAAACCATTTCTGGCCAATAGGCTGACGACCTGGACGGAAAACTTTTTTGGCCATGATCAATCACTCATATTGGGCACTATTCCTATCCATCTTATTGATGCAATCCCAAGTTTTTTTGGTGCATCGCTTCAAACTGGACAAAAAATGGTCTATGTTTTCTGGTTTTTTCTTATTGGAGTGTCTGCATATATCCTCGCATGGGTATTGCGTCCCAGAAGCAGTCTCTTTCATTTAACCGCTGTAATGCTGTATCAATTTAATTATTTTATCCTTCAAGGGTGGTGGATTGGTGAAAAGAGCAAATTTTCTGCCTATATAGCCTTACCACTTGTCCTATCGGTATTCTTTTTAGTGACACGGAAGAGTATGCGTGTTTTTACCGGTGCAATACTCACATCGCTTATTCTTTTTGTATTTAATGGTGGAGGTCTCTATGGAGTTCCTTTATACGGTGGGGCATTCGTAGCAGTAGGAATATTGATAATTTTTAAATTTTTTGATTATCTTTTCTCGAAAAAGTACAACGATGCCCGACGCCTTGTAATCTTTATTGTTTTATCGATAATGACGACACTTCTTGTCAATGCGTATTTTTTTATACCAGCATATGCGAAGTTACGTTCCGGGAGTGCTCCAGACGTAAATTCAGTTGGTGGTGTTTCCGGCATCATAAGTTGGGCCGATGAGATCAGTGCTAACGCAAGTTTTCTTAATCTTTTTCGACTTGAGGGAATACCGGAATGGTATGACAACCCTGAACATCCCTTCTCTAAAACTATTCTACAAAACCCGGCATTTATTGCAGTAAGCTTCCTTTGGCCTTTGCTCATAGTCACATCACTTCTCGTTGCTAAAAAAACGAAAAATGATCGAATAGTTATGTATTTTTTTGTTGTGTATCTTGTTGGAATATTTTTTACCGCTGGTACACATCCGCCACTTGGTTTTCTTTATCAATTTTTTATGCAGCATATTCCAAGACTTGTAATATTTCGGTCTCCATACTTTAAATTTGCACCTGCTATCTTTTTATCAACGACATACCTCATAGCCTATGTGATTGACAGTATTCCTTATCGCATAAGGAAGCTTGCTTTTGTGATAATTATTGCTATTGTTTTTACGTATCATTACCCTTATTTCACCGGCAATTTTTTTGCCTGGCGAGACCAATTTTCTACTCGACTTACGATTCCGTCGTACGTTTATGAATTTGGCAGCTGGCTTAATAATGAAAAAACCGATGACGGCCGGGTGTTATTTTTGCCGCCAAATAATGCAGATCTTCGCTATAGCACCTATACGTGGGGATATTTGAGCTTTCAAGCATTACCCACACTTTTGAGCGGGAAGTCTGTCATCATCAATAATGATCAAGTCAATTATGAAGAACAAACAATGCTTAAATCTCTCTATGCGGCAATAGAACAGAAAAACGAAGAGACCATAAAAAAACTTGCTTCGATTCTGCACATCTCGTATGTTGTACTTCAGAAAGATGCAACCAGCGATCCTAGGGTGAATTCTCCAATTGACGTAAAAGTATACGCTCAAGTAGTGCGGAACAATACCCAATTTGTTTTTGTGCGCTCCTTTGGAGAATGGGATATTTTTACATTAAGAGAAATGATGCCTCCGAGTATTTATATGACTGATCAGCTAGTATCGTTTCAAGGAAGCGTCGAAGAGTTGGACCCTTATTATAATTTCATTGCAAAAGAGACGCCATTTGTTTGGTATTCTGATGCAAAGCGGTTGAGTGCTGATGGGTTTGCTTCTGAAATTATTACTCCTTCCTGTCTTACTTGTCTGAAGAATCGTCCGCGAATCTTATTTCCAGAACGTAGTATTTTACCAGATAACCCGTTTTACCAAATTGTCCTTTTGTTAGAGAATCGTCAGCCCATTCCAAAGGTTCCAAAAGCAGCAATTTACCATCTTTTGGGAAGAACTCTCAAACGAGTAAGGGAGATTAGTGAAATGCTTCAGAAAAAGGCGTTAACGCAGGAGATGGTCGATCAATATGCGCATGTATTAGAGTCCATGCAACAGTATTTTCAGAAGTTGCCAACGCCACAGGAGAAGATAGAACTTGCTCGAGATATTCGCGACTTTTTGCTTGCTGAGCGAAATTTTTTGTTTCAGAATAACCCAGCACGTATTCCTTTCGGAACGCAAATGATTCTTATGGGTCGCATATTTAAGGAAATGAGTCGTTTGGAAAAGCAATTCGAATTACCCGAATTTGCTCTTGACGAGACACACAATGCCGTTTATGAATTTTCTCTTCTTCGTGAAGATGAGCTTGAAATAGCAGTACATACAGCAGAGCTACCAATAGTCAACGAAGGGGATCAACTCTCTGTGACTATTGACAATAATTTTCACAGAGAACTTCGTCTGACCAATGAGATGCTAGGACGTCCATGGCTGTCGTTTGGGCAACTGCGCCTCCCCGCTGGATTTCATACGCTCATGTTTTCATTTCCCCAACCACAAAGAAACAGCCAAAAATTAAATCTTACAGAAACTGAATTTAGTGTGCCTGGTGGTAATACCTGTTTTGGTACGCTAGAGACAAACTTGAATAGGTCAAAGCTGTATAAACTCACCGTATCCTACCTTAATAATTTTTATAATAATTTGATTTTATTTACGTGGGATCAATCAGGGTCAACACGGGATTTGAAATCCGCAGTCGGACTCACCACTGGCGTCAATGATAAAAATGAGCAAATTATAGAAGTATCGGGAGGGACGAAAGAGGTGCTCGTCGCACTTTGTGCGCCGAATCTTACTCAGGAACTTATTGATAAACAGTTTCAAGTAACATTTAGTGAAATTTTTGTACCTACCATGCTTCTCTACCCACATGAATTGCCCAAATATGCGGTGTTACCTGTTTCGTTTCAAAAAAAAAGCACCACTGGATATAAAATTTCTGATATGAACGTGAGTTCAGCGCAAAAGATTTTAGTTTTTTCAGAGCGCTATGATGATTGGTGGGAACTGGTGGGGGTTAAAGCCCAGCATGTGCGAGCAAACGGCTACGCAAATGCCTGGATTTTAGATGAAAATCTCAGAGGAGACCTACTCCTTATCTATAAAGGGGAAAAATATTTTTTCTATGGCAAGCTGGTGAGTTTCATTGCTGTTGGTGGTGGCATTATATATATGTGTCTCCGTCTTTTTCAATTATTGAAACATCATGGTTAGTAATAAACAACTCTTTGTGCTCTTGACACTTGTTATTTTGACGCTTCTTTTGCGTGATTCGCCATATATGAATGTCCTATTTATCGGCAGAATTTGGCTTTTTTATTTTGCAATTCTCTTGTTTCTGATTTTTATTGCTATTAAATTTAAAGTGGTTTTTTTATGGTATGGGGCATTCATATTATGCATCCTTGCATTTGTTTTTGTAGTTTTACGGCTGCCGTTTTTTGCTGAATTAAACGGCGTACTTATCTACTTTGCGCTTTGGATTATAGTCATACATAAACTCATAGATTTTGTCAGAAACAAAAGGCAATGATTGTTCTATTTTTTGTCATATCAATTATTGGATTTATTTATCGTTGGTGGTTTACCGTTCTTCCTTTAACCAGTGGTGACTGGCCATACTTATTTATAGAAAATATTAAAGAATTTCATTTTTTTCCCGAGATACGATTTCTTTGGCTTGCTCCATATTATCAGATAGTGACCAAGATGATTGTCCAATATATTGGGATTCCTTGGGCTCTTA